>Ga0126384_10000421_pt1 | contig 23058 bp, 16 predicted proteins | sample PanSoiMetPlot_36_FD_92543 | JGI IMG/M metagenome (GOLD analysis project Ga0126384, IMG submission 92543) | Tropical forest soil microbial communities from Panama - MetaG Plot_36 | ecosystem: Environmental > Terrestrial > Soil > Tropical forest > Bulk soil | place: Panama | collected 2016-02-17 | reverse complement strand
TGCCATGGTCCATGCATGCCGGGACGAGGTGCGTTCCAACCAGTCCATTGGTACTGGCGCCGCAGACGAAGAAGCTGCCGGCCAGCAGCCAAAAGTCGCCCTTGTGCGCGCTCTCGCGCAGCACGCGAATCGCGTTGGCAAGCGGGTTGTGACGCGAAGGTGCGAGTGCCGGCGTCTCGGGAGAGGCTCCATACGGCAAAACGCCGAGGTCCGAGGGGCGATCCCGAACCAAAAGTGCCACCAGCGGCAGAAGCAGCGCGATGACCGTGGCGACAAGAAGAGTGACGGCTCGCCAGCCCTGGTGCTCGGCGACGTGGGCCTCGAGAGGGAGAAACAGCATTTGCCCGGTCGCGGTGCTCGCGGTGAGCACCCCCATCACGGCGCCGCGCCGCGAAACGAACCAGCGGCTCACCACGGTGGCGCCGAGCACCATCGCAGTGGTGCCGGTGCCCAGACCTACGAGGACGCCCCAGGTGAGCAACAACTGCCAGCTCGAGCGCATCTGCGAAGTCAGCGCGACCCCCGCGGCGATCAATGCCAGAGACGCGAGCACGGTGCGTCGGATGCCAAACCGCTCCATCAATGCGGCCGCGAACGGTCCCACCAGGCCGTAGAGCACCAAGTTCACCGATACCGCCGAGGAAAGAAGCGCCCGGCTCCAGCCGAACTCCCGCTCGAGCGGCACGATCAAAATCGACGGTGTAGCGCGCACCGCCGCGGCGCAAAGCAGGACGACGAAGATAACGGCTGCAACGATGAAGGCGGGATGAATTCTCGATCTCATGACGCGAGCCTTCCGCCTGCGAAAAATCGAGCTCGGTAAGCCGAAGGGGTGACGTGGAGCGTGCGAATGAACGCACGGCGGAGCACCTCGGCGCTGCCGAATCCGCAACGAGAAGCGACCTCCTTGAGGCCGGCGGTGGTCTGCTGCAACGCGCGGCGCGCCGCCTCGAGCCGTAGTTGCTCGACCGCTTCACCCGGCGCGACCCCCAGTTCCCGCCGGAAGACCCGGGTCAGATGACGCGGGCTCTTTCCTACCCGCCGAGCCAAGGCGGCGACGGACAAATCGGTTGCCGGATGTTCCGCGGCCCAGTTCATGAGCTGGCGCAACGACGGCGTCTGCGCCGCCTGCAAGCGAAGGGGCGCGCTGTACTGGCTCTGATCGCCGGGGCGCCGCAAGTACATGACCATTGCGCGCGCTACCGTCAATGCCACCTCCGCCCCAAGGTCCTCTTCGATGAGCGCGAGGGTAAGATCCATGCCAGCGCTCACGCCCGCGGATGTGTAGACGTTGCCGTCGCGCACCCAGATGCGGTCTTCCTCAACGCGGAGCTTCGGGTATCGGTTGGCCAGCTCCGAGGCGCGCGACCAATGGGTGGTCGCGGCCCGCCCATCGAGCAAACCGGCTTCGGCGAGCAGAAACGCGCCGGTGCATACCGACGAGAGCCGGCGCACGCGGCCAGCCATCCGGCGAAGCCAATCGAGAACCGCTCTGTCGCACAACAGCGAGTTGACCCCGCGGCCACCCAGGACGAACAAGGTGTCGACGTCACCGCGCAGGTTGCGAAACGTCACATCGGGAAGAAAGCGGAAGCCGGAGGAAGCGGTAATGGGACCCGTGTGCGTACCTACCAGCGTCAAGGAGTACCCAGGGTGGGGCCTGCCCTCGTCGCGTAACACTCGCGTAGCCTTCGCGAACATCTCGAGCGGTCCCGACAGATCCAGAGCTTGAACGTCGGGATAGGCAAACAAGGCGATCCGCAACGCCCGGGATGGCACGGGAGAGCTGTCCATGGCCCAAGACATGGTCGCCGACCGGGATGTCCGCAAGGACATTTATCCCACGATTTGGGACATCGCCCCCGCGTCAATCGCCGCGCGCTACAATTTCTTCCTGAGCTCCGCCGGAGCGACCAACAACACCGCGATTGCCGCGGAAACAGCCAAGTCGCGGGGTGACAACTCCCCGAAGTGCAGTATCTGGCGCAGTGCCGGGAAGTACAGCGCCAGCAGCACAAAGGCGGTCGCTGCCAGCGCCCAGAGGTTCATCACTGGATTGGAGAACAGACCGTGGCGCAGAATCGAGTCGTGGTCGCTGCGCGAGATGAAGGCCAAGGCGACGTGGCCCGCCATCCAGGCGGCAAATGCGCAGCTTTGCACCGCCGCCACAGGCAGTCCGCGCCAATTCGCCCAAGCGTAGGCAGCGATCACCGCGCAGAACAGCAGCGCGCCTTTGAAGAGGATGGCGCGCACCCCAGCGGCATCGATCAATGACGTGGCGGTGCGGCGGGGACGGCGCCGGGCAACGTCGGCCTCTGCCGGCTCACCGACGAAACCAGCGGAGGCCGCCAGATCCATGAACATTTCGAGCAGGATGATTTGGATCGGGGAGAAGGGCAGCGGCAGTCCGGCGACAACCGGTAGCAGAAAGATCCCGAGCAGACCGACCTTGACCGCTAGGTAGTAGCTGACTCCTTTGCGCAGGTTGTCGAGGTAGTGACGCCCTTCGAAGACGCCTCGTGCCAAAGTGGCATAATTGTCGTCGGCAAGCACCACCTGCGCCGCCTCCTTGGCGACGTCGGTGCCCTTAATCCCCATTGCCACCCCGACGTCCGCAGCCCTGAGCGCCAGTGCATCGTTGATGCCATCCCCGGTCACAACCACGATCTCGCCCTGCTTCTGTAATGCCACCACCAGCCGATATTTGTGCTGGGGCGTGGTCCGGGCGAAGACCGACACTTGTCGCGCCAACTCGGCCAGCCCGGCGTCATCAATGCGATCCAATTCATAGCCAGTCAGAACCCGATCCGCTGGGATCCCAACCTCGCGGGCAATCGCAACCGCGGTTGCGGGATGATCGCCCGTGACCATCGCTGTGCGGATGCCAGCGGCGGCCACCTCAGCGAGGGTTTCTTTCACCCCTTCGCGCGGTGGGTCGGCGAAGCTGAGGATTCCAGCAAGGTCGAGGTCTCGCTCCAGTTCCTCAAACGGCCGGCTTGCTGCCTTCGTGTCGATCGTCCGGGTGGCCACTGCAATGACACGCCGTCCCTGGGCGCTTTCGGCGTTCAGTTGTGCCCACGCGGCCTTTGGGACCTCTCGACAGCTCGCGAACACTTCTTCGGGCGCTCCAGTCAGGTGACATCGCAAGGAGCCATCGACCTGCCGCCACAACGCGCTCTTGCTCCGTTGGCCTTCGCTCGGATGGCGCACGCGCAGGATTTCGCCATTGGGCCGCGCCAAACCCAGAGTCTGAGCGCGCTCCACCACGGCTTGCTCCAGCGCGTCCGGCATTTCGGGAGAGACCGTGCCGAGCGCGACTTCAAGGGCCGCGCGTTCCTCTTGAATCGGCCACACTGCAACGACCCGCATCCGGCTTTCCGTCAACGTACCGGTCTTATCGGTGAGGATGGCGGTGGCGTCTCCCAGCGTCTCGGCGGCCCTCAGGCGCTTGATCAACAGATTTTGCTGGGACAAGCGATACGCGCCCAGACCCAACACCATGGTGATGATGATCGGCAGCTCCTCGGGGATGGTGGCAAACGCAAGCGACAGCCCGGTGAGGATCATCGGGCGGAACGCGCCGCCGCGGGTGATTCCAATCACTGGAATGACCACGGAAAAAAACGCCGCCACCCAGACGAGCTTTCTGCTCAACGACTTCATCGCCAGTTGCAGCGGCGTCTTCGGTGGCTTTACCCTGGCCAGCTGCGCCGTGATCTGGCCGAGTCGGGTCGCGCTGCCGGTGGCGGTAGCCTCGGCTTCGCCTTCGCCGGTTGCGACCACCGTCCCGGCGTAGACGGGATCGCTGTTGGACTTGTCCACCGGCAGCGATTCGCCGCTGAGCGCTGACTCGTCCACGCTGAGGTTGACCGCGGCGATGAGCGAGGCGTCCGCGGGGATCCGCGCGCCAGGCACCAGGATCAGCACATCGCCCGGCACGACGGTCTCGGTGTCCACCAGAGTGAGTCGACCCGCGCGGCGAACTCTCGCTTTGGGCGCTGAAAGGCGTTCCAGCGCCGCGATCGCGCGCTTCGCACGGAATTCATTGCCGACCTCGGCCGCGACCAGCAGCAGGATCACGACGAAGATGGTGAGGGCATCGCCGATACTGCCCCAAAGGCTGTACACCAGGCCGACCACCAGCAGCAGTAGGATCATCGGCTCGGTGACTTCTTCGGCGGCGATCGCAAAGAAGCTCACCGGCGCGGGCGTGAAGAGGCGATTCGGCCCAAAACGGGCGAGGCGGGCCTTCGCTTCCTCGGGGCTAAGACCGGGATTCGCCGTTCGGTTCATAGGAGCGCGGCCGTCCAAGGGTGAGGCTTCTCTCAGAATCTGAGCGTACCTAATACGGTTTTTTGCAACTCAGAATCGTCAAACGAGCGGTGCTAGCCGCGGCAGTTGCGTGGCTGTTGCTCGACTACGTGGGCAATCTCCTCCGCGCCGCGCTCCGGGCATCCACACCGTCATTGTTCACCGCCGCCTTGCCGAAGAGTGACGCCCCTATTGGAGGTGTGTGGAGCACGCACTCAGTCCCTTGCTTGTCAATTGACGACATATTAGTAAGTGGCCAATTACTTATTGTGGCCAGGCCCCGAACGATCGACAGCGAGCGCATCCTAGAAATCGCACGCAAGGTGTTTCTGATCCGTGGCGTCAATGCCACCACCGAGGAGGTCGCGAAGCGCGCGGGCATTTCCCAGGCCTCGATCTTCAAGCGGTTCAAGAGCAAGCAAGGGCTCTTCTTGTCGGCGATGCAGGCGGAGCGCGATCGCCAAGACTGGGTCGGCTACTTCGAGCAGCGTTCAAAAGAAGTGGGACTTCAGCAGGCGCTGGCCGATCTGGGCACTCGGGTGATTCGCTTCTTCATGCGCGTCCTGCCTTTGGCCCTGGTGAGCTGGTCGAACCGCGGTGAATTCGGCCTGCCGACCGACTTAACCCGAAGCCACGCCGGCCCCGCCCGCGTCGCCAAGCCGATGGTCGCCGCCCTCGAGCGCGAGATGAAAGCGGGGCGGCTGCGTCGCCACGATCCCTGGTTGGTCGCGCGCACGTTCTTCGGGGCGATGCAGGGTTATGCGTTGGTTAGCCACCTGTTCAAAGGGCGGCTCGGGCCTCGCTTCACCCACGAAGAGTACGCCAGCGGCGTGGTGCGGGTCCTCTGGGAAGGAATCGCTCCGCGAAACCGAGGTGGCCAATGAAGCGGCAGCGGATCCTTCTTGCACTGGCACTGGTCGGCGCACTCGTCGCGGTCGTGGGTTATTCGCTCTACCGGCGGCAACCTCGGCCGATGGAGTGGAGCGGCACCGTGGAGGCTCGCACCGTTCAGGTGGGCTCGCGCGTGGGAGGAAGGGTCAAGGAGGTGTTGGTACGCGAGGGGGACTCGGTGAAAATCGGCCAGGCGTTGGTGCTCCTCGAACCCGGAGACCTGCCGGCTCAACGACTTCAGGCCCAGGGACAGCTCGAGCAGGCGGAAGCGAATCTGGCCAAGGTCGCGGATCGCCGGGCGAGCACCAGGGTCCAGGAAATCGCCGCGGCCCGAGCGAGGCTCAAGGCACAGGAGGTGGCTGTCGAGAAGGCGCAGCTGGATTTCGCACGAATGAAGAAGCTCTTCGCGGGAGGGGCCGCTACCCAAGCCGATATGGAAAACGCCGACGCCGCTTTGCGCAACGCGATCGCCCAACGGGATGCGCAGAGGGCTCAGCTCGATGAGCTGGTCCACGGCACTCCCGAGGACATCCGTGCCTTTCAGGGGATGGTGGACTCGGCCAAGGGAAAGCTCGAACAGATCCAGACGATGATCGACGAGCTGACCATCCGCGCGCCGCGAGATGCGCGGGTTGAGACGCTGGACCTACGACCAGGCGACATCCTCCCCCCCAATGCGGTGGCCGGCAAGCTGCTCGAGCCGGATCAGCTCTACGTCCGCATCTATGTGCCGGAGACGAAGCTCGGCTTTGTCCAGCCCGGCCAGGTGATACCGCTTTATGTCGATTCATTTCCCAACCGGCCGTTCAAGGCGGTGGTCGAGTCGATCAGCTCCGAGGGCGAGTACACTCCTCGCAATCTCCAGACCGCGGACGAGCGCGCCGATCAGGTCTTCGCCTCGCGCCTTCGCATCGAGGAGGGAAAGGACGTGCTGCGCGCTGGCATGGCGGCGATTGCCCGGGTCTCGCCATGAGCGACCAGCCGGTAATCCGGGTGGACCACGTCTCGCGCCGCTTTGGCGACGTGGTGGCGCTCTCCGAGGTCTCGCTCGAAGTGCAGGAAGGAGAGATCTACGGGCTGCTGGGTCCCAATGGCTCCGGCAAGTCCACGCTGATCCGCATCCTCTGCGGGCTGCTCGCGCCAAGCGGCGGATCCGCGAGCGTGCTTGGGCTCGATGTGGCGACGCAGGGCGAGGAGATCCGCCGCCGAATCGGCTACCTGAGTCAGCGGTTCTCGCTGTACGAGGACCTCACCGTCCACGAAAACTTGGAGTTCTTCGGGCGGGTCTACCGGTTGCCGCGCCGGCGGCTGCGCGAGCGGATTCAAGCGGTGGTCGCCCTCACGCACATCGGGCCCTACCTCGACCGGCGCGCCTACGCGCTCTCCGGGGGATGGAAGCAGCGGCTCGCTTTGAGCGCCGCACTGCTCCACGAGCCGCGCATCCTTTTCCTCGACGAGCCCACCTCCGGGATCGATCCAGTCGCCCGGCGCGAGCTGTGGGATCTGTTGTTTGCGCAAGCCGCTCAGGGGATCTCGTTTTTCGTCACCACCCACTACATGGACGAGGCCGAACGGTGCGGGAAGGTCGGCTACCTCTACAATTCCAAACTGCTCATCACTGGAACCCCGGAGTCGTTGAAAAGTCTGCCCGAAGTACAGACTCCGGGAACGCGCCGCGTGGAAATCGAAACCTCGCAGCCGGCCCGAGCCTTGATTTGGCTTCGCAGCCAAGGGTTTTGCTCGAGCGCCACCATCTTCGGTCAGTCGGTGCATGCTGTCATTTCGGAGAACGTGTCCGACGAGCAGCTCGTCCCCCTGCTAAGGCAAGCGGGGTTTCCTAAAGCCCAAGTCCGCGACATCCGTCCCTCGCTCGAGGATGTCTTCGTAACCCTCACCGAGCGCGCTGCCCAAGACAGCGCGGCTTGAAAGAGAATGCCATGCTAGCTTCGTTTGTCGCCATCTTCCGCAAAGAGTTCCTCCACCTCTTTCGCGACCGCGGCACGTTCCGGTTGATTTTTTTCATCCCGGCGATGCAGCTGTGCCTGTTCGGATTCATCGACCAGACCGTCCGCGACGTGCCCACGGCAGTGGTAGATCAGGACCGAACGGTTGAGAGCCGGCTGCTGATCGACAAGATGCAGGCCTCGAAGACCTTCAAGGTCACGGTCTTGACCGCGAGCCCACAGGAGGCGAGGGCCCAGGTGCGCGAGGGAAAGGTCCGGGTCGCGGTGGTGATTCCTCCTCGTTTTCACGACCAGCGAGCGAGGCGGGACGTGGCGCAAATCCTGGTGCTCATCGACGGCTCGGACTCGACCGTCAGCTCCCAGGCGCTGGCGTCGATCAATGGGCTGGTCGCCCAGGAAAACCTCGCCCGCGCCGAAGCTGTGGGTTCATCGCTGGCTGCCCAACCGATCATCCTGTTTAACCCGGCCGGGCGAACGGCCAACTACATCATCCCTGGTTTGATCGCCGTGCTTCTGATGATGGTGGCGGTGGTGCTGACGTCGGCGTCCATCGTGCGCGAGCGGGAGCGCGGGACGCTCGAGCAGCTGTTGGTCACGCCCATTGATCCCGTCGGATTGGTGATGGGCAAGCTGTTTCCGTACCTCGTCTTTGGCCTGATCGAAACCGGCGTGGTACTGCTCTTGATGCGTTTCGCGTTCCAGGTCCCAATCCGCGGCAATCTGATTTTTCTCTTCGCGATGGCGCTGCTTTACCTGTTTCCGCTGCTCGCCTTGGGCGTGCTGATTTCGACCCGCGCCCAGACGCAGATGGAGTCCTTCCAGATGGCGCAATCGCTTCTTTTGCCGGCCATTTTTCTGTCGGGATACATTTTTCCATTCGAAGGCTTGCCCCTGGTGCTGAAGGCGATCGGACTGGCCTTCCCGACCACCTACATGATCCGCCTGATGCGCGGCATCATCCTGCGCGACGCCAGCCCACTGGAGCTTTGGCCCAACATCGCAGCTCTCGCGGTCATGGGGGTGGTGTTGGTGTTTGTAGCCGCCAAGAGCATCCACAAGGTCGCCCAATAACCCGGTCGCGCGACAAGATTTTTTACGAGCCGACGTTCATCGCCCGCTCACCCTGGCGGCGCTTGAGAAGGTATCACGTCCTCGCAACTCCAAGTGCCTCCGGAGAGCCGGGCGAGGTGAAGATTCCCGTCGGCGGACTGGAAGGTCACCGCCGCGAGGTCGCCGTCTAGGAAGGCGGTGGGGTCTGCAGAGGCGCGGCCACAGCCGATGTCGCGCCAATGCCAGTTTCCCGCGCCATCGTCCGTCAACTCGTTGATCGCGCCATCGACCGCCCTATAGAGGATGTGGGCGGTGCCTTGCGCGAAGATCGCAGATGGATTGCCGCTGGCGCTCGGTGCACCCCCTGAGCCTTGGCCGAGGTTCGTGGCTCGGAGCGTGTCGCGTTCGATCTCCCAAATGGCGCCGCGAACGGCGCGGAACACGATCCGCGGAGCACCGCCGGTGGGCAGATACACGGTCGGGCGGTAAGTGGCGGCCGGCGGCGGGCTACCATCGCCGTCGACAGCCGTGGCCGTCAGATCGTCGTCCGCGGGCGGGTTCGCGCCACCCACGTGATGCAGATCGTGCAGATGCCCGTCGCTACCGGCGCGCGAGACTAGATGGTAGGCGTTCTCGTGAAGGTAGAGGGTTGCGCTGCCCGACGCGCGGGGCGCCCCAGTGCTCATGTCCTCGACGTGCCAGTCGCCGCCGACTCTCGTCAGGTGGGCCTGATTGTCATTGGCATCCCAATAGGCGACGTGGATTTCGTTGCCATACATTACGGTGACGCACGGATCGTCGAGGGCACTGGCGGCACCCGTGGCGCTGGTGATGTCGCGCCAGGACCACCCAGCAGGATCGCCCACGATGCGGGTGAGCGCGTAGACGTGGTTGTCCATTGCCCGAAAAACGACGATCTGCTCGTCCCCTATCCCGATCGCCGCCGGATCCCCCGCTGCGATCGGCGGCCCGGGGATGTCGTTCAGCAGATCCCAATCCAGCCAAAACCCAAGATCCGTGAGAAGGTGGATCCTGCCATTTTCGGTGGTGTGCGCGATGAAGCGGGTGTTCGCGGCGACATGGGGCGCGGTGTGACCGAAATCAGCCAAGCCCCGCAGTTGATAGATGGTGCCGTTGAAGCGGTCGAGATCGACGCCGCTGTCTGCGGCAGTGAAGGGGGCTGGCATCGGCGTGGTCGACTCTTCGGTGTGCCACTGCCAGAATGTCCATGCCGGCCAGATCCGCTGGCCAGCGATGTTCGGCACATCCGCATCCCGTGCATGATTCACATCAATCACCCACAACGGATATTCGACAAACTCGTCTGAGTTGCCGACAAACTCTTGCCAGAAGCTACGGCTCGTAAAAATCATTGGGCGACGGCCCAAGGCGCTCTCGATGCGGTCAAGGTACCGATGGGCAAACCCCACCCAGAACCCTGGGTCGCGAGCGCTAGTGTGAGCTGGATCTCGATCCTCCATGTCCAGCGTTGGGCCGAGGTCACCTGGGAGCAAGCGCTTGATTAGACCCGCTGCGGCGTTCGCCTGCTGTTCGGGCGTGCCGGCTCTGTGGCGAACCAGATCAAAGGTTCCCCGGATGAATCCTCCATCCTGTAGCTCCGGCCAGCGGGTGAGAAACCTCGTGTCCGGTTGAAACTCGTTGGTCTTGTGAATGACGAAGCGGAATCCGCCGTTGAGAATGTGGATCCAGGGCGGAAGATCGGTGTTGTTCTCGAAGATGTCGATCCCATCGACTTGAGCTGCGAGGGCCGCGGCCGGCGCTGGTCCCACTGCCGGCCCAGGTGCCTGCAGTGCTTTCGCTTCTTGGAGGGCGCCGGCCCAATCCAGAACCCCATACCTACCTGCGCAGGGGCGGCGGTCAGGCCGCCTCTCGAGCGCGGTCGCCAAGACGCGGGCGATGCGATCCACGGTCGCTGGATCCGCGAGCCCACTTTCGCCATCTGGATTCGTGAGGTAGTCCAGCTCGAGGAGGCATGCTTCTGTCCGAGCGCCAAGCCGCCCTGGATCCAATACCGCGAGCTCGCCAGTCTGCAGCGACGCACCGCCTGGCGTCACGTGGGCCAGCGCACGTTGCAAACGAGCTGCGAGCTGACGCGAGGATGGGTTGGCGTGTGGGTGCACCCAGATTTCGGCCCCGCGCTGTCCTGGCAGGCCGCCGTTCGCGTGGATCGAGATAAACACGTGGGCCCCGACGCGGTGAGCCACGGCCGCGCGTGCTCCGAGAGCGACATTCCGATCGTCAGTGCGCGTCAGGCTTGCGCCAGTCAGATGCCGCGCGAGCGCTCGCGCAAACAGCAATGTGACGTCTTTTTCTGCGGTGCCTCTAGGCCCTCGTACTCCAAACGGTGTCGATCTGCCCACCGCTTCGACACCACCGTGCCCCGGATCCAAGACGTATCGACGCATGGTTGGTCCTCGTGTTGAGGCCTGCAAACGACGTTCCGTGCGCGGTAACGGGCAGAGCGCCGATGCACGCATTCGAACGTCTGACGAATTCGGCACGAAGGCCCAGATGGGCATGCCCGCCCAGGCAGCTTCCGCGCGCGGATCGGAGGGTACAGACCGGTTGCGCATTGGGCACGCGGCTTGCGATCGGCTAACCGGAGGTCGAATGCGAATCTCGACTGTGATCGATCCGGCTCACGGCGGCGGTACTCCCGCGGGTCGTTCTGCGCCGTTTGGCGCCCGCGGTGTCACCGGGCTCCTCGAGAAGGACGTGACCCTAGGCGTAGCTCGGCGAGTAGCCACTCATCTCGGCGGAGAAGCGCGGCTGACCCGGCAAGCCGATGTCAACTTGAGTTTGGGCGAGCGCGCCCTTGCCGCCGGACAGGTCGGCGCGCGTGCGTTCATCTCCCTGCACGCGGGCGCAGGAGCCAACAGACCCGAAATCTGGGTTCACACCCGTTCTTCGACTCGCTCGGCGGCGCTCGCCGACAACCTCTCGCGCGAGCTAGCCTGCTTCGGCGCGCGGGTGCGACGCGGCGATCTCGCAGTGCTCCATCCGAACGTACACCCTCTCGAGCAAGCTGCCTGTGTGGTCGAACTCGGGGGACTCGGCCAGGTGGAAGGCGAGCGACGGTTGCGTGACGCGAATCACCTCGAGGTCGTTGCGCAGGCGATCGCGCGCGGGGTGCGAGGCTTCTTGGGTCTCGGCCAGCGAGCATACGGCTATGTGGCTCGCGGGCTTGAGCTCGATTTGACAGATTTCGATGAAAGTCAATTCAACGTCTACCCAGATGATCAGACCGCCGGCTTCCCGGCCCGCGTCACCCGCGCGGAGCTGGATTCCATCAAGGGATCCTGGGACCGGATGATGAGAGCCACGGGGCTGGAATTGAATGGCAGCGACGCCGACCTTCGAGCGTTCCGGAAAAAACTCTGCGATTGCATGGTGACTTCGAAGGTGGTGCGCGACGCATTCCTTGGCATCGCCGCCGACGATGGCTTCAAAGTGTCGATGGATATCGGCCGCGGTCAGCCCCGCGTGTTCGTAGATGCTTTCGAGTTCAGCGGCAACGCCAGCCCTCCAACGACTGGCCGTGGACGCCATACCATCGACTTGACCGACTTCGACAAGTTTCCACGCGTCTCCACCACCGAACACCACTACATGATGACCCTGAGCGAGAACTTGATTCACGCCTTGGTTGAAGCGGCCGCTGGCGTTCGATCGCCAATTTCCGCGGCCACGCCGGCCATCCCCGATCCGGACAGAGCGCGCTTTCTGGCTAGCCACTTCCACGCGATTGACGAGGAAAACCGCTATTGCTCCGAGCAGGGCATGCACGGCATGCTCGACCACTTCCAACCGGTTGAAAGCGATGCCGGAGCAACTTTGACCTGGCACCTGCAGGAAGGCGCGAGCGACGCCGCGATGGAAACGTGGCATCTCACCCGCGGCCCGAGCGGCGTTCTCGATGTGCTGACGTCCCTTGACTACAACCTCTGAGGAACCCCCGATGCCTGATCCGATGAGCGAAGCGGATGTGATGGGGTTGGCTGACGTGGCCTTCGGCGCCAAGGTTGTCACGCTGGGCGACCCACCGGGCGCCGTTTGCGGCAGATCGATCGTTTGCCAACCCGTAACTGTGGAGGTCACCGAATTGCGGAGCGGATCGGGTCTGCAGGTCGGCGACCGCGTCGAGCTTGCGATTCCGGTAGTCGCCAGCGCCCGCGACGTGGCGCCGCAGCCGAACGGCGGGATGGGTCTCGACACCTCGCTCTACCGTCCCGGCGCGCCATTTGTTGCGTTCGCCAAGTGGGTCAACGATCGGTGGACTGCGTTGGCCATCGATATCGACTTGGATCTGAAACGTTTGGCGCCCGAGCCAGCGCCGGGTCTGTACGCGGGAAAGAACCGCAGCCGTTCCTCATTCGACCGGAAATCCGCCGGGCTCTAGGAGCAAGCAATGGCCGTTACCGTCAGCCTTTGCGTCTACTCGGGGCGAGAAAATCCCTGTTGGCAGCTGTCGCAGGATGACGTCGCGCTGCTGCGGAGCAAGCTGTCGTCCCTGAAGAGCACATCCCTGGAAAAAGCGTCCGGGCTCCTCGGAGGCCTCGGATACCAAGGATTCTCGATCGCGAGCGATCGAGAGCTGGATTTGGAGCCAAGCATTTTCGTCCACCTCAATATCATCGATCTCGGCGCTTCAAACGTCAGTCTGCGCGACGAGGGCGGTAACCTCGAGCGCTGGCTTCTCTCCACCGCCGGAGACGATGTGGTGAGCCCGGATCTACGCGCCCACGTTGAGAGTCAGCTGCCTCCGGCGATCGCGTACGCCGGAGGGCGTCCGTTGCGTGCGAAGTCTCTCGAAGTTCCCCGCTACGAACCAAACGCCTGGAACTCGGACTCCAACATTCGCACCAACAACAATTGCTACAATTACGCCAACAACAAAGTAACGAACACCTTCGCCCAACCAGGCCGCGGCACAGGGCAGATTTTCGGCAGTCTAGCCGGACGGGACGTGGCGGCAGCCGCCGTTCGCGACGGCCTAGAAGGCCTGGCGAATCCGAATGCGCCTCAGATGACGCCTGTCGACGGCCACTTCGTCGCTTTGGTCATCTGGCCCGGCAACGACTACCACTGGTATCGGCTCGACGATCTAGCGCAGTGGTCGCATAAACCCGGGCAAACCGCCGCTCGGGATTACGACAACGCCGGGCAGCCGATCGCCGATCCAAAGTCGTGCGACCGAGGTCCGTACACCGAGTTCGTCGCCTTCTTCCAGACCTTCCCGAACCGCATCACCATACGGTAACGAGGGAAGCTTGAGCCAAAACAAAAACTGCCTCGTGGTTCTGGATCCCGGTCACGGCGGCAGCGCGATCCGTGGAAAGTCGACGCCCTACGGCGCCCGGGGACCTACGGGCACTGTGGAGAAAGACGTAGTCCTCGACTTGGCACGCCGAATCAGCACCCGTTTGGGCGGAAGGACCGTGCTTACGCGCGCAGGCGACACAAACCTGTCCGTCGCCGAACGAGTGGAGGTGGCGCGCGGTTCCGGCTGCAACGCCTTCGTCTCGTTGCATGCCGGCGACAGCGGGCCCGAGGTCTGGATCCATACCCGCTCTTCGCAGCGCTCGGCGGCGTTGGCCGATTGCTTGCGAGAGGAACTGTCCGGTTTCGGGGCCCGGGTCCGACGTGGGGAGCTCGCTGTGCTGCACCCCGGTGCGCACGCCCGCGAGCAAGCGGCCTGCTTGGTAGAACTGGGTGGGCTGTCCGACGCAGGCAGTGAGCGTCGGCTGCGCGATCCTAGCTCGCTCGATCAAGTCGCTCGGGCGATCGCCAACGGTGTGCGCAGCTATCTGGGAGAGCTCAATAGCTATGGCAGGGCGCGGCCATCCGTGGCTCGGGCGATGGACGAGCCTTCCCCTTACGACAGCGGTTACTTCAAGGACGCGGATCAGCTTCGCGAGATGACCAAAGACCAGATCGCGGCGGATACGCTTTTCGTCTCGCGAAAGTCGGACGCGATCGCGGTAGTAAACACATTCGCGGAGAGGCCTTCGGTCAGTCCTTGGAGCTCGCTCGATCGCGCGGAGGTTGCAACGCGACTTACCACTTTGATCAACAATCCGCGACTGCTCCATCAGGGCCAGCTGAATCTGTGTGGTCCAGCCGCCTTCCTGATGATGTGGAGCAACCGAGATCCGGTCTCGTTCGCCAACTGGGCCACCTCCTTGTTCGACGATGGTCAGGCGAAGATTGGCAGCCTAAACATCGCCCCCCACTCCGATCTGTTGACCTCCGACTACGCCGAGATGCGCAAGCGGATGGGGAGCGACGTCACCGAGCAGGCCGACTGGATGGCGATGGGGGCATTGAGGAACTCGACCGAAGTCTGGTGGCAAAGCGACTGGAGGGGCGATCCCGACCAGGAGTTCGCGGGCCTGACGCGACCCAGCGAGCTCGCGGATTGGTTGCGCGCGACCGGCATCTACTCGACCGTGAAAGACGAGTGCAATCTGATGACCTCACGGGGACTTCCACACGCCCTCGACCTGATGCCTGGCGGAGGCGTCGACGTCGCATTCTTCCTCAACACCAACGCGTTGCTGCACAACCGGGCGAAAGACGCGACAAGGGACGGATCTGTCCCCGCGCCCGACAATCGGTTTATCCTGAACCAGTTCCCGAACCATTTCGCTGTACTGGTCAATGAGGTGCTGTATCTCGAAGGCTCGCAAACGGTGTCCTTTAACCTCTGGACCTGGGGCGTGCCGACTTACCATGCTTTCGAGGTTCCGCTTCAGGACTTCATCGACAACTACTACGGGGCGATCTCCTGCTTTTTGCGCCGCTAGAGGCACGCTGGGCGGGGAGCATCGCTAGACCACCTGCGCGTCATTGAGAGGCGCGTTGGCCGAACGAGACTTGGACATCTCGTCGCTCTCGGAACACCTTGCGCGTGCGGCCTCGGCCTCCGGTGTGGAGCACCTGAGTCGGGACACCTGAGATCCCGGCTGCCGCTTCCAGATTCCGCTGCAACTGCGCGAACGTGATGGTGTAACGCTCGCCCTTGCCGACCGGCCACGGATCGGCGATCCGAACCCGCGTACCCTCCGATGTGCCATCGCCGCTCATCCCGGTGATCACCACGACGTGCAGCCCCGGCGAAGCCTCTCCGACCCAGAGCGGTCCGTTCCGCTCCAAAAGCTCGCGCAAGGACTGCACCGTGTAACGCTTTGGAGGCTCCATGATCAGTCCCCACGCCTCGGACAACGCCCTTACGTCCTCGGGTACCAGGCCGTCGCGGTATGCCTCCCACCGCCCGGTGCCGCGAGCCACTTCGTCTGGATCGATGTCGATGCAGTCGCGCCAGCCAACGAGCATCGCCGCCGCCGCGGCCCAGCAGCTCATTCCCGTGGTCTGCTGAACCAGGGGCACCTCGTGCCAAATGTCAAAGCTCTCTTCGGTCGCGCGCATCACGAATTTTCCACGACCCTCGCGGGCCTCTCCATCTCGCAGGCCCTCGAGGATCCCGCGCGCGAGGCCATCCGCGATCGCGTCCAGCTTCGCATCGGAGCCAAGCTGCGCTTCCTCGTCGGAATCGGTCAGATTCGCGACCTCGACGAGACAGGCGGCGCAGCCCGGCGGCTGAAACGCCGGCGATAGCAGCGCAAGGCGACCAGCCAGTGGGGTGGGCGCTCCGCGTCCTACGACTTCCTCGAGCGCTGTTCGCACGGCCTCGGCCAACCGTAGGCTTGCGTCGCTTGCCCCTTCGTGCACCCAGACATCGACGCCCCGCTCGCCCTGCCCTCGCGCATCCAGATGGATCGAAACAAATGCCTTCGCGTCCTCCGCCCGCGACAGGAACGAGCGCTCGTACAAGCTGGGATTGTCATCCTGCTCTCGGGTGAGCAGGACGAAGACGCCCCGGCGCTCGAGCGCGTCGCGGGTCCGGCGAGCGATTTCCAGGGTGAGGTCTTTTTCCCTCGTCCCGGTCGGACCTTGCACGCCGTTGGGAGTCGAATTGCCGTTCGGATTCGTGCCCCCGTGACCAGGATCCAGAACGACCGACTCCATCACCCTTCCTCGACGGCCCGTTCATCCACGACGTAAACCGCGCCGGCCCTGGTCGCCTCGAGGCGAAGCACTCCGCGCGCATCCGACGGCAGAGAGACGGTCTGATCCCTTTCCGGCTTCACTCGCCTTCCCTCGAGCGACCACGCGACTTGGAATCCCTTCGGGACGTCCGGGAACCAACGGCCGTCACAGAGCTTGCGGATCTGCACCGGGTAGGGGTTCTCGATCTTCACCGTCTGCCCATCCAGGCCCACGACATCGCGCGAGATGCCATTCCACCCATCGGTCGCGGTGAGCTCTACCGTGCCCTTCGCGTAGCGGGTGAGGTGGATTTTTGGACGCTCATCGCAGGCGTCGAGCCGCAGCACTTCGGTCTGCAGGCTCGCTTTGCCGATTGCTAGCGCCAAGTCTGGACGCGCGTTGAGGGTATGGCGAAATTGCCACCGCAGCCTTTGTTGCTCTGCCAGAGTGGGCGCGTCCAGTTCCGCTCGCTCGAATCGACCGTCTCCAGCAATCCGATCGATCCGCGTGAGCACGTGGTTTCCCTTGCGCACTTCGACGGCGGAGACCGTCGCATCGATAGGCAGAAGAACCGCCAATTGGGCCGGCGAACCGAGCCGAATCGATCGCAGCGGCTCAACGGAAAGCTCCCGGCCGCGTTCATCGAGGGAGACGATGCTCAGCCCTGAGCTCTGCCGCGCGCCGGGGCCCCGGCTGCGCACTTCTTCGCGTACCGGCTGGAGGTACACGCCATCAATGCTCATCGTTCCCAGAACGCGTAGCCGCGCCACCGGCGCGGAGACTTGCATCGCCCTGCCGTCGGCTGGAAGCATCTCTGCAAAGAGCGCCGGAAGACCGAACGGATTCGCGACGACGACGCCTCGAGCGGCTTCCGCTGGCTCAAATCGATGAAACCCGCGACCTTGGTTGCCCGATTCCAGGAGCTTGCCGTTGCCTTGACGGATGCTGCGCAACAAGACCGGCTCGTTGTCTCCTCCTCCGATGCAGGATTCATCCGGGACCAGGCAGATCCAGACCGCTGACTCGAGATTGGGGGTGAGCATCGCGCGCCGAGAGAGCACTTCCAGCAACTGCGGCACGCGAGCGTCCTCGGCGCTGTGAATGGGGGTTGCCAGCACCGCGAGCTCGTCGTCCACCCAGGGTAAGTCGTCGAGCAACGTGGGGCGAATTCCATACGGTGACGCGGCCGACTTGAGCAGCTCCAAAAGCGCCTCCCGATCGATCGGCGTCTGCGGAGGAGTCACGACCTGTGGCTGCACCACCACCAATCGCACCTCGCGCTGCTTGCAGAATTGAAGTGGCCCAAGCGTTTTGCGCTCGTAGGCATCGGAAGCCGAACCGAGCACGGCGGTCAGCACCAATCCATCGTGCACCGCCGAGGCGGGCACATCGAACAGGGCCCGCTGCGATCCCTGCGGTCGGTCTGAGTGAAGCGGCTCTCCACCTTCCGGCGATGGGTCGAGGTAGAGCGACAGGTCGTCGTCGAGCACTCCATCGAGGAGTACTTCCACTTTCGTTAGCTCGCCCTCCCAGAGGGGCGATTCTTCTCCCCGCTGCAGGGCTCGCAGTGAAACGATTCTGGTAGCCAACGGCTGGCTTGGCTCCTCGTCCGCGGCCGCAAGTTTCACCGATGGCTCAGAGGTTCCGCCAAAGCGATTGCTCGCAGTGCGCGGCGGGGTTCCCAACCACTTGTCGGCACGCTGTGGATCCGGCGTACCAACCGACGGGATAAGATGCGGGGCGAGGTGACTGCCGCGCACGCGCGGATTTGACTCGAGCTCGCGGGAAATGGCGCTGCGCAGTGCATCGCGAAAAGCGCGCGCGGCCTCGATTCGGCGATCGTCAGAGAAGCCGAACCACCCCTCCTCATGAGTTGCTGGCGCCTCGGCGATGATTTGATTCGCTTCGAGGGAGATTACGCGTACCGAGCGCGGCGGCACATTGGGAGTGACGAAGACCAATTGCACCCCGGGAGCCAAGCTTCCGCCCTTACGAATCTCCTTGAAATGCCCCCGGAGGAGTACCACCGGTTTACCGCCGGCGTGCTGCGAGAGCACTTCTTCAATGCCGTTCGCAGTGGCCCCGACCCAGGGTGGTGAACCGGAGTGCCCTACCTCGCGCGCCGCGGAAGTTATCAATTTGTCGAGATCGCGCTGCAAAAGGCGGTCCAGGCAGTGCCATCGTCCGCGCTCCGCCGGGTCGCTGTCGAACGGTCTGAGCACCGCGTTGAGCGCTGTCCCGACCGTGTCGAGCAGGTACAGCGTGTCGAGAATGATTGCCAGTCCACCGGCCTCCGGCATTCGCGGAACGAGTCGGCTCAAAACCTCGGCTGGCGCCGCCGAAAGCGCAATGCCATGGACGTTGCGGATGAACTGATTCGGCGCGCTCGGAGGTGCGACCCGCACCGCTGCCAGAGCGACCAAGAGCAGGGCCCCATGGTCGAGCGCACCCGGCTCATAGGAGGCTTCGCCATTTTTGGTGCGCTCGACCACCGCGCGAGCCTCCTCCACCCTCGCCGCGAACGGTGCGGTCAGGTAGAGAAGCATCCGCATCCGTTCGGCCGCGAGCACATCGTCGCCCAGCGCGCCGATCGCATCAGCCGCCATCAGCGAGAGCAGCTCGACTGGGCGCTTAAGTACATCGCGCGAGGCGGCCCGTACGCCGCTGCGCGATGCCTCTTCGAGGCCCCGCACAAGCGCCGGCCAGACTTCCTGGCGCACTACCGAAAATGCCGAGGATTTCGCCATGCTCTTTTCTCCTCTCCGCGGGCTCAGGGCCCCGTTGTTCCCGATTTCACCCCCGCTGGTGGCGTTTGCGCATCCGTCTGCGGTGGGGGCTGTGCCGGCGGGGTCGTCTGCTGCGGCGGTTGTGCCGGAGGAGTTGTCTGCTGCGGCGGTTGTGCCGGAGGAGTTGTCTGTTGTGGCGGCTGGGCCGGCGGGGTCGTCTGCTGCCGCGGTTTTGGCGGAGGGGTCGTCTGTTGCGGCTGCTGTGTTTTCTTTGCGTCGCCGCCCTGCTTGGGAGCCGGCGTTTGTGACTGCCCCGAGGGTTGGGTTCCCTGCTGCGGTGACGTGTCGAGCGACGGGGCCGCGAAGTTCGCAGGCGTCGGCGTTAGGATCGATTTGTCCCCGCCCACGTCCACCGCGCGGGCGGCATTGTCCAGGTGCACGCGGGCGCTTCGGCTGGCAACCCTGTCCAGTGGGACCTGGTCGGTCCGGAAAGCGAGATCCACACTCGAACGAAGGCCGGCCCGCACGCCGATCTGCTCGTTCGTCATCTGTGCGTCGCTCTTGACCTGACCGATGGATGTGGAGGCCGATGCCTGAGCGGACCAGATCCCATTTCCGAAGCCCCCCGATGCGCCAGCATTAAAGCGCCAGTCGTCGCGTTGGGCCTTTGCTTCGGCAGAAGCGCTTTGCGCATCTACCCGCAGGTCCATCGAGGCGTGAATCCGACCCTCGTCGACGACGATCCGCTGCAGTCCCATCTGCATCATGGTGGCCAACGTCGTCTGCTTGTCCTGTGCCATCTTGCGGCGAGCCGACTCGAGCAGCACGTCGACGTCGCTGCCATCCGCCTCCGACCCCAGCACTTTTTGGAGCTCTGCCGCATGCTCTTGAAGATCGACGCCGGCCGCTGCGTCCACGCCGCTTCCATCTTCGTTTGGCCGAAGCAGGCGGGGAAACTTCCCCACCAGCCAGCGGGCCACTTCGGAGTCGTCCACCGACGAAGCATAATCCTCGGCGGACACCCCGACGCTTTCCACCATGTCGGAAAGCGTCCCCAGCTGAGTCGCACTCGAGTTCAGAATCGCCTGGAAGACGCCGGTGATCAGCGAGCCCACATAATTTGGAAAGTCGATCGCGTCCCGAAGACCTGTCAACGTTCCCGCGGCTGCCTTGGTGGCCTGCATCCCGAGTTGGTCGCCCGCGGACAGGGCAGCGGCCACCGCTTTTGATCTCTTCTTCACCTTCTCGTCACTCTTGCGTTCGTCGTTCATCAATCCGGCGGCGATCAGCCCGAGATCGACCAGGCCCTTGGCGAGCTCCTTCTTTTTCTTTTCGCTCGCGGCCGCGAACACCTCTGCGTTCTCGAGTACCGAGCGCACCGATTGGCGCACCTCGGCCACCACGGCTGGCGACAGCTCGCGGACTCTGCGCTCCGCCGTGGCATTCACGCCCCGTCTCCGGAGGCCAGCCAAAGCTCGGCGGCCTCGACTGCATCCGGCGGGGGCAGATGGGCCATGCCGGCCTCAATCGCGGCGGCGGCATCGGCGAGCCAACCGGTGATGCGCAGTGCCGCGGCGGCTCGGTCGAGATGCACTTCCGGCTGCAGCGCGCGCCCCAGCACCATCGGAGCGTGCAGCCGGATCATTTGCCACACCGAGCCGCCACCGAGCGCCTGAACCAGATCCGGCGATCTCAGCACCATCAACGCTTCGCGCACCTGCTGCGCGATGGAGTTGGCGGCGAAGGCAACGATCCCGCCGGTGCGCTGAGAGAGGTACATCCCCACCTCGCGCGCTGCGGCCACCACGCGAGCCGTGGGGGCGCTCAGGTTTTCTGTCGTTCCGACGCGCGCGATCACGTCCAGCCCCTTGAGCAAGTTGGCCCAGGAAGCTTTGAACTCGTTACCGAACACGCGCTCGTAGATGGCGATTCGCTCACCTGGTGCGAACCGTTCGGTGCGCGCGCGTCGGTAGAGCATCAGCTTGTCAGCCGCGGTGCTTATCGGCAGAAGGAACTTGCCCTGCAGCACCAGGTCAGCCATCGCGTCCACGAAACCGGGCAAGCCTGCTTGCTCCAGCTCGCATGCCCAGAGCAGCGCGCCGCCGGCGCGGATCTGCTCCGGTTGCATTTCTTGGGGCGCGCTGAGCGAGGGCAGATCGATGGTTTCCAGGGCCACTGCCCCGAAACGCGCCACCGCCGCGGCGCGATGGTCCAACAGGAGTCGTTCCACCCGGCGAAGCTGGCGCCACAATCGGCCTACCATCGGCTGAGCACGAGGCGTCTCTTCAAGAACCGAAGCGATCATCGCGCGCTCTTCTGCTGGATGGCGCCCCGCTCGTCGCCGGAGGCCAGCCGTTCGAGCGGAAACGTCTCGCTCTTGAACTTGATGGTGACGCTTCCGGAAAGTTTCGCCTTCACCTCCAACGACGAATCGCTCTTTTCCTGCTCGGCGGAGTAGGCGGAAGAAACCTGAGTTTGGACGTCGCTCCAGTCGTCGCTGAACCAGCCGCCGCCGCTCGAGCTCTGGGTGCGGCTGGCGGTATCGCTGACGCCGGCTTGGGTCTGGCGCTGCGCCGTGTCCCTGGCCTTCATGTCGAAGAGGACGTTGGCTTTGATTTCTCCGTCGGTGACGACGATCCGGTTGATGCCCATCGCCACCATCTGGGCCAGTGTCTGCTGGCGCTGCCGCGCCATCTTGATTTGAGCAGCGAGGACGATCTGGGCTTCGGTCTCCTCGGTGAGCTCCATGTTCTGCTGCATCTGCAGCACGGTCTTGAAGTCGGGCGGCTGCTGCTCTTTATCGCCGCCGTCGGTCTCGCTCAGCCCAAGCTTGCCATCGTCGCCAATTTCGATCTGACCCGGAAAGCTGCTCTTCACGAACTGGCGCGCCTCGTCCTCAGAAATATTCTCCTTAGCGAACTGGTCGACGCTCTTCGCTACCTGCTCGAGCAGCTTGCCATATGCGTTCATCTGGCGAATCGAGCTGGAAACGATCGAGGTATAGACGCCTTCCACTAGACCGGAGACGAACTTCGGAAAGTCCACGGCGGTGACCAGATTGCGGAACACCTGGGCCCCCTGCTCGGATGCGCCCGCCTTGAAGTCCTTCCCGGCGAAATCTTGTTTTTGGGAGAGGCGCTGCTTGAGAGCGGCGTTAGCCTGGGGATCCTCCAGCGCTTGCGCTGTGAGGCTGGCGTAAGGATCGGAGATGAACGAGAGCACATCCACCAACCGCCGGGCGAGTCCCTTCTGATCCGCGGGCGAGAGAGAGCTGTATGCTGGCGCGCTCTCCAACATCGACCGCACCATCCGGCGCACTTCGCTGTTGTGCGCCGGGGCGGTCATTTGGTGCCTCCGCCGGGAGCGGCGGGCGCGACTGGTGAGGGCGCCGCCGCTTGCGGTGCTGGGCGGGTCGGCGCGGGTTGCGCTTTCTGTGCGAGATTCTGCATCCCCAATACGTCCACCATTCGCTCGAGCGGGAAGGTCTCGCTCTTGAATGCGACCCGCACGTCGCCGGAAAGCTGAGCCTTGAGCTGCGCCTTGGACTCGCTCCGCTCATCGAGAGCGCTCGAAACCGTGGTCTCGTGCGAGGTGCCGACATCGAATCCGCCGAAGATGCCACCCAACCACCCGCCCCCGGCCTGGGCATGCGATTTCTGCTCGTCGTTCATCTGCGCCTTGCTGCGGCTCGCGGCCACGTCCGAGGCCTTCATGTCGAAGAGAACCTTGGCGTTGATGTGTCCATTGGTGACCACAATCCGGTTGATCCCGAGCAGGACCATGGTCGCTAAAAGTTGCTGCCGCTGCTGCGCCATCTGCAGCTTGGCGGCGTCGACCACCTTCTGCTCCGCCTCCTCGTCGGACAGGTCGGCTCCCTCGAGGCCAAATTGCGCTCCCACGTCCACCTCCGGCGCTCCCTCCTTGGGCCGAAGTCGCGCCGGTCCCGCGCCGCTGGTGTCCACGTCGACCGACGCCGGATAGCGGTTGGCGATGTAGTCGCGCGCCTGCCCCTCCGAGATGTGGTCGGCGGCGAACTGGTCGAGCGA
>Ga0126384_10000420_pt1 | contig 23080 bp, 24 predicted proteins | sample PanSoiMetPlot_36_FD_92543 | JGI IMG/M metagenome (GOLD analysis project Ga0126384, IMG submission 92543) | Tropical forest soil microbial communities from Panama - MetaG Plot_36 | ecosystem: Environmental > Terrestrial > Soil > Tropical forest > Bulk soil | place: Panama | collected 2016-02-17 | reverse complement strand
GATCTCCACCTCGGCCAGGTGCTGCGAACCCACGACGATTGGACGGTGTTTGATTTCGAAGGCGAGCCGTCGCGGACCTTCAATCAGCGGCGCGAGAAGCATTCCCCGTTGCGGGACGTGGCCGGAATGCTGCGCTCGTTTGCCTACCTGGCCGCGGTGATCGAGCTGGAGGGAGGCAAGTGCGAGGCCTGCGTTCCGCGTTGCCGCGAGGCATTTCTTAGGGGCTACCGCGGCATCGTGAGACGGACCGACCTGCTCCCAGCCAGCCCGGAGGACCTTTCCCTGATGCTGGAAGTGATGGAGATCGAAAAGCTTCTCTACGAGGTGCGCTACGAGCTTCAAAACCGCCCCGAGTGGGTCCTCATCCCCGCACGAACCCTGATGAAATTGGAGGACTGAGGCTTGTTGTCGGCACCGCCTTCTCCGCTCGAATCGGAGATTCAACGGATCCTCGAGCTTCGCCACCCAAGCCCGCACGACGTGTTGGGGCTCCACCTCACTCCCGAGGGGGTGGTGGTGCGCGCCTTTCGACCGGATGCGGATCGGATCGTTTTGATCGCCGACTTTGGCGCCACAATTCCGATGAGGCCGCTGCGCGATGGCTTTTTCGAGGTGCAGCTGCCGGGGCGAAAGGACGCCTTCGGCTACCTCTTGGAAGTGCACTACCCCAACCACGCTACCTACACGCTGCGCGACCCGTACAGCTTTCTGCCCACGTGGGGAGAGCTGGACCTCTACCTGGCCGGACAGGGCCGCCACGAGCGGCTCTGGGAGCGGATGGGAGCGCATCTCAAGCACTACCGGGACGTCAGCGGCGTCTCCTTCGCGGTCTGGGCGCCCAACGCCAGAGGCGTTTCGGTGGTCGGGGACTTCAATTCCTGGGACGGCCGACTGCACGCGATGCGCTCGATGGGCGCGTCGGGAATTTGGGAGTTGTTCGTTCCCGAAATCAGCGAGGGAGCTCGATACAAGTTCGAGGTCCGCCCCCAGCAAGGCCCGCCCTTCCTCAAGTCGGACCCGTTCGCATTCCGAACCGAGCTTCCCCCGATGACCGCCTCGGTGGTGCACGATTTTTCTCACTACCGCTGGCGCGACGAGGCCTGGCTTTCCGCCCGCGAGCAGACCGACCTCGCGCTGCGCCCAGTGTCGGCGTACGAAGTGCACTTGGGCTCCTGGCGGCGGGTGGTGGAGGAGGAGCGGCGGCCGCTGACTTACCGGGAGATGGCGCCCGCGCTCGCCGCATACGCCACCGAGATGGGCTTTACCCACGTCGAGTTCCTGCCGGTCGCGGAGCATCCGTTCGGAGGCTCCTGGGGATATCAGGTGAGCGGCTACTACGCCCCGACCGCCCGCTACGGCCATCCCGACGACTTTCGGTATTTGGTCGACTTTCTTCACCAGCGCGGGCTGGGAGTGATCATCGATTGGGTTCCGGCGCATTTTCCGGCGGACGCGCACGGCCTGGCCCGCTTCGACGGGACGGCCCTGTACGAGCACGCCGATCCGCGCAAGGGCGCTCACCCGGATTGGGGAACCTTGGTGTTCAACTACGGGCGCAACGAGGTCCGAAATTTCCTCGTCGCCAACGCGCTGTTTTGGATCGAGCAATACCACGTCGACGGTCTACGGGTGGACGCGGTCGCCTCGATGCTCTATCTCGACTACAGCCGGGCTCCAGGCGAATGGATTCCAAACCGCTTCGGGGGCCGCGAGAACGAGGAGGCGATCTCCTTTCTGCGCGAGCTCACCGACGCCGCGCGTCGCAAGCATCCCGGGGTGGTGATCGTCGCTGAAGAATCCACCGCCTGGCCCAAGGTGACTTCCCCCGCGTCCGAGGGGGGACTTGGTTTTCATTTCAAGTGGAACATGGGCTGGATGCACGACAGCTTGGGGTATTTCGCCAAGGATCCCATCTACCGGAGCCATCACCACAACCAACTCACCTTCGGGCTGCTGTACGCGTTCAGCGAAAAGTTCATCCTGCCGCTGTCCCACGATGAAGTGGTTCACGGCAAAGGCTCGCTGCTGGGGAAAATGACGGGCGACCAGTGGCAGCGCTTCGCCAACCTGCGAGCGCTGTTTGCTTGGATGTGGGCGCACCCAGGCAAGAAGCTGTTGTTCATGGGTGGAGAGCTGGCCCAGGTTGCCGAGTGGAATCACGATCAGAGCGTGGAGTGGCACCTGCTCGATCTGCCGCGGCACCGAGGCGTCCAGGCCCTGATCGCCGATCTGGCCCACCGCTACCAGGCGGAGCCCGCGCTATGGGAGGCCGACTTCGAGCCCGCCGGTTTCCAGTGGATCCAGGCCGATTCCGCGATGGTCAACGTGTTCGCCTTCGTGCGCCGCACCCGTTCGGATCAGCAACACGTGGTGTGCATCGCCAACCTCTCGCCGGTTCCGAAGCAGGATTACCGGGTGGGATTTCCCAGAACCGGCACCTACCTCGAGGTGGTCAACACCGATGCCAACGCCTACGGCGGGTCCGGGATGGGAAATCTCGGGCAGGTCTTCGCCGTGCCCAAGCCGTGGGACGGCCAACCTGCCTCGGCAGAACTGCTGCTCCCGCCGCTCGCGGTGCTCTGGTTCATCCCCGCTCCGACGCCCAAGTAGGGACTTTCAGCTGGCCGCCCGGATCCGCTCGACGTACTCCGGCGGCAGCCCGGCGGACTCGGCGCCTCGGGCCAGGGCCTCGATGAAGCTGGTGCTCACCGGACCCAACTGGGAAGCGCGCGCCGGATGGGTGGTGAAAGCCGTTGCGGTCCATTCCCTTCCGTCCGACCGAACCTTCACCGGGCGCTCGACGGACATTCCGGTGACCGCCCCTTCCTTGTGCTGAATGATCGGCCAATCGACGCCGCGGATTTCGTACAACCTGCCGAAGACGCTGCTGCCGGGGCGATCGACGAGGCCCGCCACCCGTCCTCCCCACCACCGCGAAGGGAAGTCGTATACCAGATCCACATCCAATCCCTCGGCCAACTTGCCGGGTGGCAGGTCGAAGAACCCGTACCCGTGCTCGCTGCGCCACTGCTCGAAGGCCCTCCGATCCAGGATCGTCGAATAGGCGAAGTAGAGCCGACCTCCCGCATCCGCCTGGTTTTCCCTCGCCTTCATCACTTGATCGTAATGCGAATCCATCGTTTAACCTCGCCCGCGCAGGGCGTCTTCCAGCCCTTCCTTGAAGATGCCGAACATTGCGCTCGCATCCAATCGGGCGGTTCTCAAGAAAAGCTTGAGCGCCCGGTCGGTATGATCCGCCAGAGCGGCCATTTTTTCCAGGCGGGCAACTTGGGCAGAAAGCACGTCCCCCGCCTCGTCGGCGAGGCGACTGGCTTCCGCCAAGTCCGCCCGCACCCGACCGATGAACTGGGTTTCCCGTTCCTCGATCACCCGGGTCACCATCTTCACAAATTCCGTCTCCGCCTGGTAGCGCCAGGCAGACTGGCCAGGGGCGCGGACCCGTCGAACCACCCCCCAGCGCTCCAGATCCCGAAGCAACATCGACACCCCGCCCTTGGAGAGCTGGAGCTGTTTCTCGATCGCCGACGCGGAGAACGCCTCGCCCCGCAGGTAGAGAAACGCCCAGACGCGACCCTGGTTTCGCTTGAAACCCCAAAACTCGATGACGTTGCCGACCGCATCGATGGCGATCGCTTCCCAGCGGGCGAGCGGCGCCACTTTGTCCCGATCGGGCGGCTCATTGGCCACGAGGTGGCCTTTCATGCTGCCTCCCTGCCTTGGACCCCCGCTGCCAATCGCCGAGCCCAGTGCGCCAGCTCGCCGCCGCCGCGGCAATGGCCGTAGGGCCCCAAGGCATCGATCGCCGCTTCGATCTCCAGGTTCATGAAGTCGATCGCCGCTTCGATCGCCCCGGAGCAGAGCACCGCGGTGCCCAACTCACAGACGCGATCCGGCGTCATCGCGGCGAAGGTCCACGACTCCCGCAGCCGACGCCGAAAAGCATCGTCGCGCCTTGCCGCGAGCAGAATCGGCAGAGAGGGAGTGCGCGACTGCAAGTCCGCGTATTGCGGCTTGCCCTGATCCAACCCGGTCAGATCTCGGATGTCGTCGGCGATCTGAAACGCCACCCCGAGGCGCCTTCCGAATCCGGAAAACCGGCTTCTGGCTTCTTGGTCATCGGCGAGCAATGCCGCGGCGATCCCACACCAGCCAAAGAGCGCTCCGGTTTTGCCTTCGGCAATGGTGCGCAGCTTTTCCAGCGGAAGGCTGACATCGCCCCTGGCCTCGACTTCGGCGATCGCCGCGCGAGTCATTTCCGCGACCGTGAGGATCGCCTCCTGGGTCACCCGCATGTCGATCTTCGCCAGCTTGCCGAGCGCGGTGGTGAGCAGGATGTCGCCGGTCATCACCGCAACGATGTTGCCCCAGCGGGCATTCACCGTAGGACGGCCGCGGCGGAACATCCCCGCATCGACCACGTCGTCGTGAAGCAAACTCGCGGAGTGGATCAGCTCGGCGCCGACCGCGACCGGAACCAGATGTTCCGGTGGGGCGCTGCACGCCTCGCCGAAGAGGCGAACCATCATCGGCCGCGCGCGCTTTCCGCCACCTCCCAGGCACAGGTGTCGCGCCGCGCCCATCAGGGTGTCCCCATTGGCCGAAACCGCGCTGGATCCGTCCGCCAGAGCCAGGTGCAGCGTTTGTTCCACGTCTGCCAGAAAAGCCCCCAAGTCGATGCCCAGCTCCATGGCTGTTCATATAGTTCAAGAGGCCTTGAACTGCACCCCTGATTCTCAGGAGGCCCCGGGGGTGGCGGCGATTTCAAATCCAACGGTTGCGCCGCCTTGCGGTCGGTTGGAGGCGTACGCTTTTCCGCCGTGCGCCTCGGCGATCCTTCGTACCAACGCCAGACCTAAGCCCAAAGATCCGGCATCGCGCGTTTTACCGGGTTGACGATAGAACGGCGAGAACACGCGAGACGCCTCGCCGTCCGGAAAACCAGGTCCGGAGTCCTCCGCTTCGAAAGCGACGTGGGTGGTGCTGAAGCGGACCCGAAGTCCGGTGAGCCCTCCACCGTGCACCTTGGCGTTCTCAATCAAATTCGCCAGCGCCCGAGCGATCAGCCCGGCGTCGGCCTCGAACGGGCGAGAGGTCCCCTCGATGCTTAGAAGCGAAGCGGCCAGGCCGGCGCGCTCGAGCGCTCTGTTGGCGACCTCCGCGGCATCGAGCGCGTGAGGGGTGAGCGCGGCAAAATCGAGTCGGGAGCTCGCCAGCAACTCCCCCACCAAGGAGTCGATCTCCACCACTTCCCGATCCAGCTCATCCAGCGCCTTCGGGTCGGCGCCGTTGACCCGCACCAGCTCGACCAGCAGGCGAATCCGGGACAGCGGAGTCCTCAACTCATGAGACACGGCGGCCAACAGCTCCCGCTGATCCGCGAGCTGCCGCTCGATCCGAGCCGCCATGTCGTTGATGGAGTAGGAAAGCACTCGGATCTCCCTGACTTCGCCCGGGCCGTGAGGGCGCAAATGCATCCGGCTCGAAAGCCGTCCGGACCCAATGTCTTGGGCGACCCGGGACAATTCCCAAAGCGGGCGGGCGAGGCGGCGCGCGATCCGACCGGAGGCGGCCCAAAGCATTGCTCCGCTGAGCAGGAGTGCCAGGAGGAAGCGCCAGGCGCCCCACGGCGAGCGCCGCGGTCCACAGATCCTCACCTCGCCCCGAGGTTCGGAGTTGCTGACGATTCGAAGCGAGAACCCCGGGCGATGACAAGCTCCGCCGTACGCGCCCAGCACGGCGCCTTGGGCATCCACCAGGGTCACCGGGGTGTCGAAATTCGAGGCCAGCGCCTGGGCGAGGGCTTCGCGGTCCTTCGGCGAATCCCAATAGCGGGCAAATTGCCCTTCGACAAAGGCCGCGCCTCGCTTTAGCTCCATCCTCCAACCGGTGCCTGCTTCGCCCAGAAGGAGCATCACCGCGATCACCGTCACCCCGGTGAGGAGGATCGAGGCGCCAAACCAAAAAAAAATTCGCTGGTGGAGCTGCCCGCGAAAATAGCCGCGGCGGTGGAGTCTCACGCCGGCTCTCTCGCGAAGACGTAGCCGACGCCGCGAACGGTTTTGATCAGCCGGGGCAGGCGAGGATCGTCTCCAAGCTTCTGGCGCAGGTGGGAGATGTGAACATCGACCGCGCGCTCGCCGACCACCACGTCATTGCGGCCGGCCTCGGAGAGCAGCGCATCCCGGGGGACGACGCGGCCGGCGCGGCGCACCAGCGCGACGAGGATGTCGAATTCGATGCCGGTGAGCTCCACCGGCTTGTTTTCGCGGCGCACTTCCCGCGAGGGCACGTCGATGCTGATGTCGCCGACGGCCAGCCGCTCCGCGACCGCCTCTGGGCTGCTGCGTCGCAGGACGGCGCGCAGCCGCGCCAGAAGCTCGCGCGGGCTAAACGGCTTGGACACGTAGTCGTCGGCGCCCAACTCGAGCCCCACCACCCGGTCGGTCTCGTCTCCCTTGGCGGTGAGCATCACGATGGGTACGGCGCTCTTGGCGCGAATCCGCTTGCAAACCTCCAAGCCGTCCATTCCCGGCATCATCACGTCCAACAGCACCGCGTCGTAGGGCGCTGCTTCGAGGGCGGCCAGGCCACGGCCCCCATCCGGTGCATGCGACAAGGTTACGCCATTTTGCCGCAGGTAACTGGCCAGCAGCTCGAAGAGCCGCTGGTCATCGTCGATCAGCAGGACCCGAAACGACATCGAGCGCCAAATCTATCAGCGCTGGCCTTCGGATGGCGCGTCCGAATGCGAGGGGGGAGCGGGCGCAGCCTCCCGCGCTGCTTCCGCGCAGAGCCGAGCCCAGTGGCGTTCCTCCCAGTGGCCGTAATAACGGTGCCGGTCGCCAAAGGAACGCCAGCCGAAGAAAGCGCTGCCGTATCCGGCGATGACTCCGAGGGTCAACAGAACAATCAAAATGGCGCGCGGCATGGCTCCTCCTCAGGCGGCAATCGCGTCGCCGCCGCAGCGACGGTAGAATCGAGATCTCGACTGGATCCATTCCGCCAGGTCGCGGCGCTGGTTCGGATTGAGGGCCTCGTGAACTCGGCCGAGGGCGGTCAACAAGGCCTCTTGGGCCGCGGCCAAGGCGTCGCGCTGGCGCGAAAAAGCCTGGCGCAACTTGGCTTCGTCGATCCGGTCCTCGCGCAGACCGTCGGCCAGCTCGGTCAAGGAGTCGCGAATCTCGCTCCGCGCCCGCTCCGCGGGCTCGCGCAAGTCCGCGGCAGCGGCGAGAATCACCTTCTCCTGGCCGGGCGTTGTATCCAGCCGCTCAAAAACGCTTCTCAGCAATCCCCATCGCCAGTTGTGGCCCCCGGCTCGCCAGCGATGTGGATACCTTCCGTACCAGCCGTACCGGCCATAGCCGGGGTAATGCCCGCCCCAGCCGCCCGACCACCGTCGCCGAAAGACGGCGATGAGCGCAATCAAGCAAATGGTCCCAAAGAACAACCCAAACATGTTTGCCTCCTCCGCTACCGCAAAGTGCGGTGCGATCGGACTGAAGCCTAGAAAGCGGTTGTGAAGATCCGGGCCGCTGTGGCGTGAAGAATTGTTAAGAGCCAAGGCCAGGCCCACGCGTCGCGCGGTAAGGGCAACCTGCCTTGGCTACCCGCCGAGCAAGCCCTTCTTCAGATCATCGTCGACGGGAGCGGGTCCCAACCAAACCGAAAACAGCGCATCCGCGAAGTCCTTGCCGGGGATGACAGAACGCTCGCCAGAGGTGGACAGCGTGGTGCCGTCGCCTGGGACATAGGTGATCACGATGGTGCCATTCTTCTTGGCATCGGGAATCATCGCGGCGAGCTGATCCAGCCGATCCTTGAGCGCCGGCATTCGGTCCTTGGAGTTCTTCTCGAATCCCTCGCGCAGCGCGTCAACGATCTTGTCCTTGCCCAGGTCGCGCAGCATCATCATCGTTATCCGCTTGACCTCGTCCGACGCGATCAGCTTCGCCGGATCCGTCGAGGGCGTCTCGACGTAAAACCCGGCCACGTAGACGTCGAAGACGAACTTTCTGCGAAGTCCCATCCCGTTGAGTTTGGCCTGTTTCCCCGAGATGGTGACCGCGTCCGGCATCCGCACGCCGTGAAAGTCACGAGCCTGGGCGCCGCTCGTCACCAGCCAAAGCATACCTACCCACCAGAAGCGCTTCATCGCTGTCCGTCCTCAACGGGCTCTGTACCAAACCCTGAGATGCCCGGCACCAGCATTTCGTGCGGGCGCGATCCGGAATGCCAGTAGCCTCGAATAGTTTAAGAGCGACCGATGCGCCCCACCTTGTTGATCTGCTTGCTCTGGGTGTACCAGCCGTCGGTTTGGGCGGGGGCAATCCGCGCGGCGCGCACCCATGGGTCGTTCTCGATCGATGGCAACCTCGACGAGCCCGCGTGGCGCGAAGCCTTCTCGTATTCAGACTTCGTGGAGAGTTTCCCAGACGAGGGCGCGGCCCCGACGCAGCGAACCGAGGTGCGGGTGTTGTACGACGATCGATACCTCTACATCGGGATCATCGCGTACGACCTGGATCCAGCGTTGATCCTGCGGAGACTGGGCCGCAGGGATTCGACTCCGACCTCGGACCTGGTGGAGGTGTCCATCGACTCGCAGCGAGGCGGCCGAACCGCCTACTACTTCTCGGTGAACGCCGCCGGTGTTTTGCGAGACGCGCTCTACTACGGTGACGTCAACAGCACCGACACCTGGGACGCCGTGTGGAGAGGCGCGGCGGCGGCGCGGGTCGACGGCTGGTCCGCTGAACTGGAGATCCCCCTCAGCATTCTTCGCTTCTCCAATGCCCGCGAGCAGACTTGGGGCATCCTGGTGCGCCGAAGTATTCCTCGCACGCACCAGACGTTCGACTCCACGCTGATCCCGAGGAACGCGAATGGGTTCTGCTCGTTCTTTGGAGAGTTGACCGGGCTGACGGATCTCAAGCCCAAGCGAAACATCGAATTGACGCCGTACATCGCCGCGCGAGCGGTGTGGCGCCCTCAGTACTCGGATCCGTCCCTCCCCCACCCAAGGCTTTTCGACCCTTCAGCGGACCTTGGGCTTGACCTTCGAGCCTCGCTGTTCAGCGATCTCACGCTCACCGCGACCATCAATCCCGATTTCGGCCAAGTGGAAGCCGATCAGGTGGTGCAAAACCTCTCGACTTTCGAGTTGTTCTTTCCTGAGAAGCGTCCGTTCTTCAATCAGGGGCTCGACATTTTTCAGCCCGTCGGTGCCGAGTTCGGGGCACCGCACCAGCTGTTCTATTCGAGGCGAATCGGGCTCGATTCCCCCATCCTCGGGGCCGCCAAAGTCACCGGGACGGCGACGAAGGGACTGGACCTGGGGATCTTGGATGCCCTAGTGCTGGGTCCGGTGGACGGCTCCCGCACTCCGGCGGCCTACTTCGATTCCAGCCAGTCCGACTACTACCCCCGCCTCAAGCCTTACGAGGAACACCCAGATCGCTCCTTCCAGTTCCATTGGGACCGGCCGTTCCACTTTGCCCCCACCGACCAGCTGCCGGGGGTCCGACCGTCAACCACCAACTACTTCGCCGCCGTGGCGCGACAGCAGGTGGCGTCGAATTCCACGCTCGGCGCTTTTTTCACCGCGGCCACGCCACTGGCGGATCGCTGCTACCCGTCTGAGTTTCCCGATTTAGTGCAGTACGCGTCGGTGGACTGCCGGGGGCGAGGAGGAAATGCCGCCGCGCTCGAGTGGAACCTTCGCACCCGCGACGGCGCCTATGTGTTTCTCGGACAAGTGGATGGATCGCAGCAAGTTCACGGAAATCCGAACGGGCGAGTCTTTCCCGACGGGACGGTCATTCGCCCTGGCGACCTCGGCCTGGGCGGCTACGCGCGCGCCGGCAAGATGGGGGGAGAACCGCTGCGATTCGATTTTTTCTACCAGTACGCGTCGCCGAAGCTGGACCTGAATCCGATGGGCTTTCAGCCGAGTCAAAACCAGCAAGCGATGGGAGTGAACCTGCACTTCGTCAAACCCAGAGGCTGGGGCAAGCTCCATAACTTCAGCATCGATGGCTCGTGGAGCAGCTGGATAACCACCGACGGCAAGTGGACCAGCCGCGGCAACTACGGGAGCATCGGCGCCTATGCCCAGCTGCCCAGCTACGAATGGATGAAGCTGGTTCTTCAGTGGGAGGATCCGCGCTTCGACGTTCGGGAAATCACCAACGCCGGCGTGCCCTACGAGCGCCGCGCGGACTGGGCACTTTTGCTGTTCGCCGGTTCCGACCCGAATCGGCGGTTCTCGATCAGTGGCGACGTCTATGGCTTCCGGACCGTTCCCGGGGGTCCGGTGCCGGTCCAAAACGGATACGGCACGGATGCGACCGCGATTTGGCGACCGACTTCTCGGCTGGAAACGCAGCTGATCGGCAGTTTCTCGCAAAAACCGCAGGGCGCGCGTTACATCGAGAAACAATCCAACGACGTCTTCATCTTCGGAGCGCAAAATCCTGGCGTGCTCTCGTTGACGTTTCGACAACTGTTGGTGCTCACCCCCACGTTGACGCTGCAGGCGTACGCTCAGTTGTTTTCACAGAACCAGCACTATTTTTCATTTTATCAAGCCCGATCGATCAACCATGCGCCGATCCGACTCGACGATCTGAAACCGGCGGAATACTCCAAGAACCCCGACGTGCACAGCAGCACCTTGAACCTCAACCTGGTGTTGCGCTGGGAGTACCGCCTCGGATCGACGCTGTTCGTGGTCTACTCTCGCTCGCAGGAGGAACTTCCACTTCCCCGCGATCCCGGTCCCCAGGTGAGCGTCTGGCCCTCGCGCCTTTTCGCGGGACCGGCGACTGATACATTTCTGGTGAAGTGGTCTTATTGGTGGAGTCTGTAGGCGATACCTCGCGGCAGAGCGGCGCGCTCGTCGAATTCGTTGCGCATTTTGCAACAATGAGTTCTCCGCCTCTTCGATTGCGGGTGCCAGACCCGGACTGAATACAACGCCCAACACACGTAACGAAACGGAGCAAGCCATGGATGCAAAGAAGAGTTGGGGCGCTTTGGCCCTTGGCGGTTTGGTGTTCTTAGCGGGCTCGTCCGCCCAAGCGGATGAAACCGTGGTGGTATCAGGCTCGGCACCTGAGAAGAAAGGACAGGTGGCCAACGCTTTCGAAGTAAGCCTTGGCTTCGGCTATCTGCAAGGGTTCGGAGACGTGGGAGCGAACGTTCCCTCCTTGACGGACACCGGCAGCGCTGGAACCTCTTTGGAGTTGGATCTCGGGTGGCGAATCGATCCTCATTTCCTGGTGGGTGCGTACGGAACCGGCGCTTGGCTCTCCACTGGCGACGCTCCAGGGAACGCTCACAACAACTGGAGCGCCACCGCCGGAATTCAGGGCAACTATCACATCCTTCCCGGCGCGAGCCTGGATCCCTGGGTTGGACTGGGTGCGGGTTGGCGAGGCTATTTCGTCAATCGCGCAAACGGGACGGATGCACGGCACGGAATCGATTTCGCCAGGGTACAGGTGGGCGTAGACGTTCCGGTGACTTCGAGCGTCTCAATTTCGCCGTTCGTGGGCGCCGCGACCACGATCTTCCTCACCCAGCAACTTGCGAATCAGACGTCCTTCTCCGCGATTCAGGATCGCAAAGTCGGAGTATTTATCAGCGCGGGAGTGATGGGGCGATTTGATCTTATCTAGCCACGACGCCGGGGGATCTCTGCGCTCCAGCGGAGATTCCCTCAGCTAGGCGTTGCTCGCTTTGGCGCGACCCTTCGCTTCGACTTGAGCGCCCGAAATGGGGCAACCGTCTTTGAACGCCTCAATTAAAGCGTCGCGGAACAGTGCCACCCGTCGAGGCAAGTGCCGGTTCGACGGCATCACCACCGAAAGCGACAGATCCGGCACTTCGAGCTCGGGAAGTACACGCACCAGATCGCCGCTCTCGAGGTCCTCCTCGTGGGCGAACAGCAAGCCGATGCCCGCGCCCCGGAGCGCCAGCTCCCGGATGAATGAGAGATCGTCGCTCGCCAGGCTTCCGCTGACTTCGATGGCCTCCAAGCCGTTGGGTCCTCTCAGAGGCCAAGTGCGAGGTGAATGCGGTCCACCACTGTGCACAATCAGGTCATGGTGCTTCAACTCGCTCACCCGCTTGGGCGTGCCGCGGCGAGCAAGGTACGAAGGCGATGCCATCAGCCACATGCTCCCTTGCGCAACCTTGCGGGCGATCAAAGATGAGCCTTGCAGGCGGCCGTTCTGCGAACCACGAAGCGCAAGGTCAAATCCTTCCGCGACCAGGTCCACCGCCCGGTCGGAGAAACACACCTCCACCCGGATCGCCGGAAATTGTTGGACGAATCGGCTTACCAGATCGGACAACAGCTGCTTGGGTGCGTTCACCGGGACGCTGAGTCGTATCGTCCCACGAGGCTCACCCTGGCTCTCGGCCACCGACTGCTCGGCGTCGGTGAGCGCCGCCAGCGCCCTGGACGCACCGTCGTAATAAGCCTGCCCGGTGTGGGTGAGTCTTACCTGTCGGGTGGTCCGTTCAAAGAGCCGCGCCCCGAGTTGTTCCTCGAGTCGGGCCACCGCTCGGCTCACCGAAGATTTGGGCACGCCCAGAATTCGCGCGGCGGCCGTGAAACTCTGGGCTTCGACCACTCGGGTAAAGGTGCGAACCAGGTTCAAGTCCATCAGGCGCACTGATAGCAATGGAAACTTCCCGGCGCCACTTAAGCGACTAAACGACCCGCTCCAATCGCATCGGTATTTGCCGGAACCGTTTCCCAGTGAGCGCGAAGATTGCGTTGCCGACCGCCGGGGCAACGGGAGGTACACCCGGCTCGCCGATTCCACCGGGCCGCAGTGCGCTCGGGAGAAGCTCGACGTGGATCCGAGCGGGGCTGTCGCCGATCCGAACCAGCCGATATTCGTGGAAGTTCGACTGCTGGCTCACTCCGCGCTTGAAGGTGACACCCCCGTACAGGGCGTGGCTGATTCCGAAGATCGCCGCCCCCTCCATCTGGGCGCGCGCCCGCTCGGGATTGACCACCGTGCCCGCGTCCGCCGCGAGCCAAACCTCGTCGATGGCAACGCCCCCATCCGGTTTTCGCTTCGCCGAGGCCACCACCGCCACGTAGGACAAGAAGCTGCGATGGGCGGCCAGTCCGAGCGCTCTTCCGTTTTTGGCTCGCTCATTCCACTTCGCCATCGCGGTGACTCGCTCGATCACCCCGCGCAGCCTTCCCACGTCGACGGGGTGGTCCTCCAGCTTGGCTCCGTAGTTTCGCAATTGTTTGATGCCCAGCTCTGAAAGGGACGCCGCCCGAGGCGGCCCGTACAACTCCAGCATCACCTCGCGAGGGTCGGCGCCCCGTGCGTGGGCAATTTCATCCATGAAGGAGTTGGTCGCGAACGCGTGGAAGGTGTTGTACACCGAGCGCAGCCAGCCAATTCGCACGTGGGCGTCCGCGGCGCACGCTTCGGCCCGGACGTTCGGCACATCAAGCGGCAAGTCGAGGATGCCTTGCTGCAGCTCTCCCGCGCCCGGCTGGCGCGCACCGGAGAAGACCGAGGCGATCGGGGGGAAGGCGGTACGCTGCCTCCAGGCCACCACCCGCCCCGTTGCATCCAGAGCGGCGGTGAGGCGCTGGGTATTGACGGTGTTGTAGTAGTCATGGCGCAGGTCGTCCTCGCGGGTCCACTGCACCCGCACCGGCGCGCCGGCGGCCTTGGCGAGCCGAGCCGCCTCGGAAACGAAGTCGGCCTTGCTCTTGCGGCCAAAGGCGCCGCCTAAGAGGGTGACGTGCACCAGCGCCGCGCCCTCGTCGATCCCCAAAACCCGCGCCACCTCCTTGGCCGCTCCTTGAGGATCCTGGGTAGGGGCCCAAACCTCGCACTTGCCACCGTCGAAGCGCGCCATGGCCACCGGCGGCTCCATGGGCACGTGCGCGAGGTGAGGGACGTGGTACTCCGCCTCGACGACCCGGGCTGCCTTGGCCAAAGCGGCATCGACGTCGCCGACGTTGCGAACCGCCGCGCCCGGGTAGGCAACCGCGGAGCTGAGAGCAACGCGAAAAACCTCGGAGTCATAGGATGCGTTTGGACCATCATCCCAGGTGATGTCCAGCGCCGCCCTGCCTCGGATCGCCGCCCAGGTCGTATCGGCGAGCACCGCGAGCCCGCCCCAGGGCTGAAACGCGTACGGCGCCGTCGGGCGGGGAAGCTCGAGTACCTTCTTGACGCCCGGCACCGCCAAGGCGCGCGAAGCGTCGTAGCGGCGAATTGCGCCCCCGACCACCGGTGGGCGAGCGATGACCGCGATGAGCATCCCTGGAAGTCGAACGTCGGCGCCGAACACCGCCGCGCCGGTGGAGATGGCGGGCGCATCCACATTGGGCAGCGGTTTGAAGACGCGGCGAAGCTCGCCGTTCGGCCGGATCCGAACTTCATCGGGATTTGGCACCGGCAGTTTTCCCGCGTCGTTCGCGATCTCTCCAAATCCGAGTTTGCGCCTGCTCGGGCGATGAAAAACGTAGTGGTCGCGCACTTCGCAGGATGCCTCCGATACCTTCCACCGCCTGGCCGCGGCGGCGATCAACATGGTTCGGGCGGTGGCGGCGGCGCGGCGAATCTCCTCGAAATGGCTGCGGATGCTGCTCGAGCCGTCGGTATTCTGATCGCCGTAGCGCTTGTCCCCATCGCCCTGCACGATCGTGACTTTGGCCATATCCGCTCCCAGCTCATCGGCCAAGAGCGCGGGAATGGTGCTGCGCACGCCCTGCCCCATCTCCGAGCGGTGGCAGGCGAGTGTCACCCGACCATCGGGAGCTACGTGCACGAAGAGATTCGGGCGCAGTCCCTCGCCATTGCCATTGCGGCCGTTGCGTTTCTGGGCCCAGGCCTCGACCGGGAAGTAACCAAGGGCGAGCCCGCCCGCGGCGAGATTGAAGGTGCGCAGGAAGGAGCGACGGGTGATGACAAGCGGTGGCATTCTCTAGTCCTCCACGGTCCCGGCCGCCTTTTTGATGGCCGCGCGAATGCGTTGGTAAGTGCCACACCGGCAGAGGTTGCCGGCCATGGAACGGTCGATCTCCGCGTCGTTGGGATGAGGGATGCGAGCCAAGAGCGCGGCGGCGGTCATGATCTGCCCCGCTTGGCAGAACCCGCACTGCGGGACGGAAAGATCCACCCAGGCCTTCTGCAGCGGGTGATTTCCATCGGCGGACAGTCCTTCGATGGTGGTCACCGACCGGCCGTTCACCCGGCGCATTGGTACCACGCAGGAGCGCACCGCATCGCCGTCGAGGTGGACGGTGCAAGCGCCGCAGAGCGCGTGTCCACAGCCGTACTTCGTCCCGGTGAGGCCTAGCAGATCCCGCAACGCCCAAAGCAGGGGCATCTCCGGGTCTGCTTCGATGTCGCGCTCAGCTCCGTTGAGTCGAAATTTGATGCTCATCGACGAGCCTCCTGAACCGGGCAATATGCGCCGGTACGAACCCATTCGGCGATCAGCGCGCCAAATGCTGCCTGCGTTCCGGGCACCGGCTCACGTCCCAAGCCCGGCCTCCATCCCCAGCCCACCAGTTCGTCGTACCTGTTGTGATCGACGATCTGCTCCAGGGTATGGCCCCCGTTTCGCTTCGGATCCTTGAGCTGCTCGCAGACCGCGGCGGGAGTTTTGCCGACCCACGCCATCTCCCGAGGCGCGAGGCGCCAGTTGGCGACCCCAGGCACACCCGCCAACTCGATGTTCTGGTCTTGATGGCAACCGTTGCACCGCATTCCAACCACCCCCCGGTCGTCGACGCCTCGGGTCACCGGCGGGTCGTGCAACTGGGGCGGACTGCGCTGATACGGGGAATCCCCGTCCGGGTGACAGTTGAGGCATCGCGGATGCAACAGCACCCTGCTGGCCTCCACAAACAGCGCCCTCGAGCGCTCGGCAGGGTCGGAAATCCCGGCGAAGGCGGCAGCATCTTGGAGATTCGACGAAGCAACCGGCGAAGACGGCGCGGTGGATTTCGGTGTGTCGCGCCCGGTCGCCGCGCACCCAGCAACTAAAATCATTGCTCCGACGGGTCTCCGCAGCCGCACGAGCGAGCCTCTCCTTCTTAGGGTCGATGAAACTGTTGCAACGATGGGCGTTACTGTCAGAATCCGCGCCCGGACACAATGCCAAGAAACCGGAGGAAGTCATGCGCAAATGGTTGCTGGTTCTGGTGTTAGCGAGCAGTGCGAGTGCCCAGGCACCAAGTCCGCCTTCGACGGAAGATAAATTGGTTGCGGATCCGAACACCGCTAAGTTCACACCGATTACCCTTCCCGGTTTTGCGCCCGGCGCTGAAGGGGCGCCCATCGGAGTTGATCCGAGCACCAAGGGTCCCACCGGATACGCCAAGTTCCCGGCGAAATACCGGATTCCGCCGCACTGGCATAGCTATGCCGAGTACGTGACGGTGATTTCGGGCAAGTCGACGCTCACCCTCGACGGTAAGCCGCACGATCTGGCCCCTGGGAGCTACGTGGTGATCCCCGCGAAGACTACACACGAGCTCACCTGCGGGGCGTCCACCTGTTTGGTGATCAGTCGCCGAGCAGGTCCCGCGGATTACAACTGGGTGAAATGAGCGAATCAGCGCCTTGAGTTGGCACATCGAGCTTCGGCGAGGAATCACCCACATCAGCTTCGACTGCTACGGCACGCTCATCGATTGGGAGACCGGAATCCTCGAGCAAGCGCTGCCGCGACTGGCCGCGGCGGGCGCGAAAAACATCGACCCGGCGGCGGTGTTGCGCTCGTACGCCAAGCACGAGCTGGCCATCGAATCAGGTCCATACCGACGCTACCGCGAGGTGCTGCGCGAGACACTTGGCCGAATCGCCCACGATCTGAAGGTCCAACTCGAGGAGGACGAGTGCGCCGCTTTCGCGTCGAGCCTGCCCCGGTGGCCCCCGTTTCCGGACACCGTCACCACGCTCGGGCGGCTGGGAGCTCGATATCGACTGGTCATTCTGTCCAACGTGGATGACGAGCTCTTCGAGGGTACCGCGCGCCGCCTGCAGACGCATTTTGACGCGGTGATCACCGCGCAGCAGGTAGGAAGCTACAAGCCCGCGCTCGGGCACTTCACCGCCGCACGAGAGCGGTTGGGGCTAACGCCTGACAATTGGCTTCACGTGGCGCAAAGCCTCTACCACGATCACGTGCCCGCCAAATCGCTTGGCCTGCGTACCGTGAGGGTGGACCGCCCAACGCGCCTGGCGGGCACTGGCATCGCGCCGCCAGCGGACGTGAAACCGGATGCTCGTACCAGTAGTCTCGCGGAAGTTGCCGACCTGCTTGCCGTCTAGTCCGTGAGCCTCCGTGGTTACCGACGCGCCGGGGACTAAAAGCCGGTCACAGAACCGGCGGTGAGCCCGGAGAGGATCTTTCGCTGCAGCGCCAGCGTCACCAGCACCAAGGGCAAGGTGACCACCACCGAGGCGGCGAAAATCTCGGGCCAGGGCTCGGTCTGCCCCGTGGCGAACAACGCGATCGCCACTGGAATGGTGCGCTTTTCGGGAGACGACACAAACGTCAAGGCGAACAGAAACTCGTTCCAGGAGAACACGAACACCAGGATTGCGGTGGTCGCCAGTCCCGGCGCCGCCAGCGGCAAGAATATCTTCCGAAACGCCTGGAACGGCGAGCAGCCGTCAAGGCGCGCGGCGCTGTAAAGCTCGTCGGGAATCTCTCGAAAAAAGGAGGAAAGGACCCAAAGCGTCAGCGGAAGAGCGAAGACGGTGTAGGGGAAAATCAGGCCGCCGAGGGTATCGCGAAGCCCCAAGCCTCGGATGATCAAGAACAGGGGGCTCACGGTCGCGATCGGCGGAAACATGGAGACGACGAGTGCCACGGCGAGCACCGCGAGCCGGCCGACGAATTCGAGTTTAGCCACCGCGAACGCCGCCGAAGCACCGAGCGCGATGCAACAAAGCGTCGTTCCCACCGCGACCAGGAAGCTGTTGAGGATGGCTCGGGCGAAGGCGCCTTGCTCGAACACCGAGGCATAGTTGGCGAACGAGAACGACCCATCGGTCGAGCGAAGCGAATGCAGGAAGATCCAGGCCAGCGGCGCCAAGCAAAAGCCCAATATCGCCGCCGCCGCGAAATAGATGCCTACCCGCTTCAACGCGCGGCTCCGAGAACCCGGCCCAGAACTTTGACGTACCCCAAGCTGATCCCGACCGCGGCGAGGAAAATGGCGATCGCCAGGGTCGAGCCGTAGCCAAAGTCCCCCGCGCGCATCAGTGTCTTGTAGGCGTAGATCGATACCGTCTCGGTGGTGTTGGCCGGTCCCCCCTCGGTGAGCACGTAAATGGCGTCAAAGACGCGAAATGCATCGAGGGTTCGAAACAGCAGGGCCACTGCGATCATCGGCCCGAGCATCGGCAGCGTCAGCGAGCGGAACACTCGCCACCTCGAGGCGCCGTCCACGTCGGCTGCCTCGTAGACGTCTCGCGGGATCGCCTGAAGTCCCGCGAGGAGCAACAGCGCGACGAACGGCGTTGTCTTCCATACGTCCACCAAGATCGCCGCCTTCATCGCGTACCCTGGGGTACCGAGCCAGCTCGCATCGGGATTCCATAAAAGTCGACCGCCCGGTCCCGCCGGGTCGAAGAACCAGGCCCACGCCTTGGCGCTGATCACCGTGGGAATCGCCCAGGGAATGAGGACCGCGGCCCGGACGGCGGCGCGACCGCGGAAGCTCTCGTTGAGCGCCAGCGCAAATCCCAACCCCAGCGCCAGTTCCAACGAAACCGCCGCCGCGGTGAAGTAGCCGGTATTCGCCAGCGCGGTCCAAAATCGCCCGTCCCTCAAGAGAAACTGATAGTTCTGGGTGCCCAGGAAACGCCAGTCGTGAAACACCAGAATGAAACGGTGCAGGCTCAGCCATGCCGCCTCGCACACCGGATACGCCGTCACCAACAGCAACATCGCCATCGCCGGCGCGACCATAAAATAGGCCTGGTACTTCTCGGTCGCCCCGCGGCGCCACTGGTCAAGCATCCTGGCCCACGATTCGATCGATGTGTTGTTGCGCACGCTTTAGGGCGGCCTCCGGGGAGCGAACGCCGGCTATCGCCGCCGAGAATTCGCTCTGGAGCATGTCGGAGACCAAATTGTAGTAGGCCGTCGGCGGCCGCGGGCGCGCTGCGGAGAGGATCGGCAACAGCGCGGGCATCTGTGGTGCAGCCTCGGCCAACGTCGCGTCGCGATACACCGTCGGCCGCGGGGGGTTTCTGCCGTAAGCGCCGGCGAGCAACAGATTGGCCTGTGGCGAAGTGAGATGCTCGATCAGCTGGACCGCCGCGAGTCGGTTGCGGGGTGGCGATCGAGCGTTGAGCGCCAGGTTCCATCCGCCCAAGGTCCCTTGACCGTAGGCACCGTCTTGCGTCGGGAGAGCGGCAAAGCCCACCCGATCGCGAACCAGAGAAGCCGAACGCTGAAGCTCGGTGAAGGCGTACGGCCAATTGCGCATGAAAACGGCTCTTCCATTTTGAAAGGCGCGGCGCGACTCCTCTTCAGCCGCCGAGTTGACCGCAGCGGGCGAGATGCCGCCGCGGAGGAGTGAGCGCAGGTACACCAGAGCGGCTACGACCTGCGGGGTTTCCAGTTGAAGGCGACCGTCGCTCCAGGTCGACCCGCCGTGGCCCCAAATCGACTCGAAGACGTTGCAAACCAGTCCTTCGTACTGCCGGCCTTGCCACAAATAACCCTGGAGGTGCGCATCCGCGGTTCTTGCCTCGAGCGCGTCCTGCTCCAGCTCTCGGTAGGTGCGAGGGGCATTGGGCACCAGGTCGCGCCGGTAATAGAGCAGGCCAACATCCACGTACCAAGGCACGGCAAAGACTTTTCCATCGACAATGCCGGATTCAGCCGCCGCCGCGAAGAATTCACGCCGCAGCACTTCTGGGCGCAGCGCGAACGAAAGATCCGCAATCCAGCCGGCGCGGGCGAACTCGTGGGTCCAAATGATGTCCATCACCAAGACGTCAAAATCCCCGGCTCCACCCTCCAGCGCGGTGAGGAAATATTGGTGGGCGACATCAGAGGCGTTGGGCAAGGCCTCGGCAGCGACTTCCACGCCAGGGTGATTTCGCTCGTAGGACGCGAGCAGCTCGCGCAGCGGGCCAGGGTTGCTGCCCAGCGGCTGATACTTGAATCCGAGCCGGATTTTGCCGGGTGCCGATCGCGGCCGGCCGCAGCACAGAGGCGTAAGCAGCGCGAGTTGTAAGAAGCGCCTCCTTCGCAGCCTTGGGCTGAGAGGGTGCGAAAAGTGCACCCTTTTGTCCCAAGGCTCGTTCGAGGCGCAATGAAGGCGTTCAATCACCCGCACAACCTGCGACTTCTTGCAGCCGCAGGCACGCGGTAGAAGGGATTTCGTTAACAAGTGTGAACCCGAAACCGGCGCCTCGATGGGGATCAGGACTTACCGGACGCCATCTCCTGGGTCACGTGGCGAATGAATGCATCGAGGTTCTTGTCGGGTTCCTCGGTGAAAACCTTGCCCAGGTCGATCTCGAACATCCGGTCCACCCGGAAATTGCGAAAGTCCTGACGCCATTCGCACCAGGAAGCCATCGACCAGGTCCTTCCCCAAAAAGCCAACGCCAGGGGCCGCACCGTCCGTCGAGACGATTTGCCTTCCCCGTCCACGTAGCGAAATTGCACCCGGGACTTGGTGCGCAGCGCCTGGCGAAGAACTCCAAGCTGTGGGATCCGGTCGCGGCGTTGGAAGGTCGGGACCATCAGCGCGCTGTTGCGCGCTCGCCCTCTGAGGGCCTCGGGGAGAACCAATTCAATCTTGGCCAGCGCCGAGTCCGCGGCTCGCGCCAGGCCTTGATCGGCGTAGCCTTGAACCACCCGAGCTCCGAGCACCAGCGCTTCCAGCTCTTCTTCAGTGAACATCAGCGGCGGCAGGTCGAAGCCGCGACCGAGCGAGTAGCCGACGCCGGCCTCGCCGCGAATCGGAACTCCGGACAGCGTCAAGTCGCGGATGTCCCGGTAAACGGTGCGTTCGGAAACCTCCAGCTCTTGCGCGAGCCGGTTCGCGGTCACGAGCCGGCTCGTGCGAAGAAGCTGAACCAAGCGGAACAAACGATCGGCTCGCCTCATTGGCAAGCAGGCTAATCCCAATTCGCTCGGCCATCGAGCGGCTTACTTTTTCGCCTGTTCCCACAGGGCCAGCGGCGCCCCGAGAGGATCGGCAATCACCACGAACGCACCCTCTCCGGGGACTTCGGTTCGGGCCCGCAGCACCTTGGCCCCCAGGCGTTGCGCCTTCTGGGCACTCTGATCGAGGTTGTCGACGGTGACGTAATTGAGCCAAAACGGCTTGTCGTCTTGAGCCATGCCTCCTTGCAGCCCATTTCCTTCGGATAGCGAGTATCGCTGGCCGGGGATGTCGAGATCCTTGAAGCGCCAATTCAACAGCTCGCCGTAGAATGACTTCGCCTTCTCGAAATTAGGGGTGTGCAGCTCGAAGAATCCGAATGAGTAATTCAAGTTGTCCTCCTGGTTAGAAACCTCATTCGCGAAATGCGAACGCCGATGAAATACAAATGCTCCCCTGACAACGTATTGTCAGGAGAAGTTCTAAACCGCGTTGCTGCTGACATCGTGGTGTCAGTTACCTGACAAGGAGAGTCTGATGACCGATTCAACCGATGCGAAATCGGCAAGAGACGAGGGCACGGTCACCGTTCGCGGCAGTGCCAGCGGGTTTGCGCAGGAGATTGAAGCCGGGCGACACCGCCTGGTCTCCGACGAACCGATCTCAGTGGGTGGCGGCGATACCGGGCCCAACCCGTACGATCTGTTGCTCGCCGCGCTGGGTAGCTGCACCTCGATGACCCTTGCCATGTACGCGCGGCGACGAGCTTGGCCCCTGAAGGATGTCGTGGTTCGGTTAAAGCACTCGAAGATCCATGCCGAGGATTGCGCCAACTGTGAAACCAAGCAAGGCATGGTCGACCAGGTCGAGCGCGACATCGAGCTGATTGGGGATCTCAACGGCAAGCAGCGCTCCAAACTGCTGGAGATTGCCAACAAGTGTCCGGTCCACCGAACCTTCGCCTCGGAAATCAACGTTCGCACTCAACTCAAGGCCCAGTAGCCCACGATCCCAGGACCCGGGGCATGTTTTGCGCTCAGGCGGCGTGGTACAGGGTTTGGATGATCCGTTCAGTCGGCCCCCGAGAGATTGGTGAAGAGGATGCCGGCGCCCGGGCTCTTGTAGCGCCTGTTCAAGTAGATCAGCACCGAGGTGAGCGACTCGAGCGCGATCGAATTGACCAACGGTCCGGCGTCGAGCCCGCGCAGGCCGAGATCCCTCACCAGTCCAATGACCCTGGTTCGCGCCTGCGCGTCGTCGCCGGCTACCAGCACATCGCACTGCACGGAGGAACCTGGATTCGAAAGAAGCACGTAGCTGACGTGGTGCAGCGCGGACACCACTTGCACTTCGCCTCCGAGAATTTGTTGCGCTTCGAGCGCTGCCGCCTTTCCTTTCGGAAGCTGCACCCGACTCACCTGGGGCGGAATCAGCGGCACGGTGACATCGACGAGGACCTTTCCGGAGAGTCCGGGTTGAATCGCGCGAAGAGTCTGCTCGTGGGCGGCGTAGGGAACGGTGAGCACCACCACTTCGCCGGCGCGAGCGGCTCCCGCGTTGTCTCCCCCCTCGAACACGCCGTGCCCAGCGGCCGCCAGCTCCGCGGCTTTGGCGGTGGCCTTGCTCACGTCGCGCGAACCGATGCTCACAAAATGGCCGGCGCGACCCCAGCGAATGGCCAGCCCAGTGCCTTCCTTACCCGTGCCTCCAACGATTGCGATCCGCATCTTTCACAGGCTACGACCGAGCGGCGTCTTTGGGAAAGCAGATGATTGCTTGTAGCCAAAAACTCGAGGTCGTCGCGATCCCGGGTATTCCGCTGATTGGTCCGGGCGAGGATCTGGCGTCCTCAATCGCGCAGGCATTCTCGCGTGCTGATTTTCGCCTCCGCGATGGGGATGTGCTGGTGGTGACCTCGAAGGT
>Ga0126384_10000419_pt1 | contig 23103 bp, 19 predicted proteins | sample PanSoiMetPlot_36_FD_92543 | JGI IMG/M metagenome (GOLD analysis project Ga0126384, IMG submission 92543) | Tropical forest soil microbial communities from Panama - MetaG Plot_36 | ecosystem: Environmental > Terrestrial > Soil > Tropical forest > Bulk soil | place: Panama | collected 2016-02-17 | reverse complement strand
GAAGGCAGCCCCCTTGAGGCCGGCCGGCGCATCGGCAGAATTCGCAAGCGCGCGGGCCTGCCGGTTGAGGAAGCTCGCCAGGTGGCGGGTAACTCCAGGATCCCGCGCATAGGGCAGCGCGAGCTGCGCCAGGCCGGTTCGGCGCGCCGTCTGCGGAAGCTCGTCGACCTTCGTTTCGGGGAAAAAACCGCTTGTCAGCAGCTCGTCGACATCCGAGCGGCGAAGCTCGGTGCGCACCGTTCCTCCGAGCAGGGACGACCCTCGCCCGGGGATGGCGATCGGCATTTCCGAAAGGTCAGCGTTCGCGAACAGCTGCTCTTTTGCCTGGCGGCAAGAGTAGGTCAGAGCTCTGAACTGAATCGGGTCCAGCCTTCGGCCATCGGCCGCGAGCCGCTGATTGAGTTCGTGCGCGAGGGCAAGGTCCATATTGTCGCCCCCGAGCAGGATGTGATCTCCGACGGCCAGCCGCTGCAGATCCAACTCCCCGTTTCGCTCGCCGACAGAGATAAGCGAGAAGTCCGTGGTGCCTCCTCCCAGGTCCACCACCAAGATGACTTCGCCCACCCCCACGCGCTTCCGGAAGGATTCGCCGGCGGTTTCGAGCCAAGCGTAGAGCGCCGCCTGTGGCTCCTCGATCATCGTCACTGCAGGCAGGCCGGCTTTTTGGGCAGCCTCCAGCGTGAGCTCGCGCGCGGCGGCGTCAAACGACGCCGGAACGGTGATGATCACCTCTTGATTCGACAGGGATAAGTCGTCTGAACCTTGCGCGGCTCCGAACTTGTAGTCCCACGCCTCGCGCAAGTGGCGGAGGTATTTTGCCGATGCGTCGAGCGGGGAGATTTGATGGACTTCGGGCGGCGCTTGCCATGGCAGCAGCGCGCTCTTTCGATCGATGCCCGGGTGGCACAGCCAGCTTTTTGCCGAGGCCACCAGCCGCGCCGGCACCTTGGATCCGTGAGCCCGGGCGAACTCTCCGACGATCTCCCGGCGGTCCTTGTCCCAGGGGAGCGCGAGCGCTTCCGGCGGAAACTCGTGGGGATTGGGCAGGTAGAGAAAAGACGGAAGCAGGAGCTTTTCCTCTACCGTCGCCGGCGCGGTGAGCTGCGGAACAGGCAGCACCGACTGGGCGTGGCCCCGCGGCCTTCCTTCGCGCAGATTGAAGTACGAAAGCGCACTGTGCGTGGTTCCGAGGTCGACGCCTATCGCGTATGCACTTACCCGACCGCCGCTCAAGAGAGCTCTACCTCCGCCGGCGCAAGCACAGTGGTGTCCAGGGCGTCAGGAACGCTCGGCAGGCGAACGTCGTTCGTCACCCAGCCGTGGTGCTTGAGGGAGCCTGAAAAGGGTGGGCTGCCGGCGACGTTTCCCACCAGTCGGATGCGATTCGCGTCGAATCCCGGGGGAATGGTGACCGTCGTTCCTTCGGGTGCTCCGAGCACGGGTTTCAGCGGCAAGTATTGATTCAGGACCTTGCGGCAACCTTCATGGACGATGCGCGCGGCCGCGCCGAGCTCGGCGTCCCCGGCGGAGGTGACGTCCTCTTCGAGGAAGTCGATCAGCCGCCCCTCGCGCTGCAGCAACGAGAGGAGAAAGAGCCCGGAGGCATGCAATTTCTGAGGCGGCGAGCTGGTCGCTTGAACCAGAGAAGCGGGCTCCTTCGAGTCCGCGAGCGCGGGCTGGATCCGCCGCGCAAATTCACGGTGAAAGAGCACCCGGAAAAAGATCGCCAACGCCATCCATAGGCGTGCAAAGAACGAAAGCTCTCCAGTCGGCTGTCTGTTCATTCCTTCCGAATAACACGAGGAGCCCTCCGGGAATTCGCAACTTCGCAGAAAGGTGAAGAGCCTTACTGTTGATCAGCAAGGCCCCTCATGGAGGTGGACGGGATCGAACCGACGACCTTCGCATTGCGAACGCGACGCTCTCCCAACTGAGCTACACCCCCGAGACCTTCGGTTCCGCGTGTGGGCTTTTCGGGGCTTGCGCTGGGATAGCGAAGGGCAAATTCGGTGTCAAGGATACGAGATGTCGCACTTGTGGTGCATTTGACTGGCTTCAGAGCGGATGCAATAAAAGAGACTTCCTCCACAGCGATGGCAAGCCCCCCAACGAAACCGCTGAGCCCGGCCGAGCTCGCGAAGCTGGAGCATGCGTTCGCGACGGATCCGTCCTCGAACGCATACAAGCCGCTCGCCGAAGCGTATCTCGCAGTGGGTCGTTTCATGGAGGCGATGGTCGTCTGCAAAAAGGGCGTCAAGGCGCACCCGAATGAGGCTGAACCCAGGCTTCTGCTCGCGCGCGTTTACCAGCAACAGGGGAAAGATCGGAAGGCGTTGGAAGAGACTTTGGGGGCTCTCCAGGTGGCGCCGAACGACAAGGCCGCGCTTCGCGCCGCGGGGGATCTGCAGCTGAAGCTGGGGGAGACAGAGCCCGGTCGGGCGAATCTGATCAAGGCGTACCAAATCGATTCTGAGGACTCGGAAACGACCGCCGTGATGGCGCAGTGGAAGATCGAACCGCCCCGTGCGGCGCCACCGGTGCTGGCTCCAGCGCAACAAGGTGCCCGAGCCGCTCCTGGCCGAGCGGCCGCGGAAGCGCGTCAATCGAGCTTGCCCCAACCTCCGCAGGTAGCTGCCCGCGGGGGTGCTCCTGCGCCCGCCGCGGCGCGCCCATCCAACGGAGCAAGCGCGGGCGAGCTCCCAAGCAGCCAGGAACGATTCTCCGCGCCGCGAGCCCGGTCGCCGCTCGAGGAGGAGGTGACCTCCGACAGGCATCGGCCGATCTTGCAAGGCTCGCACCCGCGAAGGACTGTCGCCATCGCGCTTCTGCTGGCGATTCCACTCGCCGGGGGCAGCTACTTCTTGTGGGGTCGCTGGAAGGCGCAGCGCAATCGCGAGATCAAGAAGAATCTTGCCAACGCCGCTGAACAGCTGCGCCACGACAGCTACGACTCATACAAGCGCGCCTGCGCCGCCGCGGACAAGGTGCTGGAATTGGATCCCAACTCCACCGCGGCGCACGGCTACCTTGCCTACGCCTTCGCCGTTCGCTGGGGCGAGCACGGCGGAGGGGATGAGGCGCGCAAGCTTGCCCAAGAGCATCTGGAAGCCGCCAAGCGCGGCGGCGAGATCAGCTCCCACCTCTACGCGGCCGACGCGCTGATCAAGCATTACTCCGGCAATGATGGGCAAGCGCTCCGCGATCTAGAGCAGCGGGTCCGAAGCTTCGATGCCGAGAACAAGAAGAGCTCTTTGATGTACCTCACCCTCGCCCTAATCCAGATGAACTTAGGCGATCTGGAACACGCCCGGGAGAGCTTGGAAACCGCGCAGTCGCTCGCCCCAGACGATGCGCGCATCTACGCTGCGCTGGGAACGCTTTACCGGCGCCGGGGCCAGGACAATGAGGCGGCGAAGAACTTCGAGTTCGCGCTGCGCTACGAAAAGGATCATCCCGATTCGCTCCTCGGAAAGGCGCTGTTGATCCTTCAGCAGGACCGTCCCGAATACACCATCGCTTCGAAGGCGATTCGCAAGCTGATCGATTCAGATCCACCGCCCTCGCCTCGCCAACTCGCCACGGCGCACCTGGTCCGCTCGCTGCTCATCTCTCGCGTTTCTTCGGAGCTGCCCGAATACAAGTCGGCTGACCAAAAACAGCTCTCCGAAATCACCGGCGTCCCGGTGGACAGGACGCGGGCGCAATCGGAGATGCTCAAAGCCGAGGAGACGGGATTCGCGCTGGACCGCAACAATCCTGAGCTGCACCTGATCAAGGGCCGCCGGCTGTTGTTCGAACAACGGGTGGATCCGGCGGTGAGCGAGATCCGCCAGGCGATCAGGATGGACCCGACCCGCGCGCATTTTTACGTCGAGCTGGCCCGGGCGCTGATGCAAAAGCCGGGCGGCGAGAAGGACGCGCAAGACGCGCTGATCAACGCGCTGAAGACGGTGCGCGACAGTCCCAAGCTTTTGGTGATGTTGGGAAACGCGTACCGTCGTCAAGGCAAGCTTGACGAAGCGCTGACCCAGTACTCGCGAGCGGTAAGCGATCCCAAGGCGCGTAACCCGGAGGCCCGCCTGGCAATGGGCACCATCTACCGCGAGCGCAAGGACTACGCCAAGGCGACCGAGGCGCTGGAGAAGGCAGTGCTCGAGTACGTGGGGCAGCCGGCAAAGCTGGCCGCGGCATACTCCGAGCTGGGGCGGGTGTACGAGGAGAAGGGGGAGCGCGCGAGGGCCGATGATATCTACCAGAAGGCGCTCAACGCGGACGAGGAGTATTCGCCCGCGTATTTCTACTATGCGCGCTTTTTGGCGTCCGACGCGCGACAGACAAACAAGGCGCGCACCACCGCGCAGGAGTACCTCAAGCGCGATCCACGCGGCGAATTCGCCGCTGAAGCTCAGCGGCTGGGGCAATAAATCGAATTTCTCGTGGTTCGCTCTTCCGCTTGGGAATAAATGATGACCCATGGTCGTCATCGTGGCCATTGCTGGCCTAGCCCTGGGGTTCATCGTCATCCTGCTCATCTCGCTGACCTCGCCGCGACAGCGGGATTCGGCGGACGGGGGCGGAAACGGATCGTCCCGTAGCCTGGCCCACGGTTGGATCTCGCGTTTGGAGGCCGATGAGCTGGCGCGGCTGTTGACGATGCTGTTTGGGGAGCTCAAGTATGAAGTGCAAGACACTCGCGTCGGCGATGGCGTGGTGGACTTGTTTGCGGTGAACCCGACTCCGATTACTGGAGGCCGAATCTACGTGCGGGGCATCGCGCATCCGCCACAGGGCATGGTGGGCGAGGATGAAGTCCGTGTCGCTCTGGATACTGCCCGCGCCGAGATGGCCGGGAAAGCGCTGGTGGCGACCGGCGGCGACTTCTCACCGGAAGCCCGCGCGGCTGCCGAGGGAGCGCCGGTCGAGTTGTTGGACGGAGCAACCCTGTTGACGCTGATCAAGAAACATCTGCCGCCGATCGCTGTTGCGCGGCGCGTCTGACGTTGACAGCTAAGGGGAGTGATCTAAGGTGCGCCCGCGTTTCGAAAGCTCAGCACCGGTGGGCGTTCGGATGCTGGGCTGCCGATTAATTTAAAAGGAGCAAGACACGATGAGCACGCAAAGAATCACCGCGGCGATCGCCGGAGCTATGGTACTCGCCTCCGGACTTGCATTCGCTGGCGCGATCGAGGGCACCGTCAGCTTCAGTGGGACGCCTCCCAAGCCGCAAAAGCTCAACCGCAAGTCCGACCCGGTCTGCGCAAAGAAGGACTTCAACGATGAGTCAATCCTCTTAAGCAAGAGCGGTAAGGAGCTGCAGAACGTGCTGGTGCGCGTGAAGACCGCGCCCGCCGGAAAGGCGCCGGCGGAAGACGTCGTCGTCGGTCAGAAAGACTGCATGTACCGGCCCCGCGTCCAAGGAGCGGTGGAGGGGCAGAAGATCAAGGTCCAAAACGAGGACCCCACCCTGCACAATGTCCACACCTACGAGGGAACCAAGACCTTGTTCAACCAGGCGCAGCCGCCCGGTTCAGCGGCGATCGAAAAGCCGCTCCCCAAGACCGAGGACGTGGTGAAGCTCAAGTGCGACGTACACCCGTGGATGGCTGCATTCGTCGTCATGAACAAGAATCCCTACTTCGCGGTGACGAAGGAAGACGGAACCTTCCAGATCAAGGACGTTCCGGCCGGCACCTATACGGTCGAGGCGTGGCACGAAAAGCTCGGGACCAAGACGCAGCAGGTGACGGTGACCGAAGGAAAGCCGGCGCAGGCCAAGTTCGACTTCTCGGACAAGAAGTCCTAGCGCAAACGCGAATCGCGTCGTTTTCGGCGAGCCAGGCTTGAAGTGGATGCGGCCCTCCGGGATATATGGAGGGCCGTTTCGTCAAAGAGCGTCCGAGAAACCATGCGCCTTCATCATTTCGCCGCCGCCACTGCGGTTGCCACATTTTGCCTGCTGATTGCCGGCGGCCTGGTCAGCACCACCGAGTCGGGTTTGGCCTGCCCCGATTGGCCGCTTTGCGAGGGCAAGCTGATTCCGAAGATGGTGGACGGCAAGCAGTTCGAGCACACGCACCGGCTCGTCGCATCTGCCGTGGCGACGATGACCTTCGTCTTGGCCGCAGTCATCTTCCGGCGGCGCCGGGAAGACCGAGTGCTGAAGCGCCTCGCTGCCGCAGCCGCGGTGCTGGTAGTCGCCCAGGCGCTCCTCGGGGCGCTGACCGTTAAGTTGGCGCTTCCGGCTTGGGTCTCGTCGCTGCACCAGGCGACCGCGATGGCTTTCTTTTGCACCGTCGTGTCACTGGCCTTCCTCACTTGGCAGCGGATGCCGGGCTTCCGAGCGAAGGCCATCGCATTCGAAACGCGAGCTCGCTTGCAGCGGTGGATTCTCCCGGTGATCGCCCTTGCATATCTTCAGGTTTGCATTGGGGCGGTGATGCGGCATACCCGAGGGGGACTGGCCTGCGGATTCGATTTTCCACTCTGCCTCGGCAGGATTTGGCCGCTGAATGCGCACCTCGGGGTGCAAGTGCACATGCTCCATCGCCTGGGTGGCGTGCTTGTCGCCGGCGCGGTGATCGCCCTCGCCGCAGCGATCCTACGGAAGCGAGTTGGCACGCCTGCATTGCGCGCCTCGGCGGTGCTGGCTGCGGTGTTGGTGGTGGTGCAAATCGGCCTGGGTATCGCGACGATCCTGGCCTCGCGCGAGCTGATCACGATGACCGTGCATTCCTCGCTCGGAGCGGCGCTGCTGGCGAATCTGGTCGGGATTTATTGGCTGGCCTGCCCCTCGGCGCCTCCCGCGCTCTCCGCGGTCGGCCTTGGGCGCGAAGCGGGCGCTTCGATGGAGACCGCGTGAGCACTGGCGCCGTTTCCCTTTCGACCACGGCGTCGGATCTGCTGTCCCTGACCAAGCCGCGGCTGTCGAGCCTGGTGCTGTTCACCATGGCTGGAGGCATGTGGCTCGCCCCTGCATCGCTTTCGCCGGCGCGCGCGGCAGCGGCGCTTCTGTCGACGGCGGGGATCATCGCCGCGGCCAATGCGCTCAACTGCTACCTGGAGCGAGACGTCGATCGCTGCATGAAGCGAACCCGCAATCGGCCCCTACCCGCCGGGCGAATGGATCCGGCCGTTGCGCTCTGGTTCGCGATCTCGCTCGCGGCCATCTCGCTCCCCGCGCTGGCACTGGCAACCAACTCTCTGACCGCCTTGCTTGGCCTGGGCTCGTTCGCCCTCTACGTTTTCGCGTACACGCCGCTCAAGGCGCGAACCTGGGCGGCGATGTTCGTCGGCGCCATCCCGGGCGCGATGCCGACCTTGATGGGGTGGACCGCAGCGACGGGCTCAATCGGAGCGCCTGCTCTGGTGCTCTTCGCTATCCTCTACTTCTGGCAAATCCCACATTTCGTCGCCATTGCACTCTTCTGCAAAGACGAATACGCGGCGGCGGAGCTCAAATCGCTTCCGCTCTCGAGGGGCGACGCCGTCTCGCGCGCGCACATCGTGGCGTTCTGCGCGGTGCTCGTTCCGGTGGCGTTCGCGCTCTACCCATTGAGGGTGGCCGGGCCGATCTACGCCGCCTCGGCGCTGGTCCTCGGCGCCGGATTTCTGGGGATGGGCTGTTATGGTTTCTGGCGCCGGCTTGGCTCCGCTTGGGCTCGACAACTTTTTTATGTCTCGCTGCTCTACATGGCGGGTCTGTTCACCGCGCTCTGGATCGATGGCGGGACGCGGGTAAGCAGATGGATGCTGCGGTAAAAACCACCAGCGCCGCCCTCGCCGGCGAGGATGCTGCGCAGGCCGCCACAGGCGCACTGCTCAAGGTCAGCGACTTGTCGCGCCGATTCGGAAGCCGACTCGCTTTGGCAGGGCTCTCGCTCGAGGTGCGCTCCGGTGAGATCTTCGGGCTGCTTGGCCCCAATGGAGCGGGCAAATCCACTGCCTTCCAGATCCTCGCTTGCATCCTTCGGCCTGATGCGGGGCGCGTCTACTTCAACGGCCGCGAGCTGTCGCTGGACGATCCAGCGCTGCGCGCGCGAATGGGCGTTGTATTTCAGCGCGGCAGCCTCGATGATCAGCTCACCGCTCGAGAGAATCTTCTTCTGGGCGCGAGGCTGTACGGCTTGCCGCGACCGCGAGCCACTGCGCGCGCCGAGGAAATGCTCCAGCTGATCGAGCTGTCGGATCGCGCTGCGGAGAAGGTCGAAGGCTGGTCGGGAGGAATGCGCCGCCGCCTCGAGCTCGCCCGCGCGCTGGTGCACCAACCGCAGGTGCTTCTGATGGACGAGCCGACGCAGGGCCTGGATGAAGCTTCCTTCCGCAAGTTCTGGGCCCACGTAAAGTCGCTGCGCAAGGTCAGCGGATTGACCGTCCTCTTGACCACGCACCGACCCGAGGAGGCGGAGCAGTGCGATCGCCTTGCCATCCTCGATGCAGGCAGGTTGGTGGCTCTCGACTCGCCACCGGCGCTCGCGGCGCGGATGGGCGGCGATGTAATAACCATCGAGGCCGAGGCGCCGGAAGAAATCAGGCGGATTCTCCGCGATCGATTTCAGCTCGCCGGGGCGCTGGTGGACGGTCGGATCCAGGTTGAACGGCGGGAAGGACACGCGCTGATCCCGCGCCTGGTCGAGGCCTTTCCCGCTGGCCGCTTGAATTCGGTCAGCCTCCGTCGTCCGACGCTGGCGGACGTGTTTCTCAAGCTCACCGGTCATTCGCTGGGCGCGGACCAGCCGACGCCGCAGCCCGCTCGGAAGGGAAGGGCGGCGTGAGCGTTGTGACCTTGGAATCCGTACCCTCCCGATTCCGATTGAACCTCGCCACGGTGCGGGTTCTCGCCGGCCGCGACGTCGTCCGATTTTTCCGGCAGCGGTTCAGGGTGGTCGGCGCTCTCGCGCAGCCGATCGTGTTCTGGCTCGTCCTCGGATCGGGTTTCGGCGGCTCGTTTCAGCTGAGGAGCGCGCAGGGGCTGGCGTACAAGCAGTTCTTCTTTCCCGGCGTGGTGACCATGGTGCTGCTCTTTTCAACCATCTTTGCGACCATCACTGTGATCGAGGATCGGCGAGAGGGATTTCTGCAGTGCGTCTTGGCGGGTCCGGGCTCGCGCTGGTCGGTGGTGGTGGGAAAGAGCGCAGGCTCCACGCTGATCGCGCTGCTGCAGGCCAGCCTGTTCCTCCTGCTCGCTCCGCTTGCCCAGGTTCGCCTTGCCGCGGTGGATTGGCCCCTTCTCGCCGCGGTGATGATCCTGAGCGCGCTCGCGATGACCGGCGTCGGCTTCGCAATGGCCTGGTGGATCAACTCCACCACCGGGTATCACGCGGTGATGAGCGTTCTGCTCATCCCGGGATGGGTCTTGTCGGGCGCGATGTTTCCAATTGAGAGCGCAGGACCGGTTCTCGGCTCGGTGATGCGAATCAACCCGATGCGGTTTGCAGTGGAAGGCGTCCGCCGAGCGCTTTTCGGCGGAACGCTGTCCGGATCGCTCGACCAGGGTGGCTCGGCGGCGAGAGATCTGGTTGCCCTGATGCTGTTCGCCGCGGTTGCCGTTGGCATCGCGGCGTGGCGGGTGAGCCGGCGCGAGTGAGCAAGGGAGCGCCGATGTCCAACTCAGTGCGCGTGCTGGCAGTGGCGCTGTGCGCGGTGGGGACGGCGGCAATCGCGCTTTTCCTGTGGGCAAGAAGGCCGGCGGCGGTGGAGCGAGAGGCTGCACCGCGTTCGGCAATGGATGGGGGAGCGCGAGCCGCCGCGATGCCTGCGCCAGTCCGTGGAAACGCCACCATCTTAGGCGAGGTCGTTCTGGTGGGAGCTCCTCCGCAGATGCAGCCCCTCAAGCTGGGGGCGGATCCGATTTGCGCCGGCGCCTCTTCCCGGGATGAGCAGGTGATCGCCACGGATGGAAAACTGGAAAATGTCTTCGTCCGCATCACCGATGCGCCCGCAGAGCCGCCGCGGAGCGAGCCGGTGGTGATCGATCAGGTCCGCTGCGTCTTCCGTCCCCGCATCCAGGGCGCCATCCGGGGACAGATGATGCAAATCCGAAACGGCGATCAGACGCTGCACAACGTTCACGGATACGCGGGCACTTCGACGCTCTTCAACTACGCGCAGCCGGCAACCGCGCCGCCCGTTGAACGGGGATTTCCAGACGGCGCGAGAGTGATCAAGCTGAAGTGCGACGTACACCCGTGGATGACCGCATATGTTCTGGTTACCGACAACAGCTACTTCGCGGTCTCCGGGCGGGATGGAAGTTTTTCCATCCATGGAATTCCGGCGGGCTCTTACCATCTCGAGGCCTGGCACGAGCGCTTCGGGCTCAAGACCGCCAAGGTAACGCTGACCGAAGGCGGAACGGCTCGCGTCGCATTCTCTTATGCTCCCGGCGATCGAGGCTGAGCGTGAGAACCGCTTCGGCCAGCTCACTCCTGCATCGACTTGAGGATGTCCTGCTTGCGTCCCGCTTTGGTCAGCCGATCGTTTCTGAACCCGTCGCGCAGCGCCATGTACGTGTAAAAGCTGAACATGACGATCATCATCAAGATCGGAACGTTGTCGGGCTTTGTGAGGATCAGTGAAAGATTGTCCCAGCCGCTCGGCGGTTCGACCTCGGTCCTCACTGCGCCTGCGCTCGCCCAGAGAATGGGAAATATCATCGGCTCGTTTCCTCGCTGCACCTGCAGTTCTAGGGGACAGCCCGAAGCGCGTCAAGAGAGCGGGCGCGGCGGCTCGCCTGCTTATGCGCGCCTTCAGCGCTTCTTGACAGCGTTGAAGAGTGCTGGATAAAGCAACTGTTGCCTTCGTTCGCATCGAGATAAAAAGGCAGTGCGGTACCAACGCAGTCGGAGGTCATGGATGGCCAATCTGCAGGAAGGCGGAAGCGGCGAGCACATCTGGTCGCGCCGCAACCTTCTCAGCATCACCGGTTGGCTGGCGATTCTCGGAGCTCTGCAGGCCGGCGGGATCGCGATGGTAGCGCTGCTTTTCCCTCGCGTCCTTTTCGAGCCTCCCACCTCCTTCAAGGCGGGTCAGCCCACCGACTTCACGGTCGGAGAGGTGTCGGAGAAATTCATGAGGTCGCAGCGGGTGTGGATCGTCCGCGAGGAGACCGGCTTTTATGCGCTGCTCGGGATCTGCACGCACTTGGGATGCACGCCGCGCTGGCTCGGTCCAGAGAACAAGTTCAAATGTCCCTGCCACGGGTCCGGCTTCCGCAAGGACGGGACGAACTTCGAAGGACCCGCGCCGCGGCCGCTCGAGAGAATCAAGATCGCCCGCGCCGACGACGGCCAGGTGCTCATCGACAAGGCAGTGGTCTTCCGCAAGGAGCTGAGCGAGTGGGGCAAGCCCGGGTCCTACCTTAAATTCAGTGCCTCCGGCGCCGCCTAAGCTCACTCGAGGAACCAGCGAGCCATGCCCGATCCGCAGAAGCCCACCGAACCAAGCGCGCTCGACAAGATCTTCACCAGTACCGTCTGGCGCTCGATCTTTCGGCACGGGTACGCCGACACCCCGCGCAACCGAGTGCTCCAAGTCTCCGCCAACGTTTGGCTGCACCTGCATCCGTCGAAAATCCGCCGCCACGGCATTCGCTATCGCCACACTTGGTGCGCGGGAGGACTGACCTTCCTGCTCTACCTGGTCACCGTCGTCACCGGCGTGATTTTGATGTTCTACTACCGGCCGACGCAGGAGTACGCCTACTTCGATATCAAGTACCTCGACTTTGACGTCCCGTTCGGAATGCTGATGCGCAACATGCATCGCTGGGCGGCGCACGGAATGGTCATCTTCATCTGGCTGCACATGTTCCGCGTCTTCATGACCGGCAGCTACAAGCCGCCCCGCGAATTCAACTGGGTCATCGGCGTGACGCTGCTGGTGCTGACGCTGCTGATGTCCTTCACCGGGTATCTGCTGCCCTGGGATCAGCTGGCGATCTGGGCGGTCACCGTGGGCACGAACATGGCTCGAGCGACGCCCTTGATTGGCCACCAAGGACCCTTCGGCCCGGAGCTCGGCGTCACTCCGCGCTACGACATGCGCGCGCTGCTGCTGGGCGGCACCATCGTGGGTCCGCCGGCGCTGATGCGCTTCTACGTTTTGCACTGCATCTTCATCCCGATCATCGTCAGCATCCTGATGATTCTGCACTTCTGGCGCATCCGTAAGGACGGCGGAATCTCCGGCCCGCTGTAGAGGAGCAAGCTGCAATCCATGGCTGAAACGTTTCCGATCAAGCCGATTTCAAAAGATCAGGAGCAGGTGAAGGTCGACTCAGCGACCAGGCGCGCAGCAGTCGACATTCAGCTTCCCGATAAAGTTCATACCTGGCCCTATCTGGTGCGCGCGGAGTTCATCTCCGGCTGCGTGATGATCCTCGGGCTGCTGATTTGGTCGATCGTGATCGACGCTCCGCTGGAAGACCCGAGCAACCCGACCAAGACGCCGAACCCGTCGAAAGCCCCCTGGTACTTCCTCGGCCTGCAGGAGATGCTGGTCTATTTCGATCCGTGGATCGCCGGCGTCGTCCTGCCCACGCTGATCATCATCGGGCTGATGGCCATTCCGTTCATCGACATCAATCCCAATGGGAATGGCTACTACACCTTCAAAGAGCGTCCGATGGCGGTGAGCACCTTCCTCTTCGGCTTCCTCGGGCTGTGGGCGGGTTTCATCATCATCGGCGTCTTCTTCCGCGGCCCGGGATGGAATCTGTACTGGCCCTGGAACTTCTGGGATCCGCACAAGGTCGTCCCGATGACCAACCGAGACCTGCCTTACCTGCTCGGAGTTCGGGACGAGACGCTCACCTTCATCGTCGGTGCGCTGGCGGTCTTTGCCTGGTTCAGCCTGGCGCCGATTTTCTACGTGTGGAAGCGAGACCATCCGATGATGCGCAAGCTCGGAGCGGTGCGCTACTTCGTCGTCGCGTTCCTCTACCTATGCATGGGCGGTACGGTGGTGAAAATCCTCCTTCGGCACCTCTTCGCAGTGAAGTACATCTGGGTCTGGCCGAACGTCCTAAACATCTGAGCGAAATCGAGAGCTGAGCGAACCATCTATGGGCAAGCCGGTCGAACGCCAGAATCACTCGGTATCCTTCTTCATCCTGGCGATGCTGATCGCCGTCTGCACGGCCTGGGCATTCTACGAGGAGTTTCTCGCCCGGCGGCCCTGGAAGGACTTCCAGGAACGGACCTTCGCGCACGAGCGGGAGAAGTCGGCCAGCGAGCTTCGCACCCTCGAGCGCAAGCTGGAGTCTGGGGACATCAAAGTGGTGGTCGATCCGGCCAAGCCAGACCAGACGACCACCGTGGCCGAAGCGCAGAAGCGATTGGACGAAATCGACCAGGGCCTGGCGAAAGAGCACAAAGAGCTCGACCAGATCCGCGGCGAGCTCAAAGAGGCGGAGATCGAGGCGTCGGACGCCGATATCAAAGTGAAGCTGCTCAAGTCCGAGGACGACGGCCAGTTCTACAAGTTCCAAAACGCGGAGCACGAAGAAGCGCTCGCCAACAATCAGGCCAGAGAGCTCCTCGCGCAGGGCAAGCAGTCGCAAGCCGAGGCGGAGCAAAGAAAGGCCGAGTCCTGGAAGAAGGCGCGGGAAGAGGCGGAGCGCAATCGCCAGGAGCTGGCGGACCAGATTCGAAAGGCCACAGGGGAGGCGCAGGCGGCGGCGGACAAGCTCGCCGCGGTGCAGGCCCGTCTCAAGGGCAAGGTCGGAGAGCGGGATCGGATCAAAGCAGCGATCGAGGCCGCCAAGGATCCGATCCTGACCACGAAGGCCCAGCTCACTGCCGCCTCGAAGAAATCACCCGAGCTGTCGCAGTACTGGTTGACCACCTACGACAACTCGGTGGACCGCTGTCAGAACTGCCATGCGCTGGTCGACAAATGCGGCTACTCGCGGCCGCACGAAATCCTCGAGGCGCTGAATGCGCCAAACGCCAAAGCCGAGGAGATCCCGGCGAAGTTCTGCATCAATCAGGAGCGACTGGAGAGCTACCAGCAGACCGCCGGAGAAATCTGCACGCTGGAGCTCGATCGCGAGGCATCCGCCAAAGGAGAGCCCGGCAACGGGCGCTGCCTGTCTGGAGACGAGCGCACCGCAGTGGCAAACTTCCTCTTGAATTACTGCGGCCCAGAGTCGCCCGCCTACCGGCTGTTGAACGATCGCGCGCTGAAGAGCGGATGCGCGAGCCAGGAGACCTGGCAGAAGCTGGCCGACTACGTCGAGCCCCTGGAAAAGCGCGGAGCGTGCTCGATCGACATCAAGCCCGAGGGCGAGTCGTGCGTCGAGGGTGCGCAGCGCGACCAGGTGCTCGCTTGGGTTCGACAGCATTGCCCGGAGGTCTCGGCTACCCGGAAGGGTCTGGAGCAGAACGCCAAGAAGGCATGTGCCTCGGGCGATGCTGGCAAGAAGCTCGCGTCGATCAAGCCGGTCCTCTACAACTACGAGGTCTGGGCTCAGACCCACCCGTACCGAACCGAGCTGTTGGGCAACAACCATCCGGCGGAAGGATTCGGATGCACCACCTGCCACGAAGGGCAGGGTTCTCAGACGAAGGGCGTGTCGCGGCGCGAGTTCGAGCACGGCTGGGACGATCACTATTGGGAGAGGCCGATGCTCGACCTCGTCTCCCACAAGAAGTACCGGCCGATCACGTTCAGTGCGCCCGCATCCGACCAAGGCGTTCCAGGGGAATGGGTCAGGGGCGAAAAGGAGTACGTCGAATCGACCTGCGCCAAATGCCACAGCGAAGCGGTGCAGCTGAAGTTCGCCGACACGTACACCAAAGGGCGACGCTTGGCCGGAGAGGTCGGCTGCCACGGCTGCCATCCGATCGACGCGTTCAAGGACTTCCCCAAACTGGGGCCGATTCTCACCGATCTGCAGAAGAAGACGACGCCGGCGTTCCTGATGACCTGGATCTCGTATCCGAAGTTGTTCCGCCCGCGCACCAAGATGCCCAACTTCTGGCCCGAGGCACTCAACGTGGATCACACGCTTCGACAAGGAAGCCCAGAGGCGGCGCAGCGCGAGGAGGAGGTCAAGAGCATCGTCGCTTACCTGTGGAAGAACGCCGAGGGAGCAGAGTTGCCTGCTGTCCCGGTGAGGGGTGACGCCGAGCGAGGCAAGCAGCTGGTGCAAGTCGTCGGGTGCCGCGGCTGCCACGCCTTCGTTCCTCAGGACAAGCTCTGCACTCCCGAGCAAATCGCCGCCGGCAAGAGTCGAGGTACGCCGCAGGAACCGGGCGAGTGCGAAGTCGCCAGAGGTCTGAGCGGCTCCGCCGCGCGCGACTTTGCGCCCAACCTCTCCAACATCAGCTACAAGACGAACGAGCGTTGGCTGTTCGCCTGGCTCAAGAATCCCAGCGCGATGTGGCCACAGACGAGGATGCCCAACCTTCGGTTGTCCGATCAGGAAGCCGCGGACGTCGTCGCCTACCTGATGACCCTCAAGAATGGGTCGGCTCCCAAGGCACAGCTGTTCTTCGACAAGAAAGACTCGCCGGAGCTCGCCGCAGCAGCAGCCGCAGGGGACAAGCTGATCACCAAGTACGGGTGCCCCGGTTGCCACGACATCAAGGGACACGAGAACGACGCAAAGATAGGGGCGGAGCTGAACGAATTCGGCCGCAAAGCGGTCGACCTTCTCGATTTTGGAAACGCGATTCCCAATCCGCGGCACCACACTTGGTACAACTGGATTGACCTCAAGCTTCGCGCGCCTCGGGCCTATCGCTATGAGCGCGTCGATACGCGAATGCCGCAGTTCGACTTCAACGACACTGAAGTCGACGAGCTGATGGTCTTCCTCAAATCAAGGTACGCCGAGAAAACACCGCACAGCTATCTCGCGGACGCGGACGAGCGGCACGCGGCGATCGCGCACGGCGACCAGCTGATCGACTTCTACAACTGCCGGGGCTGCCACGTGATCGACTTCCAGGGCGGGAGCATCCGCGATGTCTACGCGGAGGATGATCTCTACAAGGCGCCGCCCATCCTCCAGCAGGAGGGCTGGCGCGTTCAGCCCGACTGGATGTTCGGGTTCCTGCACGATCCGAGCAGCAAACTGAGGCCGTGGCTCGACGTCCGCATGCCGACGTTCCCGCTTACCGATGCGAAGGCGACCACCGTGGTGCAATCCTTCTCCGCGCGCGCCAACGTTCCCTACCCGTACATTACCGCGAAGGTGCCCGAGCTTCCGCCCAAGGCTCTGGCGGAAGCGAAGGCCATGGTCGATGACCAGCTGAAGTGCTTCAAGTGCCACACCGCCGGAGCGCCCTCGGCCGATCAGGATCCCGCATCGCTGGCGCCGAATCTCGAGCTGGCGAAGCGGCGCCTGCGGCCGGACTGGGTGGAAGCCTGGATCCGAAATCCGCAGTCGCTGCAGGAGGGCACGCGGATGCCCAACTTCTTCACCCCCGACAACCTGAGCACGGTCATGTACCCGAAGTACTTCGGCGGCTCACAGGAGCGCCAGATCAAGGTCCTGCGCGACTACGTGATGACGCTTCCAGACTCGGGCGCGAGCAAGGCGCAGACGGTGAGTAAGAAACCTCCGAAGAAGAGGCGCGCCGCACTCGGCTCTCAGGTTGAGCCCAAAGGCTGACCGTCCCTCTTGGCGCAGTCAAATGCGCCCGCCGCGTCGGTAACCTCGGCGGATCACTTCGGTGGTTAGAAGGCGTAGCCGGCGATCAAGAATGGATTGATCCTCGGATCGTCGGGGGCGATTCCGAAAAAAAGCGTGGCAGTCAGTTTGAATCGGTCCAACTTCAAGATCGCATTGGGGCCAGCGAGCGCCACCGTCGAGAATTTCGGAGTGCCGTGCTGGTCCAGGCCGAGCTTGAGCTCACCGCCCAATCGCATCCAAGGCAACACTGGATAGCTCGCGGCCAGCTGTGTTCCGACCTCGGCGTCGGTTCCCTCAGGCCCAGACGTCTCCAAGTTCTGTTCATAAAAGAAGTTCGCTGCCCCGAGGATTGAGCCGCCGATCTGACCGCCGAGGAGCAATCTCATCTCTGCTCGATCCGGGGCGTCGTGCCGCGGATGCCACTCCAGGTAAATCGTCGGGTTCGCCCAGATTGCCCCGTATTCGCGCGCGATCGAGTATCGCAGCTCGATGCGGTTGCCTTCATGGGTCAGCGTTTGGTCCGGTAGGACCTGCAAAACCTCGTAGAGATCGAGCTGAATGTGGGGAGTCAGTCCGATTTCGATTTCCGCTTGAAGAATGTGCGCAGTTCCAGATCCGTCCTTCGGTACCTGGGATTCCCACCACGTCTCCACTTCGTAGCGGCCGGGATCGAGCCGCCAAAATCGAGTCCCGGCGAAGAGGCGATCCTGCGTCGGGGGCGGCGATTCCCTGTAGCTTTGCACGATCGTCCGATAGGTCGGCTCATCCGCGGGTCCAGCGCGATAACCGCCGGCCTCCTGGCCGGAGGCTGCGGCGGCTGCCGATATCGACAAGAGGATGGCGGCGCGTATCACGGCTTCTCCAGTTTTCTCAGCGCCGCTTTGGCGGCCGAAGCCTCACAAGAATCGAAGATGCCGAGCTTCTTTTGCGCAGCGGCTGTCCTCAGAGGCTCGATCGCTCGCGGATCGCCCATCTCGCCCAGACCGTGGGCGGCTTTCGTCGCCAACGAACAATTTCCGGACTTGAGGTCGGCGACGTAGACCTCGAAGAGATCTACTTTGTCTTCGTGCCGCATTCGGCGCAGAAGCTCGACTGCAGCCCACCGCCGGCGATGGTTTTGCGCGTCGCGGGCAGCATCCGCCACGGCCCGCACGGCGCGATCGCCGGATCGCTGAAGCAGGTCGGCCGCGTCCTGCGATCGCGCGCCTCCCAGGTCGCCGGCGAGATCTGACAGCACGTCCTCGCGCGCGAGGATTGCCGGATCTGCCTTGGCCGCAGACTGATAGTAGCTGACCCCTTCCTCGGCGCGCTTGAGAGAGTGGAGCGCCCGCCCCTTGACCACCTCCGCCTCGGGTCCCTGCTCGGCTCCCGCCAGCTCTCGCAATGCTTCCTGCGCCGCGCCGATTTCCAACGCCCGTTTTGCGCGGGCGAGGGGAGTGGCAGCTCGTTGCCGGTGCCAGGTAAACCCAACCGCGACCGCGAGCAGCGCTACCGCCAGCCCGACGCTCAAGCGGGGGCGCAAAAGCCGGGGAAACTCCGCCCACAGGACGGAAGGCTGGCGCACTCGCGTAAGCCACGCGGCCGCTGCTCTCAGTGCGGTGAGCACCGACGTCGCTCGATTCACCCTGGCGAGCGCCGATCCTCCGAATGGAAGGCCGTCCTCGGCGCGCGGCACCCGAAATACGCGCACCGCCTCCGGGATGCCTTTGAATTCGAAGGCCCCAACCTCTTCCGCGCGCACCTCGCTCTTGTTCATGGACAGGTAGACCGCTTCGGTGAGCCAAACCTCGCCGGGCGGAGTCTTTGCCTCCAACCTGGCGGCGACGTTGACCGGCTCGCCGAAGACGTCGCCATGCTCGAGCCGGACCTCGCCGATGTTGATGGACACGCGCAAAGCGATGTGATCGCCGGTCACGAGCTTCGAATTGCGAATCGCGAGCCGATCCTGGATGGCCATTCCGCACAGGACGCAGTCGGTGGGCGATCGGAATGTGACCAGCAGGGCATCGCCGATCGATTTGATCCTCCGGCCGGAAAAGCTCTTGATGATCGGGAGCAGCAGGCGATCGTGCTCGGCCATCATCCGAGCGTTCTCCTCGCGCGATTGGTGCGAGGTCTTGGCGGTAAAGCCGACGATGTCCGTAAACATGATCGCCAAGTTCTCGGCTGGGACGGAGACGCCGGCGGAAGGCCGCTCGCGGACCTCGCTCTGGGCGACCTCATCGGCGGCGCCCGAATGTGTAACGTTTGCCAAGCGAGAGTGCGTTTTTGAAAGGGCGCGCGATCGCGCCGCTAATCGACGGGAATAGTATCGGGAATGAGGGGATGATCCAATCGACCCCGCGGGCGCGCTGTCGGAGTTGTGCACACCATCCAAGGCCGTCGCGTTCGGGTTGCCGATCACAGCGCGGAGAATCCTTCGCGATCACGCAAAAAAACCGGGACATTCGAGCGACGCTGATTTAGGTTTCCGCCGCTTCACCCCAACGCATGCCATATCGACGTAAGCAGCAGTGGATCCGCCCGCAGCGGATCGCGAATCTCCTGTTGTTCGCAGTCGCGGTCTTGAGCAGCCGCGCAGCACACGCGCAGGCCTCCGCCGCTGCACTCAACTCCGGTGACACCGCGTGGATGCTGATGGCCTCTGCACTGGTGCTGCTGATGACGCCGGGTTTGGCGCTCTTCTACGGCGGCATGGTCCGGCGCAAGAACGTCCTTTCCACCATGATGTATTCGTTCTTCACGATGGCGCTCGTCACCGTGCAGTGGATCGTGTTGGGCTATTCGCTCGCCTTCGGAAAAACTCAGGGCGGATTCATCGGCGGGCTCGACTATGTCTTTTTGCGAGGCATGGCGCCGCAGCTTAAAGGGAGCTTGCCACACCTCGCTTACATGGCGTTCCAGCTCAAATTTGCAATCATCACCCCGGCGCTGATCACCGGGGCCTTCGTGGAACGGATGAAGTTCAGCGCCTACGTCGCCTTCGCTCTACTCTGGTCGACGCTGGTCTATGATCCCGTTGCGCACTGGACCTGGGGAGACGGCGGTTGGTTGGCGCAGCTGGGAGTGCTGGACTTCGCCGGAGGCACGGTGGTGCACTGGACGGCGGGACTGTCTGCGCTCGTCAGCGCGCTGTTTATCGGCCGGCGGCTGGGATACGGCAAGGAGCGCTTCATTCCGCACGACATGACGATGACGCTCGCCGGCGCCGGGCTGCTGTGGTTCGGATGGTTTGGATTCAACGCCGGCAGCGCGCTGGCTGCGGGGCAAAACGCTGCCCTGGCGTTTGCGACCACGCACATCGCCGCCGCAGCGGCCGCGATGTCCTGGGTGCTCGCCGAGTGGATTTATCGCGGCAAGCCAACGCTGCTCGGATTCGCCTCGGGTTTGGTGGCGGGACTGGTGGCGATCACTCCCAACGCGGGCTTCGTAGGTCCAATGGCAGCGCTGGTGATCGGCCTTCTCGCTGGAGTCGTCTGTTACTCTGCCGTGCTGTTCAAAGAAAAGCTCCACTACGACGATTCGCTCGACGCCTGGGGCGTCCACGGCGTGGGCGGAATGCTCGGTGCGCTGCTGGTTGGAGTTTTCGCCGAAAAGGCGCTCAACCCGGCCGGCGCCGATGGCTTGATCGCGGGCAACCCGGCCTTGATCGGAAAGCAGGCGATCGGACTGCTCGCGGCTGGCATCTGGACCGGGCTATTGACGCTGGGAATCCTCTTCGTGGTCGACAAGGCGGTCGGCCTTCGCGTCAGCGACGAGGAGGAGCGAGAAGGGCTCGACGCCTCGGAGCACGGGGAAGCAGGGTACACCTAGAAGTGGCGCAGCATCAGCGCTGGCCATTTCGCTCGGTGTTTATCGTCGGCGACAAGATCTTGCTCTGTGCTCGGCGCGCGCCGTCGTTCGCACAACCGCGCATGTAGGCCGAGTATTACCGTCGGCGATCTCTTCACGCGCGATCGCTTCGAGTAAAATTCCTCCGCCGGACCGCGACGGTGCGCCCGATTGTCGGGACGCGTCGAGCAAAGCGAATCACCCGGCAAGCTGCGCGCCGCGTGGCCGACCCCGCAAGGAGGAATCGCATGAGAAATCTGGTAACGACGCTGGCGGTCATCCTGCCCCTGACTCTCGCCATGCCTGTGCTGGCGCAGATGGGTGAAGCCAAGGAAGACGTCAACGACGCGAAGAAAGATGTTCGTGATGCCAAGAAGGACACGAAGGAATCGCGGAAGGATGCCAAACGGTCGCACCAGGACATGCGCAAGGCGAGCCAGGAGATGACAGAAGCGCGCGAGGAGGCTCGCGAAGGCGACGTCAAGGGCGCCAACGCCGAGATGAGAGCGGCCAGCCACGACATGAACAAGGCGGCGGCAGAGAAGAAAGAATCGGTGGAAGAGGCGAACGACGCCAGGCGCGACATGAAGGATGTGAAGAAGGACATGAAAGACGCTCGGAGGGATGCGCGCGAGGCTCGGGAGGACCACAGGGAAAAGAAGAAGTAATCCGAACCTTCGAACGGGCCGGATGCTCGCACCAGCTCCGGCCTCTTCGCTGGGCCTGCGGCTGTCCTGATGAGAATCCATCCGCTCGGACCCGTTTTTCTGGGCTTGCTTTTGCCTTGCCTCGCCGTCGCGCATTCTCTGTCCGACGAGATCGGCGTGGGAAGCTCCCAAACCAATCCTCGCAACCCTCGCACCGGATTCATCTACGATCGCGTGAGCGGCGTGGCTGACGCCTCTGACGTGGTGAGCTTCCGATTCGATCTGACCCTCACCCACGACGCGGCGACAAAACCGACGCAGGGCGCCAGTTTCGGCGACACCGGAGGAAATATTTTTGCCGGAGCGCTTGGCCTCGATTGGATGCCAAGCGAGCATTGGCCTTTGTCGTTCGAGTTCGATTTTTCGCCGAGGAGCACCGAGGCCTCGGACACTACCGTCGCATTCGACGTGGGCACCACCTCCGCCAACGCCGATGCGCTCTTGCGAGCCACCAGCAGCAGCGTGGGGTTTTGGCTCATTGCAGGGTATGAGACCGCGGGCGATTCCGATTTCGAGAGCGCGGTCAGCAGCAGCTTCTCGCTCACTCATTTCTCAACGACGCAGGTTGTCTCCGATGTTGCGACCGCAAATGGCCCGGTCGACCGGCGGCAGATCATTGCCTATTGCACCCGCACCGCATACACGGGCGAAGGCTGCAGGCAGATCGGCCCGGCATTGCGAGCAGAATCGGCGGACTTGAACCAGTTCAGGCTTTCCGCCTCGTTCACCGAGACGTTCGTCGCCAACACCGATCTCACCCTCGGCGGTGCCTACTACTTCTACGACAAGGATCCCTCGCAGGTTGGATACTTCAGCATCGCTTCGATTGGGCGCAGCGTCTCGCTCGGCAATGGCGTGCCGGCGGCCCCGCTGCGTTACAGCATTCGCCCCGACCTCTCCCACAAGTTCGGTCCTTTCTCCGCGAGCATCTGGTATCAGTACGGCCAGTATGTTCCCGGCGACGGCTATGGCCACTCGGTGGGCCTGAAGCTCCAGTACAAGATCAGCAAAGCGGTCAAGATTTGGGCGAGCGGAACCTGGCAGAACGACATCGACGACCAGGGCGCCTCGCAGATTTCGACGACTCTGGCGCTGGGTGCTCGCTACAGCTTCTGATCGCGGAGCGTGATATCGCTGGCAAGGCTTGATGCGCCTTGAGTCCAGCGAAGATCTGGTCGAGCTCCTTCCATCCCTCGACGCGCTGAGACCTGACGAGAAGGTTCGCGTGGCCCGCCGCATCCGCGTCGTGCCGCTGCAGGCCGGGGAGAAGTACGCGCTCGATAGACCAATGTTGATCGTGATCGGCGGCGGTGAGTTGCTTCTCATCCGTCGCGAGGGAGAACGCACCTCCCTCTACCCCGGCGATTCGGTCGGCAGCGCGGAGGTTCTGGCAGGAAGACAGGTCCCCGGTACGCTCAGCGCGGTCAAGCCCTCGCTGATTGGCGTCGTGGATGAGTCGGCGGCAGCGGCCATCCTAGAGGAGTTTCCAATCGTGGCTGTCGCCTGGGTCAACGAGCTTGCGCGCGAGCTGAGGTGGCGAAACGATCTCCTTCGGGAAATCCTCCTCGCTCGCTCCGCCAAGCTGCCCCCACTGGAGATGCAGCTCATCCTGAGGCGTCGGCTGGCGAGGTTGAAGCGGCGCCGGCAATATCCGCTCCATCGCATTGCGGCCCTGATTGTTCGCAGCCTTATCACCGAGCCAGCGCGACGGCGGGCCTTTTGGGTGTTCGCCGGCGCATCCCTTGCGCTGGTCAGCGCGCGGACAATGGTGGCATTGATACTGCGGCGCGGGCTTCAGGAGCACCTCTTCGCCCTGATCGAAACCACGGCTGGAAACCCGATCCACGTCCACCATTTCAACTATGGCTTGCTGCTGGTGGCGTTCGCCGGCGTACTGGCGATGATCCCTCGCGCTCGCCGCGCGCT
>Ga0126384_10000417_pt1 | contig 23151 bp, 14 predicted proteins | sample PanSoiMetPlot_36_FD_92543 | JGI IMG/M metagenome (GOLD analysis project Ga0126384, IMG submission 92543) | Tropical forest soil microbial communities from Panama - MetaG Plot_36 | ecosystem: Environmental > Terrestrial > Soil > Tropical forest > Bulk soil | place: Panama | collected 2016-02-17 | reverse complement strand
GACAGCAGATACGCCGCCTTGCAGTCCTCGACCGTGGCGTCGTTGGGCATGTTGATGGTCTTGGAGATCGCCCCGGTGATGAACGGCTGCGCCGCCGCCATCATGCGGATGTGGCTCTCGACCGAGAGGTAGCGCTTGCCGTTACGCCCGCAGGGATTGGCGCAGTCGAACACCGGATAGTGCTCGGCCTTGAGGTGCGGCGCGCCCTCGACCGTCATCGCCCCGCACACGTGCGCGTTGGCGGCCTCGATCTCGCGCCTGGTGAAGCCGAGCGCGGAGAGAAGATCAAAGCGCGGGTCGGAAAGTTTGTCCGGCGCGAGGCCAAGCTTCGCCACGAATTCCTCGCCCAGCGTCCACTTGTTGAACGCGAACTTGATGTCGAAGGCGCTGCGCAACGCCTTCTCCACCTTCTCGATGGCCTCCTGCGTAAAACCCTTCTGCTTGAGCGTGGTGTGATTGATGCCGGGCGCCTCCGCCAGGCTGCCGTGACCGACCGCGTAAGTCTCGATTTCCGCGATCTCTTCTGGGGCGTAGCCGAGCACGCGCAGCGCCTCCGGCACCGCGCGGTTGATGATCTTGAAATAGCCGCCGCCGGCGAGTTTTTTGAACTTGACCAGCGCGAAGTCGGGCTCGATGCCGGTGGTGTCGCAGTCCATCACCAGCCCGATCGTGCCGGTAGGCGCGATCACCGAGACCTGGGCGTTGCGATAGCCGTGCTGCTCGCCGAGTGTCAGCGCGCGATCCCAGGCGCGCTCAGCATGCTCGATCATGCGCGGGTCGGGACAAGCCTTGTGGTCGAGCGGCACCGGCGGGGTTGCCACCTTCTCGTAGCCGGTACGCTCGCCGTGCGCGGCGCGGCGATGGTTGCGAATGACGCGCAGCATGTGCTCGCGATTCTTCTTGTAGCCGGGGAAGGGGCCGAGCAGCCCCGCCATCTCCGCCGAAGTCGCGTAGCTGACGCCGGTCATGATCGCGGTGAGCGCGCCTGCGATCTGGCGGCCCGCATCCGAGTCGTAGGGCAGGCCCGACGACATCAAGAGGCCGCCGAGATTGGCGTAGCCAAGTCCGAGCGTGCGGAAGTCGAACGAAAGTTGGGCGATCTCCCGGGAGGGGAATTGCGCCATCAGCACCGAGATTTCGAGCACGATGGTCCACAGCCGCACCGCATGCTCATAGCCCTCGAGGTCGAACTGCTGCGTTCCGGCGTTGCGAAACGCAAGCAGGTTCATCGAGGCGAGATTGCAGGCCGTGTCGTCGAGGAACATGTATTCCGAGCACGGATTGCTGGCGCGGATCGACCCCGATGCCGGGCAGGTGTGCCAGTCGTTCACGGTGGTGTGGTACTGCAAGCCGGGATCGGCGCAGGCCCAGGCCGCGTAGCCGATCTTCTCCCACAGCGCGCGCGCCTTGATGGTTTTGGCGATCTTGCCGGGCTTCGTGCGCCAGAACAGATCCCAATCGCCGTCGGCTTCCACCGCCTTGAGGAATTCGTCGGTGATGCGCACCGAATTGTTGGAATTCTGCCCGGAGACCGTGAGGTAGGCTTCCGAATCCCAGTCGGTGTCGTAGACGGGAAACTCGATATCGGTATAGCCCTGCTTGGCGAACTGGATCACGCGCTTGATGAAATTGTCCGGCACGTGGTTCTTGCGCGCGGCTTTGATCTCCCGCCGCAGCACCGGGTTTTTGTCCGGATCGAAGCAGTCGTCGCCAGAACCCTCGCAGTTCACGCACGCTTTGAGAATCGCGCGCAGGTGCTTCTGGTTGATTTTGGAGCCGGTGACGAGGGAAGCGACTTTCTGCTCCTCGATCACCTTCCAGTCGATGAATTGCTCGACGTCGGGATGATCGGCGTCGACGATCACCATCTTGGCGGCGCGGCGCGTGGTGCCGCCCGATTTGATGGCGCCGGCGGCGCGGTCGCCGATCTTGAGGAAGCTCATCAGGCCGGACGATTTGCCTCCGCCCGCCAGCCGTTCGCCCTCGCCACGCAAGCGCGAAAAATTCGAGCCGGTTCCCGAGCCGTATTTGAACAGACGCGCCTCCCGCACCCACAGATCCATGATCCCGCCTTCGTTGACGAGATCATCGGCGATCGACTGGATGAAGCAGGCGTGCGGCTGCGGATGTTCGTAGGCCGACTTCGATTTGATGAGCTTGCCGGTGGCAAAGTCGACGTAGAAATGTCCCTGACTCGGTCCGTCGACGCCGTAAGCCCAGTATAGCCCGGTGTTGAACCATTGCGGCGAGTTCGGCGCCGCCATTTGCATCGCGAGCATGTAGACGAGCTCGTCGAAGAAGGCGCGCGCGTTCGCTTCCGAATCGAAATAGCCGCCCTTCCAACCCCAATAGGTCCAGGTGCCGGCGAGCCGCTCGAAGACTTGTTTCGAGGACTGTTCGCCGGTGCTGCGCTCCTTTTCCGGAAGTTCCGCTAATGCTGCCTCATCGGCGGTCGAGCGCCACAGCCACGAGGGAACGGTCTCCTCCTCGACCTTCTTCAGCCGCGCGGGCACGCCTGCCTTGCGGAAGTATTTTTGCGCCAGCACGTCGGCGGCGACCTGCGACCAGAAGCGTGGCACCTCGACGCCCTCGGCGTGGAACACCACCGAGCCGTCGGGATTGCGGATCTCGCTTTCCGTCAGCCGGAATTCGATGTCCCCATAGGGGGACTGACCTTCTTTCGTGTATCGCCGCTCAATCCGCATCGCTCGCCCCTTTATTCATTGGCGCGACGGCCCAGTGCGGACCGCCGACACGTGACCCGTGGCGCGACCCTGGCCTCCCGGCCGCGCCTCCGACTGGCTCGGACTCTCTTTTTAACGCCTCCCCCCACAGCCGATGGGCTTGCTGGCGGCACAGCCGCGTTCGGCCGTTCAAGGCAACGAAGAGCCGCTCTCCGGCGCCGTTGCGGCAAGCGGAGCGGTTACGCAGACCCTTTCAGGAGAGCGCCCGGCGGGACTTCGAACCACTCGCGCCGAACTTTTTAAAGCTAAGACAGCACCCACCATTCGTCAAGGCTTAGTATGGGGTCCGTAAACAAACTGCTAAATGTAGTAGAGCCCTGTGAAATTCGGGGGCGACTCAGGTGCAGTGCGGGAAGTATCGGATATCGGGCGGGGATTCAGAAGGGCGCCGTTCACAGGCCCGTCACGCGACTGTCACGCAATTCATGTCAAGCGAGAAATTATCGCTGCGCGGGTGTCCAGGAGCTTTGCGCCGGGGCAGGGGAATGCCCCGCGCATTGACGCGAGTTCCACGTCGGCGGTCCGCCGCGCCTGCGCTGCGCGCAGGCTGGTGGCGTAATCCCGCGGATTTTGCGCGCGTCGGCCTCGGCGAACACGAATCGCCCCGTGCGCTTATTCGTCGGCTGGGCAACATAGAGCGCATGCAGTGTGGCGATGGAGGGAGCATTCTCTCCATTCATCCCCGCGCTAGCGGGCATCCAGGGTCCGCGGGCTGTGGCTCTGGGCCCCCGCTTTCGCGGGGGCGAACGGAAGTTACCTTGGCGCTCCCGGCGCATAGACTTCAGTGAAGCGCGGTGGCATGAACGCGCCGCCTAGCACGCGATTTAAACGAGCCGATGAAAACGTTTTTTCTACGCTTCTTTACCTGGTGGAACGGGGCGACTTTCGGCACGCTGCTGTGGACCGCGCTTTACGGCGAGTTCGTGGGCGAGGACGAGTTCGGCAATCACTACTACCGCACGCGGGGCGGCAAGATCGATCCGGGGCTCGGCTTCGAGCGGCGCTGGGTGATTTACAGCGGCACCGCGGAGGCTTCGATCGTGCCGCCGTCCTGGCACGGCTGGCTGCACCACACCGTCGATACTCCGCCGACGGAGGAGACGGTCGCGCCGCGGCCGTGGTGGAAGCCGCACCGGCCCAATCTCACCGGCACCCCCGCCGCGCAACGGCCGATCGGCTCAACCCTGGCACAAGGCCGCCGGCCCAAGGCGACCGGCGACTACAAGGCCTGGACGCCGGATCGCTAAGCCCGCTATCAGAGGTCGGACAGCAGAGGTTCGAAAGTAGAGCAGGCCGAGCGGGCAGGGGCTCAAGAGCAGAACCCAAGCGGCCCTCTCGCCGCCGTATTCTCGGTGTTAACCGGCGAGGCTTCCTGCCGTCTTCGACCAACAACGGAGCCCCATGGCCCGCTCGCTTCGTATCGCCTGCTTTATCGCCGCGCCGATCGCGGCTGGGGCCATGCTCGGCGCCGTTCCCGCGGGCGCGCAGTTCTTCAACCCTTTGGAGGCCCTGTTTGGGCCTCCGCCGCGGCCACCATCGAGCGTGCCCGGCCGCCAACCGGGCCCCCAGCAGCAGGGCTATCCATCCTATCCGGACCAGCGCTACCCGGGGCCGCGCTATCCGGAGCAGCAGTATCCCGATCAGCCCTATCCAGGGCAGGCCCGCGAAAGCCCGCCCGCGGGTGTGCAGTCGCAGCCGCTACCCCCGCCCGAAGGCGCCGCGGCGGCCATCGATCCTTCGCTTGCGCCCGGCGAACGTCAGTCTCGCGGCGCTCCCCAACCCGCCGACATCCCGCCACCGCCCGGTGACGAGAGTATCGCCGAGCCGCCATCGCAGAAGATTGCCAACAAGAGTGCGATGTTCTCCGGCCTCGACAAAATCACCGGCCGCATCATCGCTTTCGATGCAGCCGTCGGCGAGACCGTGCAATTCGGCGCGCTGCAGGTGACGCCACGCGTCTGCTACACGCGCCCGCCGACGGAGACGTCAAACACCGATGCCTTCATCGAGGTCGACGAGGTGACGCTGCAAGGCGAGATCAAGCGCATCTTCACAGGTTGGATGTTCGCATCGAGCCCGGGTCTGCACGCGGTGGAGCACCCGATCTACGACGTCTGGTTGACCGACTGCAAAAATCCGATGATCGCCGCCGCGCCGCCACCCGAGCCGCCGTCCGCGACCCCCGCGCCGGCGGCGAAGCCGGCGCCGCCTCGGCGCGGCAACCAGCAGCCGGCGCCGCAGGTCGCAGCACCGCAGCGCTGATCCTATTACATTACCCGCGTAAGCTTCGTCGATTGGTCGGCAGGTGGGCGAGCGCCTGCGCACCCGTGACCGGACGCTTCGTATCGAGCGCGGCGAAGTCACCCTCGCCTGCCAGTGCTGCTTCGAGCAGTTTGTGATACTGGCGCCGCGGCACCTCGATCGCGCCGAACGTGCGCAGGTGATCGGTCACGAACTGAGTATCGAGCAGCCTGAATCCACCGGCCTTCAGGCGCGCGACGAGATGCACGAGCGCGATCTTCGAGGCATCCCGCGCCCGGTGGAACATACTCTCGCCGAAGAAGGCGCGCCCAAGCGTAACCCCATAAAGACCGCCCACCAGGTTGTCACCGTCGTAAACCTCGACACTGTGGCAGTGGCGCCGCTCGTAAAGCTTGCGATAGAGCACGCGGATGCGGGTATTGATCCAGGTGCGCGGCCGACCGGGCTGGGGCTCGGCACAGCCCTCGAGCACTGCGTCGAAGTCGCGATCGACGGTGACGGTGAAACGGTCTGAGCGCACCGTGCGTGCGAGCCGACTGGGCATGTGAAAGCGATCAAGTGGAATGACGCCGCGCTTCTCCGGCTCGATCCAGTAGAGCGCCGGGTCATCCGCGCTTTCCGCCATGGGAAAGATGCCGCAGGCGTAGGCCTTGAGCAGGACCTCCGGCGTGATTTCGATGAACGTGCTTTCGCGGTTGGCCATGCGATTTTTCCGGCGGCACTGATCAAGATATGGGGTGGCAGCGTGCCATGGGAGGGGCCGCATGCCAACGGAATTTGCCGCGCGTGCGGGCGAGCGAGCATGTCGCGGTCGGTTTTGTCTCGCCGTGGGTTGAAGATTCTCTCCGTTCATCCCCGCCCAAGCCGGGATCCAGGGGCCACGGGCTGTGGCTCTGGGCCCCCGCTTTCCGCGGGGGCGAACGGAAAGTTGGCTAGCCTTGCATTCCGCCGCGAGCCAAGAACGCTTCGAGCCAGTGGATGTGGTAGTCGCCGTCGATCACGTCCTTCTCGCGCACGAGCGCGCGGAACAGGGGCAGGTTCGTCTCGATGCCGTCGATGACGAACTCGTCGAGCGCGCGCTTGAGCCGCATCAGGCATTCGCCGCGGGTCTTGCCGTGCACGATCAGCTTTCCGACGAGTGAATCATAATAAGGTGGGATCGAATAGCCGTGATACACGGCCGAGTCGACGCGCACGCCGAGCCCGCCCGGCGGGTGGTAGTGCACGATTTTGCCCGGTGAAGGACGAAAGGAGACCGGGTTTTCCGCATTGATTCGACACTCGATGGCGTGGCCGTTGAACCTCACGTCGCGTTGGGCGAGATCGAGTTCGCCGCCGGCCGCCACCCGGATTTGTTCGAGTACTAGGTCGATGTCGGTGATCATCTCGGTCACCGGATGTTCGACCTGGATGCGCGTGTTCATCTCGATGAAATAAAACTTGCCCTCCGCATATAAAAATTCGACCGTGCCGACGCCGAGATATTCCAGCTTGCGCATCGCTTCGGCGACCGTTTCGCCGATTGCGTTGCGCGCGCTCTCATTGAGCGCGGGGCAGCGGCCTTCCTCCCAAACTTTCTGATAACGGCGCTGCAGCGAGCAGTCGCGCTCGCCGAGATGGATGGCTCGGCCGTGGCCGTCGCCCAACACCTGGATCTCGACGTGGCGCGGCTGCGCGAGATATTTCTCGAGATAAAGCGCCTCGTCTCCGAACGCGGCCTTCGCTTCGGCGCGCGCGGTGGCAAGCGCCGCCACGAGCTCCTCCGGCCCGTGTACGACTTTCATTCCCCGCCCGCCGCCTCCAGCGGCGGCCTTGAGAAGGACCGGAAAGCCAAGCGCGCGCGCCGCCGATATCGCCCCCTCATCGGAGGACAGGCCGCCATTCGACCCCGGCACCACTGGCATGCCCAGTCGCTCCGCGGTGCGTCTGGCTTCGATCTTGTCGCCCATGAGGCGAATATGCGCTGGCTTCGGCCCGATGAAATGAATGTCGTGCTCGGCCAGTATTTCGGCAAAGCGCGCGTTCTCCGCGAGAAAGCCGTAACCCGGATGCACCGCGTCGGCGCCGGTGATCTCGCAAGCAGACAGGAGCGCCGGGATGTTGAGATAGCTGTCGCGGGCCGGGGGCGGGCCGATGCACACGCTCTCGTCCGCGAGGCGCACGTGCATGGCGTCTTCGTCGGCGGTGGAATGTACGGCGACCGAGGGTATGCCGAGCTCTTTGCAGGCGCGCAGCACGCGCAATGCGATTTCACCGCGGTTTGCGATTAGGATCTTGTCGAACATTTCGACATCTTCGCAAGCAACAGGCAGCGCGGCAGAGCGCTCACTCGATAATCATCAACGGTTCGCCGAATTCGACCGGCTGGCCGTCCTCGATCAGAACCTGGATCACCGTGCCCGTCCGCGGCGACGGAATCTGGTTCATGGTCTTCATGGCTTCCACGATGAGGAGCGTATCGCCGGTCTGCACCCGGCTGCCGACTTCGACGAAGGGCCGCGAGCCCGGTTCCGGCCCGACATAAGCGGTGCCGACCATGGGCGACGTGACGACGCCCGGATGCTTTGCCGGATCGAGCGGCACGGCTTCGACGACGGGTAGAGACATGTCCGCCGCAGGAGCCAGGCGAGAGGGGGCGGGGCCGAGCGCCTGCGTCTGTCGCGCCACGCGCACGCGCTGCCCGTCGCGTTCGAACTCGATCTCGCTCAGCCCGGTCTCCTCGAGCAGGCGGGCAAGCTCGCGCACGAGATCGGGATCGATCACAAGCTTGTCCTTGCTCCTGCGTTCGCCGCTCATGAGCTTAGCTCTTGCGCCGCGGCCGGATCAGCGCAGCCAAGCCGTCGATGGCGAGCGCGTAACCGCCGACGCCGAAGCCGCACAGGCTGGCTTTGGCGACGGGGGCGATGTGGGAATGATGGCGAAAGCTCTCGCGTGCGAAAATGTTGCTGATGTGGACTTCGATCACGGGCACCTCGACTGCCGTAACCGCATCGCGGATTGCAACAGAGGTGTGAGTATAAGCGCCCGCATTGATGATGATGCCGGCGGCTTTGTTAGCCGCGGCCTCATGGATCAGATCCACGATTTCACCCTCGTGGTTCGACTGCCGAAATGCGAGCTCGAATTTGTGGCGTTGGCCGGCTTCACGGCAAAGCTTCTCGATATCTCGCAGCGTCGCGCGGCCGTATGTCTTAGGCTCGCGTGTGCCCAGCAGATTGAGATTGGGGCCGTTGAGCACGTAGACGGTTTTTGCCATGGACGGTTCGCCGCCGGAGCCAATGGAGCATGCCGTTTATAAGGACCTCTCGCGCGAAGGGGAAGCCGAAGCGCGAATCGCTTGCGTTGCTCAACCTCCACATCGACCGCGCCGGCGTGCGTCCGCTCGCGTTCACACGAGGTGCGGTGCGAGGTGGATTCGAGTGGGCTGTTGGCAGGGGAGGAGGTCGCCCGCCTAGCAGCTAGGCTTGCCGCAGCGCGCTGCGTTCACCTTTTCCTTGAGCGTGTTGAAGCCGACGGCGCCCACCACGACATCGTTGCCCACGACGTAGCTCGGCGTTCCATTGAGCCCGAGCGCGTCCGCGAGCTTGAAGCTCTCCTCGATGGCGGCCTTGACCTCGTCGCTCGACATATCTTTTTCGATCCGCGCGACATCGAGTCCCGCGTCCTTCGCGGCGGCGAGCGCGCGCGCTTTGTCCGCCGCACCGCGCCCGCCGAGCAGCTTTTGATGGAACTCGAGATACTTTTTGCCAGTCTTGTCTTGCATGCGCACCGCCGCCGCAACCTGCGCCGCCTGGATCGAACCCTCGCCCAGCACCGGAAATTCCTTGAGCACGAATCTGAGCTTGTCGTCGCCCTTGAGCAGATCGAGCATGTCGGCCATGGCTCGCTTGCAATAGCCGCAATTGTAATCGAAGAATTCAACGACGGTGACGTCACCCTGCGGATTGCCCAGGGTCACCTGACGCGGCGAGGTGAAAAGGGCAGCGCTGTGCTCCTTGACGCTAGTGCGATGCTTCTCCGCTTCCGCCGTGGCCTGCCGCTTTTCGAGCTCGTTCATGACGTCTTGCAGCAGCTCGGGATTGGTCAGCAGATATTCCTTGATGATGCGCTCGATGTCGCGGCGCTGATCGCCGCTGAAGGATTGCGCGAGAGCGGCAGCGGGCAGCGTTAGCGCCAGGGCAAGCAGCGCGGCAACGGAGCGGCGCAGAGCGAATTTCATTGTCGTTCTTCCTTTCATCAGCGGCGTAAAGCGTTTTGCGGAAGCTTGAGGCTGGCGAGGTCGTCGGCCCTGACCCAACCTGGTGATCCGACCGGAAAGCGTGTCTTGGCTCGGGTGGCGATCTCACGCGCCGTCTTGATGTCGCCGCGCATGAAGGCCGCCTGAGCGGACGCGAGGTCGGCGTGGGCCAAGTCGTTCTTTTGGCCATAGGCCATCGCAAGCTGGCCGTAGGCGTCGGGCGAGTCCGGCTCGCGTAGCACCGCCGCCTGCAATAACGGTATCGCCTCGTCGACGTATGCGCGATTGTGCGTGGCGACGAGCGCCTGTCCCAGCATGATCTGGATCAGCGCGGGATTGGGCGCGAGTTGCGCCGCGTGCCGCAGCGGCGCGATGGCTTCGGCAGGCTTGCCGGCTTCCAACAACGCCTGTCCCTTGAGCTCGTAGAAGTACGGATTTTGCGGTTGCGCCTGGATGAGGGCCTCGATCTGCCCGAGCGCGACGCGCGGATCGGAGAAGCGATAGGCCGAGATCGCACGCGCGTAGCGCGCGGCCAATGAGGTGTCGCTCGGCGGATAACGGCGCGCGACCCCATCGGGCCGCTCGATGAAGCCATAGAGCTTGGCGCGCATCAGGTCGTGGCGCGCTTGCAGCGCCGGCGAGTCCTTGTGATCCCAGTAGGGGCTCGACTTGGCCATTCCTTCCAGCGCCGCGATGCGCTCGCTCGGCAACGGGTGAGTCTGTAGATAGGGATTGATGTAGCGGACCTGATATAGAACCTGGTCAGCCATCCGCTTGAACGTCTCGTACATGCCTTTCGGGGACTGGCCGGTTGCGGTGAGGAATTTCACGGCGGCGCGGTCGGCCTGCTCCTCCTGGGCGCGCATATAGCCGATCATCGTATTCTGGATAGCCATCGTCGGTCCGGCGATGGCGGCAGCACCGGCTTGCCCGAGATCCGCGCCGCTGCGGCCGGCGGCGACCAGGGCGCCGGCGCCGAGGAGCATCGCGATGACCGATTGCGTCGTTGCCGATGCTATCGCCTCGCGCATGCGCGCCAGGTGTCCGCCCGCAATGTGGCCGGTCTCGTGCGCGAGCACGCCGATAATTTGGTTGGGCGTCTCGGATTCCATCAGCGCGCCGCCGTTGACGAAGATGCGCCGGCCGTCGGCGACGAATGCGTTGAACGAACGATCGTTGATGATGATGACCTGGACGTTTTGCTTAGCAAGGCCCGCTGTGTGAAGGATCGGCTGCGTATATTCCCTCAGTAATTGCTCGATCTCCGCATCGCGCACGATGGGCGGACCTTTGTCTTTCTGTGCGTGTGCCGGAGCGCCGGCACCGGCAAGCGCGGTGGCGGTCACAAGAGCAACGAGGCGCGCCGCTGGTGTCATTCGCGGCGGCCTGATAGGTCTCTCGGTTCGGGTCATGTCCGCTTGGCTTCGCACCGTTTTTCCGCGCGCAACCTAGTGGTGCGTCGCAGGGCGGTCAACGCGGTTAAGGGCCTGATTACGCGACCTTTATGGCGCAAATTGTGCGTAGAAATACGGCGACAGCGGGGCGGGGCATGCGCGAGCAATCGAGAGCATAGAGCTGATGTTGGATATGGCACGACGGTTGATCAACCCTTCGGCGCGCAGCGATGTTCCACCCTTCATGGTTATGGACGTGATGGCGGCGGCCGCGCGCATCGAGGCGGCGGGCGGTCGCGTGATCCATCTGGAGGTCGGCCAGCCAGCGGCGGCGGCACCGGCGAGCGCGATCGCCGCCGCGCACGCGGCGCTCGCCTCGGGGCGGCTGCGATATACCGAGACGCTCGGAATCGCGACGCTGCGCGCCCGCATCGCGCGACACTATGACGAAACCTACGGGGTTCCGATTGACCCCGGGCGCGTCGTCGTCACCACCGGCTCATCTGCTGGATTTGTTCTGGCGTTCCTTGCGCTGTTCGAGTCGGGCGATCGGGTCGCCGTCGCGCTGCCGGGTTATCCGCCGTATCGGCATATTTTGAGCGCGCTCGGCTGCGAGGCGGTGCCGATCGAGACAACGCAAGCCACCCGTTGGGCGATCACGCCGGACCTGCTGCTGGCGGCGCATCGCAAGGCGCCGCTCAAGGGCGTGCTCGTCGCCAGTCCTGCCAACCCGACCGGCACCATGATGCAGCCGGAAGCGTTACGCGATCTCATCTCCGCGGCTGAAGGCGAAGGGATCAGATTCATTTCCGATGAAATCTATCACGGCCTCGATTACGCATTTCCGGCTGAAACCGCGGCGCGATTATCCGAGAACTGTGTGATCATCAATTCGTTCTCGAAATATTTTTGCATGACCGGTTGGCGCATCGGCTGGATGGTCGTGCCGGAACCCCTCGTACGTCCGCTCGATCGGCTGCAAGGCAATCTCGCCGTCTCGGTCCCAACCCTCTCGCAGATTGCGGCTGAGGCGGCATTCGACGGGCGCGCCGAGATGGAGGCCGTCAAGCATGGCTACGAGGAGAATCGCCGTATTCTGCTCGAAGGCTTGCCACGCGCCGGGTTCGATAAATTTTTCCCGGTCGACGGTGCCTTCTATCTGTACGCCGATGTGTCGCGCTTCAGCGACGATAGCTTCGAATTCGCCAAGCGCATGCTGGCGCAGACGCACGTGGCGGCGACACCCGGCATCGATTTTGATCCGGTTAAAGGCGGACATTTCATTCGTTTCTGTTACGCGGGTGCGGCGGCGGAGATGCACGAAGCCGTCGATCGGCTGGCGAATTGGCTCAAGCGGTGACGGCTCGTCCGCCGGAGCGCCTTTCGGCAATCGCTGAGTGGTCCCGCATGCGCTTGTCAAAGCGCATTGGCGTTTGCGCGGTCCGAGCGCAGTGGTGTGAACCCAGTCGAACGGAATAGATCGACCATGTCCGAGCTCTTGCTTTCGTCGCGGCGGCGCTTCCCGGCGATCGTCCCGCCGCTGCTGAGCTTCGTATGGGCAAGCGCAAGGCAAACGCGCCCGCAGGCGGGGTAGGGGCCCTGGTTTGACGCAAGATGCGAATTCTGGCGCGCTATTAGCTACCGCAACGCGGCAGCAATATTGCCGCCGTCAACGGTCGTGACATCGCCGGTCGTCTTCAATTCCAACGCTTGATGAAGAAATGCCTGCGCCACGTCCTCGGCCGTAACTTCGCGGCCGAGCAGATTGCCGCTGAGATAATCCTTCTCGGTCACGCCGCGTGCTTTGGCGCGCTCGGCGATGAACGCATCGGTGAGCAGCCCCGAGCGGATGCGATCGGCATTGACTGCATTGGCGCGGATGCCGTCTGCGCCGTAGTCGACAGCGTATTGCCGCACAAGAAACAGCGTCGCCGCCTTGGGGAGACCATAGGGACCGAAGTTCGCGCCCGGGTTGACCGCCTGCTTGGATACGTTGAACAACAGGCAACCGCCGGTGCCCTGCGCCAGCATCACCTTGACCGCCGCCTGTGCCACCCGTTGGTGCCCGTAGAAGTTCACCTCGAAGCTCTTTCGCAGCACCTCTTCGCCGACCTCGCCGATCCTGCCCTGCCAGGCCGCGCCGGCATTCGACACCACGACATCAACGCCGCCGAAAGCCTCGACCACGCGAGCGAAAGCATCAGTCACGGAGACGCTGTTCGTCACGTCGCATTTCACCGCCAGCGCGGCTGCTCCGATCGCCTTGGCCTTTTCCGCGGCTGCGCGTTGATCCACGTCCAGTAGCGCAACCTCGGCGCCGGCCGCGGCAAAAGCCTTCGCGGTCGCTGCACCGATGGTGCCGGCGCCGCCGGTGATGACGGCGATCTGGCCGGCGAGCGGCTTCTCCGTCGCGACGCCGAGCTTGGCTTGTTCGAGCGACCAATATTCCATGTCGAACATCTCATCTTCCGAGATCGACTCGAAACAGCCGATCGCTTCGGCATCGGTGATGATCTCGAGCGCGCATTGTGCGAGATCGGCGGCGATTCTGGCGTCCCTCTTCGATCGTCCAAGGCCGAACAGGCCTAACCCCGGCACGAGCGCCACGCGCGGCAGCGGGTCGAGGGGGCGCTTGACCCCTCCGACACGGGCATTCTGGCGCGCGAAATAGGCCTCGTAGCGCTGGACGAATGCCCTCACTGCGGCACTGACCGCGCGCTTGAACTCGTCCATTCGGTCGCGTTCGGGTGCGCTCGTCATGAGCGGCCAGTTCTTCGTGCGGATCGTGTGATCGGGCGTTACCACGCCTGCCTGCCCATAGCGCGCGAGCTGCGCGCCATTGACGAAATTGAGGATCGAGGGACCGGTGCGAAAATCGAGAATCATGCGCCGCCACGCGCCTTCGATCCTTTCGTCCTTGCGGCTGCATGCGCCGCGCAAGATGGGTGCGACCGCCGCGACCTGCGCGATCGCCTGTGGCACGTGTGCTGTCACGAACACTGCATTGCGCTTCTTCTGCAGCCGCTCCTCGGCCAACGTGACCAGCGCGATCATGCGTTCATAGGCTTCGCGCGCGCTGTCCCCGAAAGTGAAAATGCCGTGTTTGTGCAGAATGAGGCCGTCGACCGCGGGGTTGGCGTCGCAGATTTCCGCTGCCGCCTTGGCGAGAAGGAATCCCGGCATCACGTAGGGCACGATGCCCACGCGCCCGTCGTAGAGTTCAACGCAGATCGCCTGGCCATCCGGCTGATCGACGATGCTCAGAATCGCATTGGCATGGGTGTGATCGACGAATTTGTGCGGCAGAAATGCATGCAACAGGGTCTCGACCGAGGGGTTGGGTGCCGTTGGCTCGAGCAGACTCTCGCGCTGGATGCGCACCATCTCCTCGTCGCTCAGCGCCGCGCGCGTGCGCAACTTGCGCAAGCGGTCGAGCCGCACGGCAGGAAGGTCCGCCGGCTCGACGCTCGCCATATCTGAGCCCGAGCCCTTGACGCACAAAACCGCGATCTCCTCGCCGAGAAGATCCCGCATGGCGGTCTTCAGCGAAGTGTTGCCCCCGCCATGCAGCACCAGTTTTGGATCGCGGCCGAGCAAGCGAGTTGTGTAGACGCGCAACGCAAGGTCAGGAGAGATCCCGCTACGGGCATAGCGTTCGATCGCCGCCTGCGCCTCGCTATCGACCCAGCCGCTTTTCATCGCTCAGTTTTGGCCATGCCGCTGCAAGAGATCCGCGCGTGCGCGCCGCACAGACGGGCGGGTCCGAATTGAAGCGCTGACACGATTAGCTCTTGCCGAGCACACGCTTGCTCCACCAACCGGACCGGCGCGGGCGATCGGTCTCGCCCTCCGCCGAACTCGACACGACGGGCTCGATCGAAGGCAAGGGCGGTGTGAAGGGTTGCGCAGGAGGGCCTTGGTCATCACCCAATACTTGCGCCGCCGGCTCGCGCACGGTCGAGCGGCGCCGCGGCGGCGGTTCGGGCGCCGCGGCTTCGGTGCCGGGAAGGTGCGCAATTGGCGCCGATTGTGCCCCCTGCGGCGCGGTCTCAGTCCCCGGCGGCACACCGCTCGACGCCTCGGGGTGGGAAACCACGCGCGGTTCGAGCTCAGGTTCTGCTGCTGCGGGCGGCTCAGCTTCGCCGGTGGATTCGTCCTCGGAATCAGCATCGATGAGTTCCGGCTCGACTGTGGTTTCCGGCGCGAAGCTCTCGCCCTCGCGAGCGCGACGATTGCGCCTGCCGCCACGGCGGCCCCGCCTGCGGCGGCGGCGCTCCCCTTCGCGATGCGCCTGGAGGGCTCGTTCTCCGTCGCCTGCACCAGCACCGTCATGCGGCTGCTCTAATGAGACGGCGTGCTCAGCCGCTGCAGGAGCGAAGTCCGCTGCCTCCTGGGGCGAGCCTTCGTGCTCCTGTTCGTGCTCCTGCTGGAATCTTCCTTCGCCGCCGCGACGGCCGCGCCGCCGCCGTCTGCGCCTGCGGCCCGGTCCCGCCTCGTCCACCCCCTGCGCCGCCTCTTCCTCTTCCGCCGCGCTGAGGGCAGCATCTTCTGATAGAGCCTCGTCCTCGTCGTCCTCCTCGTCTTCCGCCTCGCCTTCTTCCTCCTCCTGGATCGGCACTGCGGTCGCCGGCTGCAGTGCCAGCGCCTTCGCCTGCTCCAGGCTGTGCACCTGCTCGCCTTTTTCGATGACGAAGGATAGTTGCCCAGCAATGGTCGCATCGGCATTGACCATAATGGCGATGCGGAAGCGTTCCTCGAGCGTGCGCAGATGGGCGCGCTTGTGATTGAGGAGATAAAGCGCAATGTCGGAGCGCGTGCGCACGGTTAAATTATGCGTGGCCCCCTTCAGCAACGTCTCCTCGAGCGCTCGCAGCAGCTGCAGCGCCACCGACGACACCGAGCGCACATGGCCAGTGCCGCCGCAATGCGGGCATTTCTCCGTCGAGCTTTCGAGCACGCTCGAGCGGATGCGCTGGCGCGACATTTCGAGCAACCCGAAATGCGAGATGTGTCCGACCTGGATGCGCGCGCGATCATGGCGGAGGCATTCCTTCAGCCGCCGTTCCACCGCGCGGTTGTTGCGCTTCTCGTCCATGTCGATGAAATCGATGACGATCAAGCCGGCGAGATCGCGCAAGCGCAGCTGGCGGGCGATTTCCTCGGCCGCCTCCAGGTTGGTCTTAAGCGCGGTATCCTCTATGTGGTGTTCGCGCGTGGCACGGCCGGAATTGACGTCGATGGCGACCAGGGCTTCCGCCTGATTGAGCACGATGTAGCCGCCCGAACGCAGCTGCATCACCGGCGTGAACATCGCATCGAGCTGGCTTTCTATGCCGTGGCGGGTGAAGATCGGCAGCGTTTCGCGGTAGGGCTTTACGTTCTTGGCATGGCTCGGCATGAGCATGCGCATGAACTCTTTTGCCTCGTTGTAGGAATCTTCGCCGGCGACGAGGATCTCGTCGACATCCTTGTTGTAGAGATCGCGAATCGAACGCTTCACGAGCGAGCCTTCCTCGTAGACGAGCGTCGGCGCGGTCGATTTGAGCGTAAGGTCGCGCACCGTCTCCCACAGGCGCAGCAGATATTCGAAATCGCGTTTGACCTCGGTCTTGGTGCGGCTCGCGCCGGCGGTGCGCAGGATCACGCCCATGCCTTCGGGCACTTCCAGCTCTTGCGCGATCTCCTTCAGCCGCCGGCGATCTTCAGCGCTCGTGATCTTGCGGCTGATGCCACCGCCGCGCGCGGTGTTCGGCATCAGCACGGAGTAGCGGCCGGCAAGCGAAAGATAGGTGGTCAGCGCTGCGCCCTTGGTGCCCCGCTCCTCCTTGACGACTTGCACCAGCATCACTTGGCGCCGCTTGATGACCTCCTGGATCTTGTATTGACGACGTACCCGCGGCATCCGCTCGGGTACCTCCTCCAATGCGTCGGCCCCGCCGACCGACTCCACAACCTCCTCTTCGGGACCAGTGCCGTTGACCTCGGTGATGTTGCTCGCCGCGGCAGCTGTTTCGCCAGTTCCATTCTCGCTGGTCAGTGGTGGAGTGGCCAGCTCGTCCGGTTCATTGAGGTGACTTTCCGCCGGATGCGGTTCGCCTTCGGTCGGCAGCGGTTCTGACCCGCTATTTGATTCGAGCTGCGCGAGTTCGATCGGCGCCTCGGCGGCGGCCGCACCGGCGTCCGGCGTTGGCTCGAGCGGAATTGGTTCCGCAGGGATCGCAGCCGGCGGTCCCGCTTCCGCTTCTTCTGCCGCTTCTTCCGCCGCGAGATTTTCCGTGGCGTCGGGGAGGGGCCCGGTTTCCTCGGCCACACTCCCCGCGGCTTCGGCTTCGCTCTCAACCGGCGCGCTCTTGATCTCGTCGGGCGAGCGGTTGCTCGCGCGCTCGGAACGTGCGGCGCGGCGGCCCGCGCGGCGATCGGCTTCCGCCTCGGCGGCGCGCTGGGCACGCTCCTCCTCAGCAATAAGTGCCTGCCGATCGGCGACAGGGATTTGGTAATAATCGGGATGAATTTCGCTGAAGGCGAGAAATCCGTGACGATTCCCGCCGTAGTCGATAAAGGCCGCCTGCAGCGACGGCTCGACCCGTGTGACCTTGGCTAGGTAGATATTGCCGCGAAGTTGTTTACGGCTGGCAGACTCGAAGTCGAATTCTTCGACACGATTGCCGCGCAGAACAACCACCCGGGTTTCCTCCGGATGGGTCGCATCGACGAGCATTTTGTTGGACATTGACCAATCTCTTGATGGCCGGTTGGCACACCGTTCGCCGCCAGATGGACGGCGCAAGACGGCACGACCGCAGACCGGCCCCACTGTGGGTGAAAAGATAAGGGTTATGCGCGCGCGAGATCGAAGCCGACACCGTAGCCTCGCTCGGCGAGGCGACGGTGCTGTGGCGGCAATCGGTTGAGGTCTCGACGTGCAGTCGTGGCATGACCTTTGGCCCATGCGGGGCGGCAGCGCTGGCAAGCGCAGCCGCTGGTTCTCTTGGCTGACGAAGTTCGACTCGGGAAGAGCGGCTTGAGAGCATACGCCGCCTTGCATCACGCGCGGCATATGCCACCGACAACCGCGGCGGTGTCCACAAGAACATCGGCTTGTTGATCCCTCGGCCCCGCGCGCATGCGAGGCCGCCGATCAAATTTTTCCGCGAAATCCCCTCCCGTCGCATGTCAGGAAGCGGTCTTTGCGGCCTGCCTGATGTCCGAACGTGGCACGACCGGAACTATAGCTCGTCAGCACCCCTTTATTAGGGCTGGCGATCGGCAATGGCAAGGGAGCGCCAGAGGCCTTCGGCGCGGCTGCGACGGCACACTTTAGGTTTGAGTTAACTGCGCCGCCGTAATGGAGTAAAACTCTGGCAGGGGCCGACAAAGCCATGCCTGTGCGTGCGGCGATCTTGGTTTGTCTCTTTGGCGCAGCGGTCCTGGGCGCCGCTTCCGCGGCCGAGCGAACGGGCGCATCCGGGCCGCCGATAGGCGCGGCCGCCGATTTTCCAGTGGCGAGCGACGTGCGGCTCGGCGGCGACGATATACAAACGCGCCTGATCATCGATTTGAGCCGCAAGATCGAGATCCGCAGCTTCACGCTCGCCAATCCCTATCGGGTGGTCATGGACATGCCGCAGGTCGCGTTCCAGTTTCCGGCCAAGGCCGGGGAAGTGGGCCGCGGTCTGATCAAAGCGTTCCGTTTCGGGCTTGTCATGCAGGGCGGCTCGCGCATGGTCATCGACCTCGCCCGGCCGGCTCAGGTCGACATGGCCTTCGTTCTCGATGCGATAGACGATCAGCCCGCACGTCTTGTGCTGCATCTGACGGCGACGGACCGCGACTCCTTCATGCGCAACCTCGCGCTCGATAGTGGGGCGCCGCAGAGGAGCAAGGGGGACTCGCAGGTCGAGATCAAACCTAATGGAGATTCCCGCCCGCTGATCGTGATCGATCCCGGCCACGGCGGCATCGACAACGGGACGCGGGCGGCGAGCGGAGAGATGGAGAAGACCATCGTCTTGGAGTTTTCTCTGCTGCTGCGCGACAAGATCGAAAAGACCGGCAAGTACCGCGTACTCATGACCCGCACCGATGATACCTTCGTGGCGCTCGGCGAGCGCGTGCAGTTCGCCCGTGCGCGCCAGGCCGCGCTGTTCATCTCGATCCATGCCGATGCGCTCCGGCGCAGGGAAGGCGATGCCCAAGGCGCCACGGTTTACACGCTGTCGGAAAGAGCCTCCGACGCCCGCGCGGCGCGTCTCGCGGAAGCCGAGAACCGGGCCGACGTGATCGCGGGCCTGGACCTCTCGACTGAGGAGAAAGACGTCGCCGACATTCTCGTCGGTCTCGCCCGGCGCGAAACCAAGACCTTTTCAATGCAATTTGCCCAGACGGTCGTGGGCACGCTCAGGAACGCCGCCCGGCTGCACCAGCACCCGCTGAAGTCGGCGAGCTTCGTCGTGCTCAAGGCACCCGATGTCCCCTCGGTGCTGGTCGAGCTCGGCTACGTCTCCAACAAAGCCGACTTGAAATCCCTCATCTCGGCCGAATGGCGCGACCACACCGCCGACGCGATCGTCCGGGCGGTAGACGCCTTCTTGAGCCCGCGGCTGGCGGGAAACGGGCAGAGAAGCGGCCAGAATTGACCGGATTCGAGCCCGTTTAGCCTCAGTTTCAACATAAAACAGAGCGACTTACTGCGCTGGACCCAGCACGGAGGAGTCGGGGACCCGGTGCGGGCAGATCTCGCGGGAGGCGATCGCAGCCGACGGGCGAGGGGTGATCGTCAGACATTGCGGCCTGGGCGGTTCGGGGCAGGGGGCCTTCGGGCATGAGATTGTTGCTTCGCTTTCTCGGTTTATTGTTTGCGGCCGGAACGATCATATTCATCGTCGCCGTCGCCGCAGCTGCCGGCTTGCTGTGGCACTACTCTCAATCGCTCCCGGACTATTCCCAGCTGCAGGACTATGAACCTGCGGTCATGACGCGCGTGCACGCGGCCGACGGCTCCTTGCTTGCCGAATATGCGCGCGAGCGGCGACTTTACATTCCCATCCAAGCGGTGCCGAAACTCGTCATCAACGCATTCGTGGCCGCCGAGGACAAGAATTTCTACGAGCACGGCGGCATTGATTTCTCCGGCATTGCCCGCGCCGCGGTGCTCTATATCCAGCAATACGGCAGCGGCCGGCGGCCGCAGGGCGCCTCCACCATCACCCAGCAGGTCGCCAAGAATTTTCTGCTCACTAACGAGCTCTCCTTCTCGCGCAAGATCAAGGAAGCGCTGCTTGCGATGAAGATAGAGCGCGCCTTCCCCAAGGAGAGAATACTCGAGCTCTATCTCAACGAAATTTACCTCGGCATGGGCGCCTATGGCGTGGCCGCCGCCTCGCTCCTCTATTTCGATAAATCCGTTCACGAACTATCGGTGGCGGAAGCGGCCTATCTCGCGGCGCTGCCCAAGGCGCCCAACAATTATCATCCGTTCCGTCAACGCGAGCGTGCGCTGGAGCGGCGCAATTACGTCATCGATCGCATGGCCGAGGACCACTACATCTCCGCGCAAGAAGCAGACAAGGCCAAGAAGGAGCCCCTGAAAATCACGCACCGGCCCACCGGCGCACACATCTTCGCGGCTGAATATTTTGCCGAGGAAGTCCGCCGCTACATCTACGACAATTACACCGAAAAGAAGCTCTACGAGGGCGGGCTGTCGGTGCGCACCACGCTCGACCCCAAGATGCAGGTGCTGGCGCGCAAAGTGCTTGTCGACGGGTTCGTGAATTTCGACGAGCAGCAGGGCTATCGCGGCCCCGTCCAGAAACTAGATCCGGCGGGCGATTGGGGAATCAAATTGGCCGACGTCAAGGCGCTCTCCGACGTTGCGCCGTGGCGCCTCGCGGTCGTGTTGGAAGCTGACGACGCATCGGCCCGCATCGGCTTGCAGCCGGCCCGCGAGCGCGGTGGCGTGCTCTCGAAGCAGCGCGAGACCGGCACGATTGCGCTGGAGGGCGCAAAGTGGGCGCGCCCGACCAGCGGGCCGACGCGCGGCAAGATGCCGACCAACGTATCCCAGGTGCTCGCGCCAGGTGACGTCGTCTATGTCGACTCGCTTGCCGGCAAAGACGGGCAGTTCCGCCTGCGTCAGGTGCCGGAAGTGTCTGGCGCCATCGTCGCCATGGATCCACAGACCGGGCGCGTTCTGGCGATGGCCGGCGGCTTCTCTTACGACCAGAGCCAGTTCAACCGCGCCACGCAGGCGCTGCGCCAACCGGGCTCCTCTTTTAAGCCGTTCGTCTACGCCGCCGCCCTCGACAATGGCTATACGCCCTCGACCGTCGTCCTCGATGCGCCGATCGAGATCGACACCGGCACCGGCATCTGGGCGCCGGAAAACTACACCAAGAAATACTATGGGCCATCGACGCTGCGGTTCGGCATCGAGCAGTCGCGCAACGTCATGACAGTGCGCCTCGCCCAGGACATCGGCATGCCGCTGATCGGCGACTACGCGCGGCGCTTCGGTGTCTACGACAGTTTGCCGCCATACCTCTCGTTTGCGCTTGGCGCGGGCGAGACCACCCTGCTTCGCATGGTCGGCGCTTACGCCATGTTCGACAACGGCGGCAGGAAGATCCAGCCGACTCTGATCGACCGCATCCAGGACCGCTACGGCCACACCGTCTACAAGCACGACTCGCGCGAATGCCGCGGCTGCGAGGCGGAAAAGTGGGAGAACCAGAACGAGCCGACATTGGCTGACAGGCGCGAGCGCGTGCTCGATCCGATGACGGCTTACCAGATCACCTCGATGATGGAAGGCGTCGTGCAGCGCGGCACCGCAACTGTCGTCAGGGAAGTAGGTAAACCGATCGCCGGCAAGACCGGCACCACCAACGACGAGAAGGATGCCTGGTTCATCGGCTTCTCACCCGATCTCGTGGTCGGCGTCTATCTCGGCTACGACAAGCCGCGCCACCTCGGCCGTGGCGCTACCGGCGGTGTGCTGGCGGCCCCGATCGTGCGTGATTTCATGAAGGTCGCGCTTGCCGACAAACCGGCTGTACCGTTCCGCGTGCCGCCCGGCATCAAGCTCATCCGCGTTGATCCCAAGAGCGGCATGCGCGCAGGACCGGGCGATCAGCGGGTGATCCTGGAAGCCTTCAAGCCGGGCACCGCGCCGCCCGACAACTATGCAGTGATCGGCGTGAGCGACCCAGACGGGCGCCCGCTTGCTGTTTCGCCCGAGGCCGATCGCGCGATCCGCACCGGCACCGGCGGCCTGTACTAGCGCAAACTTTGCACCGAGTCGGTGGGCCGTCCTCGGCGCTGTCACGCCGTTCCGCCGGGCCCGCAGATCACGTTCAGTAGCGCCTGCCGTCGCTCATTCGCCACGACGGACAAGCCACGTTGCAATGCCGCGGGGAGCGCGCCCGGATCTTCGACGCGTTCGCCATAGCCGCCCGCCGCTTCACAGATCTTCTCGAACGCGGGTAATTTTTCCAGCCCGACGAAGCATGGATCATTGCTCTTCGCGGCAAATCCATCCGGATACATGGCAAGCGTGCTGCGCTCAACCGCGCCCCACATCGCGTTGTTCATGACGACGAAAAGAACAGGCAGGTCATGCAAGGCGGACGCGTGATGGACGGCGGCGGGATTGGAGAACATGTAGGCGCCGTCCCCGATGACGGCCAAGACTTGGGCTTCAGGACGCGCGAGCTTGGCGCCCAGCGCGGCAGCGGCGCCCCAACCGAGACCGGAGGCGGAACTCGAGCCAAAATAGAGATCCGGAGCTTCGAACGAGCAATATTCAGGGAACAGCGTGTATTCGTTGATCACGATGCTGCGGGCATGCTTCGCGCGGTCGATGCAGTGGCTCACCCACGCAGGGTGGAGCGGCATCTTGCGGGCGGCGGCATCAAGCGCGGTTTTTCGGGTCGCCGCCAGCGCCTCGCGCTCTTTGCTGATGAAACGCCGTCGCCGCGCAATGGCGTCATCATCCATACTGTCCTCGAGCGCCGCGCTCAAAGCGGAGACGATTGCGGCCGTGCTGCCGGTAATTGCAAGATCGCAGGGGAAGCCGCGGATCGGATAGCGTGTGAACAAGGGATCCAATCCGCAGTGGATGACCTTGCAACCGCGGCTCGGCGCGGCTCGACTGGGAATCCAGGGCACATCGCTCTCGAGCACTAGAATTGCGTCGGCCTTCCGGACGAGGCCGCCCGGGTCGAATCCGAGGTTCATCGGATGCGATGAGGGCAGCGAAAGGTAGCGCGGGCGATGCTCGACGAGCGGCATCGCAAACCGCTCGGTGAACTGCGCCAATGCCGCGAAAGCCGTCGGATCCCTTCCGGCGGTCGTCGTCACAATCAGCGGATATGTCGCCCGCGCCAGCATGCGCGCAGCGGTAGCAATCGCGCTTGCATCCGGAGCCGCAATGGTCGCCACAGCACTCTGCGATGGCGAGGCCGGCTCCGGCTCGCAAGCCGGCGCGGCGATCACCTCGCGCGGCAATGAAAGG
>Ga0126384_10000416_pt1 | contig 23170 bp, 18 predicted proteins | sample PanSoiMetPlot_36_FD_92543 | JGI IMG/M metagenome (GOLD analysis project Ga0126384, IMG submission 92543) | Tropical forest soil microbial communities from Panama - MetaG Plot_36 | ecosystem: Environmental > Terrestrial > Soil > Tropical forest > Bulk soil | place: Panama | collected 2016-02-17 | reverse complement strand
TCTCGGCGAATTGCACATCGGTGAGCAGTCCCGATCGACGCCACAATCTAGCGAATAGAAAGACAGTCATCATTCCCGATAACAGGAACGACCACCACAGCCAGTTGCCGGCGATGCCCTGTGTGTACACGAGGCCCGTCACCAGCAGCGGCGTGTCCGCTGAAAACGTGGTTGCGACCATGGACGTCCCTGCCAGCCACCAGGAAACCGAGCGGCCCGAGACGAAATACTCTTCCATGCTGCTGCCGGAGCGTCCACGAAAGTAGAGTCCCATGAGGACGGTGATACCGAGGTAGCCAATGATCGCGGACCAGTCGAGCCAGGTGAGCTGCATGCGCAAGAGATTAGCTGTGAATGAGGCGGGAGGCAATCAAAAGCTTTGAGAAAAACGATTTATGAACTCTGTTCTCCCGAGCCTGTCAAACAGAACGGAGGTGTTATCATGCGCACGCCTTAGCGACCTCTGATGAAGACACCGATTCTTTTGCTCGTGCTTGCTCTCACCTCAATTTCTTCAACCGCGTTCGCCGCCTCTGGCCAGAAACAGGTTGTTGACCTGAATCGTGGCTGGCAATTTCGCCTTGCTCCCGACAGTTCGCTCAATCACGTTGCGGGAGTTGAGCCCGAGGTCGATTCGGCGACGTTGCAGCGTGTTGCTGATTGGACTCCTGCCGAAGTGCCGGGGTGCATCCAGACCGATTTGCTGCGCAACAAAATCATTCCCGAACCTTTCTATCGTGACAACGAGAAGAAGCTGCAATGGATTGGCCTGGAAGATTGGCAGTATCAGACCAGCTTCGACGTCGCCGCGCCAATGCTTGCGCGTAAACATATCGAGCTCGTGTTCCAAGGACTCGACACGTATGCGACCGTTTACTTAAACGGACAAGGCATACTGCGCGCGGAAAACATGTTCCGCATCTGGCGAATTGATGCAAAGCCATATTTGAAGCAGGGGAGCAATACTCTCCAGATTGTCTTTCGTTCTCCTATTAACGAAGTGCTGAAGCAAATCCAGGGAATGTCCTATCACTTGCCGTCAATCTCAGTGCATGACGCGGATGTCGAGAAGGGAATTGGAACTGACCCTTACACCCGCAAGGCGCCGTATCAGTATGGCTGGGATTGGGGACCGCGCTTCGTCACCATGGGCGTGTGGAGGCCTGTCAGTCTGGAAAGCTGGGACGACGCTGTCATTCGCGATCTGCACATTGCCCAGAACGAAGTCACTGCTGATCTTGCAAACATCGCTGCGAATTTTGAAGTGGAGGCAGACGCCAATGCCTCGGGCAAGGTCACGATTAGTTACAGCTCGTCGGATGGAAAGGGAACCAAAAAGGTTGAAAGAAGCGTGACGCTGGTTCGAGGGCACAACCGAGTGACGGTGCCGATCGAGATCGAGAAACCGGCGCGCTGGTTTCCTGCGGGTTACGGGCCGCAGTCGCTGTATGAGTTCTCGGCCACATTGGAAGTTAAGAAAGGGGCTGTAGATCAGGCGAAGGTTCGCACCGGCCTACGGTCTCTCCAACTTCGCCGCGATGCCGACCATTGGGGACGCAGCATGGAATTCATGATCAACGGCATTCCCATATTTGGAAAGGGCGCCGATGTCATTCCGTTCGATAGTTTTCCCTCGCGGGTAACCGCGGCAACTTATCGGGACATTCTGCAATCAGCCCGGGACGCGAATATGAACATGATTCGTGAGTGGGGAGGCGGAATTTACGAGAGCGATGAGTTCTACAACATTTGCGATGAACTCGGGCTGATTATCTGGCAGGACTTCATGTTTGGCGGCGATATGCATCCAGGAAACGTTGAGTTCCTAGACAATGTTCGTCATGAAGCCATCGATCAGGTCAAGCGCCTGCGAAGTCATCCCAGCATCGTGATCTGGTGTGGCAACAACGAAGTCGAAACCGGATGGATGCATTGGGGCGATCGCCAACAGTTCAAAGCGGAAGTTGGACAGAAGGCAGCGGAGAAGGTTTGGCAAGACTATATGGTGCTCTTTAATCGGGTCTTGCCCGATGTCGTCGTTGAATTTGGCCAGCCTGTGCCCTATTGGCCGAGCTCCCCGAGTGCCAACTTCGAAGACGATCCCGATACACAGCGCATCGGAGACATGCATTACTGGCAGGTCTGGCACGCGCTCGCGCCGATCGAGAATTACAAGCAGCAAACTCCCCGCTTTATGACTGAGTTCGGCTTCCAGTCGTTTCCCGAAATGAGCACGATCAAATCGTTCAGCACGCCTGAGGACTGGGACATCAGCTCGGCGGTCATGCTGTCGCATCAAAAGAACAAGGGCGGCAACGGCAGGATCTACGACTATCTGCTCCGATATTTCGGACAGCCCAAAGATTTCGCGTCTTTCCTCTACGCCAGCCAGGTGATGCAGGCGGAGGCCATCAAGATAGGAGCGGAGCATTTCCGGCGCAGCCGTCCGCGCACTATGGGCTCTCTCTACTGGCAGCTTAACGATTGTTGGCCGGTGGCGTCGTGGTCGAGTGTCGATTACCACGGCCGGTGGAAGGCCCTGCAATATTACGCGCGACGTTTCTACAACGATTTGCTCGTAAGTCCAAACGAAGAGAACAGCGCGCTGCAGATTTACGTTGTGTCGGACAAGCAGCAGGTTCAGCCAGCGCAGCTGCGCGTTCGACTCATGGACCTGTCGGGCAAGGTGCTGGAGGAGAAATCGGCTGACATTCAGGTCAAGCAGCTCGCCAGCGACATTTACCTCAGCTTGCCAGTGACCCAGCTTCTGGCACAGCGACAGCGTGAGGGGGTCTTTATCGACTCGCAACTTTTGGTGGCGGGCAAACCGGTCTCTCGCAATCTTTACTTCTTTGCGAAGATGAAAGAGGTCCGACTCCCGCAGCCGGAGATCAAGGCAGATATCCGAGCTGCCGGAAACGTCTACAAGGTGACGCTCCAGTCATCGCAGGTTGCTCGTGATGTCTATCTTTCGTTCGGCGATGCGGATGCCAAATTCTCCGACAATTATGTGGATCTGCTTCCCGGCGAATCCGTACAGATCGAGGTGACAAGCAAGGCCTCTCTGGATCAACTGCGACGTGAGTTGAAGATTGTTTCCCTGTATGACGCTTTCCTTCCGCCTTTACGGGACCAGTCGAAGGCTGGAAGTTAGGTGTGCTCTACGATTCGGTTAAGCTAATAGGTGGTAGCTAATTCTTGTGTATCCGCGTCTTTTTCAAATCGGACAGTTCTTTGTTCCTACGTATGGAGTCCTCGTTGCGTCGGGTTTGATCATCGGGCTCCTTGTTACCGTTCACCTTGCGCGGCGGCAGGCCATCAACGTCGATACCATGTGGAACATGGGCCTCGTCGCGATCCTCGCTGGGATCGTTGGGTCGAAGCTGTTGTATCTGTTCACTACTTGGCAGGAACATCCGGATCTCCCTTTAAAACTCTTTAGCTTCGACACGCTTCAGTCTGGAGGTGTGTTTTCCGGCGGCCTGCTACTGTCGATCGGCGTCTGCTATTGGTACGCCGTTAGGCATCACTTGCCCAAGCTCAAGACCGCTGACTCGTTTGCTCCGGGGATCGCTATCGGTCATGCCATCGGTCGGCTTGGCTGCTTTGTCGCAGGGTGCTGTTTTGGGAAGCCCACGAACCTGCCATGGGGAGTGACGTTCACGAACCCACTGGCCAAGTGGGCGGGTACGCCACTAGGTGTGCGACTCCATCCGACGCAGATTTATGAATTTCTGGTTGAGCTACTCATTTTTCTTCTTTTGCTATGGCTCTTCAGACATCGCAGCTTTGAAGGGCAAATTTCGGCTGCGTATCTTTTTCTCTACGGTGTCGCTCGTTACTTCCTGGAGTTTTTGCGCGCGGATCCCGACCGTGGATCGATGTTTGGTGGGATCATGAGCGCGACTCAATTCATCGCCCTGATTCTGACGATCGGGGGCGGGGTGATGTGGGTACTTTGCTCTCGCCCGCAGGCTGCCCGTAAATCTCAGCTCGCGGCCGTTTCCTGATGGACACGGGACCAGGCACGACCGATTCCCTCCAGACCTTTCGTGCTACTTCAGAAGACGCAGGGCGACGTCTCGATCAATTTCTGACCGCTGTACTCGCCAATATAAGTCGCGCGCGCGTGCAAGAGTTGATCGAACAACATAAAGTGCAGGTGAATGGCACAATTGCGCGGCCCTCATTGAAACTGCGCGGCAACGAATTAATTGAGATTCGCGGGGAAGCGGAGCGTCCGCCGCTGAAGGCTACACCAGAGGAAATTCCACTCGACGTTGTATATGAGGACGAATACCTGGCTGTCGTAAACAAACCAGCCGGGATGATCGTGCATGCAGGAGCTGGCGACGAAGAGCGGAATCGCGGAACCTTGGTAAATGCGCTGTTGTTTCGTTTTCAAAACCTGAGTGGACTTGGCGGCGAGGCGCGACCGGGCATTGTCCATCGCTTAGACAAAGAAACTAGTGGGCTGATGGTCGTCGCAAAGACCGACGAAGTGCATCGCAAGCTGGCGGCGCAGTTTGCGTCACGCCAGGTGAAGAAGCGGTACTTGGCGCTTGTGAGTGGGTGGCCGGCGGAGAAGGGAACGGTTAGTGCGGAGATCAGCCGTGACCGTTTGCGTCCCACGCGCATGACCACGCGTCGTGAAGGTGGAAGGGCCGCCGTCTCACATTTCCGGGTTCGGAAAAAACTGGAGACACTGTACGGCAAGTTTGCGCTCCTTGACGTGGACATTGAAACCGGGCGCACTCATCAGATACGGGTTCACCTCTCATCAATCCGCCATCCTGTCGTAGGTGACACTTTGTATGGCGCACCACGATTGCTGCAGCACCGTTCAGCAAGTCGGGGCAAACGCGAGAATCTGACCAAGGATGAGCAACTTTTTTTGGGTCGGAATTTTCTTCACGCAGCTACTCTGGAGTTCATACATCCAGTTACTCACGAGCGCCTGCACTTTGAACGACCCTTCCCCGACGAGCTTCAGAACTTCCTCAAAAAGTTGGAGTTGTCGACTTCCTGATGATCCGGGGAGCCCGAGTACTATTGGCACATCAGTTGCTCGATGAGAGGATGAAGCGGTGTGTTGAGGCGGATATAATAGTGTTTCCCATGCGAGTTTCTCGTTCAGTTTGGATCGCACCTCTGGCTGCGGCGCTTGCCGTTACAGTTTCGGCTCAGGATGGCGCTGGTTTGCCTTCGGCCCCTTCAGCAACGTTGGAGCAGCAACGGCCCCCAGCGCCGCCTCCACCACCTCCACAGGCGCAAACAACGGCACCTGCTGCGGAAACGAAAGCCGAGCAAGCGAAGCCCCAGCAGCCCGTGCTCGAAACTCTCGATCCTAAAATGAGGCCGAGAGCTGTTCAACAGGTGAATCCCGCTCCGCAGCCCGAACACGCCGCGCAACCGCAAACGACTCCGCCCCAGGACAAGAACGATGCCAAGGGTAGTTCGGACAATCCGTTCAGCATCGTGGTGCCCGTCAATGAAGTGAACGTTGTGTTCGTGGTTACTGACAAGCACAACCACTATGTGAAGGATCTTAAAGAGGCCGATTTCCGCATTCTGGATAACAACAAACCGCCGGCGAATGTCCGGAATTTTGCGTCCGAGACAAATCTTCCGCTACGCGTGGGATTGCTTGTGGACGCCAGCAATTCCATCCGCGACAGATTCCGTTTTGAGCAACAGGCAGCAATTGAGTTTTTGAACCAAATCGTTCACCCGGATCGCGATCAGGCGTTCGTGATTGGGTTCGATACAACTCCCGAGATCACGCAAGACTTCACCAATAATCCTGAGAAACTGGCTTCGGGTGTTCGTCTACTGCGACCCGGTGGAGGTACTGCTCTATACGACGCAGTTTACGGAGCGTGTCACGACAAACTGATCAAGACGCAGAGCAATCGTGGAGGATTGCGTCGCGCAATCATTCTCCTATCTGACGGCGAGGATAATCAGAGCCGGGTGACGCGTGACGATGCCATTGAAGAAGCGCAGCGTGCTGAAGTAGTTGTCTACACGATCAGCACGAACGTGAGCGGCACGAAGAGCCGTGGTGACAAGATTCTTGAGGCAATTGCTAACGCTACCGGTGGACGCGCATTCTTCCCGTTCAAGATCGAGGAAGTTTCTGACGCCTTCTCGCAGATTCAAGAAGAGCTCCGGAGCCAGTATGCAATTTCCTACAAGCCTGCTGACTTTGCGGCGGATGGAAAGTTTCGCAGTATCGATATTGAAGCCTTGAACAAGAAGTACAAAGTTCGCGGCCGTAAGGGCTACTTCGCTCCACGAGCAGAGCGGGCTTCGGCTGCTGTAGGTGCTCAGTAGAGAGACACAGCTTGCTGTGTCTCTAGTATTCCCTAGCCGGTTGCCGCGTAATATCCCTTCCGCGTCTGAACTTTGTAGCCTTCCTTGGTCTTGATCTCTACCTTGCGGAAACTGCCGTCGTGTTTGCTGTTCGTCGGGGTGTAGCCGATGCTGTACTGACTGCGCAGTTCTTCTGAGACCTGGTCGAAAGCCTTCTCCAGCTTGTCGCGATTGTTGCCGACGTGGATCACACGTCCGCCAGTTTCTTCGCACAGCTTCCTCATCAGTCCAGCACCCGTGCCTGCGGCGATTCCGCTGTCGCTGATGAGTAACACGTAGACAATTGCATCCGCTTTCTGAGCAGCTTCGAGGGCATCTGGCAGTTTGAGTTGACTGCCCTGATCTTCGCCGTCCGTCAGCAGGATCAGTGCTTTACGTCCAACCTCGCTACGCAGCTTGTCGTGCGCTGCCAGATAGACAGCATCGTATAGAAGCGTGCCCTTTGGATTGCTGATGGGTACCGGCCCTTGTCCGATTCCGGGAAGACCACCCACGCCGCCGCCGCCATTGATCTTCGCAGCCTCCATCCCTTTCCGGATGTCAGTGTCAGCATTTGTGAAATCTTGCAGTAAGTCGACGTTCACGTCGAAGCTGATCAGGAACGTTTCATCCTCCTTGCGTAGCAGTCGCTTGAGAAACTGCGCTCCAACTTCTTTTTCGATGGGGAGGACGCGATCCTGACTGAAGCTGGTATCGAGGAGGATGCCGATCGTGAGCGGGAGATTCGATTCGGCTTTGAAGTACTTGACATTCTGCGGCTTGCCGTCTTCGATTACCTGAAATTCTTCCTTGTTCAGGTTGGGCAGCAAGCGGCCGCCCTTGTCTTTCACGTTGAAAAGCAGGTTTACGACATCGACATTGACCTTCAGGGTCTCGATTGGATTGTCTTCCTGCTGTTTGGTGCGATCGCGCATCGTCGGACCAGACGTATCGTCGCTGTTTGTCTGCGGGCCGGTATCAGGATTTTTGGGCGGCGGAACGTTCTGAGTTTGTGTGACCGCAGGCAGGGTTACGATCATCAAAAATAAGAGGAGAAGGCATGGAAGCGTACGGGGCACTGCACGAACGAACAGCTGTTGAGACTTCATAGGGCTAATCGGCGGCTTTTTGTTAAGCTTAGACACTATTGTAGTGTCTTTGTCGCGTCGGCGCTGCAACCTAGTCGAACTCGTCTAAGGTCAGAGGTTACAGATGGAGATGGAGTTGATGCGGGCAAGATTATCGCGGCGACAATCGTCGACCTTGTTGCTCCTTACTGTCGTTCTTAGCGCGGGACTCGCCGCCCAATCGCAGCCACAGAACCTTCCTGACGCTCCCCAGCCGCAGAAGACGGTGCAACTGCCTGAGCCTCCTCCCGCAGAGTCCAGCTCTCGCGACTCTGCTCCTGCGCCGGCTGTTCAACCCAGAGTCGACAAATCGTCTGAGCCTGGTTCGGGTGACTCGTCCGCTCCCGCCGGAGACACTCCTGCTGCGAATGCGTCGCAGGCGGTTCGAAATCCTGCTACTCCGGATACTGATCGTCTCTATAAGCTCGTCAGCACGACAAACTTTGTCGAGATTCCGGTGACGGTGAAAGACACTTCTGGTCGGATGGTGGAAGGCCTGTTGCCAAAGGATTTCACGGTGTACGAAAACGGTACTCGTCAGAAGCTTACATACTTCACGAGCGATCCTTTGGCCATCTCGGCGGCGGTGTTGATTGATGTCGGCATGTCGGATATCGCATTGCGCAAAGTGCAGGCGGGAATTCAAGCGCTTCAGGGAGCGTTCAGTCAATATGACGAGGTTGCTGTCTACACGTATGGCAACTCCGTAATAAAGGAATCGAGTTTCACGACCGCAGGTGACCGGCTGACCGCAGCGCTCAATCACATTGTCGAAACCAAGCGTGGACAGCAGCAAGGTGGCGTACCGGTAAGCGGCGGTCCGTTTGCCGGCGGACCGACGGTGAACGGACGTCCGTTTGATCCGAGCGTGCCGCAGGTGCCTATCGTCCCACACGATCGGCGGGTCTTGAACGATGCTGTCTTACAAGCGGCGCTTGATTTGTCCAAAGTTCAGCCGGCTCGCCGTCGAGTAATCATGATCGTCGGGGATGGCAGGGAAGATGGCAGTCGCGCATCGTACGCCGATGTTCTGAAACTTCTGCTGACAAATAAGATCTCTGTGTACGCAATCGGCGTCGGGTCCGCGGCTATTCCCGGTTATCGCAAGTTGGAACAAATTAACGTTCCGGGCACTGGCACAGGCAACATCCTGCCAAAGTACGCGAGCGCGACGGGCGGCGAAGTGTTCAGCGAGTTCTCACGTCAGGCGATTGAAAATGCCTACTCTGCTGTGACCTTGGTGGCGCGCAATCAATACACGCTCGGTTATTACGCCCAGGGCACGCTGGCCGACAACTACCGCGAAATTGAAGTGCGAGTGGCTCGATCAGGACTGCGCGTAACAGCAAAGGCGGGCTATTATCCGTTACCTCCTGGGCGACGGTAACGGTAACGGTACTTCTGTGCAAATAAGCGCTGCACTGAAACTGGTATGTTATAGATACGAGTTTCAGCACGCTTCACTGCGACGTTAATTCCTGCCCGCATGCGGCTCATTGTGAGGAAAGCTAATTGAGCTTCATCAATTTCGCGGCCCGCGAGATTAATTGCAAGATCGTCTATTACGGCGCGGGTTTAGGCGGGAAAACTACTAATCTTCAGCATATTTTCGATAAGACCAACGAGAAGCAGAAGGGAAAAATGATCTCGTTGGCTACTGAAACGGATCGAACCCTGTTCTTTGACTTCCTTCCGCTCGACTTGGGCACTGTTCGCGGATTCAAAACTCGCTTTCACCTCTACACAGTTCCCGGTCAGGTCTTCTATGACGCAAGCAGAAAATTGATTCTGCGAGGTGTAGATGGGGTTGTCTTCGTTGCAGATTCTCAGCCCGAACGCATGGACGCCAACATCGAGGCGCTGGAGAACCTGCAAGATAATCTCAAAGACCATGGGTATGACTTCGCCAAGATTCCTTACGTTCTCCAACTGAACAAACGCGATCTACCGAATGTGATGCCGGTGGAACAGCTCAAGAAGGAGCTTTTGAAGAAGAACGAGCCAGTGTTTGAGGCTGTGGCATTTCAGGGAAACGGGGTTTTTGAGACTCTGCGCGAGGTGGCTCGGCAGGTGTTAGTTGAGCTGAAGAAGGGTTGAGTAGGAATTTTGGCGAATTGAGCCCCACAGCCTTCTTCACTGTCACCGAAACGAAGTGAGGGATCTACTGTCCGTTGGTACGCCCTGAACGAAAGCAGATTCCTCGATTCTTATCTTAGCTTCAGCGTCCGCAACATCTGCTCATACGTCGGACGCAAGCGATCAAACTGATTCTGCGGTGCAATAAAAACTAAATAGAGTACGGTCCCATCCTGCTGGCCGATTGTCACTAACCAGTCGCGCTCTTTCTGCCCTCGTCCATTGCTGTCGCGAATTGGTGAGGAGCCAATCAAGTCTACTGATCGTCCAGACACGCCGTTTACGCGAATGGCTTCGCCGTTGCCGACCTGTCGAAGATCGGGGTTTGATTGCCGCAGACTCGCAATCAAATCGCGTGTGGCTTCGTTAAGGTTCCCGCCCTGCTCGGGCTCATAGCGGTCAATGATTACTCCCACCGCCACCGCGCCTTGTCCATTCGAATCTTGTCCGACACCGTTTTGGGGAGATATCGTCACGGCTGATTGCGCATCGCCGTACACCTGCCAGTTCGAGGGATATCCGACAGTGAAAGCACTGTGATTCAGTTGCTGAAAATTGCTGCTTGCCGAGTAGCCTATATCAGGCGAGTTGGGGAGTCCTTGGGCGCTGGATCCGTCGCTTACACCGTTTGGATTGAAGCCCCCGTGCTGGTTCTGTTGTGCGATCTGTTGCGCAGTCAACGGGTGCATGCCCATCGCTACGCGATGAATCTCGGCGAATTGTGGGCTGTCTTCGCGAAAACGTTTTGGCGGAAGAGTCTTGACTTCCGCTTCGCAGTACGCGATGCGGTTTCCCGGATTGGGGTGATCGCTAAGAAACTGCGGGCCCTGACTTCCTTCCGCCTCGATTTTTTCAAAGAACCTTGGAAGCTGGATTGGGTCATAGCCTGCGTCATACATCATGTCCGTGCCGAGAAGATCTGCTTCCTTCTCGGACTGGCGTGAGTTCTTCAGGAAGTAAGACCCCGCTGCAAAGGAAATGCCTGCGGCCGCCAGTTGTCCTCCAGCGCTTCCCCCCAATATGGCGCCCAGGATTCCTAATCCAACCTGAGCTTTGTATTGTTTGGTCGCCGCACGAGTCGCATGACGCTGAATAATATGGGACAGCTCGTGGGCCATCACCCCCGCGAGTTGAGCTTCATTGTCTGCCGCCTGGATGGTTCCCACATTTACGAAGAGCGGACCACCTGGCAGAGCAAAAGCATTGATCTCTTTCTGATTTACAACGTGGAACTGGTAAGGCCACTTTTCACCCGGAGCGTACTGCACGAGCCGACGCCCGAGTTGCTGAATATATTGCGTCACCGGATTTGAGTCAGGTAAGACTGGATATTGCCGGTTCGTTTGCGCGACGGCCTCCTTCCCCGCCTGGACCTCTTGCTCGACCGTGAACATGTTCGAGCCGCTGGTGGGCTGAACACGCGCAAGAAGCGCTTCAGGGGCGGATAGCAGCAGACAAAGCAGCAGAGCAATCGCTCGGGTGCTGCGCGGGTAGATCGTCATAGGCAGTCTCCTCTTACTGGACGCGTGCGGCAATGCAAGAACCTCCCATTGTAGAGAACCGTAGTCTCGGCCCGGAGTTGCGCCAATCACACCCCGGAAACCACAGAGCGGAACATAAAAAGAGAGCGGCAGAATGCCGCTCTGTCTGTATCTCTCTGAATGTGAGTTGATTACTTGTCCAGCAGAGTAGAGGAACCGAATTCGCGCTTAGCTCCTGGCGACCGCGCAGGACGCGCTCCGGCCCCTGCTGCGGCTGCACCGACCTCTTGGCCGTACTTCTCGAGCAGCACTGGAACCAGCGCTCCTTCAGCTTCCTTCACGAAAGTGAGCTTGTTGTCCTGCATATCGATGCGCACAAAATCACCGAGTTTCAACTGTCCCGTCGCGACCAGATTTGCGAGCGGGAAGACAACATTCTTCTCGATCGCGCGCTTCAGATGGCGCGCGCCATACTTACTGTCAGTGCCTTCCTGTAACAGAAATTTCTTTACTTTCGGTGTGCAACTAAAGACGAACTGAGCATTCCCGGTTGCCTGAAGAATGCGCTGCTGGACCATTCCCAATTCGATTTCGAGGATCTGCTCCAGGTGTTCCGACTTCAGAGTCTTGAACACAACAACCTTGTCGATGCGGTTCATGAACTCCGGCGAGAATTTTCTGCGCGCAGCTTCGCTCGCAGTGCGAGTGATCTTGTCGTCGAGTTTCGTGTCAATCTGGCTTGGCGTCTGGCCGAATCCCAGGCCGCCACTAATGAGTTCGCTCATCTCGCCGGCGCCAAGGTTCGACGTCATCACGATGACGCATTGCGAAAGATCAACGCGACGGTTGTCGCCAAGCGTCAACGTTGCCTTATCCAGAATGCCCAGCAGGAGTTGCCACAGCGAGTCGCTTGCCTTTTCGATCTCATCAAACAGTAACAGCGAAAGACGCAGCTTTTCCGTGTGCCATTGGTTCAGCGCTTCCTGGGTGAGCAAAGGATGAGTCTCACGATGGCCCAGATATCCGGGAGGCGAGCCGATCAGTTTCGCAATTTCGTGACTGTGCTGGAATTCTGCGCAATCGATCTTGATGCAAGCACGCGCTTCACCAAACAGCGTTTCAGCAACCGCTTCTACGACGCGAGTCTTGCCCGTGCCTGTCGGGCCAAGGAATAGAAGATTGCCCACTGGACGATTCGGAGGATTGAGCCCTGCCAGAAACATCTGGTAGATCTCAGTCATTTTTTGAATTGCGTCGTCCTGACCAACGATCCTGCGACGCAAGTTGCGCTCGAAATCCTCTGCATCGGAACCCCGCCGAGAAGGATCGAGTGCGGCATTTAGGCCGGTTTTCATTAGAAGTCCCTCATTAAAAATCCCATGGGACCGCCGCTCCCTATTGTTCAGAGCGAACGTATATCTGGTCAGATACAAAAACCGGCAACTTGAGTTGTTTGAAAGTTTTGCACAGGCATCCGAGGCATCCCGGCACGAGTCTGCGAGAGATTCGAACTGGCGGGCAATGACCAGCCAACCCTTTGGTAACTCGTTAATTCAGAATCAGAATCAGGTACTTTGGAATCAATGCTATAGTCCGGATGAATTCCAGACACGCAGGACAAACAACTTCATGCCATCCTCTCCCGCTCGCACCGTCGGGTCTGTGACGATTCTTGCCCTTGTTTGCGCATTCTCCTCCGCTTGCGCTGAGTCCAAGGCCGAAACTCAAACACCAACAGCACAAACGACTTCGGAGAGCGCCCCGGCGACAAGCCAGCCGACCGCACTGCCACCTGGGACCATTTCTTACGCTGTGGAAAAGACTGAACCGGTTAGCGCCATCGCTCATCGCTATCTGTCCCAGTCATCTGTCATGTTGGCCAGTGACCTGGAAGCTCAGATTCGCTCAGTGAATCATCTTCCCGAAAAGCAGTTGTACGTGAAGAAGGGCCAGACCCTATTGATCCCTTCCATTGAGCCTCAGCCGATCGTTGAGCATTCGGTGCCGATGGCTAAGGACGACGAAGTACGTGCGATTTACTTAACGGGTGCGATGGCGGGCAGCGCGAAGGGACTAAAGATCATTCAGCATTGGCACGAAGTTGGCGGGAACGCCGTTGTGTTCGATATCAAGGACAGCGATGGATCGCTGAGCGTTCCGTTTGACCATCCGCTTGCTCCGCATAATCGTCGTGCGATCCCCAACCTGCCCAAGTTTGTGCGCTATCTGCACTCAATGAATCTGCATTCGATTGCGCGTATCGCTCTCTTCCGCGATGAGCACATCGCACGCGATCACTCGGATCTCGCGGTTCAGTCTCGCTCCACGAAGCAGCCCTGGCGCGAAAATGGCAAGCTGGTTTGGACCGACACTTCGAACCCGAAGGTTCAGGACTACAACATCGCGTTAGCTAAGTGGGTAGCGACGTCTGGCGCTGATGAAGTTCAATTCGATTATGTCCGCTTTCCCGCCGAGGGCAATCAGGCCGATGCGAAGTTTTACTTCCAGACAGCGCATCCTGATTGGAAGCGTGCGGACGTGATCGCTGACTTCCTCGATCGCGCGTATCAGCAGTTGCATCCTGAAGGTGTTTTGGTCTCGCTCGACGTGTTCGGAATCATGGCGTGGCAGCGCAACGTCGACCTTGCTCATACCGGACAAGACATAGTACGCATGGCGAAATTCTGCGATGTGCTCTCGCCGATGATCTACCCTTCGCACTTTTTCGGGATGGACGGATATGCGCATCCCGGCGACGAGCCTGAGCACTTCATCGGATCGTCGATGGACCGATTTGCAACCATCACGGCGGGAAGCGGCGTGGTGCTCCGTCCGTGGCTGCAGGCTTTTGCTTGGCGCACGAAGAGCTATTCGCCTGAGTACATCCTGCGGCAAGTAAGCACTTCCCGCGATCGTGGCGGAGTTGGCTTCCTGTTCTGGAACGCTCGTAATGATTACGCCAAGCCGTATCTGGCAATGCCGACGATGAAGGAGCATGCCGAAAAGTATTTCGGCAAGCGTACGCCGCCGGTGCTCACCGCCGCTGTGAACGAGAAGGCTGTACCGAATCCCGCACGTCGGGCTCACCAACCGAAGGCGACGGTAAAGTTAGCGAAGGCCAAACAGGCGGGCGTGGCGTCAGTTGCAAAATAGGTTTCAATCTTTTCCAACAGTCGAGGCGCCCGTCCCCCGCAGGCGTCTCTACTTGTCTTATCTCTGCGCGTTTTCTACTCGATCAAAGCTCACAATTGCGATCCATTGACGGCCGCGTCTGCCCTCCCATGTAACACGACCGCCGAGCGTCGCTGCAGCCACATCAGGCGACAGATCGCGGTGGAATCCGAAATACCTGCTGCTCAATCGTTCCCACCACGACCAGCGATCTAACACCGAGAATTGGGGCGTCTGTTTCGTGGAAAACAACAATGCGACATCGTACTGTCCTGCTGCTAAGCGGCCAATCTGCAGTTGATCGTAAGAAAAATCTTCGATGTGCACGACACTCATCGGTTGTCGTACGTAGCTGAGGAATGGCTTTGTGAGTTCGTCTGTAGCGGTCCAGGCGGTTAAGATTCGAGCGTGCGGATCGCGATCCTGGAGCCGGTCCGCGGCCTGCTTGTGCAGAATCACATAGTCTCGATACGACAGGTTGTCTTCGGGCGCGCTGTAGCCGAAGGGATTTGCGAACAGAGCGAGAGCGAATCCGACTATTACTAACCCCACTGCCAGCGGCCATTCTGCTAAGCGCCGGCGCAACGTTGAGATCCCGATCAGGATTACGAGCGGGTATACCGGAAGCAGGTATCTGGCCAGCGCCGCGCCTCCAACAAACGAGAATGTGAGTGCATTAGCAATGAGAATTGCGGCTATTCGGTACTGAACAGTGAGTGCGATCCGTGGCCGCTCGCTGCCGTCATTCTCACGTAAAGCCGGATAGCGCATCACCCAGATCGTTGCCAGGGTCAGGAGCCACAGATCCATGTACCCCAACATTTGCCACATGCGGAGTCCCATCGAGATCAAAACGCGCAGCGGCGTCAACGTTCCTGTGACGTTGTAAGCAAAAAAATCTGGATTCCCAAAAAAGAACCCCGTGTGCGATCGGTGATACAGAAACCAGATTCCAAGAGGTATAACGCTGGACAGCAGTAAAGAGGATCGCTGCAGGACCGTTCGACGGTTCTGCCGCCAGGTGAAGCCAAGATCATAGATCGACAGAGCGATTGGAATGACGACCGCTGTCTCTTTGGAAAGTGCACTCAGCCAAAAAAAGACCGTTGCCACGATTGCATTGCGGTAGTCGTCATCCCTAGAAGTGCGGAAACAAAAATAGATTCCCCATAAGGAAAATGCAGCCGCCGGTAAATCGGCGTGAGCCAGCGAGCTCTGCGCAAACCAGACGGGATAGACAGCCGTGCAAGCAACGACTACGAGCGCGACTCTCGTATTGGCCAGCATCTGCGAAATTTTGAAGACCGCCGTTAGAGCAAGTGCGGCCAACAACAGCATTGCGATTCTGGTAGCCGCAGGCTTGAATGCCGACAGCTTCCACCAAAGCGCTAGATAAATTGCGGGCAACGGAGGATGGGCATTGCTGGGCACCGATCGTGGAATCAGTAAGCCATGCGTGAAGAAATCATACGCAGCAGGAATGTAATAGCCGGCCTCATCCCAGAAGTAGGGAAGGCGGAGCAACGGCCCGTGTAGAAGGAAAATCGTGGTGAAGATCAGCGCAAATATGTGGATACCACGAAGACTGAAGGCATCTGACGACCTGAAGGCATTCTCTCTCGGGGGTTTCAAGCGCGTGCGGTCCTAAGAACGATCACGCCGCGAGGATGAATAATGAAATCAATTCACTGGCCCCTGCTGCGCAAATTGAGGATCAAGCTTGATTTCGCCAAAGGCACTTTCGTATTGCGAAACGTTCTGCTGCAGGATCATGAGCAGCGCTTTTGCCTGCTGCGGGCTCAAATAGATCCCCTGAAAGTTTGCTACCTCCACCTCTTCTGGCGTTTGTGCGCGCAGGGTACCAAAGGCGAGAAAGAAGTCCCATACGCTTACGCGTACTTGCACACTGTTGGAGTAACTCTCGCGGTAGTCGTTGGTGGAGGTGAGTTTTACGCGGGGCGCTTGCGGGGGCACGGGCATGAGTCCTCGAGAATGAAGTAGTCGTTAGGATACTTCATGCCGGGTAAACACGCTGGTGCCACTTGAGACCGTAAGGCAAATCCTCCGCAGCGTAGTCAATATGAATGACTCGCCGGTGCGATGGATTAAGCGCTGACGATGAGCCGTGTACAACCAAAGGCATCATCATCAGCGCCCCCCCAACTGGAACTCGACACTCGATCGGAGTTTCTGCTCGCACGATTTTTTCGATCTGTCCGTCAGTCAAGCGGCCATTCTTATGACTGCCACGGAAGATACGAAGTGGGCCGTTGTCGCTCCGCGAGTCATCGAGATGTACTCGTACCGATACCATGCGTTGCAGGATCTCAGGTGGAGGTTGAACATGCTGTACGCCTTCCTTTGTTGTCCAATTCTCGAATCCAAGTGCTTCCTTGCGTGACTGAACTTCGATGGTGACGTCCTGGTGGAAAGGCACTTTCCAATTCGCTTCGGCGGGCTTGTCGAAAAAGATTCCACGTACTGCAAAGCATCGTTCGCCAAGCATTGCCTCTGCCAGTCCTCTAACAGATTCTGAACAAGCTAGTTTTCGAATGATTTCGTGATTGAGGAGATTACGTACCCCATGAGCATCACTCGGAAAAGTGTTCTTAAGCTCTTTAATTCGATCCCGATCGAGCACCCCGTTCACGAGGCAGACGCCAACCTTCGTCATGCTCTTGCGCACGGACTCTGGATCAAAGAAATATGCCACCCGAAAATCCTGTAGTAGACCCGATGCGCTCTGGCCAAACGAGGCTGGATCACAAACCGCAACCCAGTTTCGCTCATGACGTAAGCCAATTGCGCTATACATTCGAGTCACTCCAGTCAATCCGCTGTAGTTGCGAGTTCGACCGATTTGCTGCCGGCCGCTGCACACTGTTGAGGATGAACGTCGCCAAACTCACCAGCGGCACCTGTTTGCGCTCTGCCAGGCCATTGCTGTTTGTGCACTGCACCGTAACTTTCCGGCGCTCAGGCTTGATCGAGGGATACTCAACGCGATGCATATTCCCTCAACCCAGCAGTGCACTGATACGTCGTAGAGCTTGCCAGGCAAACTGCGCCCGGTCGGAAACATCGTTCGACGTCTGCTCTTCAGCAACCTCCTCAGGGATGCCGAAGAACTCGCGTTCCTGACGGGTCATGTTGCGGCCCATCGCTTCTCTGAACCTAACCTCGAAATCGGGCGTATTCCAAGGCTTTGGATTTCCTTTGGGGGGCATGAGCGTCTCCGTGTTCATGCCATGACTAATTGCAACCGGTATGCCAGTTGTCATCGATAGGTAATCGGGATGAAATAACTGGTATAAGTTGCTGATTCTGCAGCGGATCTGCTTTATTCCAAATCTCAGAGTGGAAGGTAACCTTGGTCTGGCGGTTCGGATTCCTAACCGGACGGTTAACGGCAATTCGCAGTCAGGTTAATCCCAAGAAGATGCATTCCAGCACGGAACTGTGCTACACACATCCAAGGCCCGACTTCTGTGGATACCCCCTCTGCTCCCAAACTAGTCGCCCTTGCTGGAGAGTTGGCCGAGTCCGTAATCCCTTTACGGGATATGGAGCTCACTATCGGCCGTGGACTTTCGAATCAAGTCTGCATCTCCGATCCCATACTTTCGCGGCAACACTGCGTGATCAGCCGTGACAACGAACAGTTCGTCATCCGCGATCTCGGCAGTAGGCACGGAACGATTGTTAACGGCGTACCGATCAGCCAGCAGGTGCTCAATCACGGCGATCAGATATCGTTGGGAAGCTCTGTCTTTGCAGTCTTATTGCGGGAGGATGAGGTTCAGTCGCAATCTACGCCTGCCGAACTGGACGACAACTCCGACGTGCCCGGCTCTCAGACAATACTGCGGCAGGAAGATGCGTTATATCTCAAGCCCGAAACCATCACCAAGGATTTTGTACAGGGCGGACGGCTCGCACGCGACCTGAATACGCTGCTTGTCATCGCGAAGAACATCAGCAAGCTTCGCGAGCGGGAGGCGCTGGCGTGGCAGCTATTAGGAATGATCTTCGATGTCGTTCCCGCCGATCGCGGCGCGGTTCTCACTTTTGGCGACGATCCAGCACAGGTCAATTGGTCAGTCGGATGGGATCGTCATCGCGGGCCAGGATTTCCAGTCAAAGTGAGCCGGACGATCGTTGCCCGAGTAGTTCGGGAGCGCAGCGGACTTATGATTCGCGAAGTCCCAGAGAACCCTGAACTGCGCAAGAGTTCCAGCTTCATCGATTTTCCCATTCATGCGCTCATGTGCGTGCCGGTGACTCTATCCGGCAGGATCGGCGCCGTGATCTATGTCGACACCAGAGATGCACGAGTGAACTTTGATGAAAATCACTTGCAGGTCCTCACCGCGATCGCGAGCCTCGCCGGCTTAGCCCTGGAAAACATCAACTACCTGGAAGGTCTGAAGCAGGAGAACCACGAGCTGCGCGCTCAGATCGCAGTCGAACACAACATGGTCGGCACCAGCCCGAAGCTTCGCGATGTCTTCGAGTTCATTCGGCGGGTGGCGCCAACTGACTCCACGGTTCTCGTTCAAGGCGAGAGCGGAACGGGCAAAGAACTGGTGGCCCATGCCATTCACGCCAACAGTCCTCGCACAAATGCGCCGTTCGTCGCAATCAATTGCGCCGCGATCGCAGAAACACTCTTGGAGAGCGAACTGTTCGGTTACGAGAAGGGTGCCTTTACCGGCGCTACAGCTCAAAAGAAAGGGAAGATCGAGGTCGCCAGCGGCGGAACACTGTTTCTAGACGAGATCGGCGAGCTTGCACTGCCCCTGCAGGCGAAGTTGCTGCGCGTCCTGCAGCAGCGTGAGTTCGAGCGCGTCGGTGGAACGCGCCCGATCAAGATTGATCTTCGACTTATTGCTGCGACGAACCAGAACCTGCAGGAATGCGTGCAGTCCGGAAAGTTCCGCAAGGATCTCTATTACCGACTCAACGTCGTTTCCATCATTGTTCCTCCGTTGCGCGACAGGCGAGAGGACATAACCCCGCTTACCGAGCATTTCATCACCAAGGCTGCGAAAAAATGCAATATCCGCTCAAAGGGACTCAGCGAGGGAGCTCGACTCTGCCTTACCAGCTACGACTGGCCAGGTAACGTACGCGAACTCGAAAACGCCATCGAGCGAGCGCTGGTTCTTGGTTCCGCCGATGCGATTTTGACAGAAGACTTACCCGAAGCGATCGCAGAAGCGGTGACGCCGGCCGGAGTGCCAGCCACGAAATACGCAGGCGCAATGAAGGACACGAAGAAGCAGGTAATTCTACAAGCTCTGCAGGATGCGAATGGCAGCTACATCGAGGCTGCCAAATCGCTCGGCTTACATCCGAACTCGCTGCTGCGACTAATCCGGCGACTCGACCTGAAGCTGGAAGCGAAGAAAATGATGAGTTGAGGACTTGTGGAGTTCGGCTAAGTCTTCAGGTTACTCGACGCTGTCATCCGGCTGACTGCCCGAATCCTGCTGTGGTGCGAAAGGAGGGACTCGAACCCTCACGGTTTTACCCGCCAGATCCTAAGTCTGGTGCGTCTGCCAATTCCGCCACTTTCGCGTCCCGTGACATCTATAACCTTAGCTTAGTTCGGGAGCTTCTGCCACAGGTTCAACGTCACCTTGCAGACACTAGTAGCTAGACTTGGGGTGTTAGTACGGTGAATTCGGGCTGCTATCTCCTCGACATCAGCGGGCGTTCGGCGCTCGCACTATGCCGCTGTCAAGGAATTTTGCGGTTGAGAGGCCTGACCAGCGCTTCCGGTAGAAGTCGATCCGATCCTCTTCATTAACTCTTCCCAACTTGAAACCGAGTAATCTCGATCCGAGACAGCCTTATTACCCGCTAATAGAAATATCTGCTGGGTTGGATTGTTTCGGCGGACTTCGTCGCAAAACTCCACCGCGAATTCCGCGTTTTCGCCGGGAATAACAACGATCAAATCGAATGCCCCGGGTTTTGTACGCGCGCGAGCATGGTCGATCTTCAGGACGGGGAATACTCTGAATCCTGCCTGTTGCAGTTGACCTGTTCGTTCTTTGCGTCGATAGCGATCGTTGTCGCCGTCCACGAGCAGCGCTTTGCGCGTTTTCTCTAGACTTGGCTTTTGATTGGCTTCAATTGGCATAGCTCACCCTCAGGCGGTTCTCTCCAGGAATAACTACTTCATCAACAGAGAAGCTGATTTGGTGAGGCAGGTTGCCGCAGGCCAGGCACAAAAATTAATGGCAGATTACCCTCTTGGACGCGGACTCAACACGGCAGGGTGGCCCAAAGCCACAAAGCGAAGCAAAAGGAGCAGCGCGCAACTAAGGTTGCGTTGATGTGTGAGCGTCGCCGTCAGAGGCGGTGCTCAGAAGTTCTTGTACATGTCGTACGCCCCGAGACCGGCCATTACGACAAGCAACAAAACTGATAACGCCCCGCAGGCACGAACAAACGGCTGAAGCTTGTTCATCTTCTTTTGGAGTTCGGCCTGTTCCTGCGCCATGGCAGTCTCACCCTCGCTCAGAAAGAGCTGATCGTCTTCATGCATGGTAAGGGTACTGCGATAGATAAGGAGAACTACCAAGACCAGGGTGATTGCACCCCACAGAATGAGCAACATGATGATCGGCGACATTCCAGACATATCCACCTCGACGGGTTCTAATCTGGTCCCTCGAACACGCGCCTGAAGCGCAACGCATCGAAGGGGCCGCTATCGGCGGGCCTTGTGGCCCCTATTTGGGGGCATTATAGTACTGTTTTGTCTTTATGTGCGCGTGGTTCACGGCTACTTTAAGTTCTTGTACAAAGTAGCTCTGCGAAGCAGTTGAACTCCGCGCAATCTAGCCCTGGATTCGGATCAAGTGCCAAGCTCATCCTGCGCGAGCCAAGTCAGAGTCAAGGCTGATCTCTGACCTTGCGTTGTTGAACACGTGCCCATGCGCAAGACGCGCGTGGAGCCGAAAGTTACGGTTTAGCCGCACAACAGCGTCTTTCTCACAGGTTCGGACATAAGCGTGGAAAACCCGTCCACAGGCGACGCAGACGGCAGAAACCTCCGAGGAGTTTCCGGAGGTTAGCTTTAAGCGCGGGATGCTGGGCTTAACAAGCATAGGCGTCGTCAGAACATAAGGAACAGTTTGTGGGCCGGAAATATAGGCCTCTGGGAAGAAAGTACGCTGGCCATTCCGGCTCGCAGGGTCTATGCTGCTCTCTTTCAACAACTTAAGCCTCGGAGCAGAAGAGAAAATGATCAAGCTGACCGCGCGCATGGCCATGATTCTTGTACTCTTGAGTGTGTCCTATACCACTCTCCCGCTAGACGCAGCCGATACCCCTTCGGCTCCTCCTGTCCCTCCAGCCGCTAAGAAAGTGCCCAAAGTGACCGAGATCAACGGTCACAAGCTGGTGGACAACTATTTTTGGCTCCGGGACAAGAAGAATCCGGAGGTTAAAGCCTATCTCGACGCAGAGAACGCTTATACGGATACCGTGATGAAGCCCACGGAGTCTCTGCAGAAGAAGCTCTACAACGAACTGCTCAGTCGCATCAAGGAAACGGATGTCGACGTGCCGTACAAGTATGGGGACTACTTCTATTACGCACGGACCGAAACGGGAAAGCAGTATCCGATCCGCTGCCGGCGTAATGGCAGCATGGAAGCACCGGAGGAAGTAGTTCTGGATCTGAATGAGCTGGCCAAAGGGCAAATGTTCATGGCACTTGCCGCCTACCAGGTGAGTAACGACGGCAACCTGCTTGCCTATTCCACCGACAACACCGGTTTTCGTCAGTACACGCTTGCAGTGAAGGACCTGCGCACAGGGAATTTGCTCTCGGATCACATCGAGAAGACAGGGTCAGTTGCATGGGCGAACGACAACAAGACTTTGTTCTACACGGTTGAAGACTCAGCCAAGCGGCAATACCGGCTATATCGGCACAAGGTAGGCACTACCGGCCCGGACGATCTGATCTACGAAGAAAAAGATGCTCGTTTCAGTGTCGAGGTCTTCAGAACACGCAGCAAGGCATACATCTTTCTCATTTCGGGAAGCCATACGACAAGTGAAGCTCGCTTTATTCCCGCCAACCAGCCCGCGGCAGAGTGGAAGGTGATCGAGCCGCGGAAACAGGACGTTGAATACTATCCCGACCACAACGGCGATTTCTTCTACATCCGCGCCAATGACACCGGACGAAACTTTCGCCTGGTAAAGGCGCCGGTGACAGATCCTGCTAAGGCGAACTGGCAAGAAGTCATTCCACATCGTTCAAATGTCATGCTCGACGACACGGACTTCTTCAAGGACTATTACGTCACCTACGAGCGAGAAAACGGATTGCCTCAAATTTCCGTGGCTGACCTCAAGACCGGAAGCTCGCACAGGATTCCTTTTCCGGAACCTGCGTACGTATCGTCTCCATATGTAAACCGTGAATACGACACCGCGAAATTCCGGTACAGCTATCAGTCATTCATAACTCCGCAGTCGGTTTCTGAATATGACATGGCGACCAGGGCTTCCAAACTGCTCAAGGAAAAAGAAGTTCCCGGTGGTTATGACCGGACGCGGTATCAGGTTGAGCAACTTTACGCACCGGCGTCAGACGGCACGAAGATTCCCATTTCGGTCGTTTATCTGAAAAGCAACAAACGTGACGGTGCCGGTCCCCTGTATCTCTATGGCTACGGCTCATATGGCATCTCGATCGATGTCAACTTCAATTCGAATCTCTTCAGTCTGGTCGACCGTGGCGTGGTCTACGCCATAGCCCATCCACGTGGCGGAGGCGAGATGGGGAAGACCTGGCATGACGACGGACGCATGATGCGGAAGAAGAACACGTTCACCGACTTCATAGCGTCGGCGGAGTATCTGCTCAGCAAG
>Ga0126384_10000415_pt1 | contig 23175 bp, 26 predicted proteins | sample PanSoiMetPlot_36_FD_92543 | JGI IMG/M metagenome (GOLD analysis project Ga0126384, IMG submission 92543) | Tropical forest soil microbial communities from Panama - MetaG Plot_36 | ecosystem: Environmental > Terrestrial > Soil > Tropical forest > Bulk soil | place: Panama | collected 2016-02-17 | reverse complement strand
GAACCGGACGCCGTGCCGCTGGTGCGCCAGCGCATGTGCGATGCCGGTTCGGCGGAAGCACTCGCCGATGCCGCCGCCGCGCGCGCCGTCTGCGAGCGCCTGTCGATGGACTATTAGCCCGCGGGCTGGCGACCGGTTAGGCCTCAAGCGGCGGCGGCGGGCAGCCGCAGGATGGCAAGCGCCAAGGCCTGCGCCCGCGGCACCAGGCTGTCGACTTCCAGATATTCCTCGGGCGTATGCGCGTTGCCCCCGACTGGACCGGTGGCGCACAGGGTCGGGCAGCCGACCGCGGCCGTGAACCCGGAATCGGCGCAGCCGCCGGTAAATTCGCCGGCAATGGCAAGGCCCGCGTCGGCCGCCGCCGCCTGGTAGCCGGCAAACAGCTCGGCCGCCGCACCGGTGGTGGTCAAGGGCAGGAATTCACCGAGGATCTCGAGCCGGGCGGTGGTCCCCGCCACCGTGGCCGCCGCAACGATCTCGCCCAGCGCGGCGAGCGCCACGGCGCGATCCTCCGGCTTGACGTAGCGCAGATCGATCGCCCCCTCGGCATGGGGCGCCGTGGTATTGACCGACTGTCCACCCTTGACGATGCCGACATTGACCGTCACGCCGCGGGCGAGGTCGGTCAGCTTGTGCATGGCCACGACCTTGTGCGCCAGCTCGGCGATCGCGCTGATGCCTTTTTCGAAGGCACCGCCAGAGTGCGCCGCCCGCCCGAACACCTCAAAGCGCAGGAACACGCCGCCCTTGCGCCCGGTAACGACATTACCGCTGGGCCGGCCAGGCTCGGCGTTGAACACGCAGCGGGCGGCACGCGCCACCCGTTCGATCACCACCCGCGACGAGGGCGAGGCGATCTCCTCGTCGCTGGTGATGAGGCCGGCAACCGGCGCCGGTGCGCCGCCGAAGCGCTTGATGGCCGCCAGCACGAACGCGTTCATGACGAGCCCCGACTTCATGTCGGAGACGCCGGGGCCATAGGCACGGCCGTCGGCCAGGTGAAACGGGCGACGCGCCGCCTCGCCGGCCGGGAACACCGTGTCGCGGTGGCCCAGCAACACGATCGGCCGCTCGTTGCTCAAGCTGTCGTCGAGCCGCACGTGGATGGCGGGGGCGTAGTCGGCATGCTGTTCGAGCCGCACCAGCAGGCCGTGCTCGGTCAAGAAGCGGATCAGGCGCTGACCAACCCGTTCCACGCCGGCCCGGTCGTAGCTGCCGCTGTCGATGTTGACGAGGTCGCCCAACAGCTCAAGCATCGCCGACTGTTGCGCGGCAAGCCAGGCCGTCACCTCGGCTTCGTTGGGGCTGAGTTTGGCCATCGACGTCCTCACGGCAGTTGCGAGCCGCAGCCCAGCGCCGCGGCCTCAGGTTGGCTCCAGCCCCAGCGCGCCGCGGAAGCGATGCGCGATGGTGGCCCCGTCCTTCTCCGGCAGCCGCCAGGGATCCTGGCTGATCGCGATCTTGGCGACGGCCAGCACCGGACCAGGCGCCTTGAACAGGAAATCGGCGAGTTCGGCAACCGCGTCCGCCTGGCTGATGGTCCGCGTCTGGCGCAGGCCAAAGCCCTGGGCCACCGCCGCAATGTCGACGCGATTGTCGGTGAGGCCGCGCTGGCGGCCGGTTTCACCGAAGCTCTCGTTGTCGAGCACCAGGATGGCAAGATTGACCGGCGCCTGGTCGGCAACCACCGCCAACGAGCCGATGCCCATCAGCATCTCACCGTCGCCGGTGACGGCGAGCACGCGCCGCTCGGGCTGCGCCAGGGCCACGCCCAGCGCCGTCGGTACGGCAAGCCCCATGCCGCCCCAGGAATAGAGGTACTCGGGCGCATCGCCGGCGGCGAAGCAATCCCAGGTCGCGCTGCCAAGGCCGGGCACCACCAGGGCGCTGCCGCGGCCAGCCAACAATTCCGCCACCAACGGCCGGCGCTTGATCCGGTTTGAGCTCTTGTGTGGTGTCGGCGTCATTTCCGCCCAAACTCCTTGGCGCCGATCACCCGCTGCGAGATCAACACCGCTGCGCTCACCCGGCTCATGAAGGCGATGTCGGCGGCGGCGGCGAAGGTCTCGCCAATCTCTTCGGCCTTGTCGACGGCAAAGCATTTGACGCCGACCGCCTCCAGCGCCGGGCGCACCGCCTGGCCCATCGGCACCTGCCAGGGATTGAACTCCCCCCATTGCCCGCGCATCGTCACCAGCATCAGGCAGGGGGCGCGATAGGCGGCCGGCAGCCCCAGGGCGTTGATGCAGTTGCCGACGCCGGACGACTGCATGGCGATCATCGCCCGCTTGCCGGCAAGCCAGCAGCCGGTGGCAATGCCGATGCCCTCCGGCTCGGTCGACAAGGTCACGAGCCGTACCGTCTTGCTGGCTTCGACCAGCTTCAACAGCTCGGTCAGTCCGCCGTCAGGGATGGTACAGACGACGGCAATGTCGCGCGCCGCCATGACGCGCAACACATCCTCAGACCAGCTCGGGGACCGACCACCCACGTGTCGAACTCGCCAACGGCCGACGGCGCCAGCTGCCGCCTCACGCAATCTGCGCCAGCCGCCCTATCAGCTGCAATGGGCCAATATCGCGCACGCGGGCCGTAAAGGTCGCTTTCAGCGGTTCGTCGATGTCGGCGATGTTGCTGGTGATGATCTCGCCATGGGGTGCCGGGAAGATAAACTTGTCGATGCCGTCGGCGCCAGCGATGTAGTCGAACATGCGGCCGCTGCTCTCCCGGTCATAGTAGATCGAGAGCTTGCCCACATAATCCCGGTAATCGACACGGTCGATGGCATGAAACAGCGTGTCGTCGGGCACCAGGAACGCCAGCCGCCGGCGCACATAGTTGACGATCGCAAGTTCGCGCTCGGTGGCGACGATGCGCTGGCCGATCTGGTGCAGGTTGACGGAATTGAACTTGCCTTCCGGGGTGGCGTCGGCGCGCAACCGCTGCACCACCGGCAACACCAGGGCTTCCTCGAAGGCCGACTTGATCACCGGCCCATAGTAGCGCTCGATGGTGCCCTTGCGCACGTTCTTGAGGCCGGCTTTGTGCAAGAAGAAACGGCAGAACTCTTCGGACGGCGTCTTGGTCTCCTCGACCAGCACGGTGCGCAGGCGCTTCTTGACGAGCTGGACGTGCGCCAGCTCGGCGATCGTATCGGGGTTGAAATTGTCCTTGGTGGTATAGAGCAGGGTCTCGAGCACCTCGTCGGACACGCCGTTGCGCGACACCCCTTCGAGATCGAGGGTCAGGAACGGCTCCTCATCCATGACGTTGGGGTCGACCGAATCGACGAAGAACTCGAACACGATGCCATTGGTGAGGATGGCAAGGCGCGTGGTTGGCAGCGCGTTGTAGTAGGCGCGGATCTCGGCCCTGGGCTCGATCAGGTCGGAACCCACCTTCTTGCATTCGATGCCGATCACCGGTTGCCCATCGCGCATGATCGCCAGATCGGCCTTGATCGGCTGGTTGGGATCGCCGTCCGCCAGATGCTCGGGATAGACCTCGTAGGGATTGGAATAGTCGTAGCCGAGCAGCCCCAGCATCGGCAGCGCCAGATAGAGTTTGGTGCTTTCCTCGTTGCCGCAGGCGCTCATCAAGCCGACCGAGCGCTTGGCGAGCGCGCATAGCCCGGCCCGCAGCTCATTGAATGGATTCATGGATTGACCCCCCACTGAGGCACCGCGCGATGCCGAATCAAAGTCCGCTGCCCAAAGTAGAGCATGTTCCGGGCACGCAGCGGAAGCCACGAGTTGTAGGTAGGTGGGGGCTGGGTGCAGCGCGTCGGCAACACGGCCGCGAATGACGCCTCAGGCTGCGAGTTTTTCCACTTCCTCGACGATCGCCTTGCCCATCTCCTGAGTGCCGGCCTTGCGCATGTTGGGCTGCATGATATCGGCGGTGCGATAGCCCTGCGCCAAGCTGTTGGCGATCGCCTGCTCGATCAGCTGGGCTTCCTTGACGAGGCCGCAGGAATAGCGCAGCGCCATGGCGTAGCTGGCGATGGCGGCGATCGGATTGGCGAGGCCCTGGCCGGCGATGTCGGGGGCCGAGCCGTGCACCGGCTCGTAGAGCGCCTTGCGTTTGCCGGTGGTGGCATCGACAGCGCCGAGCGACGCCGACGGCAGCATGCCGATCGAGCCGGTCAGCATCGCCGCTTCATCCGACAGCATATCGCCGAACAGGTTGTCGCAGACGATGACGTCGAACTGCTTGGGATTGCGCACCAACTGCATGGCGCAGGCGTCGGCGAGGATGTGCGTGAGCTCGACGTCTTTGGCTTCGCGGGCATGGGTGGCGGTGACGACCTCGTGCCACAACACACCGGTTTTCATGACGTTGCGTTTTTCCGCCGAGTGCACCTTGTTGCGACGCGCCCGCGCCAGGTCGAAGGCGACGCGGGCAATGCGCTCGATCTCCGAGGTGGTGTAGACCGTGGTATCGACCGCGCGCTGCTCGCCGTTTTCCAGGGTTACGATTTCCTTGGGCTCGCCGAAGTAGGTACCACCCGTCAGTTCGCGCAGGATCAGGATGTCGAGGCCCTCGACGTGCTCGCGCTTGAGCGAGGAGCCTTCCGCCAGCGCCGGATAGCAGATGGCGGGACGCAGGTTGGCGAACAGGTCGAGTTCCTTGCGCAGCCGCAACAGGCCGGCCTCGGGCCGCGTGGCGTATGCCACCTTGTCCCACTTGGGCCCGCCGACGGCGCCGAACAGGATGGCATCGGCCGCCTTTGCCGCCTCGAGCACGGCATCGGTCAGCGGCACGCCCCATTCGTCGATCGCCGCGCCGCCGACCGGCGCCGTCGTGGTCTCGAACCGCACCTTACCCTTGCCATTGAAGTAGTGGACCAGGCGCTCGACCTCGGCCATCACTTCCGGGCCGATGCCGTCGCCGGGAAGCAGCAGTAGTGAGTGCGTGGACATGGCTCCTCCCAGATCGAGGCGGCATTGCTAGCTCGCCGCGGCAGCGCAGGCAAGGTCGTGGGCGGGGGTTGCCGCCACCCCGTCAGCCGAAAAACGGTATCGACACCGCCAAGGTGAAGCCGTTCAGCATCAACAACACGCCGAGCACGCTCAGCCCGCCGCTGAGCGCTAACAAGGTCATGTTGCCGATGATGAGGTGAACGGAGGCGAGCACGATGCCGATCTGCAAGAGCGCCTGGCTCCAGTCGAAATAGGGGTCGCGGCGCAGCGCCTCGTCGCGGTCGACCTCCAGCGCCTTGGCCCTGGTGAACAGCTCATCGAGGCCTTCTTTACGCACCGGATCGGTGGTCAAGGTCTGCGCCTGGGCGCGGTACTCCTTGATTTTGTCCTCGAATTGCTTGCGCACCTCCGGCGCCAGGCCCGGCTGCGCGGCCAGCGACAGCTCGAGCTGGTTGGCGGCCAGCTGGATGGCGGTGCGGCGCGCATTCTTGGCCTGGAAAAAGGCCCAGCTATTGGAGGCTTCGATGTTGGTGCGGGTGGCATCCTTGGTGGCGTTGCCGCCGCCGACACCGCAGATCGCCAACAGCACCGCCAGCACGCCGATATAGACGCCGATCCACCGGTTGCGCTCCTCCTTGTCGGTCGACAGCCGCTCGACAACGTCATCCAAAGACATCCCCTTTCCCTCCCCCTGTCACCTGCGCTCGTGTGCCGCTCAGGCGGCGAGTTCGCGCCGATCCGCTACCCGGCCGTCGGCGCCAAGCCGATAGACGATCGGCACCCCGGTCCCGAGCTCGCGGGCCACGATTTCATCGCCGGTCAAGCCTTCGAGTTGCATGATCAGAGCACGCAGCGAATTGCCGTGCGCGGCGATCAGCACATTGCGTCCCGCCGCCACCTCTGGCCAGATCGCCGCCTGGTAATAGGGCAGCACGCGGGCGGCGGTGTCTTTCAGGCTTTCACCGCCCGGCGGCGGCACGTCGAAGCTGCGCCGCCAGCTGTGCACCTGGCGCTCGCCCCAGCGCTGGCGCGCCTCGTCCTTGTTGAGACCGGAGAGCTGCCCGTAGTCGCGTTCGTTGAGGCGCTGATCGGCAACGGTCGGCAAGCCGGGCTGGCCGAGCTCGGCCAGCATGATGGTCAAGGTGCGCTGCGCCCGCTTCAGATCGCTGGTGAAGGCGAGGTCGAATTTTAACCCCTGCGCTTTCAGCAATTGTCCCGCCTTGTGCGCTTCCGCGACGCCCTTGTCGCTGAGGTCGGGATCCTTCCAGCCCGTGAACAGATTGAGCTTGTTCCATTCGCTCTCGCCGTGACGCACGAGTACCAACACGTTGTCCATCGCCGTTCCTTGACTTGCGCTGCCGTTCTCAGGCCTTGCCGCCTTCGATGCCGAGCACGTCCAGCATGTTGAAAAGGCCAGGTCCCTTGCCCCGACCCCAGAGTGCCGCCTTGATCGCGCCGCGGGTATAGATGCCGCGATCGGCGGCGCGATGCACGAGCTCGATGCGCTCGCCGTCGGCGGCGAAAATGACGGAATGATCACCCACGACGCTGCCGCCACGGAGCGCGGCAAAGCCGATGTCGCCGCGCCGACGCGGGCCGGTGTGGCCGTCGCGCGAACGCACGCTGACCGCCTCGAGCGCCACCTTGCGACCCTCGGCGGCGGCCCGCCCGAGCATCAGCGCCGTGCCCGATGGCGCATCGACCTTGTGGCGATGATGCATCTCGAGCACCTCGACATCAAAATCGGCGTCGAGCGCCTCGGCCACCTTGCGCACCAGCGCGGTCAACAGATTGATGCCGAGGCTCATGTTGCCGGCCTTGATGATGGTCGCGTGCCGCGCCGCCGCCGCCACCTTGGCTTCGTCGTCGGGCGACAGTCCCGTGGTACCCATGACGTGGATGATGCGGGCATTGGCGGCGAGCGCGGCGAACTCCAGCGACGCGGCAGGCACGCTGAAATCGAGCACCGCATCGATTTTTGTGAACAGCTCCAAGGGGTCATCGACGATGACGACGCCGAGCTTGCCTAAGCCGGCCAACAGCCCGGCATCCTGCCCCAGCGCCAGCGAGCCCGCCTGCTCCACCGCGCCGGCGAGTACGCACTCCCCGCTGACGTGAACCGCCCTGATGAGCTCGCGACCCATGCGTCCCGCCGCGCCGGTCACAGCGATCTTCAGCTTTGCCATCACACACCTACCTAGCCGTCGCCCCCCTATAGCAATGGCGGTAAGGGCACGGAAGAGTGGCGTTGGCGCGGCGCCCGCCTGACGCCACCGAGCTGGGACATGGGGTGGTCTGCCCGAGGGCCACGGTCGCCGAAGGCGGCCAGCCACCGCGACCGCAACGACACCGGCAAGCGGGGGCGATCGGAACGGCGGCCTCAGCTCCAGGCGAACGCCACCTTCTCCAGCCGTTCGCCGCCGATGCGCGTGAAGGTGCTGGCCACCGGGCGACCGCCGCGGCGCCAATAAAAGTCGCAGGCGCTGGTATTGCCGAGCAACGCCCACACGATCAGGCCATCAAGGCGGCGCATGTCGAGCGCGTGCCGGCAGCCCTCGAACAAATGCTCGCCCAGCCCCAGTCCCTGGTACAGCGGATCGAGGTAGAGCTCGTAGATCTCACCCTCATAGCGCCCGCGCTGACGCGAATTGCCGAGGGTGGCATAGCCCGCCACCGTTCCTCCCACGTCGAGCACCAAGGTGCTGTCGCCGGTCTTGACCGCGTCGCGCCACCATTCCGGCGTGCGCTGGCGGACCATGCTGTCGAGGTGGCGTTGCGGGATGATGCCGCGGTAGGCGAACAGCCAGGAGTCACGGAACACGTTGGCAAGCGCCTTCGCATCGGCAGGTTTGCCGCTGCGCACCCGCACTTTTGCGCCTGACCCCAACATGCTGACACTATAGCGCGACCTCGGCGGCTGTGAGCGATAAAATTTTTGGGGGATGCCGGCCAATGGCGCCATGGCGCCGATCAAGCCAGCGGCTCGAACAGCCGACGGTAGCCCAAGACTGCCGGATCGAACAGGATGTCGTCGGTCCGGAGCCGCCGCGCCAGCGCCAGGCCCTCGAGCGAACGGCAACGCGACAGGGCCACATAAGTCTGGCCGTGAGCAAAAGCGCCGCGCGCCAGATCGAGATAGACGTTATCGAGCGTCAATCCCTGGCTCTTGTGGATGGTGAGCGCCCAGGCCAGGCGCAGCGGAAACTGGCGGAAGGTGCCTGCAACCGTTTCGACGATTTTTTCCTGCGCCCGGTCGTAGGCGTAGCGCCGGCTTTCCCAGGACACCTGCTCGACCTCGTACTCGCTGCGGTCGAGGGCGATAAAGACCCGCTCCGCCTCGAGCCGCGCGACGCGGGCGATCGAGCCGTTAACCCAACGCCGGTCGGGGTCGTTGCGCAACAGCATGACCTTGGCGCCGGGCTTGAGCACCAACTTCTCCTCGGTTGGATGGGCCGAGGCGCTGAATTCGCCGGTGACGGCCGCGGGGTAGGCGCGGGCCTCCCCGGACAGGGACGCCAGATAGGCCATGTTGATGCGGCTGGCGGCGGCATTGGTCGGTGTCAGGATCACGTAGGACCAGCCTTCCGCCAAGGTTCGAATCGGCCGCACCCGGTCGTTGAGCACGGCCAGATCCCGATCCGCCGGGGCGCCATCGCGGATGCGGTTCAAGACCTCGATCAGCGCCGCGTCGGTCTGGCGAAACACCTGGCTGAGCTCGATCAGCGCGGTGCCGGCGCCCTCGCGCAGCGCGCCGATCGAAAAGAAAAACGGCCCGCCGTGTTGCGAGTCCAGGTGCTCGGCCACCTCCGCCTCGTTGATCACCGGCGGCAGCTGGTGCAAGTCGCCGAACAGCGCCAGCCGCACGCCGCCGAACGGCTCGCGCGGTCGGCCGCGGTTGACGCGCAGGGCCTGGTCGATGGCCCACATCAGGTCCGAGCGGACCATCGAGACCTCGTCGATCACCAGAAACTTGAGCCGCCGCATCAGGCCGCCGTTGCGGCTGCGGCGAATGTCATCGGGCCGCAGCAAGCGTGGCGGGAAGCCGAAAAAGGAATGGATCGTCTGGCCGCCGACGTTGACGGCCGCCAGCCCGGTCGGCGCCACGATCACCATCTCGCCCACCAGCATATCCTTGAGGCAACGCAGCAATGTCGACTTGCCGGTGCCGGCGCGACCGGTGACGAACAGATTGCCGGCGCCTTCGCTGAGATAGGCGAAGGCGGCACGATGCTCTTCGGTCGGCTCGACGTCGGCGGGCCAACCGGTTGTCGCCACGGCATGGGAAGGAGAGGTTGGCACCACAGAAAACCGACGGGGTTGGGGGCAAGGGTTTCAAAGCCGCGCACTATACGCCATTGGCATCACTGGCATACGCCATTGGCATCACCAGCAAGCTATAGGCCGCGCCCGCCGCCGACATCGAGCAGCATGCCGGTGACATAGCCCGCCGCTTCCGAACACAGCCACAGCACCGCCTCCGCCACTTCCTCGGCCGTGCCGCCGCGCTTCAGCGGTACCAAGTCCTTGTACTTGCCAACACGATCGCCGATGCCGAAGTCCTGCTGGATGTCGGTATCGATCAGGCCCGGCCGCACCGCATTGACGCGAATGCCTTCGCCGGCCAGTTCCTTGGCGAGGCCGATGGTGAGGCTGTCGATGGCGCCCTTGGAGAACGCGTAGTCGGTCGATTCGCCGGCGCCACCGAGCTTGGCGGCCAGCGACGACATGTTGACGATGACCCCACCGCGACCGCCGAGCCGGGTCGACATCCGCCGCACCGCCTCCTGCGCGGCAATGAAGGCCCCGGTGGCATTAACGGCGACGATCGCATCGAGCCGCTCCGGCGCAATGTCGACGAATCTGGCCGCCCGGTTGACGATGCCGGCGTTGTTGAAGAAGGCATCGAGCCGCCCGAACTCGGCGTCGAGCGCCCGAAACAGCCCTCTGACGTCATCGGGCTTGCCGACGTCGGCGCGAATGATCGCCGCCTGGCGCCCGGCCCGGCGGACGTCGGCGGCCACCGCCTCGGCACTTTCCGCGTGGCTCAGGTAGTTGATCGCCACCGCGTAGCCGCGTGCCGCCGCCAGCCGCGCGGTCGCTGCGCCGATGCCGCGGCTGGCACCGGTGATGAGCATGACTTTATCCGGCATGGCGTGGCCCCATAGCTTCAGCGGCAGTTCTGAGTGCCGAGATGTGGCAACGGCGCAGAAGTGTCAAACGCCGGGACCACGAAACGCACAAACCAGGTATTCGCCGCCCGAGCGCAGCCGGCGAATGCAAACGTGGATTTGTCCGTCGGGCGATTTCCGCCACAAGGCATAGTCCGGAGGGATCACGGCCGACAAGCCACGCGCGGTAACAAAATAGCTGCCGTCCGGTCGACGCTCCACGCTATCGGCGGGGGCGCAATCCTGGCCGCTGCAGCATTCGAGCGGATACCAATCATGGGCGCGCGCATCGGCGCTGAGTAGGCCGAACATGGCCAGCAGGACCGCAACACGACGGTGTCTCATGGCTCGCTTGCCCCCACCACCGGCCGCCGTCGGGCTCACCCTTGCCAATGCCAAGGGTGCCGCCGCCAAAGGGGTATCGGAACAGCAATTGCCGTCCTGAGTAGCTTGGCAGCTGGGCCAGCGCAAGGCGCCGGCGTGGCGGGCCGGCGTCAGTCTTTGACGGGCCGCGGCTCCACCTTCTCGGCCTCGAGGCTGTAGCCGGCCTCAGCCAGGCCGGTGAACGCCGGGCTAACCGTCAAGGTCCCTGTCACCCACACCGGCTCGAAAGTGCCATTGACGTCAATGCCCTTCTCCGCTTTGACGTACACGATCTGGTTGGGCGGCGGCGGTGGCACGTGGATACAGGCGCCGACGAACGGCACCAGCAGGAATTCCTTGACGCGCGTGGCATCGAAGTCGAGGGGCACGACGTAGCCGCCGATTTCGACCCGCTTGCCATCGAGGCTCGCCACCACGGCCGGCGGTTTGCCGCTCGACTTGGCTGGCCCCGACATCCATCGCCCCTCGACCAGCGGCCCGGCCGAGGCGGCGCCATGCCCGGGGGCAGCGAGGCTGCCGGGGTCGGTCGGCCGATCGGCGAGGAACGAGCGCGGCGGTTTTGGTGGCGCCGGCGGCACCAGCTGATCCCATTTCAGGCTCATGACGGCGTCGGCGGCGTCGACCCGGGGCACGAGGGCGATGCCAACCGCGCCGGCCACCGTGGCGAGGAGAACGATCAAGGTGTGTCCCGTGCGCATTGATGACCTCGCTTTCATGTCCGCACCGTCATTCCGTCGGCCACCGACAGGCGATAGGCGCGCAGCGCCGGCAACAGCCCTGCCAAGGTGCCGGCGACGGCGATGCCGGCCAATGTCAACAGTTCCGCAGGCTTTGGCGCATCAATCGGCAGATAAAGGCCCCAGCTGCGATCGACGTAGGGCTGCAAAGCCAGCAAGCCGGTGTAGAGAAGGACGACGCCGAGCGCAATTCCCGTCACTGTGAGCACGCCGGCCTCGGCCATCAGCAGGCCAAGAATGGTGCGCGGCCGCGCCCCGACCGAGCGCAGGATCGCCATCTCGCGGCGGCGTTCGTTGAGCGTCGTCAAAATCATGGTGACCATGCCCAACAAGGCGGTGGCCACTACCATGGCCGACACCACGGTCAAGGCGGTCTCGGCGATGCCAACCAGCCCCCACAGCTCCTGCAAGGCGGCGCCCGGCAGGATCGCCGACAACGGCTCTTCGCGATACTCGTTGATGGCCCGCTGCAGGCGAAACGTCGCCAGCTTCGACTTGAGGCCGATCAGCGCCGCCGTGATCGCCTTTGGCTTCAGATCCATCCGCCGTACCTCCTCGGCCGAGACGCTCTCGCCGGGGACGCGGGCGCCGCTTTGCCAGTCGACGTGAATGGCCTCGATCGCCTCCAGGCTGACGTGCACGGTGCGATCGACCGGGGTGCCGGTCTTCTCCAGGATGCCGGAAACGCGGAACGGCTTGTCGTCGTGCTCGACGAAGGACACGCTGCCGAGCCCGTGCGACACCACGATCGGGTCGCCGACCTTGTAGCCAAGCGCAGCGGCGACGTCGGCCCCGATCACGGCATCGAACAGATCGCTGAACGGCCCTCCGGCTCGGAACTGCAGCGCGTGCGTCTGGCGGAACTTGTAATGCGCAAAATAGTCCGGGGTCGTGCCCAACACGCGAAAACCGTGGTGGCTATCGCCGAGCGATAGCGGCACGGACCAGGCCACCTCGGGCCGCGCCAAGATGTCCTGATAGCTTTGCCAGGTGACATTGTTGGTGGCATTGCCGATGCGGAACACCGCATAGAGCAGCAGATTAAGGCTGCCGCTGCGGGCGCCGACGATCAGATCGGTGCCGGAAATGGTATCGGCGAAGCTCTGGCGCGCGCCGGTGCGGATCTTCTCCACGCCAAGCAGCAGCACGACGCTGACCGCGATCGCCAGCACGGTGAGCAGCGCCGTGAGCCACCGGTTGCGCAACGACTGCAGCGCCAGTCGCAACACGATCATGCCCGGTCACTCTCCTCGCTGGTTGCGATCTCATCGAGCCGCAGCACCCGGTCGAAACGCGGCGCCAGGCTTTCGTCGTGACTGACCATGATCAAGGTGGCGCCGGCCTCGCTCATCTCGCCGAACAGCAAGTCGAGGAAGGCGGCTTGACGATTTCGATCCAGCGCCGAGGTCGGCTCGTCGGCCACGATCAGCTCCGGCGCGCCGATCAGCGCCCGCGCCACGGCCACACGTTGCTGCTGGCCAACGCTGAGTTGGGCCGCCGTCAGTCGCCGCACGCGGGCCGCATCCAGCCCGAGCCGCGTCAACAGGCGCTGGGCTTCGGCTTCCCCCGGTCCCCGCGCGGTGACGCGGCGGCAACGCTCGGGGGCGAAACTCAAGGGCAGCAGCACATTGTCGATCACGGTGCCGTAGGGAAGCAGATTGAACATCTGGAACACGATGCCGAAATGCTCGGCCCGGTAGCGATCGCGGGCCGCCGCCGACATGGCGGCGATGTTGGTGCCAAGGATATCGATGCGTCCAGACTGCGGTGTCAGGATGCCGCAAATGAGCCCGAGAAAAGTCGACTTGCCGCTGCCCGACGGTCCGATCAGCAGCAGCCGCTCGCGTGCGGGCAACACGAAGCGCTTGATGGAAAGCGCAAAGGCATCGCGCCCGGGCCAGGCAAAGCGCACCTCAGACAGACTTACGATCTCGGAATTGACGGCACGCGGCTCCACCGCGATCGCGACCATGCGCCCACCCGCGCTCGTTTACATCATGCCGGCAAGATCGATGCGCGGCTTTGACCGCGTCACATCGAACTTGGTCTGCCCCTTGGCCGTGATCACCGTGACCTCCAGCTTCTGCGCGCCGGGGAAGGCTTGAAAATAGCCGAAATCGACGGCGGTGATGTTGGCCGGTGCGTTACAGGTGAACTGATATTCGCCATGAAAGCTGGAATGCTCGCCGTCCTCGTGGCCCTCGTTGGCCTTGGGCGGCGTTTCCTTGGCGGCCGCGCCGTCATGATCCTCGTGCTCGCGTTCGATGTCGACGTTGGCCGCAGCCACCACGCATCCGGCCGCGCGCGGAAACTTGAACAGGGTTTGCGGCGCAAGCAAGCGTTTCTTGGCATCTTCGACCGCAGCCTTCTGCCGCGGCGTCTTGGCGCCGGATTCAAAGCCGACGATATCGGCGCCCGGGGCCTCGAACTCGAGGCTCAGCTTTCCGTCCTCGATCGCCAATTGCAGGGTGCCGCGCCCATGCTCATGCGTGCCCAGCTGGCGCTGCTCGGCGCCGGCTGCAAAGGGTGTCATGACGAGCGGAAGGCCAACGGCAAGGCCGAGGACAAAGATCTTGCGCATAGGTTTGGGTTCCCATCTCGATGCCACCGCACGGGGGGCTGCCTTGCCTCACGCTTGCGAGGCACGACCCACGTTGCCATCCAGAGGTCCGCCACACACGGCCTGCCGGAGGTTACGCCCCCACGGTGCGAACGGGATGTTATAACGTACCACTTACACTTCGGCCAGTGGGCTCGCGGCATTGTGACTGAAGCGGGCTGGGCTCAAGGGCCGGGCCCCGTGTGGCAGGCCATGGGGGTCGCAACCGGCCCCGCGAACGACGGCAAGCCCGCGTGGGCCGGCCCTCGCGGGCGCTTGCAAAAATGTGGGGACCCGCCGGCGGTGCCGGCTCCGGGTTAGGCGGTCGCCATCCGCGACGGCTCCGGACGGCCACGGATATCGAAGAACAGCGCCTGGCTGATGATCGCCTTGACGTTGTCGGGATGGAACGGCTTGGTGATCAGGAACGTCGGCTCTGGCCGGGTGCCGGTCAGCAGCCGCTGCGGATAGGCGGTTATGAAAATGACGGGAACGGAGAATTGCCGCAGGATTTCGTTCACGGCATCGAGCCCAGAGCTTTCGTCGGCAAGCTGGATATCCGCCAGAATTAGCCCGGGCCGCGTGCGCGCAACCGCATCGATGGCCTGCCGCTCGGTGCGTGCGATCTTGACGACCCGATGGCCGAGCGACGTGACCAGGCGCTCCAGATCGAGCGCGATCAGCGGCTCATCCTCGATGATCACCACGTCGGTGGCAATTTGCCGAGCGATCTCGCGGCCCGCCTCATCGATCAGGTTTTGCACCTCCGCCGACGAGACATTGAGCACCAGGGCTGCATCCTGCGGCGAAAATTCTTCCACCGCGATCAGCAGGAAGGCCTGTCGCGCCGGTGGCGTCAGCATATCGAAGTTGCGCTTGGCAGCATCGAGCGCGTGCGAGCCCGGGTCCGTCGACTGCGTGTTGAGGGTGACAGAATTAAAAATGCTCAAGAAGGTGCGATAGAGGGCGATCCGCGCCGGCAACTCGGGCGGGAAGATCGACGGGTCGGCGAGGATGGCCTCCAGCGTAGAGGCAACGTAGGCATCACCGCTCTTCTGGTTGCCAGTCAGGGAACGGGCAAAGCGCCTGAGGTACGGCAGGTGCGCCGCCACCTTTTCCGCCAATGTCATGCTGCATCCCCTCCCTGAGATATCCGTAGCCTGAAGCTAGCCTGAAGCTGACCGTCGTAAGCCCTGCAGTCGGCACAAAAACGCAACAGAGAGGCCTTGAGTTCCCGCGACGGAACTCAAGCGCCGGCCCGGCGTTTTTCTAGCAGGCAAGGGTCGAAGGGTAAAAGCGGTCATTCGAAGGGGGAAAGATGAACGGAAAGAATGGCTTCACTGGGCCTACGGTCCCTGGGGAAGCCCCGCCACGGGGGGACAGCGGGGTGTCCCGGGGGGTGCGGCAAGGTGCGGGCAAAAGGGACGCGCGGGCGGCAAGAGACGCGACTGAAATGGAGAATAGACCCGATATGCAGCGGGCGCAGAGCCATGATACGCAGGCCGCAGGGTTGATCGACCGCTCGTTGCAGGCTCAGCTCGGCCGCCAGCTTCGCGCCATCTTCGAGGGCATCGAGGAGGAGCCCGTGCCTGAGCGTTTCGTTAGGCTGTTGGAGGCGCTCGAGGCCAGGGAGAAGCAACGGTGAACGTGCACTCCGGCCCGCTTAAACAGGCTCTGTTGGGGCTGATCCCCAATCTGCGCGCGTTCGCCGTTTCGCTGTGCGGCGACGTGGAACGCGCCGACGATCTGGTGCAGGAAACGCTGCTCAAGGCGTGGAACCACCTGGAAAGTTTCCAGGAGGGGACCAATTTGCGCGCCTGGCTGTTTACGATCCTGCGCAACACCTATTTCTCGGACTGTCGCCGGCGACGGCGCGAGGTCGAGGATCGTGAAGGCAAAAAGGCCGCCGAACTCGCTATCCATCCCGGCCAGCAGGGCCACTTGGATATGCAAGACTTCCGCCGCGCGCTCAATTTGCTTCCCCCCGATCAGCGCGAGGCCCTGGTGCTGGTCGGTGCGGCCGGGTTCTCCTACGAAGAGGCGGCCTCGGTCTCCGGCTGCGCCGTGGGAACGATCAAGAGCCGCGTCAACCGTGCCCGCACCAAATTAACCGAAATGCTGGGGGTCAACACCCCGCGCGAGTTCGGCCCGGATTCCTCCACTGAGGCGATCGTGGCGCGCACGGCTGGGGGAACCCGCCTGCCCTGAACCGATACTACACGGCAGCGGAGGGGCCCTTTTGGCGCCGCCGCGCCTGCTGGTCGAAGAACAGCACCTGGCTCACGACGGCTTTGACGGCGTCCTCGCGAAACGGTTTGGTGATCAAGAACGTCGGCTCCGGCCGCTCGCCCGTCATCAGCTTGTCAGGGTAGGCGGTGATAAACACCACCGGTACGCTGAAGCTGGATAGAATATCGTTAACGGCCTCGAGCCCCGAGCTGCCATCGGCCAGCCGGATGTCGGCCAGCACCAGGCCTGGCTTGTTGGCAGAGGCCGCCTCAACCGCATCATCGTGCGTGCGTGCGATCGAGGTCACGCGGTGCCCCAGGCCTTCGAGCATGCGCTGCAGGTCAAGCGCAATCAGCGGCTCGTCCTCAATGATCAAGACGTCGGTGGCGATTTGGCGGGCAATCTCGTCGCTTGCCTGATGCAACAGCTCCTCGGCCCGGCGCTGCGACACTTCCAGCACCTCGGCCGCCTCGCGCGGGGCCAGTTCCTCGACCGACACCAGCAAAAACGCCTGTCGCGCCTGCGGCGTCATGGCCGCAAGCGACCGCGCCGCGGTCTGACCGATGCTGGCGCCCTGCGCTGGCGCCTCCTCGGGGATCGCTGCCAAGGTTCGCAAGAACAGCTGGTAAAGCTCCACCCGGCTGGGTTTTTCGGGATAGCCACCAGGATCGGCGACAATCGCCTGCAGCATGCGCGACACCGCGGCATCGCCGGCCTGTTGGCTGCCGGTCAGGAGGCGTGCAAAACGCCGCAACTGCGGCAGGTGTGATGCGATACTCTCAGCCAGCGACGGCATGGCCCCCATCCGGTTCCAAGTCGGCGTTACTCAGGCTATGACTGCCGGTAAACGCGTGCTCGCGGCGGCGAAGCTCTTACACAACAGGTCCTTGAGCGTTGCACGCCGACGGGCAATATGTAGGACGTTCGTGCATGATGTAAATGACCATGGCAAAGCGAAAGCCCGAGCAAACCCAGGACCCGACGGCACCGAAAGCGGCAGACGCTGGCGGGGACTTTGCCGTGCACGAACACATCGGCCGGCAGCTGAGGGGGATCTTCGACGAGGTCGTCACCCAGCCGGTGCCAGACAAGTTCCGCAAGCTCCTCGATGAGCTGGAGCGCAAGCAGCCGGGCCCCAAAAACAAGTGATGCCGCCCGGCGCGGGGGAACGAATGCGTTCGCCGCCCCGTTGATTCGCCGATCAATGTTGGTGTGCCAACTTTGGCGGTGCCGGAGCTTTAAACCATGGAACTTTGGAACGGGCTCAAGGACGACGTGCGCGAGATGCTTTGGCTCGCGTCTCTGATCGGTGCGCTGTCGATGCTGGGTGTCGGGCTGGCCGTGATCCTGGCCATTGCCGCCGACAACTGGCAAACCTGGTCGGCGGTGTCACACGGCGTCATCTCTCCTGTGTAGTGTTCTGAAATGTCACGATAAACTCGGTGCGGTCGGTGCCCGCCGAATAACTTTCCAAGCCGGCACAAAAAAACTGGTGAGACCCGGAACGATTGCCCCGCCCCCGGGTTTTTTAGTCAGACGGGCGCGCAGACCCCCCTTCCGCTTCCCTCACGCGCCAGTCGCGCATTGACCCGCGGTTCCCCCAAACCGCGGGTCACTTCTTTTCATGGCACCAGTCGCTTTTTTCGTCGGCCGTCGTAATCGATGACCGTGCGCGGCCGCACGATGGGCCATGCCCCCCCACGTCGAGCTTGGCCATGGCCGCGCTCCACGCTCGCGTTGGCCCGCGGGGCATGTGCACAAAATCTGTGCGTCGGGCCCAAGCTCGGGCGCGCGGTCGGTCAAGCTCGCTCGCTCGCTTGATGTCAGCGCAGCTTGATGTCAGCGCACCTTATCGTCAGCGCTTGATGTCAGCGCACCTTATAGAGCGCGTGCCGGCGATTGCGGGTATGGGGGCGTACTTGGCTTGGCCAACGCCCATCCTCGACCGCCTTGGCCCAGGCGGGGCTCACCAGGACCTCCGGTCCATCGATTTCGTAGATGGCGCTGTAACGCGGCCCCTCGTGGCCGACCTGCTTTTGCGCCCCACCAATGCTGAAGGCGAACGGCTCGCCGGTAATGCGCGTCACCGCGTTGACACCGGGAACCTTGAGCAGGTTGGGGACGTGCTCTTCGTCATAGACCTCGTTGAACAGGGCCTCCTTGTCGGGATCTACATCCATGCTTGCCACAAACACATAGTTAGACTTGATTGGCATGGGAGCCTTCTCGCTGTTCCGGGGACCGCGGCCCCGCGCTGATAACATTGTCTGGTCTGTCGATCTTGGCCAGCGCCGCCCGGCAGTCCGCCGGCACCGGTCAATGTCGCGCCGGTCAATCCTTATGGAGTGTCCCGCCGATGTCCACCGCCACGCAACCAAGCCCCAATCCGGACTTCTACCTGCCGGTGCGTGAGGATTGGCTCAATCGCCGACGGGAGCCGATTGTCGATCCCAATCTGCCCATCGTCGATCCACACCACCATCTGTGGGATCGGTCCGGCTGGCGCTATCTGTTGGACGAGTTCCTCGCCGACACCGGCAGCGGCCATAACATCGTGGCCACGGTGTTCGTGCAGGCGCGCGCCATGCTGCGCGCCAGTGGACCACTAGAGCTGCGCCATGTCGGGGAGACCGAATTCGCCAACGGCGTCGCCGCCATGAGCGCCAGCGGCATTTATGGCACGACGCGGCACTGCGCCGGCATCGTCGGCCACGCCGATCTGACCCTCGGCAGTCGGGTCGAGCCGGTGCTCGAAGCCCACCTCAAGGCTGGCGGCGACCGCTTTCGCGGCATCCGCCACAGCAGTGCCTGGGATCCCGACCCGCTGGTGCGCAATCCCTCCTATAACCCGCCGCCCGGCCTGATCGGGGAAACGTCGTTCCGCGAGGGCTTTGCCGTGCTCGCCCGGTTTGGGCTCAGCTACGATGCCTGGCTCTATCACCCCCAGATCGATGAACTGACCGAGCTCGCCCGCGCCTTTCCAGCCAGCCAGATCGTGTTGGATCACGTCGGCGGGCCGCTCGGCATTCGCGGCTATGCCGGCAATCGCGACCAGCTGTTCAGCCAATGGGCGGCGTCGATCAAGGCGCTGGCCGGCTGTCCCAACGTCTACGTCAAACTCGGCGGTCTCGGCATGCACATCGGCGGCTTCGGTTTCCACGACCACGCCGAGCCACCATCGTCGGAGGCACTGGCCACGGCCTGGCGTCCCTACATTGAAACCTGCATCGAGGCGTTTGGGCCGGCGCGCGCCATGTTTGAGAGCAACTTCCCGGTCGACAAGGGCTCTTACAGCTACCCGGTGTTCTGGAATGCCTGCAAGCTGCTGGCCAAGGGCGCCAGCGGCAGCGAACAGGCCGACCTGTTCGCCGGAACAGCGGCGCGTTTTTACCGCCTCGATCTTGAGGCCCGCAGCTAGCGTCCCGCCCGGGCCGGCCCCGAATAGTGGCTCTCGCCGGCCGCATGCCGACGACCGGAAAAGCCCTTGCTCACGGCGTTGGCGATCAAGGTGCCGACCACCGTGACAACAATGCCGATGACGATCTGCGACGTCCAATACCGCATGGGAACCGCACCTCGCGCTTGCCTGTCCCGCTGTATGCGGCGCTGAGGGCGAAATTGCGATCCCCCAGGCGGCAAGGCACAACCCCCAACCGGCGGTGTCCCGGCAAGTCGGGCGGCGGGCAGCAGCGGCGGCGTTGCCATGGCCCATAGGTTTCGGCGCCGGCGGCCAACGACCCGTTCAAGATTTTGCCTTGCGCCGCTTCGGCTTGCGCCGTGGCGGCTTGAACACCATGCCCTCGAGCTTCAGGCCGTCGGGATCGGTGAAGAACACCGCATAGTAGCCCTGGCCATAGTCGGGGTAATCGGCCGGTGGGTCGACGATATTGATGTTGTTCTTTTTCAGCATCTCGCCCAGGTCGTCGACATCCTGGCGCTTGCCGAGCTCGAAGGCATAGTGATGAAAGCCGATATTGCCGATGCGATGCGGATGCTTCTTGCCTTCGGCATCCGCCTCACCGATCCAAAACAGCGTCTTGCCGTTGCTCCAACCGGCGCTGTCGGCGAAGCTATATTTGCGTTTGAAGCCGAGAAAGCCCAGCACCAGATCGTAGAATTGGCGCGAGCGTTCGAGCTCCTTGACCCGGATCACCAGATGATCGATGCCAACGACGCGCGCCATGGCTCCGCTTCCTCCGTTGCCAGCACGCCTCTGTTGCCGAGCGGCTGGCCCGCTGCCGGACGCGTCTACTCGGCGGCCGCCTGTTGCGTAAGCGGCGGCGGCGTCCATCGCAATTTCGGCTCACGCGCGGCCTTGGTCTCGTCGAGACGTCGGCGCGGGGCAAGGCGCGGCGCCTCCAGAAAGCGATTGCGGTCGCCGCCCTTGGCAGCGAGCGCCAAGCCGCGCAGGCTGGCAATGAAGCGATCGAGGCTCAGCTTTGATTCCGACTCGGTCGGTTCGATCAGCATGGCGCCATGCACGACCAGCGGGAAGTAGACGGTCATCGGATGATAGCCCTCGTCGATCAGGGCCTTGGCGAAATCGAGGGTGCTGATGCCGGTGCCCTCGAGCCACTGATCGTCGAACAGAACCTCGTGCATGCACAAGGTTTCGCCGAACGGCAGCGACATCAGATCGCGCAGCGAGCTGCGCAGGTAATTGGCATTGAGCACGGCGTCCTCCGACGCCTGGCGCAGGCCGTCGGCACCGTGGCTCAGCATGTAGGCCAGCGCCCGCACGTACATCCCCATCTGGCCGTGAAACGCGCACATGCGCCCGAGCGGCGTCGCTGCCGGCGTCTCGGCCGCTTCGGCCGCGCCCCCGCTCAGTGTGGTTCGTGACAGCGCCAGTCCCGGCATGGTCGGCAGCGATGCAACCAATTGCGGGGCGCCGGGCGCGTGTTCGACGTAGCCGATGCCGCGGCCATCGATGACCGTAAAGGGCAGGGGCACAAAGCCGGCCAACGCCGCCGACAAGGCCACCGGCCCGGCACCGGGGCCGCCGCCGCCGTGCGGGGTCGAAAACGTCTTGTGCAGATTGATGTGCATGGCATCGACGCCGATGTCGCCCGGACGCACCTTGCCGACGATGGCGTTGAAGTTGGCCCCGTCGGCGTAGAAGTAGGCGCCGACGGCGTGCACCGCCTCGGCGATCGCCACCACGTCGCGCTCGAACAGCCCGCAGGTATTGGGATTGGTCAGCATGATGGCGGCGACGTCGGTTGACAGGTGCTTCTTGACCTCCTCGGCATCGACCGTGCCGTCGGCGCGCGCCGGCACCGAAAGCACGCGATAGCCGAGCAGCGCCGCCGTTGCCGGATTGGTGCCGTGTGCCGATTGCGGCACCAGCACCAGCGAGCGTTGTTCGCCGCGCGCTGCCAGCGCCGCCTTGATTGCCATCATGCCGCACAGCTCACCGTGGGCGCCGGCCTTGGGCGTCATGGCAATGGCCGGCATGCCGGTCAGCTCGCGCAACCAGGCTGCCAGCTCGGCCATCAACTGGATGGCACCCGGCACCGTCGACAGCGGCTGCAGGGGATGGATGTCGCCGAAGCCAGGCAGTCGAGCCATGCGCTCGTTGAGCCGCGGGTTGTGCTTCATCGTGCAGGAACCGAGCGGAAAAATGCCGGTATCGATACCGTAGTTCTTCTGGCTGAGCCGCACGTAGTGGCGCATCGCTTCCGGCTCGCTGAGCCCGGGCAGGCCCAGGGGCTCGCGCCTGGCGAGCGTGCCGAGACGTGCGGTGAAGGCGGCGGGCTCCTCGATGTCGACACCCGTGGTATCGGTGCGGCCGATCTCGAAGATCAGCCCCTCTTCCACCGCCAGCCCGCGGTTGCCGCTGAAGCTGTCGCCAGCGCCGGCCACGGTGTCGGCGGCCGCCGGCCGGCTCTGACGGTTGGATGTCGACATTACAGCACCTCCCGCAGCGCCTTGGCGTAGGCCGCACGATCCTCGTCGGTATTGACTTCAGTGGCCGCCACCACGATCAGCGGCTCGAGCTCGGGCCGGTCCGGTTCGAGCCGCGATACCGGCACGCCGCCGAGCACGCCTTTGCCGGCCAGCCGCTCGATCACCTCCGTCGCCCGGCCCGGGACCCGGATGGTGAACTCATTGAAAAAGGTCTGGTTGAGGACCTCGACCCCGGGCACGGCAGCCAGCATGTCGGCTAACGCCACGGCGTTGGCGTGGTTGCGACGGGCGAGCCGTGCCAGCCCGGCCGTGCCCAACAGCGACAAGTGAATGGTGAATGCCAGCACGCATAGGCCGGAGTTGGTGCAGATGTTGGAGGTCGCCTTTTCGCGGCGGATGTGCTGCTCGCGCGTCGAAAGCGTCAATACGAAGCCGCGGCGGCCCTCCTTGTCGACGGTCTCGCCGCACAATCGTCCCGGCATCTGACGCAGATATTTTTGCCGGCTTGCAAACAATCCGACGTACGGTCCGCCGAACGACAAGGCGTTACCGAGCGACTGGCCCTCGCCCACCACGATGTCGGCACCCATGGCTCCGGGCGGTTCGACGGCACCGAGCGACACCACCTCGGTGACGACGGCAACCAGGAGCGCACCCACCGCATGCACCCGATCGGCAAGCGCGCTCAAATCGTGAAGATGGCCGTAAAAATCCGGCGTCTGCACCACCACGCACGACAAGCTGTCATCGAGGTAGCGGGCGAGATCCTGCTTGCCGTCGGGCGCCGGCGCCAGGGCGACGCAGGCATCGCCGGCCAACCGCGATATCGTCTCGATGCTGGCGCGGTAGTGGGGATTGAGATTGCCGGCGAGCAGGGCGCGACGCCGCTTGGTCAGTCGATGCGCCATCAGCACCGCCTCTGCGGCCGCCGTCGAGCCATCGTACATGGAGGCATTGGCCACCTCCATGCCGGTCAGCAGGCTGACCTGGGTCTGGAACTCGAACAGATATTGCAGGGTGCCTTGGGCAATCTCGGGTTGGTAGGGCGTGTAGGAGGTCAGGAATTCCGAGCGCTGGATCAGGTGGTCGACGCTGGCCGGCACGTGGTGCTTGTAGGCGCCGGCGCCGACAAAGAACGGAACCGACCCCGCCGGCGTGTTGGTTGCGGCCAGCCGACCCATGACGCGCTCGACTTCGAGTTCGCCCTTGGCCCTGGGCAGGTCGAG
>Ga0126384_10000414_pt1 | contig 23201 bp, 19 predicted proteins | sample PanSoiMetPlot_36_FD_92543 | JGI IMG/M metagenome (GOLD analysis project Ga0126384, IMG submission 92543) | Tropical forest soil microbial communities from Panama - MetaG Plot_36 | ecosystem: Environmental > Terrestrial > Soil > Tropical forest > Bulk soil | place: Panama | collected 2016-02-17 | reverse complement strand
GAAATGCCCAAAGTGCTTTAACCCCCTCCGACGGGTAGCCTCCACCGAAGATTCGGTTTGGTTTACCTGCCCGTTGGGTCATAGGTTCCATTCAGAGACAGGAAGCGGTATCAGCGATTCAGAAGGTCACCGGTACGCTGTTTCGGAGTGAGCAGAGCGGCTTCCCCCGGCTGGACCGGTGGCGGCCGTAGGGATATGCCGCGGGCCCCCGCAGGATCAGTGGCTTGGCCCGCGCGTTATCGTCCTGACCGCGTTCCCGCCGTAACAAATCTAACATAATTCGAACGTTATGTGTCGTTTGCTACGATTTGTGTGCTCCAGATGTAGTAAAATAGTCAAGTACAATGAACCAGATTGAACACTAATCAACCATAAAAAAGGAAGTAAGATAAGGCCCCGATATTGTTCAATCCGCCCGCTGGTTCATTGCGACTCTACGCTAAAAGCCTGCAGAAGGCGCGGAGGCTTGTTGAAGTAAATAATTGAGGCGCAGCGCAATAGCACCGATTGAGAAGCTGAGCCTATACTCAACTTTCGTCCCGTTAAGCTTTTCGCTCTGAGAAATAGGTGTTAGAATCCTGTTTAACCTGACGAGGGGATTTCCGGGAGGGGCTCGTCGGGCAAAGGATCAAGGAAGAACTAGAAGCATAGTCACTGAGCTCATGCACACAGGTTTAGTGTGTACCGAAACCTATTTGTGTGTTTTTCTAACAGCGGACCAGGGGGTACCTTCGGGGTAAGGGATAGAAGAGGTAAGGGGATAGAAGAATGGAAAGGCGAGCTTCCCAAGAGAGTCTTGTGGAGTTGATTGACGGCGGCCAGTTCCTGGCGGCGGAGGAAATATTCTCGGAGCGTCGTACCAATGAGCCTATGGAAATGGTAATCCGTGCTGAGGTTGCCATGTATTTTGACAGGTTGGATGACGCAAATGCGCTGCTGGAAGAAGTAGCTCCCCGAATCGCGGATATAGGGGTCGCAGCTCGATTTTCACTTACCAGAGGAAGGCTCGCTCTTTGGCGGGGCGATGAACAGCAAGCAGCAACCCAGCTCCAGTCTGCTTACCATTTTTATTTGTTTCTAAATGATTCTTTTGGAATAAGCAGGTCGTTGCTTAACCTCGCACGGTTCGCGCGTTATCGCGGTGAAGCGGAAGAGGTAGCGACAAAACTGGAGGCGGCTCAGAATGGGATTAAGGGCCGTACGAGCAGGCGCACCGAATACCTGCGCGGCATCATTTCTACGGAGCTGGCAGCGGCTGCTGTGGATCGCGGCGATATTGAGACCGCAAACGAGATGTACTCAGAGGCAATGCGGCTCCTAAAGACCCACGAGCGGGGCCGCTTCTATGCTGGTGCCTTAATCGGTATGGCGGACCTGAGATGTGCCGTTGGGGACTTCCAGAATTCTCTTGAGATTTATAAAGAAGCTATCACAGTCCTTGAGCGTTATGACTTGAGGAAGGATCTCGCCGGCGCAAAGTTAAAACTTTCCCGCGCGCTCATAAGATTGAAACGCCTTGAACGTGCAGAGAAACTTGCCGAAGAGAGCCGCGAGTTGCGCCGAGGAGACGCGGCAGGTGAGAGCGATGCGATCGCAGTACTGGTACTTATCGCTTTGCAGCGCAGCGAACTCAATGGAACCGAGGCACTCGCCCTGTCTGCCGTTGAACTGAGCGATCAGAGTTCTTCGATCGATGCGCGCGTTCGCGCGAGGATAGCCCAGGGACAAGTCAAACTGGCCGAACGCGAGTTTCAGGATGCGACCGACACTCTCGTCGAGGCCGCCAGTGTGGCGAGGAATTCATTAGGATCGTCGGCGCGCCGACTGGAACTGGAGGCTACCGTATACCTGGCCGAAGCGCTTCATAACGTCGATACCCGCGCCGGACGCAGCGAACTTCAACGTGCAAGCGAGTTACTCAATCAGGTCGAGGATGCCTTTCTTGGAGACGAGTTTAACCGCGTCTCCTCGAAATATGAGGAGCAGATAGTCTTCACTGATGACAATCGGCTGGTATTCGATGGTAATCAACTTCCACGATGGCAGGAAGCAAAACGTACGCTCGAAGGTTTTCTGCTTCGCAATGCTCTCCGACAAACCAATAATAGTCTGACGCGAGCGGCTCGCAAGTTAGGCGTGTCCAAAGTACACGTTCACAATCTAAAAAAGAAGCACGGCCTCTAATCGACGCCCGGAGGCTCACCAATTCGAATCAAGGCGGCACGCAGTCTTGCGTGTCGCTGAAGTAGACGAGCATATCGCGATTCGTCGGCACCGGACTTAGCTCTAATAATTTGAATTACCCTTTCCTTTTCTCGTGGACTCCACTCCGCAAGATCGGGAATCAACCCCAAAACAAGCGCAATCTCCTCAAACGACCTCCGTTCAGGTTCCCATTTTCCTAAACCAACTCCGAGAGCTCGAGAAACCTCATTCAGGGAAGCCCGCCGAATACTTTGAGCATCGCCATCAAATTTCTCGGCCATTCTGCGTTGAACTGCGAGACCTAGATTTCGAATCGAGAAGCGATCCCAATCCCCGCGAGGCGTCCCAGGAGCCTCGTAAACGACATTGCCGGCCGAAAGGCGACGCAGCACGCTCGGTGGTGTGCGGTAGCCAGGAGTAGAAGCGATCTTTCGCTCCTCGGAGGCCATCAGCCGTGCCAGCCTGGGTTGCGTCGGTCTGAAGCCCAGCTTGCGGTAGAACCAGAACGCACCCGAGTCGATCGCTTCGTCGTTGTTAAACCCCAATTGATAAGGATCGATCGAAATACAGGTAACGCCGGTCAGGTGATGGAGCAAACGAAGCACTTTGGCGTACACCCAAGCAGACTCACCATCGCGAAACGTATAAAAGGTGTTAAAGCCAATCTCCATCCGTTCGCAAATGGTAATTCCCTCGATGTAATTGATTGGGACCCCATTTTTGAGGGTGAATCCGGCATGGTAAGCGCGTATGGGCAGCCGGCGATCGGGCGGCAAACCCCAGAGAAAAATCTCGATGCCGCGCCCCACATCAGCCCGTACTACCGTCCCTGGATCGCCGTGGGTGATGCCGTACAGCTCACGATATCGAACTGTTGTCGTCTCGCGAAGCATGTCCTGCGCATTTTTGCCCGCGCGTCGAGAGAGTTTGATCAGAGGAATGGCCGGTGATTGGAATTCTCGATCAAGCGAAACCTCGCTTCGCCGAATTAACGGTTCGCGATGATAGAAGACTTCCTTCACCCGCCGCATGTTTCGAGTCCGCGAAGCTTTCGAATCACGCAATTCCCACTGAACGCGTAGTCCCAGCGAATCGTACAGCTCTGACTTTTCGCGTGGCGACGTCTCCAACTGCTCGAAGCGCCGTATGAGCCAGCCGAATCGTCGATGTTTCTTTGTCGCGGAATCGATCCAGCTGACATAAGGAATGTTTGCTTCGACAAGCGAATCCTCGTAAAGAAGCGGGAGGAAGCGAGGCAAGGTGGCGCCCAATCGCTCCGGTTTCTCGAGATCTGACCATTTCGCGTCCACGGATGACGGGTAGCGACCGGCCAGAAACCGGACGATGTCATAGCTGAATGTGCCGGATATCACTGTGCCTGTAATGCCAGAGTATTCAATATAGTCGAGGGGAGTCATGTCAGCGCCGGATTCTCTAAGCTGATCGACGCGCTGGACGAAAGTTGACAGGAAAGATTCAGCGAACTGAAAAGTGGTTTCATTTTGAGGATGTGAACGAATGAACAGAAGGGCCTCGTGAAACCTGGCCAGCGTCTCCGCTTCGTTAAAACGACGCTTGCTTAGGCCCGACAGCAGTTTCTCGGTCCGAGCACCATCTTTGCCGAATTGACGTTTTGATTCATCGAGTTGAGCCAGAAGCTTAGCGAGTGAGGGCATAGTGAGCGGGGTTTGGGCCACTGGTCAGTTGTTTGTGGTTCTACAAGCTTCAAGAACCACAACTAAAAACCAGAAACCGGAAACCAAACTAAAGCAGGTACCTTCGTCGAACCATCTCCAGGGCCGATGTTGAAGACCTCCAGCGAACCAGGTGGCGGTCTCCCGGTAGAACTAGTCGCCGGTTTGATGTGAGGACATCGTCGGCAAGCCCGATGTACACGGTTCCGACCGGAACTGAATCTGTTCCTCCCCCAGGTCCTGCGGTTCCGGTTATGCTGACACCAATCGTCGTGCCGAATTTATCCTTCACTGCTCGTGCCATCGCCTCGGCTACTTCGCCGCTGACCGCCCCAAACGTTTCGAGCAGTCGTTCTGAAACCCCAAGGAGCCTTGTTTTTGCATCATTGCTGTAGCTGACAATACTTCCAGCAAAATAATCGCTCGAGCCTGGAACCTGCGTGATTCTCTCAGCAAGCAGCCCTCCAGTACAGCTTTCCGCGGTGGCTACAGTGAACTGTTTCAATCGCAGGCGGTGCCCTACAACCTCTTCCAACGATTCACCGGTGGTTGAATAAACATAATAGCCAAGCTTTTCTTCAAGCTTATCAGCCAGCTCGGCGGCGATCTCCTCCGCTCGCCCTGCTGTCTCCGCGGTAGCGGTCAAATGTATTTCAATTTCTGAATCGGTGAACAGTATCGTTGTAGACGGGTTTGTGTATTCTTTGTAGATGGGTGCAATCATATCGTCGAGAGCGGATTCCCCGAGGCCCGTAACCTTCAACTTTCGTTTAGCGATTCTAACGCCGCGAGAAAGGCGTTCGACGTCCGCCATCACGTGATTGATGAACATCGGTTGATTTTCGCGTGGAGGCCCTGGAAGCAGGATTACAAGTTTGGCCTCGTGCTCGAGTTTTATGCCGGGGGCGGTTCCGTTTGGATTAGGGAGAACCACCGCGTCTTTAGGGATCAGCGCCTGGCGTTCATTGTTGGGTGTCATTTGGTAGCCGCGGCTGGCGAAGCGCTCTCGAATGGCCTCGAGCACTTCGTAATCGAGCATAAGCTGGCGCCCCGCAACTCGAGCGAATACTTTTCGCGTAATGTCATCTTCGGTTGGACCGAGCCCTCCGGTTGAGATGATTACCTCTGAACGCTTGAGTGCATCGCGAACGCTCTCTTCCAGGATGGCTTCATCATCGCCGACAATCGTCTTGATTTGAACTTCAATTCCAACAGCGTTCAACCGTTCGGTGAGCCACAATGAATTCGTATCGGTTCTATAAGGTGTCAATAACTCCGATCCGATTGCGATAATTTCTGCCCTAATCATAATCCTTTGTGTTTGTGGTGAGAGACCGAGTCTTGGTGAGCTCGACGCTCGAGATCCTTTCCCTTTCTAATTCGCGTAAATCGCGTGCTCCTCTATATAGTTCTGGACTGCTGCTGGAACGAGCCCTTGTATGGGACAGCCTTCGCGACGTCGTCTTCGTACTTCGGTTGCGGACAGATCTCCCAGATCTCCAGGAAAATCAAGATACTTAACACGATCTGAAGGCACTGCCTTCTCACGGCTCATTAGCAGCTCAACCTTTTCTAAGCCGGCTCCCGAACGACCGGCAACTATGAAATTGCTCTTTGAAAAGAGAAAAGATAGTGCCTCGCCCCTTCCTTTGAACGTTCGATAGAATCTATTCGAGTACTGATCCTCGAAGTCGAGCACGCGCTCGAATGTATCTAAGCCAACGATGAAGTGCAAATCGGTTTGGTCTGGATATTGTCTCTCGAGCGCCTCAAGAATATCGACATAGAAGGCGTGCGATGAAAGTCCGATAGAGATGCGGGGCTGCTCAGCAAATGTGAGCTCCAGCATTGCAATTCGATCTTCCAGCGGACACTCGTAAGCTGTCTTGTCCGCGTTGGCTTTGCCGGCCAGAGCCATGACTTGGTCGAGTGAGAAGTTTCTGGTGGCGCGTTTGATCAGTTCAACGTGAGCCGTTGTTGGAGGGTTGAATGATGACGCGAATACGCCGAGTCGCGGACCGGTCATCTCGGCTTTCTTGATTGATAAGATCTCTGGCACGCCGGCGGTGCCGACGCTCTCGATTATCTCTTTGATACGATCCGCATTCACACTGAATCGATTATCGCAGAAAGAAGAGTTGGCCACACCACAACAGCGCCGCGGCGTAGATACCAGCTAACGCGTCGTCAGCCATCACTCCGAACCCTTTCGGTAGCCGCTCGAGGCGACGAATCGGGTAAGGCTTGAAAATATCGAAGACGCGAAACAGAGCGAATCCAATTATCAATCCGGGAAGCGAAAGCGTGGATAAGAGCGCAAGCGGTGTCAGGGCGATCAGTTGGCCGCTGATCTCATCAATGACGATTTGATGGGGGTCAGCAGTACCGATCACCCCGCAGGTTTTGGTTGAGGCCCAGACACCGAGAAGAAACAAACCGATGTTTAGGATGATGAGTCCGAGAAAAAGCGTTAGCTGTCCGACAACTATTGATCGAACGATGAGATAGATTGCGATGCCCTCGATCGCGCCGACCGTTCCTGGGGCGACAGGCACGAATCCTGCTCCGAAGCCAGTCGCTATCAGGTATGCCGCCCGGTCACCGGCAGACATCGGATCCTTAACTGTTTCGATGATAGAGGGGCGAGTCAAGCAATCAAACCACTAATCTGTAACAATGAAGTAAGTCCTCCTGTACGGGTCGTCCTCCGTGGCCGCCCCTTTTTCGCAAGGAGACTACTGCGCAGAGAGGGGCGGCCACGGAGGACCGCCCGTACAGGACTTGAGTATTATCCGTCACACTCCACTAGAATTGCCGACACGATCTACTTAGACAACTCGGCCTATCAAATCGTACTGGTGCGCCTCAGTGATTTCGACAGTGACAAAGTCGCCAGGCAACGGCTCGAGCCCGTCGGAAATGTCATTGATTAAGACGGAGCCATCGATTTCCGGTGCCTGGGATTCCATTCGGCCTTCCAGCAGGAGATCGCTTTCCTTTGACTTTCCCTCTAACAGCACTTTTACCCGGTTGCCAACCAGTTGACGATTTCTTCGAAGGGAAATGCGGCCTTGCTCTTTCATCAAGCGACCCTCGCGCTTTTTGGCTACAGTCGGTTCAACCTTTTCATCAAGCTCGAACGCAGCGGTATTTTCTTCATCGGAGTACGTGAATACTCCAACTCGATCGAATTCAACCTCACGAACGAAAGCCAGCAGTTCTTCAAAGTCCTCATCACGCTCCCCTGGAAATCCAACAATGAATGTGGTGCGGACCGCAACGCCAGGGACAACGTTGCGTATTCGCCGAATCAGTGCGGCGTACGCCTCGCGATTTCCACCGCGCTTCATGCGTTGAAGAATTCGCCGGCTCGCATGCTGGAGCGGGATATCGAAATACTTGCAGACGTTCGGGCGGTCAGCCATCACGCGAAGCAGTTCGTCGGTGATTGCGGTCGGATAGCAATAGAGAAACCGAACCCACTCGACGCCCGGCACTGAGGCAATTGAACCCACTAATCTCGCAAGGCCTTCCTTCAGACCGAGATCAGATCCGTAAGTCGTCGTATCCTGCGAGATCAGAACAAACTCCTTCACACCCTGGGCGGCAAGCATCTCGACCTCTTTCAGGATCGACTCCGGAGATCGACTGCGAAAGACACCGCGGAGCCGCGGTATGATGCAAAAAGCACAGGTGTGGTCGCAGCCCTCCGCAATCTTTACATAAGAGGTATATGGCGCAGTGGCGCGCAATCGCGGGGTGGTCTCGTCGTAAAGGAATAGCTCGGGAACAGAAGATCCTTCGCTGTAGACGGGTAAAATTCGGTGGCCATTTGGTTCGACAAGGGATTCGATCTCTTTTAATTGGTTGACCCCGATACACGCATCGATATCAGGAATCTCTCGCTGGAGCTCGTCGCGGTAGCGCTCCACCAGGCATCCGGCGACGATCAAGCGCTGAAGCTTGCCAGTCTGCTTTAGCCGCGCCATCTCGAGTATTGTGTCAACCGATTCCTGCCGTGCGGAATCGATAAAGCCACATGTATTGACCACAAGGACATCTGCGGCGTGAGAATCAGTCGTCAACTCATACCCCTGCCGCGCAAGCAGACCCATCATCACCTCGCTGTCAACGAGGTTCTTTGGGCAGCCCAGACTCACCATTCCTACTTTCTTCTTATTCATCATGCGTGCTTCTTGTCGGCTTTTGGGCCGTAAACGGAAACTGAAATCTTAGCGGATGGTGGGCGTTTTTTCTAGAGTGGGAGCAAAGGCGCTGCGGGTGACCTGTTATTTTTTCTTATCGCCGCTCGGTGCCTGATAGCTGGTTCGGCTGGTGCGCACTATCGCGCCGGGCTTCTTTACTTCAACTTTCAGCTGGTGAAGACGGCCGTCACGACGGGTCGATTGTGGCGGGTAGAAGGCAAGCGTGTAGCTTGATCGGATCTCTTCTGCAATCGCCTTGAACACTGGAGTGAAATCTTTTGCATCCGCGGAAAAATCGGCTCCTCCGGTCAACGGAACGATGCGCGAGACATCCAGCAGAGTCATGATTCTGCCGGTTCCCGGAGTCGTCATATAAGAAGGCAGCGTGATCGAGTAGACCGTCACTTCTGCATCGTTCGCTCTCCGGATCAAATCCTGTTGCTCAGGCGAATCAAGGTTATCGTACCCGTCCGTAATAATAATTACCACGCGTCTCAGCCGACGGCCGCCCTTGAAGCGTGGGGTTCTTTTGAGCATCGAAACTGCTCGATCGATGGTTCCAAATATTCGGGATGAGCCAGTCACTTCGCCGACTCTCTTGAAACCCTGGCTGACTTTTTGGGGATCGCTGGTGAAGTCCTGAAGGACCCTGGCCTCGCTGCTGAAGGCGACAACTGCAAACAGAGATTCAGGTCGAACGAGCTTTACGAAAGCCTCGGTTGCCTCTCGCTGCTTTTCGATCTCTTCCGGTTTGATGCTCCCGGACTTATCGAGCGCAAACACGACTGCAAGCGAGCGGGTTAGAGCGGCTTCCTCGTTGGCTTCAAAGAATTCGAGCTTCTGAGGCTGACCATCTTCGTATACCACAAAATCGTCCTGGGTGAGCTTGCGGATAAAGTTACCGTCTTTATCCGTCACCGTTGCGTCGACGGTGACTAGATCGGTCTCCAGTTTGATAACCTGATCGTTTTGGTACTCGAGGGCGGGCGCTATCAGTGCGAATGCCTCGACGATACACAGGAAAGCTATCGCGCGGCTGGTTGTCACTACCTGGCTCCTAAAGATCTCTAACCCTTGCAGAAGGAGGTTACCACGCCACCGTTGGTGTTTCAATTTGGTCGGACTGATTGATGAGGGGTTACTGTGTTACCAGCCGCTGGAGAGATTCTGAAAAAACTGCACCTTCATCCATCGAAAGTTTTAGCTTCTTCAGTTCGTATTCGATTAAACGCCTGTTATCACTAACCAGTGAATCGGACACGCCGAGCATTTTAGCGATTTCCAACTGCGAAGGACCTTCAGGATTGTAATAGCAATGCCACAGCGTTGAGATCAGACGAGTATAACGCCGCTCGTTGTTGTTTACTGCTCGACGCAACGAGCATAGGAATTCATCAGCCATCATAGCCACTCGATCGTCCTGCTCGACTCGTAGAAGCGCGTCTTCAGGAGTGTATCGGGTGTCACGAGCCTCTCTGCGGATGGCCATACCTCCGGTCTGGCTACTTAGCTCTTCATCCAGCGATGCTGCGTTGTAGTCCTGGAGCGGTATCTTAGATAAAACCAATTGCCTGATCGTGCGGACGTCGGCCGGGGAGTCGATCACCGTAAGAACTTCCACCATCAGGTTTTCCAAATCGGGATTCGAAAGAATTAGCTGCGATGAGCCCGACCGTCCGACGAGTCTTGTGTCTCGCTTTCTCATCGGCACGGCCTTGATCAATTCGGCGAAATGTCCGGGGTCGCCCAGAGGTTTTGACAGAGGCCATTTACGCAACCCAAAGACCTGATTGACCATTCTTCGGCGGCGTTGCTCATTACCAGTTCCGGATGACTTTGTTATCAAATGCTCATCTGAATGGTCGTCGTATTCATTTTCGTCGTCTTCCTCACAATGACTCTGACGCTCTTCGACTGCCGCGGCCGATTTGGCCTTATTGGACGGCCTTCCACGGCGTTTGGTCCTTTCCGGGAATGAACTTGAATCTGATTTTTCTGCTTCCGGGCCGAAACGCCGAAAGGCCGAACTAGATTTGAGTAGCGAACTGACTCTTCGAGCCATTCGGAATGATTCCGGATAACGTTTCCGAAGCCGCGCACCAACCAGATTTGGCAATTCTATTCGGGCAAGCTCGTTCTCAATTTCGATGCTGTTGTAATTGTTCTTCACATAATGATCGAAGCGCTGCTTCTGAAAGAGCTCCAGGAACAGCTCCTGAGCGAGGTCGGCATTGATCTCGACCTGCGACGAGACCGCGGCGCCGTCCGTTGCAAAATGAAGAGGGCGCACTGCGGGATGACGCGAAACCATCTGGAACAACCCATTCCACAGCCCTTCGACGTCTTCTTCCGCAAGCAATCCTGCCCAGTCGATCTCCGTCATTAATTCTCCCACTAACCAGATAGCCGACTCTTACAGCGATTCTTATCTATCTCACGTGGTAACGAATTGATTCGTTTCTTTCCGTATTGCACGGTCGGCAAAACAAAGAACGAATAAATTCGTTACTACGTGAAAGTTCCGCCCCTTCTTGTGCGGGATGTTATCTGTTATTTCGTCTGGTTATATCTGAGCCATCGTGCAAGCCATGCCCGAATCACGATGACAGTTACGGAGGCAGGAAACCTGAACAAGAACGCCACCCGAACGGATACCAGGAGGTAGCGCAGACTCTAGTCTGCGCATTGATCCGATTACCCACACGGGTCACGACCCTTATAACATCACTACTTAAACTGGGGAATACTATTTCCTTTTGAAAACAGGTGTGCACTCACACATTTCTTTGGGCATTTCGCAGAGGCGATAAACCGAAGGCAAAGGTGCACCTCTAAATCACCTTCCTGGTAGCAATTGACAAAGGAGGCTCAGAGGAATACAAGAAGCACTCGTACTGATTACCGGTGCATTTTGTGGCTTATGCCTGAATGGGCGAGCGATGAAGACCGTTCTTGCTTCTCGAAAGTGGAGAGTCAGCGAGTAGAATCATGAACAAATCCCATCAACACGATAGGACTAATGCTCGGCGATTATTTTTGCGCCAGACTCTTGGAATGTTGAGCTTGCCTTTGCTCAAATCCTTCAAAGTGGAAGGGAGTTCGCGAATCATGCCTGCTGAAACTGTTTCGTCCGCGCTGCTGATGGCGCGCGCTCAGACCGCCTTCTTGAATTCACTGAATGCTGAGCAGCGTGCCAAAGCCATCTTCAAACTCGAAGACGAGCAACGCTTCGATTGGCACTTCATACCAAGGCCGAGAAAAGGAATACCATTCAAGGAGCTTGACCCGACACAACAGCGCCTGGGAAATGCCTTGTTGGCATCCGGGCTGAGCCAGCAGGGTTTCATAAAAGCAGCCACGATCATGAGCCTCGATGCAGTCCTGCGCGAGATGGAGACCGATGGCAGGGTTGTGCGTGATCCCGAGCTTTACTATCTCAGCATCTTCGGTGATACCCTCTCAGGCAAGCCGTGGGGCTGGCGCGTCGAAGGGCATCACATATCGCTCAACTTTACTATCGCGGATGACAAAAGCGTTTCGACCACACCGGCCTTTTTTGGCGCAAACCCTGCCGAAGTGCTGGCTGGTCCACGCAAAGGACTTCGAACACTCCCCGCGGAAGAAGATCTGGCTCGCGCTCTGATCAAATCAATGGATGACAAGCAGCGAACACAAGCGATTGTTGCCGAGAAGGCTCCTACCGATATTCTGTCTACCAATCTCAGAAAAGCCGAACCGCTAAAACCTGCGGGTCTTCAAACCAGCCGGCTCGGCCAGAAACAACAAGAGACATTGATGTCCCTCCTTCACGAGTACGCGACGAGGCATTCGCCGGATATTGCCGCTACGCGACTCGACCGGGTCCGCTCGGCGGGGCTGAACAATATTTTCTTCGCCTGGGCAGGGGGACTCGAGCACGGTCAGGCCCACTATTATCGCATTCAAGGATCAACTTTCCTGATCGAATATGACAACATCCAGAACAATGCCAACCACATCCACTCAGTCTGGCGTGACTTCAACGGAGACTTCGGCCTCGACCTCCTGGCGATGCATCACGATCGAGATCATCGATAACCACAGCGTTTGTACCGAAGAGAACTATAGATGATAGCCTTGAGAATCACGTGCAGTCTTATCTTCTGTATCGCGGGTCTTTTTCCGCATCTTCAATCAAGGGGCGCCATGCCTGTCAAAGCAATCAGATTCGGGAAGCTGATCGATGGAACAGGCAAGGTCCTCACAAACGTGCTGGTCATTACTGAAAATGATCGGATAAAGAGCATTGGCACCAACTCCACGGTTCCACAAGGAGCCGAACTTATCGATCTGAGCCGTTACACCGGCTTACCGGGTCTCATCGACGTGCACACTCATATGACTTACTACTGGGACCAAAAACCGGGAACAAAGCCATGGTCTCAACTGAGCACCAGGGTGCCGTCAATGAGCATGTTTTTGGCTCAGGAAAATGCCAGGAAGACGCTCGAGACGGGAGTAACCACCGTGCGAAATCTGCACGCTGCTGAGTATACCGACGTTGCGATGCGTGAGCTCATAAACATGGGCGCAATGATAGGTCCCAGGATGTTTGTCTCAGGTTATGGATTACACTTAGCTTCTCCAGGCTCGCGTAGTGCGGCGCCGACCCCGTCGCGAGGACAAGCCAACGGTGTCGAGGAAGTTGCGCGAGCAGCACGCGAACAGATACAAGCCGGAGCGGATTGGGTGAAGATGTTCGGCTCGACCGGTAGTGCCCAGGATGTTTCCGGAAACCAGACGTTTTCGTTCGAAGAGATGAAAGCCGCAGTTGATACCGCCCACAGTCTCGGGAAGCGCGTTGCTGTTCATTCTTATGGTCCAGCTGGAGCGCGCGACGCGGTTAGAGCAGGCGCTGACTCGGTTGAACACGCCACGGATATGGACGACGAGACGATCTCTGAGATGGCTCGCCGCAAAACATTTTATGTGCCGACGATCGATCACAACAGATACTACGCTGAGTATAGAGAACAATTTGGTTACGGACCTGAGGTCGCGGACCGTTTGAATGATTACGTAAATCGGAATCTGGAGACGGCACGCCGCGCGTTCAAAGCCGGCGTGAGATTCGCGATGGGTTCAGACGCGGTGTTTACGATGTTCGGACAGAACACACGCGAGCTGGGTTGGTTTGTTAAAGCCGGGATGACTCCGGAACAGGCGATAGCCGCGGCTACTACAAACGGAGCGGCGTTACTAGGGATGGAAAGCAGCCTGGGTGCCGTGCAGCCGGGATTCTTTGCCGACATAATCGCGGTAGAGGGAGACCCGCTGTCAAACATAGACGTGGTCATCAACAATGTGAAGTGGGTAATGAAAGGCGGCAGTGTGGTTATCGATAAGACAAAAGCGGAAAAAAGAAAATAAGGATTTCTTCACAGCTGAGGTAGCGTAGACTGTCTAGTCTGCGCATCCGTGAGATAAGCGGGTTTTTGGCAATGCGCAGACTTTACAGTCTATGCTACGTCAGACCTGACGCTGGAAACAAAAAGTCCGCATTCTCCGTAGAAGTTCGCAGATAATTTTTTAGACCATCAGGAGAGTCTAATGAAGAAAACGTTATCAGTAGTTTGCGCAATTGTAGCGATGATCCTTCTTAGTTCAATCGCTTTGGCAGATTCCGATCTCGAGAAGCGCGTTGAGAACGGATATGCCGACTCTGGCGGAGTAAAAATACATTATGTGAGCCTGGGCAAAGGTCCGTTGATCGTAATGATTCACGGCTTTCCTGATTTCTGGTACACGTGGCGCGACCAGATGGAGGCACTGTCGGAGAACTATCAAGTCGTTGCCATTGATCAACGCGGTTACAACCTTAGCGATAAACCTAAGGGCGTTGAGAACTATGATATGCGATTGCTAGTCGGCGATGTTGTTGCGGTCGTCAAACACTTGAAATGTGACAAGGCGATTATCGTAGGTCACGATTGGGGCGGCATCGTCGCCTGGACGTTCGCGATGACGATGCCCGACATGACCGACAAGCTCGTCATATTGAATCTGCCTCACCCACGCGGTCTTACCCGCGAACTGGCTCACAATCCCCAGCAGCAGAAGAACAGCCAGTACGCTCGCAACTTCCAACAGCCCGATGCGCACACAAGGTTGAAAGCGGAACAACTCGCAGGCTGGGTGAAAGATCCGGAAGCGAAAAAGAAATATGTCGAGGCGTTCAATCGGTCTGACTTCGAGGCGATGCTCAACTACTACAAGCGCAACTATCCTCGCGAGCCGTACACCGAAGACACATCTCCGCTTGTTAAAGTCAAGATGCCGGTTCTAATGATTCATGGTTTGAATGACACTGCGCTGCTTGCAGGGGCGCTCAACAACACCTGGGAGTGGCTCGATAAGGATCTGACGTTGGTGACGATTCCCGGTGCGGGACACTTTGTTCAACAGGACGCATCGGATCTGGTGACACGGTCGATTAAGATGTGGCTCGCGCGGTAGGCGCGAGCGGCAGTCTTCGAACGCTTCACTAAAATCCCACCAACTACGAACTCTTCACTGACTGTCGGCGCTGGTGGGATTCTAACGCCCGATAGCAAACAGATCGTTCTGCGCTCGGACGAACATCACTCCTTCTGAAATTGCCGGGGTAGCCATCAGTGGCTGTCCGATCCGATTTGTTGCGGCGAGCTCAAACTTAGGACCGGCATTTACCACAAATATATCGCCATCTTCGCTCGGCAAGTAGATTTTCCCATCAGACGCTACCGGCGAACCGCTGAAACCGCTGCCTTGGTGCGGTATTCGTTCCTGGTATTTTTGCTGACCAGTGGCCAGGTCGTAACAAGAAAGGATCCCCTGGTTCTGAAGCACGTAGAGATAGCCGCGATAGATCAACGGCGTAGGCATGTATGAGCCGCTTCGCTCTTTTGTCCATACTACATTCGCGCTCGAATTCTGTTCGCTCGCAAGCGTGATATCGCCAGTTGCGCCACCACGAATTACAAATATCGGCGCTTCCGGCCGGCGGCCGCTCGCGACCACGATCAGATCTCCGGAATACACCGGCGTAGGCGCCGTGATCTTGGAGCTCCCGCCCAAACGCCACAGCTCCTTGCCGGTATCCGGATCGTACCCGCGAATATAGTTCGAAGCATTTGTGATCAATTCCACTCGTTTCTTTCCAGGGTAAATTGTAGGCGTGCCCCACGACGGCAATTCTTCTCGCGGGGTCTTCCAGACAGTGTTGCCGGTCTTTATGTCCGCGGCTAACAAGAAAGCGCCTTGCTGCTGATCACATTGAACGATAACAAGATCTTTATAAATGATTGGCGAGCTCGCCGTTCCCCACTCGTACTCGGGCAAGTCATATGCACCAGCGTTTATGCGACCGAGATCTTTCTTCCAAATCTGTCGTCCTTTCAGATCGTACGCGTAAAGACCCTGGGAACCGAAGAATGCAACTACATACCGCCCGTCGGTAGCGGGTGTGGAGTTTGCGTAGGTTGACTTGATGTGCCGTTTCTCGCGTGGCTCGCCTTCGAAGGCGGTCTGCTCCCAAAGAACCTTGCCAGTCTTCTTATCAATCGCAATCAGCTTCCATTGATGAGAGGACCGATCATCGGATGCATCTCCATCTCCATAGAGTCCCCTCTTGAATGTCGCATTGCCGCGGCTACTGATCGCGGTCGTAACGAAGATCCGATCGCCCCAGACGACGGGACTCGAATGCGCAAGGCCCGGCAGGCGAGTTTTCCACTTTATGCTGGATCCAGCTTCGCCATCCCATCTTTCCGGGAGATTTTGGCCGTCGGCCACTCCTGCCGCGTGATCGCCGCGAAATGAGGGCCAATTTGGGGCTGCTGTTGGCTTCTGTGCCGATGCAGAGATCGTGGCGAGGATAGTAAATGAGGTGATGGTCAATTTCGCCAGCAGCTTCATAAAAAAAACCTCCAGGGACGCTACCTTACACGCCGGTAATTGAGCGGTGCAAGGAGCTTTGATGTCTTGCATACGCACCTCTAACGAGGTGGGTGTGAGAAATGGAAGCGTGTTCTCTTAGTAGCGGGCTGCATCGGTACGGCGCAGACTGGACAGTCTACGCTACTTCCTTGAGAATTGGTCGTGTGCTATTCAACCTTAAGCGGTGCAAAATCATGAAGAAATTTCCTGTTTTGCTAATCCTCTTGTTGACTTCGGTGGGCGCGACCACCGCGGTCGGCCCTCCAGACTGGCCGCAATGGCACGGCCCGGATCGAACCGCTATTTCAACTGAGACTGGTCTGCTCAAGACCTGGCCAGCCAAGGGGCCCGACGTTCTTTGGACGATAGCGAATCTCGGCGAAGGCTATGGTTCAGTCGCTATCAAAGGAGAAAGGATCTATGTCCAGGGAGTTAAGGACAGACAGAGCTCTGTCTTCTGTCTGAACAGAGCCGACGGTAAGACGGTCTGGGTGACTCCGCTCGGTCCACGATTGGGACAAGACCGAGGGCCCGGGCCTCGCGGTACGCCAACGGTAGAGAACGACAAGCTCTATGCTCTTACTGAGAATGGTGATTTGGGCTGCCTCAAGACGTCGGATGGCTCGGTGGTTTGGCATAAGAACATCCTCAAGGAGTTCGGAGGACGCAATCCCAAATGGCTGATAAGCGAGTCACCGTTGATAGACGGCGAAAGGCTAATCGTCACGCCGGGAGGTGAAGGCGCCAGCATCGTCGCTCTGGACAAAAATACCGGAAAGTCGATCTGGACCAGCAAGGAGCTCAGCGATGAGGCTGCATACTCCTCCTGTGTCGCGGCAGACGTTGGCGGAGTAAGAATCATCGCCGGCTTTACGGGCAGAGCGGGCGTTGGCGTGCGGGCCTCTGACGGGAAGCTACTGTGGCGCTATGAGCCTGTTTCGAACCGGACCGCTAACATCGCTACTCCGATCGTGCACGACAACAAGGTTTTCTATACTTCGGCCTACGGTACCGGGTGTGCGCTGCTTGGCTTGAAAGCTGCGGGAGGAGAAGTCAAAGCCGAAGAGATTTACTTCAGCCGAGAGATGAAGAATCATCACGGCGGCGTTGTGCTGCTCAATGGTCACATCTACGGATTCAACGATGCGATTCTCAGTTGTATCGATTTCTCAACAGGCAAGACTGTCTGGCGTGACCGGAGTGTGGGCAAAGGAACATTGACCTATGCAGACGGGTTGCTTTTCCTGTTGAGCGAAAACAACGTCGTTGGTTTAGCGGAAGCGACGCCGTCCGGTTACAAGGAGCACGGAAGGTTTACGATTCCGGACCAGGGTTGGCCCAGTTGGGCACATCCAGTCGTCTGCGGCGGGAAGTTTTATATTCGCAATCAGGGAACACTTGCGTGTTATGACATCAAGGCGAAGTAGCCAAATCCAAGATACCATGGGCTTTAGCCGATGGAGTTTCAACTTTGACCTAACGGTGTGCGTACCTTGTCTTGGATACCATTGGGCTTTTAGCCGATGGAGTTTCAACTTTGACCTAACGGCGTCGCGGGTGTTTGCTTGGATACCATCGTGCTTAAAGCCCGATGGTATCTTTCACGGTTGCCGGGGGTTGTTAGGGTGAAATTGAAACTCCATCGGCTAAAGCCCGATGGTATCTTTCACGGTTGCCAGCGGTTGTTAGGGTGAAATTGAAACTCCATCGGCTTCAAGCGCGATGGTATCTTAAGGCTTCTCACACAATTACTTCCGATCTTTGGTATTGTGACTTTCGCCGATACGTTATGAAAATCCTTTCCGCAGCAGAGATGCGCGATGTCGATCGCTTGACCACCGAGCGGTACCGCATACCAGGCATACAGCTGATGGAAAATGCCGCCACGAGCGTCGTCGAAGCTACCGAACGCAAGTACGGATCCCTCGCCAACAAACGCGCTCTGATAATCTGCGGCACCGGCAACAATGGAGGCGATGGGGCGGCTATCGCTCGCCTCCTCAATCAGAAGGGCGCGGCAGTGGATGTGCTGTTGCTCGGCCACGTAGAGGACTCTCGTGGTGATGCGCGGACAAACTTCGACGCCGCTCTGGACATCGCCAAAAGCTCAGGTTCCAACTTTCGATTCATCGAGATAACCACGGCCGAACAGTTTTGGGCGGAGGCTACGGCTTCTCCGCACTCGTTGTTTTTAGACGCAGTATTCGGCACCGGTTTGAAGCGCCCGGCCTCAGGCCTGCACGAAGAAGCGATTCATCTGCTCAACGAGCATACCGCCGATGTGCCGGTTGTCTCGGTAGACATTCCATCAGGCATCGCATCCGATTCACAAGAGTTGATAGGACCGTCGGTGAAGGCCGACTTGACGGTTTCCTTTACTGCGCCGAAACTTGCCAACATATTTCCGCCCGCCGCTGATTTATCCGGTGAGCTAGTGATCGCACCCATTGGTTCGCCTGATGAACTCATCAACTCGTCTGGCTCACGGTTAAACCTGGTCGAACGCGAGGACGTCCGGCGATGGCTTGAAGCTTCTCGCCGGGGAGCGCACGCGAACAAAGGCGATGTTGGAAAGGTATTGGTCGTCGCCGGTTCGCGCGGGAAGACGGGAGCAGCGTGTCTTTCAGGCGAAGCAGCCCTGAGAGCTGGCTGCGGATTGGTAACAATAGCTACCCCGGAGTCCTGCCAGCCGATAGTTGCATCGCGGACAATTCACGAATGCATGACCGAAGCATTAGACGAGACAAAAGCCGGCTCTGTCGATCGCGAGGCTGCCGATCGCGTGCTCGAGCTCGCTGCGGAGCGTGATCTGATTGCCATTGGACCTGGCCTCGGTTCAACCGACAAATCAACCCGCGCATTTGTGCGCGCGGTGGCGATGAAGAGGAAGCGTCCAATGGTCATTGATGCGGATGGTCTCAATTGCCTCGCGCCGTGGGCAGGAAACCTGGGTGGAAGCGCGGAATTACCTATGATTCTTACGCCGCATCCGGGAGAGATGTCGCGTCTTATATCAAAGTCAATCGGAGTAGTGCTCAAGAACCCGGTTGATGTTGCGGCGTCCTTTGCGAAAGATCGGCGAGTAATTTTGGTCTTAAAGGGCAGTCCAACCGTCATAGCTTCGGCCGACGGAGAGGTCTTCATAAATCCCACGGGCAACGCGGGAATGGCGACTGGAGGAACCGGCGATGTACTTACCGGGATTATCGCTTCGTTTGTAGCTCAGAAGCTCGACGATCCGTTGAATGCGACTATCGCCGCTGTTTTCCTGCACGGGTTGGCAGGAGATGTAGCGGCTTCGAAAGCGGGCACCCGAGCGATGATCGCATCAGACATAACCGTCCATCTTGGCGAAGCAATCATCGCAGTAGGCGGTGAAGGCGAAAGGTCCATCAGATGAGAGCCGATTCTTCATCTGAACCAGAAACCACAAACCAGAAGCTCGAAGCAAGTTCCGGCGAAATCATTACGAACTCACCCGAAGAAACGTTCGCGTTTGCAAGAAGCCTCGGAGAACGATTAACAGGCGGCGAGGTTTTTTTACTGAAGGGAGACCTGGGTGCCGGCAAGACGGTTTTTGCCAAGGGGCTTGCGGCGGGGTTGGGTATCGCATCGTCCGAAGTAACGAGCCCGTCATTCACCATCATCAATGAATATACCGGCCGCCTCAGACTCTATCACATCGATCTTTACCGGCTTGATGACGGACTCCACGACGAACTGGGACTCGCTGAGATTCTGGAGGATCGGCAGGCGGTGGTAGTTATTGAATGGGCCGAGAGATTGGGTTTTGTTCCTGAACAGGCAACGTTGGTGGAACTGTCCTGGTTGTCAGAGAACCAGAGAATCATCGCAATGAGTTAATCATCTGGAACGACTAAACGGTCATCACCTCTTTTTCTTTATGGTCGGATAGATCGTTGATCTTTGAGATATGCTGATCAGTAAGTTTTTGAATCTGATCAAGACCGTCCTTTTCTGCGTCTTCCGAAACAGTCTTATCCTTTAGCATCTTCTTGATGTGGTCATTTGCGTCGCGGCGAATATTTCGAATTGCTGTACGGTGTTCTTCCGCAATCTCGTGAACAACTTTGACCATCTGTTTTCGTCGCTCTTCGGTAAGCGGCGGTATAGGCACGCGAATAAGCTTTCCATCATTTGCGGGATTGAGCCCAAGCTCCGAGGCGCGAATTGCTTTCTCGATATTTCCGAGCTGAGTAGGGTCGAAGGGTTGAACGGTAAGCAGAGTGGGCTCAGGCGCGTGAATTGTTGCGACCTGATTAAGCGGCATCGCTGTGCCGTAGTACTCGACTGTTACGTTGTCCAAAAGGCTTACCGATGCGCGACCGGTGCGGACTGCCGCGAGCTTCTTGCGCGAGTCTTCAACCGCGGAATCCATGCGCTTGCGCGCGTCACTAGCAATGTCTTTGATATCCATGCGAATCCTCCGACAGCTCAGAACTCAGGTTGTGGATTCTAGATTTCGAGGGTTGGCTTCGGCAAGTCTACGCTCCGGAAAGTACTGTTGACTCGGCTCGCCTATCCGGTCTCACAACCGTGCCAACGCGTTCCCCGCAAACTACCCTCGCGATATTGCCGGGCGTATTTAGATTGAAGACGTGGATAGGCACGCCCTGTTCGCGGCAGAGGCTGATGGCGGAGGTGTCCATTACTTTCAAGTCGCGTTGGATGACCTCCAGGTAAGTTAGCGAGTCGAACATCGTGGCGGTCGCATCTTTCGTCGGATCGGCAGTGTAGATTCCATCAACCTTGGTAGCTTTCAGTATGGCATCTGCCTTGATTTCCAATGCTCTAAGCGCCGCTGCTGAATCAGTGGTAAAGAAAGGATTCCCGGTGCCGGCGGCGAAGATCACGATACGTCCCTTCTCCAGATGCCGGATGGCGCGCCGGCGAATGAACGGTTCAGCAACCTCGTGCATCTCGATTGCACTCATGACACGAGTGAATGCATCCTGATCTTCGAGGGCATCCTGAAGCGCGATCGCATTCAGTACTGTTGCCAGCATTCCCATGTAGTCGGCGGAAGCGCGATCCATGCCCTGAGCTGACCCGGCTAAGCCTCGAAATATATTCCCTGCCCCGACGACAATGGCAACTTCGACGCCCAGACCGTGGACCTCGTTAACTTCTTGCGCGATCCGGGTGATCGTAGCGGGATCAATGCCGTATCCCTGATCACCCATCAGCGCTTCTCCCGAAAGCTTGAGCAGTATTCTCTTATAAACCGGCTTTGACATAGCTCGAAAGATTATTGCTGAGTGGCTTTGGATTGACAACAAAAAAGCCTCTCTTGCGAGAGGCTTTTTGTTAGCTGCTGGCGCCGCCGAGTAAGTCGTTAACCTCGGCGCCGAGATCCGAACTGCGTTTCTCGAGTCCTTCACCCATTTTGTACCGGGTGAAGCGCCGCACCCTGACATTCTCGCCCGTCTTGGAAATCATCTGTCGGACCAGATCGCCAACGGTGATGTTTTGATCTTTCACAAAGGGCTGCTCCATCAAACAAGTCTCCTGGTAAAACTTGCTGATCCGTCCTTCAACGATCTTCTCCAGAACCTGTGCAGGCTTGTTGGCATTCTTCGGGTCCATACGCGCCTGTTCCAGCGCAATTTCCTTTTCTTTCTCCAATACGTCCGCAGGCACATCTTCTTTATTGGTGTAGCGTGGTTCCGCCGCAGTTATGTGCATTGCGAGATCGTGAACAAACGCGCGGAACTCCTCGGTGCGTGCAACGAAATCGGTCTGGCAATTGACTTCCAGAAGCACGCCGATCTTTCCGCCGGCGTGAATGTAAGCGTTTACCAACCCCTCCGCGGCCACACGTCCCTCCTTTTTCGAAGCGCTGGCCAGACCGCGCTTGCGTAAAATCTCTATGGCCTTCTCTTCGCTGCCCTCAGCCTCGTTCAGCGCCGCCTTGCACTCCATCATACCTGCGCCGGTTTTGTCCCGAAGCGCCTTTATTGCTGTCGGTGTTACGTTGGACATTACTGCGTGACTCTCCTGTCGATCTGAGCTCGTTTGTCTAAAATGAGAACAAGCAAGGCAGAGAACCATTCTCGCCGAGCATTGTTCTCGTCTGTGCTGTCGTCGTTATTCTGAAGCTTCCGCGCTTTCGGCCTTCGGGGGTTCCTCGGGCTGCGATGGTTCGCTGGTTACGCCGGAAACTGGTTCGGGTTCCGAAGCGGTGCTCTCAGCGGCAGCGGCACCGACGGCTTCAGGAATCATCGGTTCGGGTAACGGCGGCGCGCCTGGGGGAACATAAGTTGTCCGGCGGCCACCTCTGCGTTCGCTTGTGCGCCCGCCTCGGCCACGGCCTGCGCGATCGCCGCGCTCCGCGCGATCACGTGGCGCTTCGGCTACCGGGACCGCAGTCGCTTCGGCGGCTTCGCCTGCTTCGGCTATGTCAGCGCCGCCCTCTTTCACGGTTTGCTGACCTTCGATGATCGCGTCAGCCATTTTTGCGGCGAACAAGCGGACTGCGCGCAACGCGTCGTCGTTTCCGGGAACGATGTAGTCGATCCCATCAGGATTGCAGTTGGTATCGACGATCGCGACTGTGGTGATGCCAAGCTTATTAGCTTCGTGGACGGCGATTTCTTCCTTGTTTGAATCGATAATGAAGATTACGTCGGGGAGAACCTTCATGTCGCGAATACCGGCCAGGTTCTTTTCGAGGGCCATGTGCTCGCGCTCGAGACCTAAACGCTCTTTCTTCGTCAGTGCATCGAAGCGTCCATCGGTGCGCATCGCTTCGATGTCCTTCATACGCTGAATGGATTTCTGGACAGTCTGGAAGTTAGTGAGAAGGCCGCCCAGCCAGCGCTGATTAACGTAGAACTGGCCGCAACGCTTCGCTTCTTCCTCGACTGCGTCCTGGGCCTGGCGCTTGGTCCCCACGAACATAAAGCTAGCGCCCTCGATGCCCTTCTGAGTTACGAACTTGACCGCCTCCTTGAAGAGTCGTTGGGTCTTCTGGAGATCAATAATGTAAATTCCGTTTCGCTCGCCGAAGATGTACTCCTTCATCTTCGGGTTCCAACGCCTGACCTGGTGTCCGAAATGGACGCCAGCCTCAAGCAATTCTTTCATCGTTACAGTAACCAATCGAACCTCCTACGCTGTG
>Ga0126384_10000411_pt1 | contig 23239 bp, 14 predicted proteins | sample PanSoiMetPlot_36_FD_92543 | JGI IMG/M metagenome (GOLD analysis project Ga0126384, IMG submission 92543) | Tropical forest soil microbial communities from Panama - MetaG Plot_36 | ecosystem: Environmental > Terrestrial > Soil > Tropical forest > Bulk soil | place: Panama | collected 2016-02-17 | reverse complement strand
GTTCCAACCCCCTCAGCAAAGAATGCATAGTAAGTCGGAGAGAGAACAGCAAGTCCCGCGACTAGCAGTATCGATAATACAGCCGACAAAAACAGGGCTCGAGTACGCAAGGTAGAGCGAGTTTTTAGGCTCTCGTCAGTGAACTCGCACTCCACAGCAATTCTTTCGGGAAACGCTAGACGTCCAGCCGCCCAAAGCACACAGAAAAACCCGCTCATTATTGTGATGGCAGGATATGCTGACAGTGCAGACAAACCCCATAGCGCCCCAGCTTCCGCCGCAACGACGAGTCTGCACGAAACTATCGCATTGTCCAATCGCCAAATGATCAAAGGCAGGAATGAGAAGCCTACAATACAAGAAGTGTGTTCCGCATTTCCGGTGTAAAAGCCATTGAAAAGAAATCCGATTGCGACCAATGCACCCGCCCACGCAGGAGCCTTTAGTTGCCGGGCTAACATTACAACGCCGAAACCACCTAGTGCCCATACGAGCAGCCAATAGACTCGAAACCCGAAGGAGGTTCCCCCGGTGATTAGGCCGATCAGAAGATTTACCGGTGAGAATGCCCCAACACTGGGATCGCCCGACAGCGGAAGTCCACCATCTGACCAGGGATCCCAATGAATGAACCTTCCAGCCCGGGCAAAGTCCGAGACGAGTACTTGAAACGGAAACATTTCACCGTCTGCGTCCCAGATTCCGACGGCAAGTCCGCGTACTACAAGTTGATTGGCTATTAAGAATACCGTGCCGACCCCAAAGGTTGCGATCCACCAGGAATGCTCCCATCTTTTTACTATTCCATCTCGTTTACGGACGGACTGACGATGACGAAGGGCAATCGCAACGATCAGACCAAGCAAAGCAAACATCTTCACGGGGATTCCGTATGTGGCGATTTGCGAGATAGAAACCAGAATTGCAACAGCGAGCGTTGTTCCAATAGCCGCAAGTGATCCGACCAAAACCGTCCTTTCAAGAATGGCGCGTCCATTAATTGTCAACATAAACAATGGATCCGCAACGCTCCAGAGATCAACGCGAGGTGAAGCTCATCACAAACTGTTCATCGGAGTCTCATCATCATAATTACTAGTTCCATAGCTACGAAAACCCCTGAGAAAGGCAGAAACTAAAAGACTAATCAAATACATGAAACCCGGAACTGAACTTATAATGAGTTCTTTCAGTCATCGTCGCCTCATCCCCAAAATGCTCAGGAAAAAACTAGATAAGACAATCTCAAAACCTAACGTGAGCGAAGTTACCGTAGGAATTACCACGCGCATCGTTCGAGTAGGATCCAGAGAACCAAAGGATTTCAGTCCCCAGCCGCTCAGCGCATAAACTGATCCGCCGAGGCCTACTAGCATTAACACCGCACCGATTACCAGACCAACTTCAAGCGTCACCGACTTAAGTGCCCTGCTCAAACGCAGATCTTCAGGAAGCAAGCCTTCGTTAATCGCAAAAATCTTTGTGAATATCGCAAAGTTAACGGCTTGAAAACCGAGGATCACCGCAAGCGCTGCGAAAAGCAACGTATGAATGTCGAAATGTATTCCAGCGATTGTTCGTTCACCCGGGAGTAACCAGATTCCAATTGCAAAACCAGCAAGCATCAGCACAATCCCAGGATAAAAAAATAGCCATCGGGGACTATACAACAATAGAAATCGCAGATGTCGCCAGCCATCGCGCCAGCTTCGCAAATGCGGCGGGCGACTGCGACCATCCGGGGACAGCACTGTGGGCACTTCGGTTATCGATAAGCTGTGAAGCGTGGCCTTCACTACCATCTCGCTCGCGAACTCCATTCCTGTCGTTCGCAGGTCGAGATCAATGATTGCCGCCTTGTTGAAACCTCTTAGACCGCAATGGAAATCGCCACAGCGACTTTTGAAGAATAACCTCCCTATTGTGGTCAGCACGGGATTGCCGAGATATCGATGAAGTTTGGGCATCGCTCCTGGCTTTATTCCGCCCTTGAATCGGTTGCCCATCACGAGCGCGTAACCCTCGCGCAGTTTTTCGACGAACGGGTCCAGAGCGCTGAAATCATAGCTGTCGTCCGCGTCACCCATGATCACGTATCTTCCACGGGCTGCGGAAATCCCTCCCATCAAAGCACTGCCGTAACCCTTCGTTTCGATTGACACAACGCGCGCGCCCATCGAAGTTGCAATTTCCTGAGACCCATCAGTGCTTCCGTTGTCAGCGATCACTATCTCGCCGGCGATTCCCAGTTGTGCTAGCGATCGGTGCGCCTTCTCTATGCACTGTCCCAATGTCTCCGCTTCATTCAAGCAGGGCATCACTATGGATAACTCCATATCTGTTCCCTGATCCAGTGACAGTTTTTCAGACATTTCCAGAGTCGATTTTATCTCTTGACGTACGATAGCCAATAGGAGCGGGCCTTAGATTCTAAGCTCACGCAACGCGTTTACGAAGATCGTTTGCGCCGACATCATATGGCCGTGACATGCTCACGCAACGAAGGGCGGCTTGTGAGAGAGCGGCAGCGGAACGAACGCACGATAAAGGAGGCTGTTGAAGTTGTCAAATTACATTGAGATTCCAAATTGCGTTATGATTCCGCAATGCCCTGACGCTTCAACGACTATAAATCTCGTTCAGGATAAGATCTCGATGATTTCAGCGCTGAAAGAACCTCGCAACGAATTTATTCGTCTGCACCTTGAACTGTCCAAACGAATAAATTTCTCGCTACTCGGGATTATGTGAACCGTCTTGAGTCGGTCGCCTGCATCAACACAGGACTCCTCGAAGCTGGCCAAACCAACTTGCTCTGGTCCGGGATAGATCTTTCCAGTTGTGCGTCATCTTGAAACAGTCTTTTTGACCAACCGAAAATCTCGTTGCAAATCGCGCGTAAATTGTTGTCATCCGCAGTCCTCTGTGTGAATACTCTGGCTAGAGAAACTGGACTCCAACCACTAAACCAACCAATCTCTCACACGTCGCGAACAGTCGACGACTATGGCTCGTACTTTGCTCAAAGAGTGTTGCGCTCCGGCTTGGATCGGCAAGGTTTTAGAAACAAAACGGCTTCTGGGAAAGATATGTATACGATCGGATGGATACTGGTTGCCCTGATAGTTGCAGCGCTTGTGCGTAACCTAATTACAGCCGTGAATCTTCCGCCTCCACTTGTGAGAAATGCGCCGGTGATCGCCGCCATTACCGCCGTGAATATCATGTCTGCCCTCGACGCAATAAGCACAATCTATCTAGTAGACCACGGATACTCGGACGAGATGAACCCGGCGATGGATGCTTTGCTTGGACATAGCTATGTTTTGTTTTTCCTCGTTAAGATGTCGATAACGCTCGTCGCAACAATGGTCTGCTGGCACTACTATGGGCGCAGGCGACGAGCCAGGATGGTTCTGAAACTGACTTCACATATTTATTCGTTGTTGCTGGCGTGGCATTGCTTACTGCTGTCGAGTGTGTTGCTGTAGATCGTTTCCAGGAAACTCGCCGAATCACACCCCGCTGCTAATAGTCGAAATCCCAGCCAATCCTTTGCGAGCTCTGCGGCTCAGCGGCTTTGCGTGAACCTGAGATTTCGAGTGTTCATTTCAGGTTCACGCAAAGCCGCTGAGCCGCAAAGCCCGCAAAGGACGTGAGTGGGATTCTTGATAATTGTGATACTATGCCGCCCACGAGTATCACCCGATGAAGCCGCTGACCTTATTATTGATTCCGGCTTTGATTGCCTTGGGCCTGCAGCACCACATTCTGGCCCGCTCACCTCAAGACGCCAGTCGCGATCCGCTCGGATATGGTCTACTCGATGGGCCGTCAGCCATAACAATGGTCGACCTCAATCGCGACGGCAGACCTGAAATCGTCGTAACCAACCGCCGCGCCAATGCTGTCTCGGTACTCCTAAACAATGGCAATGGAAGCTTCAGCGTTAAGAACCGGTACGCTACCGGTGCCGCGCCGTCCGCGGTCGTCGCCTTTGACTTAAACCGGGACGGCAAACAGGACATCGCCGTTGCCAACTCCGGTAGCGATTCAGTGTCAGTCTTTTTTGGTAATGGCGATGGCACGTTTACTCGCGCAAAGGAGTACCCTACTGGCGCGGTCCCAAGCGCTCTGGTCGTGTGTGATCTCAACCACGATCGCAGTCCCGACCTTGTTGTCGCCAATCGATACGGCAACTCAGTATCGGTGCTGTTAGGAAAGGCTAATGCTACGTTGAGCCCGAAAGTAGACTACCCCGCTGGATTTTTGCCTTACTCAATATTGCTCAACGACGTTAATCGAGATGGAAAGCAAGACTTGCTGGTGACCAGCACCTTCGACCACGCGATATCAATTCTCCCAGGTAACGGAGACGGCACGTTTGGAGCGCGGAAGAGATTCGCGATGGCCAGGCGAAGCTGCGCAATGTTGTTTGGTGATCTCACCGGTGATCGGCCCAGCATAATAGTTCCTAGTCGGTTTGGTTATCTGATATCGATGCAATTGTTCAGGGCCGATGGCAGTCAGGAGAGCCGAAGCGAGTATCTATCGGGCAAGGGACCGCGATCGGTTCTTGCCGCCGACTTCAACAAGGATGGCAAGGTGGACCTGGCTGTGGTGAACGCCGGACATTCCGCCGGCGAAGCGGGTTCAGTCTTTGTGTTTTTGGGCAATGGGGCGGGAGGATTCGAATCGAAAGCAAGCTATGTTACCGGCAACGCTTCTCACTCGCTGGCGGTTGGTGATCTGAACGGCGATGGTAAATTGGACATTGCGGTTCTCAACGGTAGCTACGACTTCGGGGGGAGCGTATCGATACTTTTTGGGACCGGCGACGGGACTTTTGGGGGTCGAGCGGATTATGCGATCGGTGGTTATCAGATCTGGGTTAATTTTGGCGAAGACTCCAACGGAAAATCGGAACAAAAAGCGGGAGTGGTTGAGAAGCCGAAACGGTAGGGGGTTGGTGGCATTGGTGCTTTGCGAGGTCGTGGATTTCAGAGTCGTTGGTTTCGCGCAGAGTCGCAGAGGCGCAAAGGCGCAGAGTCAGAGGCCAGCGGGCTGAAGGTTAGCCAGGCCCCCGGGTTACCCCGACGGGTACCCAGGACTTGAAATCCCGAAAAAAAGCTTTGCCTTTCAGGAAAATACCAGTATAGTTGCTAACCGCAGGATAGGTGCTAACCGCAGGACAGGGCTTCCTACTTCTACGGCCCTTGAGGTGCACGGTCCTCTTCAGTAAAGAAGTTTATTAGTGAGTCCGATTTGAAGCGCCGCCTGCCTTCCCAGACCAGTTGACTCTTAGATGGTGATAAGAGACTACACTGACCTCAATGGGCAAAGGCGCACCCAGTCTGTTTGCGGGGTCCGATTTCGCACTTTACTCTTTTGCCTCACGGCACGACGTCGTATGGAGGTTCACGCCGCCATGTCAGCTTCGCGAATTAAAGCAATCTCTTCTGGCAGAATTCTGTCGGCTCGCCTGGCATTCTGCGTTCTACTCGCCGCCGTATGTCTTCTGACATTCCCAAGAAAGAGCGCGCAAACTTTCTCTCTTTCAGGTTCGACCCAATCCGTGGGCGACGTAACCACTCTGAAGAGGGATATGACAGGTGAACGAATCGCAAACCTGAGCAAGCGACTGGAACTGACTCGGTTGCCGGAGCCGAATGATCAGGCAACCGCGGCACTGTCGATGGCGGCGGGTGATTTCGACGAGAATGGAATTCCCGATCTGGTTGTTGGATTCGCTTCAAGTGACAGTTATGAACTGACTCTATATAGTGGCGATGCGGATTCGCTGTATCCCGATACTCCGGCTGCGCGCCAGCGCCAAGGATCGCGAGGATCGCACCTATCAACAGCACTTATACCTGGTAGTTCATTCCGTATGACAGCTGCGCCTGATTTCCTCGTTGCAGGCGACTTTGATTTCGATGGTCATCTTGATTTGGCAACGGCAGCAAAGGGCGGCGATGCCGTCGATGTTCTTACTGGCGACGGAAAGGGCAAGTTCGCTTTGGCGAAGAGAATTGATCTTGGCGGAAGGGTGACCGCGCTAGGCTCGTCGAATCAGGGCGAGTCTCGGGGAATCTCAGACTTAGCGATTGGAGTAATAGATAAGACAGGACCGGCAGTGGTTCTTTTCAGGATGGCGAACCCCGAGCGCGAGACAATTCGAATGTCCGCAGAAGTTGCTGCTCTGACATTCAGAGCATCAAATGGGAATTCGCCCGAGTTGCTCATTGCAGCTGGTCGCGACCTGTTGATTTATGCGAACGGAACGTCGCGTCGGGCGCGCTCATTCTCTTCAACGATCCGTTCGATGTTGTTGGGAAGTTTTTTGAACAGCCACACAACAGATTTAGCTCTTCTGCTTGAAGAGGGTGAAATCGACATTTTGGGTGGATCATCCTCAGGAACATTGAGTGGTGCGGATTCGGAGGTCAGTGTTTTGGGCGCGTGGCCCGGCTCCACGCAGCTCGCGCGAGCTCGGATTTCTGGTGGCAATACTGACGATCTCATAGCGATAGACAGAAACGCTCACAGGCTGCAGCTACTCATTGATAACACAACCTCTTCCGAATCTGTCAGTGTGGGTCCGGGAAGCCGCGCTTCCCTCTCGATCGATGTCGAAGGAGAGCCGTTTGCTGCTCTTCCCATGCGTCTGACTGAAAGCGCCCTCACTGACATGGTCGTACTTAGGGCCAATCAGTCTGCGCCGGCAGCCGTTCACGTAACGTTGGCGATGACATTCCTAGTGGATAACACGGGTGATTCGGGTCCTGGCTCGTTAAGACAAGCAATTACTAATGCTAACAACAACGCTGGGGCTGATACGATTAATTTCGCCATTCCAGGCCCGGCGCCCCACACAATAAATCTCCTAACGGCGCTTCCCGCAATCACCGAATCGGTAACCATAAACGGCACGAGTCAGCCGGACTTTGCGGGCACGCCGGTGGTCGAGTTGAACGGTGTTGGCGCCGGCTTCGCGGATGGTCTTACTCTAAACGGCCCGAGTAACTTAGTAAAAGGACTAGTAATCAATCGGTTCATCGGCAATGGGATCGTTATAGCCTCGAACGGAAACACTATTGAGGGAAACTTTATCGGCACGAATGCCGCCGGAACATTCGCCCTAAGTAACACACTGGATGGCATTTTCATGGCCACCGGGTCAATCAACACGATTGGCGGAACGACTCCAGCTATGCGAAACCTCATTTCCGGAAACCGCAACGGAATTCAGATGAACGGCGCCGGCACCGGTAATCAGGTGCGAGGAAATTTTATTGGCACTAATGTTTCGGGCACTAGCTCGATAGGCAATTCCGCGAACGGCCTCTTACTAGCTGGACCATCCAATACTGTTGTAGGGGCTCCCGGTTCGGCTTCCAGCAACACTATCGCTTTTAACGGAGCAGCTGGGGTTGCGGTGACCGCAGGCATAGGTAATTCAATTCTGTCCAATTCTATTTTCGGACAGGGAGGACTTGGAATTGATCTCGGCCCGACGGGCGTGACTCCAAACGATCCGGGCGATGTCGACGGTGGCCCGAACACGCTCCAGAATTTTCCCGTCTTAACCTCAGCAGTTTCGGCTGGGACAAGCACCACAGTTCAGGGCACACTCAATAGCACGCCAGGCACGATTTTCAGGCTCGAGTTCTTTTCCGATCAAGTTCCAAATGCGTCCGGATTTGGCGAAGGCCGAACGTTTATCGGTTCGATTAACGTCACCACTGACGCCTCAGGAGACGCCAGCTTCAACCAGACTTTTCCGGTCACCGTTTTTCCGGGTCAAGTCGTTACCGCTACAGCCACAAATCCGGGCAACAGTACATCTGAATTCTCGAAGGCCCTCCAGATAGGTGGAGTGTCAGGCGGTACACCGGCGGATCTCGCGGTACTCGCCAGCGTCTCGCCAGCGCTTGTGAATGCAGGGTCACAACTTACCAAGAACATTATCGTGAGCAACGCGGGTCCAGCCGTCGCGACAAATGTGACAGTTACGGATGTGTTTTCGTCAAACGTAAGCACTGTATCGTGCAGTTCAACTGGCGGCGGCGTATGTGGCGGCTCAGGCAACAACCAGACTATTACCTTTGCCTCGCTGCCGGTCGGAGCAAGCGCAGTCATAACGATAGTTGCGAATGTCTCGTGTTCCGTTCCCAACGGGACGGTCGTCGGGAATACTGCGACGGTCTTCAGCGCTTCAACTCCGGACATAAATCCGCTCAACAACGTATCCACCGCTAATGCGATCGTTAGCAATCCGCCGCCGATAATAACTTGTCCGGCGGGCATAACGCAGTTCAACGATCTCAATCAGTGCTCGGCCATTGTTAATTTTGTGGTACCCTCGGCATCCGGCGTCTGTCCGGCTAATGTCGCTTGTTCACCGCCGAGCGGGTCTGCGTTTCCAATCGGAGTTACAACGGTGAATTGCGTGGCGACCGGCGCAGGTGTCACCGCGAGTTGCTCATTTACTGTCACGATTAACGATTTCCAGCCCATCCAGCTTCAGTGTCCGCCGAACGTTTCGGTTACTACTGTCACCAGCTGCACGCCTGTGGTGAACTTCTCGCAACCGACTGTAATAGATAACTGTCCTGGGGCTAGAGTCATCTGTGTACCCCCGTCGGGATCGTCATTCCCGATCGGTAACACCAATGTCACCTGCACTGCAACCGACGCAAAAGGTGTTACAGCAACTTGCGGATTCACGGTCACAGTAATCGGTTTGCCACAGGCCCTTGTAAGACTGGAAGGTGGCGGTTCAACGCTCGATTTCGGACCGATCAACGCAAGCCGAAAGTTCCGCAAGTTGAAGAAGCAACCGGTAAGAAACTTCACTGTTGAAAACGTCGGGTGCGGAGACTTAGTGTTGACGTTCCTTTCACTGGTGCGAACCGGCCCAGATGTTGACGGGGGCTTCATTACCGATCCCGATGATCGCGCCCTGTTCAATCTCACCATCGTAGACAATCAAGGCAATGAGAGGCCTTTCGAGCTTTTGACCGATGTGAGGATCCCGCCGGGCGGGAAGCAACTCTTCAAGATTCGATTCAATCCGCTTATACCGGCCGTACAGAATCGAACGTCCGGACTGGCAGCAGCGGACGTACTTCCGGAACGAATTGAATCGCTGTTGACGTTCCTTCAAAATGGCGGCACGCCGCTTACGATCAGGCTGGTCGGCCACATTGACACCGCGGTGCAGCTGATCGATCCGGTGAATCCGCGGGTGTTCCCCTTTATTGGTTTCTCGAGGGACGAGAATGACTTCGTGATCGAATTCTCGATCTTCGACGCGAACCTGGACACGACAAAGGTTACGTATCAGTTCTTCAATAAAAAGTTGGCGCCGGTGGAACCGCCAATAACCGTCGCCCTGGCGTCTCTCGTAAACAGTTCGCATTTCGTTGAGGGCCAAAGCTTCACCATAATTCAGAGGATTTCCGGAGCAAAAGATCATCCAGAAATTGCTGGGGTACAGGTCACCGTTTCTGACGGTGAAACCAGCAGTACAGCTATATCCGATGTTTTTCCCAGCGTAAACATCAAGGCTCTAAGCTTGCGCGACTTCCCTGGGGTCACACTCGTGGCGCCTAAACGTTCGTTGCCGTCACGCAAGGAATAAATCAGTAACTGGATAACCGCTACCGCAGTCACTCGGATCTAGGGGGTAAAAATGAGAAGTATCTTTCGTAATTGGATCGCGACGGGTTTGTCGTTCGTCATCGTCCTCACTGTCGTTCTTGTTCCCTGTTCAGCCAGGGCGGAAAGCGGCGACCATTCGAGCGACCGGCCGATCCACCTTTACGCCACCGCGTCTGGTGGCCCAATCGGCAGGATCGGAAGTGATCCCATCAGGTCGAGCTCCTTGTTGATAAATGGTCAACCCTCAACGGCAGGGCAGGTTGTATGGTCGGGGGATCTGCTGCAGTCGAGCCCGGGCGCCAAAGCTTGCGTACCGCTTGACTCAATCGGCCAGGTCCGAATCGGAGGCGGAACCACTCTGCGGCTCGCAACACGGCCGTCCTCTCGCGAAGATGGAACTAAGGGCCTCACTCTTGTGGCGTCTCTCGCGCAGGGAGAAATTGCGGTTGAGCTTCAGCCGTCCGCAAACGCTTATCTTCGAGCTGCGAGAACCGAATACGAATCCTCAAGTGGAGCTTCTTTTAAGGCTAGCGTCAAGAATGGAATTGGCTCTGTCGAAGTCAAGTCCGGCGTGGTGCACCCTGAGACGCAGGGTGCACAGCATCAATACACCATAGCCCCGGTTGGTCACGATTCACACATTAAGGTGCGCGCTGGAAAACTGGTCCGCCTCCAGGTGCAGGTTCGAGAGGATGATAAGCCGGTTCCGGGAGTCGGAGTGTTGTTCGCGCTCGACACCTCCGGAGCGGTGATCGGTGTCCTCGGTATGGGTACACTCTCTGGAACTACTGCTAACGTTGTTACAGACGCCGACGGGATGGCAGCGGTTCAATTCGTAGCACGGGACTATTCGGGCACCGGGCCGGTTTCGGCGACTGTAGAAGGAACGCGAGTGGCCTGGACCGGAGAAATTACAGTGACTTCTTACGGCGATCACGTGAAGACTAGTACGTGGGCATGGGTAATACTTGGGGGCGCGGCTGCCGCTGGGGGTATCGCCTATGCGGTGACTCGTGACCCCGATAAGCCGCCGCTGACAGCACAGCCACCGATGGTGAAGAATCCTTAAAAGAAGAAATAGGACCAATAGGACGGATTGGTCCTATTGGTCCGATTGGTTCAATTGGTCCTATCAACTCTTCCCCAGAGTTTGACAGATAACCGGCCTCCAGGAGTAGAACGGATGAAAATAAGAGCACTGCTGCTGTTGTTGTTTATCGCTACACCGTGTTTTGCCCAGAACTATCACCCGCTCGTCGAGGTTTATCCCGGCTTCTCTTACATGAGAATTGACGGCGACGAAAGGGATAATCGCAACTTTTATGGGTGGAACGGCGCATTGAGCGTGAACGCCACAAAGATTTTCGGGTTCACAGTTGATGCAAGCGGGCACTACCAGGACAACGTTATTGAACGCTCGAGATTCTTCTCACTGCTTGCCGGACCTCGCTTTACCTCGCGGAACAATGAGTTTACGACATTCGGACACGTACTCCTCGGAGGAATGCATCAACACGAGCGGGTTGCCACTTTGGATCAGCAGTTTGACACGCACGGCGTCGCTTTTGCAGCGGCATTTGGGGGCGGAGTCGACGTTAACGTTACGCACCATTTTGGGGTACGGGTGATTCAAGCCGAATACGTGCTCTCGAAATTCAATCGCGCGGTATCAGGCAAGGAGGTACAGCATCACGCTCGCGTTGGGTTCGGTGTCGTGTTCAGATTCGGATATAAGCCCGATTGATCATCGTGTGTTCATTTGGATTCGCAGGTTACCGTCTTGAGATCCGGTTCGAGCGAGCATTCTTTCGACGGTGACCAGGGCGGTCCTTCAACAAATGAGATTCTGGTTATTTGTAGAAGGATCACCATGCGATCCGGCAGAACGGCGCCAAATCTCGCTGAAACGTTCGCCGTTTCGCCTGAATAGATGTTTTTCTTCTCGGATTGAGCAACGCTGTTGCTGGCATTTCCGATCGACGCATCAAAGATATCTAATTGCCATTCCACTTCGGTGATTCTTCGATTACCTTCGTTGGCGATAGTGAGTGTCGACCTAACCTTCGCGAGCGCACCGATACCATCATTCTCCAATCGAGCGCTAACCAACGAAAACCCGGAAGAATTCTGTGTGTTCGGTGATTTAGGACTCGCCGCGAGTTCCTCGCTGTAAGTTCCCTCGAGCCGAAAGAGGCGGAAGATTGGGGAATTCTCGGTCTGGGCGTTCTGGAGAATGGCCGGTTGTGGGAACGGGATTCTGTCGAGAGAATGACTTGGGCCGAAACAGATTAAAGTGAACGCGCCTGCAAACATAACGTGTAGGGACCAGACCTTCATTTGCTTGACGCCACGCAGCAGCATAATCAGGCAGAAATTGTAACATCGATGGTTTTGTTTTCTTCTGCGTAATCTGCGGGATTAGCCTGCACCGGAAGTCGTTTAGTTCTTGTCAGCAACATAGGGGCTTATCCGAAGATTACACAGATTACGGAGAAGAAGAGCTCAGAAAGGGCTACGCAAACACATCGGGGTCAGTCTCGAGAAAAAACTCATCATGGAGCGAACGCGCAACTGACTCTACGTCGCTCTCATCGATCACGAACGTCAGGTTTATCTCAGAAGCTCCCTGACTGATCATGTTCACGTTGGTGCCTGCGATCGCCTTGAACAGCCGGCTCGCCACTCCCGGTGTAAATTTCAGGTTGTCGCCGACGACACAGACGATTGCCTTCCCTCGCTCGATTGAAACCTCACCAATTCCGCTGAGATCCCGGGTGATCGGCTCCAGCTGATCCGCGTTATCGAGCGTTATCGATACCGAGACTTCTGACGTGGTCACAACATCGACCGATGTCTTGTGACGATCGAAAACCTCGAAGATCGTGCGTAAGAACCCATACGCGAGCAACATTCGCGTCGAGGTCACGTTGACTATCGTAACCCCTCGCTTGAATGCGATTGATTTGATCAGGTTTCGTGAAGGGTGCGGCTGCGCCACTATCAGGGTGCCTTCGCAGCCAGGATTATTGGTGTTGTAAATATGAACCGGAATCCCGCGTTCAACTGCCGGCAAGACCGTGCTCGGATGCAGAACCTTTGCCCCGAAATATGAGAGCTCCGATGCTTCCGCAAACGATATCACCCGGATTCGTTTTGCGTTGGGAACAGCACGAGGATCCGCGGTCATCAGCCCATCAACATCGGTCCAGATTTCAATTGCTTCTGCACCCAACGCAGCGCCGATCAGTGCGGCCGAGTAGTCCGAGCCGCCGCGGCCAATGGTGGTCGTCACGCCGCCCGTTGTCGACCCGATAAAGCCCTGTGCAACAGGCACTCGTCCGGCGCTTACAAGTGGACCCAACACGGCGCGAGCCCGGTTGTTTGTCTCCTGCAGATCCGGAGCAGCTTTGGAAAAGTTGTCATCAGTGATTATGAACGCTCGCGAATCGACCAGCTCTGCGGCAACACCGCGGGATTCGAGAGCGGCCGTTACGATCACCGATGATAAACGCTCGCCGAAGGAAGCTATCGCGTCCTGGCTGCGAAGGGTGAGTTCGCCGAGGGTTGCTACAGAACGCACCAGATTTTCCAGATCCGCAAACTGAGCGTGTATCTCCTGCTCGACTTCGAGCAGCCGAGGCGACATGAAAGTCTCGAGGAGATTTCGCGCGGTAATCAAATGGCGCTCGCGTAGATCTTCGATCACCGCTACCGCAAGTTCCGTGGAACGTTCTCTCGCGGTCCTGGCCAATCCCAGAAGTGCCTCGGTAACCCGCGCGAGGGCTGAAACGACAACGACCGGAGAGCGATCCAGACGCCCCAGAACAATCTTAGCGGTCCGGTCTATTGCAGCGGCATCCTGCACGGAAGTTCCGCCAAATTTCATTACGATCATAGTTGAGGTTTATACAGGCCAACACGACTTTATCGCCAGCCGTTGATAGTGCACGCCTCCACCCACGCAGGGTGGGTGGAGGCGCAAACCTTTAGGAGGGTTCGTAGATACCCTAGGTGTGGTTTAACGTGTTACTGGTATCAGCGGATGAGCGCCCGCGAGAAACAACGCCCCGCGATTCACGCGGGGCGTTTAAGTGGCAGTAGCAGTTCAACCAGGAATTCTCTCGACAACACAGCACACATTGCGATCCCCGATTTGCGGTTCCCATTGGATGGAACCTCACAATCGCAAAGCGACAATTGCAAATCAGCAATCCGCAATCGCAAATCGCCAATCTCGATCATTCGCAGCCGACGCTTAGGGTGTTGTAATCGCGACGTATTGCTTCCGGGATCGTTTGTACCTTATCAACCGAGATATGCACCCCAATATCGCGCAAGTCCTTTGCAAGCACTTGCACCGCTTCCACTATGTAAGCATTAAATCTGTCTTCCGTTCCATGATGTCTTCTCCGCTGCAGCAAAAAACACATCAATTCCCCATAAGTCTTTTCGTCATTAATTGGCATGATGGCTCCTTCTCCTAATCTTTTTTTAGTCACCGGCCTCGCTCAGGACTGGTGATCGGGTCATTGCATCCGCTTGCGGTTCGACCGCGGCCTTGAGCTCAAGCGAAAAATCGGGCCCGGCCTCGTGAGCGTAAGCAAGTTCACCATGCTGAGTAAGGTCCAATCCTATTGTCTCCTCCTCCTCCGATACTCGCAGACCAAAGACCATGTCCACGAGCTTTAATATCGCGATCGTTCCTGCCGCCGCGATTAACCAAGAGAAACAAACAGCTATCAGTTGGTTCAGGATCTGTTGGGGGTTCCCGTCGATCGCTCCCACGGGGAGGGAGTTTCCGCTTGCGTCTTTGAAGATGGGATTGATTGATGCGGTAGCGAAGACGCCTGTCAGCAGCGCACCAATCGTACCGGCTGCGCCATGGACTCCGAACACGTCAAGCGCGTCGTCGTATCCAAACCGCCGTTTGACCACTGCGGTCATCACGTAACAAACAGCGCCGCCCAGCAAGCCGATCAGCAACGCTGAAGCGGGACTGACGAAGCCGGATGCCGGAGTTATCGCAACAAGACCGGCGACTGCTCCAGAGATTGCTCCTAATACCGATGGCTTGTTGGTCCTTGCCCATTCCGCGGCCATCCACCCGATCGCTCCGGTCGCCGCGGCAAAATGCGTCGCGACAAATGCGCTCGTTGCCAGGCCCCCAGATGAAAGCGCACTGCCGGCGTTAAACCCAAACCAACCCACCCAAAGCAGACAAGCACCGATAAAACTCAGTATCAAATTGTGCGGTGGAGATTGGAGAGCCGGATAACCGACCCTTTTCCCGATGTACACCGCGCAGACCAACGCTGATACTCCGGAACTGATGTGCACCACCGTACCGCCGGCAAAATCAAGCGCTGGAAACCTGCCGCCGAGCGCCGCATTCAACAATCCACCATTTCCCCAGACCATATGAGCAAGCGGTGCATACACGACTAACGACCAGAGAACCGTGAAGGCGAGCATCGCGCTGAATTTCATCCGCTCGGCGAAGGCGCCGGTTATCAGAGCGGGAGTGATTATTGCGAACATCAGTTGAAACATCATGAAGGTCTGGTGCGGTATGGTGGCGGCATAAGCAGTGTTGGGCGCGATTCCTACGCCTTTGAGGAAAATATGTCCTGGACCGCCAATAACCGCATCACCTTCAGCGAAGGAAAGGCTGTAGCCACAGATGAACCAGATGACGGTCACCACCGCCATTAACACAAAGCTCTGCATCATGGTGGCGAGGACGTTTTTGCGATTTACGAGTCCCCCGTAAAACAGCGCCAGGCCAGGCCCGGTCATCAGAAGGACCAGGGCGCAACAAACCAGCATCCATCCATTGTCGGCCGAGCTTTGCGCAGCGGCTATGGCATCCTGGAGGCGCCGAATTTGCTCGTCCCCGCTTTGGGCATTGATTGCGAGAGGAATTCCAACGATTACCATGGGGACACCCAGCATTCTGAACAGGCGTTTTACCGTCATCTTCTCCCTCCGGAAAAATTGAGAGCCACGGGCCAGCGGCTCTTAACGGGCCCTTGGCAACCTGTGTGCCAGCGCCAGGTTGCGGTTTGATCTTGTTTTTGTGGGGTTTGATTATGCTTTTGGGGAGGCGCGCAATAAGGGTTCCTACAAATTTGTAGGTGATTCTATAGGGTCCAACAAAATTGTTGGTTGTATTAAGAGATTGGCTAAAAGAGAACCTGGTAATACGGTCTAGAAACCGCCTCGCTTTATTCGATGGTATCTTCGGGCTCTTTCCTGAAAGCGTTGACCTCCACTGGTGTTCTCTCAACGAAACCGCTGGCAATCTATCGTGTACTTCTTAACCTTGTAACCGAGAATCCGCTCGGTGGTATCCAGCAGTTTCGCAGCGCGGGCGCGGTTGCCACGCGAAGTCTTAAGCGCATCCTGAATCAAATCCTTCTCGTACGCCTCGATCGCGGCAGTTAAACTCAGTCGCGTTACGGTATCGCTGGCGGTCGCGGTCTGAAGAGTCGGCGGGAGATGATGCCCGTGAATCACATTTCCATCGCAAACCAATAGAGTTCGCTCAATACAGTTCTCGAGCTCACGAACGTTTCCGGGCCAATGATATGACGTGAGCATGTCTATGGCCGGCGTTGAAATTCGTTTGATTCGTTTGTGATGCTGTCGCGTGTACTTGTCCACGAAGTGCTCTGCAAGCTCGAGGATATCCGTCCTGCGCTCGCGCAAAGGCGGAAGATAGATAGCGAAAACATTCAAACGGTAATAGAGGTCCTCGCGAAAGCTTCCTTCGCGCATCGCACTCTCGAGATCTTTATTGGTGGCTGCGATAAGGCGCACATTCGATTTGATGGTTTCGGTGCCGCCCAAACGCTCGTACTCCCGTTCCTGTAACACTCGCAATAGCTTTATTTGCGTAGCCTGGCTCAACTCACCGATCTCGTCGAGGAAGAGAGTCCCGCCCTCTGCCATTTCGAACCGGCCTTTTTTACGACTGCTCGCTCCGGTAAACGCACCCTTCTCGTAACCGAAGAGCTCGGATTCGATCAAGCTCTCCGGGAGTGCCGCGCACGCTACCTTTATGAACGGCTTGCTTGAACGCGGCGAATTGTAATGAATCGCGTGGGCGATCATTTCCTTGCCGGTTCCGGATTCGCCGCGGATCAAAACGGTGGTGTTGGTGGGCGCAACCTGTGAGATCTGTTCGTACACCTGCCTCATCGGGCCGCTGTTTCCGATGATATTCGAAAAATCGTAGCGCTGCTTGAGTTCCTGCCGCAGGTGTATGTTTTCATCCAGAAGTCGTTGCTTATCAAGCTCAACCATCTGATGAACCTTTAATCCCTGAGCGATTATCGATGCGACGACTCGCAGGAACTTCACGCCTCGATCGTAATCACGATCCTTCTTATATCTGAGTACCCCAGCAAGCGCGCCGACTGACCTTCGATTCAAGGTTATCGGCACGCAGATGAAGGTGATTTCTTGCCGGCTCAATTTTTTGGTAGAGGTGGCGCGTCCCAAATACAGCGGTTCATTACTCGCTTGCGGAACGACAACCGGCTTCCCGCTTTCGATGACTCTCCCGGTAATTCCCTCTCCAAGTTGATAACGAGCTTTCCGACCGTCAGGCGTGAGCCCACAGGCAGCTTCGATATAAATCTCATCCGAATCGGGGCTCAGCAACATTACCGCGCTGCTTACAAATCCGTGGTGGTTTTCTAGTATCTCCAGTACGCGATGAAGCGCGGCCTTCTGATCGAGCGTTCCCGAGAGCGCCTGACTGATCTCCACAAGCGTCGTCAGTTTTCTGATCTCGCCACTCTGGTCAGTTCTTGAAGCCATCGTTGAACAGCCTTGATTGAGTTTCCTACAATTTTGTCGGGCTCCGGAGAAGCGCCGACATTATTGTAGTTTGCGGATCGGCCCGTCAAGCTGCCGGCAATGCCTGAACACCCGATAAAAAGCCTTCGATTGTGATTAGAGAAGAATTTCAGCCAGTGGGCAAACAGTTTGTAACAGCAAGGCACATTCCGAAATCCCTCGCTTCGCTATCGATAAAACAAAATGAATTAAAAAGTCGAGATACGTGTTCCTCATGACGGTTATGGTACTGACATTGCTCTAGCGCAGAGTTCGTAAGGATCGAATGCGTTACTGGGTTAACTATCGTATTCCGCCCCGAGTGCATGCAGTACGCGCTTGCCGTGACGATAACATCCAGGCAGGAGCTAAATGCCAGATCATTGCAACGAACAATTGCTGTACGACCCGCACGAAGAGCATGACGCCTGCGGCGTCGGGTTCGTCGCTGAGATCTCCGGGCAACCGAGCCATACGATAGTCCAAAACGCAATCGAAGCCCTGTGCAATCTCACCCATCGCGGAGCAGTTGACGCCGACGGGCGTACTGGTGACGGCGCCGGACTCCTCCTTCAACTTCCCACTCGATTCTTCCTTCGCGAAGCAGAGCGACTCGGACAAAGAGCCGAAGCCGATCTCGCGGTTGGCATGTTCTTTCTTCCTCAAGCAAAGAGCGAGGCCGAGCATTGCCGAGAAATCACAACTCGCACTCTCAAACGCTGTGGTTTTGAACCGATCGTATGGCGACTGGTTCCAACTGAGCCTGACCACCTGGGCGCAAAAGCGCTGGCTACCGCGCCACTTATCGAACAACTCCTGATTGCCCGCGGCGGTGTTTCAAAGCTTGAATTTGAATCCAGCCTGTATGTTGCGAGACGCGAGATCGAGCAACAAACCTCGACCATCGAAGCTTTCTACATTCCCTCGTTGTCCTCGAAAACCATCGTCTACAAAGGTCTCTTCGTTGGCAGTCAGCTGTCGCCATATTATCCCGATGTCACACAACCCGATTTTGAATCCGCTCTCGCGGTGTTCCATCAACGATACTCAACCAACACGTTTCCCAACTGGTCCCTCGCACAACCATTTCGCCTGCTGGCACATAACGGCGAGATAAATACCATTTCGGGCAATCGCAACTGGATGCGAGCCCGCGAGCTTGCCAGCGATGCGCCCGCAAACGGCGGATCTGTGATTTGGCCAAAAGGTTCCGACTCCGCGAGTCTCGACAACGCTCTCGAGCTACTGGTCAGATCTGATCGCAACATCACTCAATCGCTGATGATGCTGATCCCTGAAGCCTACGAAAACTCGAATGAGATTTCGCGGGAGCTGCGCGGCTTCTATGACTATGCTGCCACTCTCACTGAGCCGTGGGACGGACCAGCAGCGGTATCATTCAGTGACGGCCGCATGGTGGGTGCGGTCCTCGATCGGAATGGCCTGCGCCCAGCCAGATACCTCGTTACAACTGACGGCCGAGTGATTGTGTCGTCAGAAACCGGAGTCATCGATCTCGATCCTGCGCTTGTTCTGCACAAAGGGCGGCTTGGCCCAGGACAAATGATTGCAGTCGACACAGAGTCGGGCCGCTTGTTTACCAATAAAGAAATCAAGAGAACGGTGGCGGCGATGAACCCTCATGCCGGATGGGTTCAACGTACGTTCATTCATTGCCCGGAAGTCGGTGATCATCCTCCAACGGCGAGCGACGACGAGCCTCGATTGGTCAGACGAATGAAACGCTTTGGCTACACCGTCGAGGATGTTGAGAGGATATTGGCCCCGATGCTTGCCGACGGCAAAGAACCCGTTGGATCGATGGGCGATGACACGCCACTCGCTGTTTTATCGTCCAAACCGCGACTGTTGTATTCGTACTTCAAGCAACGGTTCGCACAGGTCACCAACCCGGCGATCGACCCGATCAGGGAACGCACGGTGATGTCGTTGACTACCTTGCTCGGCGCTCGGACCAACATCACCTGCGACGGGCCACCGCCCTCCAGGCTGATTAAATTTGCAAGCCCGATTCTTTCCACAACGGCGCTAAATTGGCTCACCAGACAACGAGGACAAGGTGTTAGATGCGTGACTCTGCCCGCGCTATTTGAAGTCGAGCACGGGAAAAAGGGAATGCGGCTTGCGCTCGACCAGCTTTGCAGTCAGGCCGCCGAAGCAATCGATGCGGGCTGCACAATCGTGGTGATAAACGATTTGGGAGCAGACGAAAGTCATGCGCCGGTTCCAATGCTGCTCGCAGTCGGATCTCTTCACAATTTTCTGATCCGAACCGGACGACGAATGCGGGCTAGCCTTGTCGCTTGCACTGGAGAGGCGCGAGATGATCATCAAGTCGCCTGCCTTATCGGGTTCGGAACCAATGCCGTCAGTCCATCGCTGGCATTTGATGTAATCGCCTACGAGGCTCCCAACCGCGGCTTCACCGCGGCTGATGCTCTGAGAAATTACCGGCAGGCGCTTGAAGACGGGCTCCTGAAAATCATGGCCAAAATGGGGATCTCCACTGCCGCCGGTTATTGTGGAAGCCAAACGTTTGAAATTGTTGGACTGGAGCGTGACGTTGTTGACAAGCACTTTAGTGGAGCTCCTTGCCGCTTATACGGAGTTGGGCTCGATGACCTCGCTGGGGATGCTCTTCGTTTCCACCAGTCCGCTTTGGAAATTAACGATGCGAAGCTCGAAGACGCCGGATTCTTCAGGTATCGATATGGTGGTGAATATCACAGTTACAACCCGGCGGTGTTTCGGGCACTGCACCGGGCAGCGAAGGCAGGTGATCAACACGAATTTGTCAGATACGCCAATGAGGTTGTCACTCGGCCGCCGTCAAGCCTTCGCGACCTATTTGACTTTCGCCCATCTCCCGAAATCGCTTTAGAGGCCGTTGAATCCTCCGAGAGTGTGCTTTCGCGCTTCTCGACATCAGGCATGTCTTTGGGCGCGTTGTCGAGAAAAGCACACGAAACGCTTTCAATCGCAATGAACCGTCTTGGCGCGAAGAGCAACAGTGGCGAAGGCGGCGAAGACAGACGCCGTTTCAAGCGAAGACCTAGTGGCGACCTGGCGAACAGCAGAATAAAGCAGGTAGCGTCGGCGCGCTTCGGCGTGACTCCGGAATACCTGGTTTCGGCCGATGAATTAGAGATAAAGATTGCCCAGGGTTCGAAACCCGGAGAAGGCGGCCAATTGCCCGGACACAAGGTGACTGCCGAGATAGCCGCGATTCGCCATTCTGTGCCCGGAGTTACATTGATATCGCCGCCGCCTCATCACGACATCTATTCGATAGAAGACCTTTCGCAACTTATCTATGACTTGCGGGAAATCAATCCAGGAGCGCGCATTGCCGTCAAGCTGGTCTCAGAGGCGGGGATTGGGACGATCGCCGCCGGCGTTGCCAAAGCCGGTGCGGACGTGATCCACATCTCGGGCCACGATGGCGGTACCGGCGCCTCACCACTTGGGTCAATAAAGAATGCCGGAACGCCCTGGGAGATTGGTCTCGCCGAGACCCAACAGGCCCTGGTTATGAACGGTCTGAGAGCGCGAGTGCGGCTCAGGGTCGATGGCGGATTGAAAACCGGTCGAGATGTATTGATTGCTGCGATGCTTGGAGCGGACGAATTTGGATTCGCGACCGCGGCGGTGGTTGCTCTGGGCTGCGTAATGGCCAGGCAGTGTCACTTGAATACGTGTCCGGTGGGCATCGCAACTCAGGATCCTGGGCTTCGCCGCAAGTTCACTGGAACACCTGAGATGGTGGTGAGCTTCTTCACTGGCTTGGCAGAAGACGTCAGAAGCCTGCTTGCAAAGAATGGTCTTTCATCAATCGAACAGGCGATAGGGCGTACGGATCTCTTATGCCAGAAGATGAATACTAGCCTTCCACGCGGAACCGTGGATATTAGTGCAATTCTTCGAACGCCAGGTGAAAAGAGTCTCTCAAGCAGTTCGACTACAGCAGCCAAACGCAAAGAGAGAAGTTCGCTTGCAGTTACGCTCGACCAGGCGTGCTCGGAATCGATCAGAGATGGCGTGCCGATGGCCGGCGATTTTGAAATTCGAAACACTGACAGGGCTATCGGAGCAGGGCTGGCCGGCGAAATCGCGAGACTCTACGGCGACTCCGGGCTGGGTGACGGAACGATTGACCTGAACTTTGTTGGCTCCGCCGGACAGAGTTTTGGCGCGTTCAATGTGGGCGGCTTAAGAATGACTCTGACAGGCGATGCAAACGATTACGTCGGAAAAGGAATGGCTGGAGGTGAAATCGTCATTCATCCATCCAGTGAATCCAACTTTGAGTGGTCCGAAAACGTAATCATCGGCAATACGGTGATGTACGGAGCGATCGGTGGAACACTGTTCGCGGCGGGGCGAGCGGGAGAGCGCTTTAGCGTTCGAAACAGCGGCGGCTCTGCGGTTGTCGAGGGAGTTGGGGATCACGGGTGCGAATACATGACTGCCGGTGTAGTGGTTGTACTCGGTGAGACAGGCAGAAACTTCGCTGCTGGTATGACTGGCGGGGCGGCTTTCGTGTTCGACGAAGCCGGAACCTTCAGAACTAAATGCAATCAGGAGTTGGTCGAGCTCGCGAGACTTGGGGACAACGAATCAAAGATAGTCAGAGAACTTGTAGAGCGTCATCAGGAGCTGACGGGTAGTCCGCGTGCTGCCGAGCTTTTGTCAAACTGGGAGCGCGCACGAAATTTGTTCTGGCACGTTGTGACTCAGGCAGAAGCCGGGAGACAAAAGCAGAATGCGATACCGGTCATTGAGATATCGGCAGCTTATGAGAGATCGGCTCCGGTGGTGATGGCGGATTAGTGGTGCAATTTCGGAAATCCCCACCCTGCCGGTTGGGGCTTGAACGTGACGTCCTCAGGCTTCGTTCGTAAGGCTTGCGTGCAAGATCCCCCAACCTGGCCGGTTACAAAATTGATACATACGACTTCCCTACCCGGGCAACGGAGCCGACACATGTTCGTGGACGATCACCCACTTCCCGCCTCTCTTTTCCCAAATAGCTGTGTGACGGCCATCGAGCTCTAGAGCGCCACCAGCTTTCGGTTTGGCCGATAGGTGAAACGTTACTGTCGTCCATACCACGTTGCCGCGCTGCGTCACTTTGAGATCATCCTTAGGCGTCAGTTTTCCGCTGGACATCGTATCGGTAAAGGCTTTCTTTACGCCCTCCTTATATTCGGCCCAGTTGTTGTATTTGAGCGGCGCAATATCATAGAAGACCAGATCAGCGTCCTTCGCATATAACTTTGCTGCGTTGTCAGGGTTAAGCGTGCTCCAAGCTGCATAATACTGGTCGATTAAGACTTTGAATTCAGCTTCCAGACCTGTGGACGCCTTCCTTGTTTGAGCGACGGCCGTAAGAGCCATCAACAATCCTATGCTGATTGCCACCCAAAACTTTCGTATTTTCGTCATGTTCATAGAGCTCTCCCACGTTTTAGCGTTGCGTGATCGTGCACCGTAGACTGTCTAGTCTGCGGTTGTACCATGCTGGATAGTCTGCTGCTGCACCGCGGACTCTACCATCACGCGCAGATATCGTTAAGACCACACGTTAAGACCACTTTCTTGACACTCCTCTTTTCGCTTTGTTAGATTCGGCTCTTAAGCGACTCACCCGCGGTGACAGTGCGTCCGGCTTTATGAATAGAAAAGACCTATACTTCCTCGCGGTCGCTAT
>Ga0126384_10000410_pt1 | contig 23245 bp, 18 predicted proteins | sample PanSoiMetPlot_36_FD_92543 | JGI IMG/M metagenome (GOLD analysis project Ga0126384, IMG submission 92543) | Tropical forest soil microbial communities from Panama - MetaG Plot_36 | ecosystem: Environmental > Terrestrial > Soil > Tropical forest > Bulk soil | place: Panama | collected 2016-02-17 | reverse complement strand
GCAACTCGGCGGGTATTTCCTGATCGAGGCCAAAAATCTCGATGAGGCGATGGCAATCGCCGCCCGGATTCCGTCAGCCCGAACGGGTACCATCGAGGTCCGCGCGCTGGTAGAAACACAAGCGGAGGCGAAGGCGTAGAAGTGGCGGTTGGGAGTTAGAGGTTGAGGTTAGGGGTTAGGGTCCTGCGTTCAGGGTTCAGCGTTTAGCGTTCGTCGTTTAGCATTCAGCGTTTTAGCGTTCATCGTTTAGCGTTCAGAGCTCAGAGTTGGCGGTTGACTCACAGCAATTAGCGCAATTTTAGCTGATCACTGAACCCCAAACGCTACGCTTACTCTGAACTCTGAACACTGAACGGTGAACGCTAAAGTAGAATCTAACCCCAATCCCATACCCAACCCTTACCCAACCCCCAAATCCCAATCCCTGCCCCCCCACTCCCTTTGCATTAGTGCGGTGGTTATGCAACGCTCGCTCTATGCCTCGGGCAAGCGAGACACTGGAGCGAGTCTTTCGAGAAGAGTACGGACGAATCATCGCCACTCTCATTCGAATATCCGGTTCATTTGAGTTAGCCGAAGAGTCTTTGCAGGAAGCTTTTGCCGTAGGCGCTGGTACCTGGGAAACCCAAGGCACACCCCGCAAACCAGGCGCATGGCTCACAACCGTTGCCCATCGAAAGCTGCTCGATGTGCTCCGCCGGGAGAAAACCCGGACCGACAAGCAAGCCGACCTGGAATACGAAGTCGAGAGATTGCATCCTTACGATGAACAGGATCTGCGCGGCGAATCCACGGAATATCCCGATGACAGGCTGCGTTTGATTTTTACGTGTTGTCATCCCTCCCTGAACATCGAAGCCCAGGTCGCTTTGACGCTGCGCACCCTTGGCGGACTCACAACTGGAGAGATCGCCCACGCTTTTCTGGTACCCGAGCCCACCTTAGCTCAGAGGTTGGTACGAGCCAAGAACAAGATTCGTGTCGCGGGTATTCCATATGAAATCCCATCTTCAGACTCACTGACTCAGCGGCTTGCAGCAGTCCAGGCGGTCATTTATTTGATCTTCAATGAAGGCTACTCGGCGACAGCCGGCGAGAGCCTGACAAGAAAAGAGCTCTGCGTCGAAGCAATTCGTCTCGGACGCCTGCTTTGCGAGCTGTCGCCAGAGGAACCTGAAAATCTGGGTCTCCTGGCGTTGATGCTGTTGCAGGATTCGCGAAGGGAATCGAGAATTGATCAGAATGGTCAGTTCGTGACGCTGGACGAACAGGACCGATTGAAGTGGGATCGTGTAGAAATCGACGAAGGCTCAAGATTGCTGGAAACTGCTTTGGGGTTCCATCGTGTTGGAAGTTACCAGCTTCAAGCTGCTATCGCCGCATTGCATGCCGAAGCTACATCTGCAGATCAAACAGATTGGCACCAAATCGCGCTGCTCTACAGGGAACTGATGCGAATGAACTCATCGCCCGTAGTAGCTTTGAATCATGCCGCAGCGGTTGCAATGAGCGAGGGGCCGGAGCGGGGGTTGAGTTTAATGGAAGAAGCGGGCGCGAACGGAAAGCTTGATCATTATTATCTTTTCCACGCCGCGCGCGCAGACTTGCTGCGCCGATTGGATCGGGTCGAGGAGGCGACTATTGCTTACAGTAAGGCGCTCGAACTAACGACAAATCAAGTTGAGCAGCAGTACATCCGCAAGCGTCTAAGCGAGTTCGACTGGAAATAAACAAACTTGCGAAATACAGGTCGGTCCGGGAACTCATTTGACGGAACCCGGTGACAACGTTCAACCGTAAGACTCAGAGAGGTAGTCCATGTTTTGCCCAAGCTGCGGAATCGAAGATGCGAGCCAAAACCAATTCTGCCGGGGTTGCGGCACTTCACTCAACGCTGTGCGTTCGCTACTGGATCATCCCGACGAGATTACGAGTTCGGCAGCCAGCGCTCGCGAGGAGATTGGTCGGGCGATTGCCGACAAGATTGCAGAGTTCGAGCACTCTCGGGATTTGCGCCGAGTCGTCTACGAAATCCTGCCCGCGGTTCAGGACTTCTTGACATCTCCGGAAGAAAGGCTCGCATCGAGACGCGAACAACGGTTGAATCAGATCCGTGATGGCGTGCTCACGTCGGTAGTGGGACTGTCGATAATCCTGACCTTTTTGCTTATAAGCTGGTTAACTAATGCGCCAAAGGTTTTGATCGTAAGCGCAGTTGGTCTTTTAGTTTTGTTGATCGGGTTAGGCATTTCATGCACTGCGGCCTGGTGCACAGATCTGACCAAAGAAACGCGCTCGCGCGTAAAACGTAGGCGGATTACACGAGACATGCACTCACAGCGTCTCCTGGTCAAAGAACCGACCGCACAACATTCGACTTTCAGCTCTGTGACCGAAGGAACAACTCGAGAGTTGTACGGGCAGCGCGACTGATTCCGCATTCAGACGAAGGCCACCCGCGACAAGTAATCCCACCAAAGTGTCGTGCAGTAATATATCGGCATGTCTCATTGGGATGGGCCGGAGCTTTGTTGCAGTAGCGAGGAACCTCGCCGGGGTTTAGATAAAAGACCTCCACCAATGCACGGAGACTGTGTGAAAAGTTCGTAGTTCGGCCTTTAGGCGGAAGTTTATACACTTGATTTCTTCAGAATTACGAACTTCCGCCTAAGGCCGAACTACGAACGGTCGTTTTCACACAATCACGCACGGTTGGTGGAGGTCTTCTCACGCTAACTCGACGTCACAAGCTAGCAAACCGAAACACTTTGCCGAAGCGAGTCGAATCCTGCTATTGAGTAGGCACAATTGCTACGCACTTATCGAGTCCATCGCCTCCGCGGTGCTGTGCGTTAACAAAGAGAATCGTACCGCTCTTGTCGAAGTAAATGCCCGTAGGTTCGGCACTGCAGTCCGTAAGACTGGCGAATCGTACGACCGTTTCTGCGGGACTGTTCGAGCCCTGACGGTTCGGCGTCGCTACCCAGATATCATCCCCGAGATGAGTTGCGGGTGCCGTGGCCGGATCTTCGGCAATGTAAAGATTGCCATTCTTGTCAAGCGCCAGGTTATCGGGAAGAGTAAAATCAGTCGAAACATTGAGTCCTGCTTTTACATAGTCATAGACGAATGCTGTGTCATGACCATTCCTCCCTTGCGGTTCGCGAAGGTCAATTGCAAGCACACGATTTTCTCCCGTAATGGCAACATAAAGTGTATTCGAGCCGCCTTGATTGTTGCCGGTCGAAGTCGCGATCTCAACATCCTCAGGTCGGGTGTACCCCGTCGCACCTACCGCCGACGCCGCCGTGTTTGCATTTACCTGGACCGCAGTTCTATCCAGCGGGACCCATTCCGCTTCGCCAGTCCGATCCCCGGTTGACATCGTTATCTTCAGCGCGAATAGCTGTCCAGCTGAAAGATCATGTTGACGATCGGGGACAAAGCGAAAGATAAATCCAGGACCACTTTCGCTTATTCCATACGCGTTCCCCTGCGGATCAAAACGTATTCCTTCGTGAGACTTCGAACCAAGCGCCGGACGCGCAACTGCAGCGCCAGTCAGAGGATCAATTTCGTAAACCAGACCCGCTTGTGCTTGAGGCACGTTAGGATCGGCAACCCCCTGCGCGCCTACCTCCTCTCCCGCCAAAATCGTTCCCCAGGGTGTCCAGGCGATGCCATCAAAGCGCTCCCAGTCCGCACGCTGAGCTAATATGTGCGTCTCGCCAGTCTGAAGATCCGTAACCGAAACCGCGGCATTAGGTGAGATCTCGTGTGTACGATAAAGGAACCGCCCGGCGGATGGACCTGTTTCGTTCAGCGTGTTCATATCCGGCAGATCGGGGAAGTCGGGTTGACTCGCAACAATGTGTTGAGTGAATCCATCTGGCAACAAGAACGGCTGGTTTGCGTTGCCGCCAGCAGTACAGGCCGCCGAGGAAGGGAGCGGATCAAACTTAAAAGATCCCTGGGTGAGACTGTTTTGAGCACCGACGGCCAGGCTACCGAAGGCGAACACCGTCGCAATCGCATAAGCTGAAACTGCTCTGCTGTGTCTCATTAGACTTCTTACACCGTGCTTTATCATCTTGCCTCCATCTCTTCTTGGTTTTGCGTATTTTTTTCGTCCACTACATCCAGTAACCCACACCACTGTCGTGAAACGGGACGGTCTATCTTTCTTTTGTGTCACTGGAATCTGAAATTTTACTTTTGGAGAACTGCGGCAAATTTACGTGGGTCTTAAATATTAGTTAAAACTCTCTTGTTGATTGACAACCGACATGAAAACAATCAACAGTCCTCAACGACGATTAATGAGATTACGGGGCTGCGTTCGCTCGACACCTTGTCTCGATCAACATCGCAGTTTCCGAGGACATTTCGTGATTCCACGTTTCAGGTGTGATTACGTTCGGTTCTCTGATGGAGGTGAAGTTATGTTCAAGTTTGAGAGATTGTACTTTCTATCAATCCTTATATTGTTGTTCGCGGTTGATACGCATGCTCAAACGACCAGCGCCCAAACAACCAAACGAACTAGAGCAGTAAGAAAGTTTGTCGTGTTCGTGAATCCGCCTACGCTTGCTAAACCAACAGGCTACACTCACGCAGTAGTCGCTATCGGCGGGCGCACGATATACATCGCCGGCCAGGTTGCTCTTGACCAAAGCGGGAACTTAGTTGGTAAGGACGACTTCCGCGCACAAACGACGCAAGTCTTTGAGAATTTGAAGAAGGCGCTTGAAGCCGCTGGTGCAACCTTCAAGAACGTGGTCAAACTTAATTATTACGTTGTTGACATGAAGCAGATACAAACATTGCGAGAGGTACGAAACGGATACGTCAACACCGATGAGCCTCCAGCAAGCACACTCGTAGAAGTGAAAAGACTAGCCAGAGAAGAGTTCTTGATTGAGGTTGAAGCGATCGCGGTTGTTGCTCCTTAGCAACAGGAAGAGGCTCAACCGCCAGATTTCAGTAGAGTGATCGATTAAGGTTCACTTTGTCTGGGCCGGATCATCGCCTGCGAGAACCAGGGACTGTCATTCGAAGCGGCAATTCCTCCAAGCGGTTCCCATCCCTCAGCGATGTATTTGTTGACTAACTCAATTAACTCATCGCTCTCAGCGGTGAGAATCGTGTAGACCATACTACCAGCTTCGTACGTGGAGCCTGATGCGTTGAATGTAATACTCATATCATAAAGCTGACGCGGCTGATTTGATTGATAACTGTCATAGGTCGTCCCACAGTCCAGGCAAACGAGGCGTGCGAGCGCGCCCGAAGACGCGCTCGCAGCTGGACAGATGCTAAGGCAGGATAGGCCCCGGGATGGACTGAGATTCAAAGTCAAGGAGGGAAGGGATTATCGCAAACGAGTATATTTGCGTTGCGAGGGTAGGGCTTAGATCGTTATCGCTCACCACGTAAAGGACGTGTCTGCCATCCGGCAAATCCGGGCCCCACGCGAGCCCTTCAATTTTTTCTGCGATCGTAGGCGCCAGATTGAAGTCCGGATCAAGCAGATTGATGAACAAAGTCTTAGTGACCGGAACAACTCCGGCCGGTAACAAACCTGCGGGAAGACTCGCAATACCCGAAACATCCGTCGCGCCCGCAATATCGATCTTGTAAATACTCTTCCGAGTCGGCGCTTGCGGAGGAATTTGCAGGTTTGACCTGTTATCTCGTTCGATAACCAGAAATTCATGACTGTTGATCGCGAGGATTTCGCTCACGCCTTGCCCGCGGTTTATCGCACCCAATACATACACATATTCGCGGGTCACCCCCGTCAACAGATCCATTTGGAGTATTCGGTTGTTCAGACCAAGCCGATCGGTTGTTCCTGGGTTGAGACCGCTGTCCTGAAGCAAAGCATTTTGCATGATCCCGAACAAAGTCATGCCGTCGGGGCTGATCGCAAGACCCTCCATACCTCGATTAGCCTGTCGCCCGGACGTGTTTCCGAGTAGCTCCTGAGTTGGGTCAGCGCTGGGATGCGAGATGAAAAACTTTGAAGGTACCCTGACGCGGCGCACAAAGTTTCCCTGGGAATCAAACTCGATAACAGACGGACCATATTCATCCGAGACAAAGAACGTCCCGTTTGGGCCCGCTCTTACTCCTTCTGGATCGAGACGAATGTCAAACGCGCCGGCCGCCCCAACAAATGTCTGGCCGGCCTTGTTCTTTAGCAAACGCGTATCCAGCAGTGTGGTGGTTATGTTCGGGAATGGAGCGCCGACGTCCGTTGTAATCTTTAAAAAATGAAAGCGATCCAGGTACGGGACGTCAGTCAACCCGTCGAATGGCCCTCGATCCGGTACGGCGATAAAAGTGTCCTTGACACCGGTGAAGGCGAGCGCCGAACCGAAACCTCCAAAAATTGTCTTTGAAACGCAATTTGTTGGAACACCTGCCTGGCAGATATTTCCCTTAAGTCCCAATTTGTCGCGTTCAGTTGCTGCAACCGTGCCTTTTCCGATCAACGTAATTCCTGGTGTCGCGCCACGGACGCTGGAAACTGTTAGGGCGAGAACGGCGAGGGCCATGCCGCATACTCGAATCATCTAGTATTAGCTCCTTTCTGGAAGTTGGTTCGAAAAAATATCACCTGACAGCGAAACGCCGAGTGAAATGTCTCTTAAGATTTTGTAAATTTCCTATGGCTGAAGGCGTGAGGCGGTGGGCCTTCAAACGTTCTCAGGTTCGATAGGCATATGGTGTGCGGTCTTATAACACTTCTCTCTGAATAATAACGGGAGGCCTCGGTCTTCTCGGTGTAGGCAGCACCTGAACGATCCAGAACTGAGAGAGCCTTGCTGGCTTAGGAGAATAGAATAGACTTGAATCGAGACTAAGCATGTTGGTTGACCTATCCGCTATCTCTCTTCAGCGCCTGCGCAACCAGCGACTCATCGGAGAGCCATTCGAGAAGATTGAGGATGTTGTCCGATGGCTGACTGCGATTCAGTCTCAGGATTATGCCGGCGCCAAATGGGCAATCGGTCAGCGAGTCAAAGGGATCCTCCACGACGACAGCATTGATGAACTATTCAACAAAGGCAGAATTCTTCGCACGCATGTTATGAGACCCACATGGCATTTTGTAATGCCCGAAGACATAAAGTGGATGCTCAAACTCACTGCCCCGCGCGTCAATGCAGTAAGCGCATACTATTTCAGGAAAATGGAGCTTGACCAAACCGTGTTCAAGCGGAGCAACGCGGTCATCTCGAGAGCGTTGCGAGGCGGTAAGCAACTGACACGCGATGAGCTTGGAAAGGCTCTGACTCGTGCGAAGATAGATGCGAACGGGTTGCGCCTGGCGTACCTCATAATCAGAGCCGAATTGGATGCGGTTATCTGCAGCGGCGCGCTGCGAGGAAAGCAGTTCACTTATGCGCTGCTGGACGAGCGCGTGCAGCACCGCAAAGCACTCGAAAGAGATGAAGCGCTTGCTGAACTAACGAAGCGCTACTTTACAGGACATGGGCCGGCGCTCTTGCGAGACTTCGTGTGGTGGTCGGGATTAACTATCGCCGATGCGAAAGCCGGCCTTGAAATGGCGCGCCCCAGCCTCAACCAGGAAATTGTTGACGGCAACACTTACTGCTTTGGAGCACTTGAGCAAAGACAGAGAATAAAAACGCCAATTGTCCATCTGTTGCCAAACTACGATGAATACCTGATTGCTTATAAAGATCGTCGCGCCTCGTTTGACCCTGCGCTCAAAGGAAAGATAGGCGAGCGCGATAATGTTCTCTTTGCTCACATCGTCGTTCTGAATGGGCAGGTGATTGGCGGCTGGCAGCGAACATTCAATAAAAATGAGGTGACGATCCACGCGAATCTGCTGGTAAAGCTGAGTAAGCCGGAGCGTCTCGCATTTGAACAAGCCGCCGAGCGCTATTGCCAGTTCCTGAAGAGATCCCTTACTCGCCTGGAAGTTAAAGACTGAGCTCCAGAGGAGTACAGGTGTTTGGAATCCAAACAGAATTCGCATTCCGACCGTCACCACGGTGACAAAAGTCCTCTTACTTCAATCAAACCAGACATACAAAAACCTCATTGAAACTTTTGAATCCTTGTAGCTTCCGTTACTTAGCTGGTTGGCTATCCGACCAGGCATTTAAGTACATCAGTTCTGCGTTGCAAGCCTTTCTCAACCGATTTGGGAAGGGCGTCGACGTCCACCTTGAGGCCAAGGTCGAGCGCCGCTTTTTGGCTGACGCCATTACCCACGCCTCCGTTTGCGCTGCCCGCAATGGCCTGATGGAGCTTGAGCGCATCTCCCCAGAAGGCCTCATCGCCAAACGTGTCAAAGCGAAAAGTATTCTTGCCTTCATCCAGCCACGGAGGGCCACCCTTACAGGGCTGACTCCATTACACATTCAGACGTTCTCCGGGGGCGTCTGCTCTAATCGGAGTTGAATTACACCGGGAACCTGAGAGAATTTCTGACTCAGCAGCGCTGCCTCATGAACACGATCCGGCGCCACGTCAAAGGAAGCTTCCACTGTTTCGACCTGGTCATCGCGCTCCTCAACATAGCGCGTCACCCGTATCCCCGGTTCTGCCCTAAAGTCGTCCCACAGTCGTCGGACATCCTCAACACCGGATTTTTTAAAACGAATCGCTAGTTCGAAACCCGTCGATCCGTATGTCACGCCCGATCGCCGGTTTATATAATCTGTCGCCCACCTCAGGCAAAACTGGACTATGATCACCGTGCCAAAGACAAAGACTGCGAGGTGATAGGCTCCCTGCCCTATCGCAAGCCCCATTCCAGCCGCAGCCCAAAGCGTTGCTGCGGTGTTGATTCCTTGTACGCTCGCACCACGATGCATAATCACACCAGCGCCAATAAAACCGATTCCTGTCACAACACTCGCAGCGATCTGTGTTGGGTTGCCGCCTGGGCCGAAGCTACCAAGCGCGATCAGCCCAAATGCAGTGGCTCCTATCGACACCAACGCGTTTGTCTTCAACCCGGCGTTCTTATGACGCCATTGTCGTTCGATACCCACCAACGTTCCGAGCAACGCAGACATTAGTAAACGCCCTATCATCTCTAAGTCATTCATTTTCGTATCTCAATCATTAGAATCATAGAACCAGGACTCTGTTCATCTCACGATTCCAGTTTGAAGCGTGTTTCCGCAAGCCGGTACAGTCTTCGCCAAACCAAACGATTAACCGACACCACCATCGCCGCCATCACGATAGTCGCGGCGAGTAATTGATCGAAATTCCCGGTGTCCGTGGCCTGACTGATTGTTGCTCCGAGCCCGACAGTCGAAAGTATTTGTCCTTTGAAGTGAAAATACTCGGCTACTATGCTCGCGTTCCATGCGCCGCCGGCTGCGGTAACCAAACCGGTGATCAAATAGGGGAAGATTCCCGGAAGTATCAGTAGCAGCCATCGATCAACTCCATTGAAGCGATACACGCTGGCGGCTTCCTTTAAGTCAGTTGGTATAGCCATCGCCCCGGCTATAACGTTGAACAAAATGTACCATTGTGTGCCCAATAACATCAGCGCTACAGACGCGACTCCCATTCCGCCGCCGGCTCTGATAAGCACGAGCAGGACTACCGGAAAAAGTGCAGTCGCTGGTACTGAAGCCGCGATCTGCGCAAGCGGCTGTGCGATACCAGCTAGCCTGGGACTGAACCCGATCGCCACACCCACGGGAATTGTCCATAAAGCGCCCAACATCAAAGCAACCGTAACCCGCAGGAACGTCGCGCCCGCACCATGAAGAACCATCACCATCTCCTGCGAAGTTAATCCGGCAACAACGGACGCAGCCTCAAAGATCCCGTAAGAAACACCCGCGACGATCGCCACGCCAGTCATGCGAACGATCCATTTGATCCATTCAGCGCGGCGATTGCTCACGCCTCGCGAAGCCCGTCCGCTAACGAACAGCCGATTGAGACGCTCGTTCAGAGGTTCGACCGTCATTCGCCCCAGGTAAGCAATCGACCTCGAACGTTGCAGTACACTCAACACAAGCGAGTGCGGAGCGCTCCCGCTCTCAACCTGTTCGATTTTGAACTTGTCGGCCCACGCGATCACCGGACGCCACACCAGTTGGTCGAGCAACACGATGACGCTTATCATCGCGACCAACCCCCAGATGATCGCCGGAACATCTCCCGCGCTTGCGGCCGTTTGAAGATAACTTCCAAGGCCCGGTAACCGGAAATCCCGGTTGCCTAAGACGAACATCTCGCAAGCCATTAGAAAGAACCAACCGCCTGCAACCGACATCATCGAGTTCCAGACCAGTCCGATCGCAGCATATGGCAATTCAAGCTGAACGAATCTTTGCCACCAGTTAAAGCCGTAGACTTGCGCCGCTTCACGCAACTCACGCGGAATGCTCTTGATCGACGAGTAGAAGCTAAACGCCATGTTCCAGACCTGTCCGGTGAAAATCAGTAAGATTGATCCCATCTCAACACCAAGTTGACGGCCAGGAAAAAACGCAACCATTGCCAGCATGACGCCAGGGAGAAAGCTTAGAACCGGTATCGACTGCAAAATATCCAGAAGCGGAATCATCACACGTTCCGCCTTCTTGCTATACGCCGCAACGTACCCGTAGACCAGCGTAGAGGAAAGGCTGAGTATGTACGCGACCACGATTCGGAGAAGTGAAAACGCCGCGTAATAGGGAAGCGACGACGGGTTGCGTGATATTTCAGCTTCGGCAGTTATTGGACCCAACCACGTGCGCGCAATCGAGATGACCCCGTAGAACAGCGACAACGCTGCGGCGAAGATAAACACATCGGTCAGCCGCGACCACGTACGTTCAGGTACTATCGCTTTGGTTAGTAGTGTAGTCTTCATTGAAAAGCGGGGAGATCTAGACAAATTGTTGATCAGGATGGGTTCGAGTCGCCCTCCGACTCCGTTTCGGTAAGCACCAACCGTCCCGCATCGGCGTCGTAATCGAATATCTCTCCATACCTGCCCCACAGAATCGCCGTATCCAGTTGACGCCGGGCTTCCTCTTCACTGAAGTGCTCATCCAGAATATCCTGAAAAAAGTCGTCGGGAAGGGCGCGGTCCGACTTTCTGCGGAGCGCATGCTCAATCTGTTTGAGCAATGGAACGTGTTCCAGAGCCGCATTTCGAAAGATTATCTTCCGCGTAAGAATATCGGCTTCGGCGAACTCTAGGCCGTGGGCGGTGATCTCAACATCGCCTTCAAGCACGCGAATGAAATTGAATAACACGCCAGCCTCTACTATGGGCAATAGGTCATCCACTTCCATCGCCAGCTCATTGGCCAATTGATAAAGATCATCGCCGCCGCCGCGATCGATTAGTAGCTCAACCAACCCTGCAATTCCGCCCGGACGCGCGTGCGGGAGCCGTTGATATCTGGTGGACGTTTTTCCCTTTGTAGCATCGGAAGGAGGAAGAGGGTGTTCGAGCGTAGGCTCGGTGAGCACTTTGTAAATGTAGTCCACTAGTCCAACAAAGCGATCGGACTTTCGTTCACGTGGCCTTGAGAGTTCCACTTCAAAATCAGCACGTATCGTTGCAGGATTGCGGCCTATCACGATGATGCGGTCCGCAAGCAAGACAGCTTCTTCAATGTTGTGAGTCACCAGGAAGATCGCCCGCGTCGGCATCCGCTTTTCAAGCCACAACTCCATCAGCTCGCCCCTGAGATTCTCAGCGGTCAGAACGTCAAGCGCGGAGAACGGCTCGTCCATGAACAATACTTCCGGCTCAACCACCAGTGCGCGCGCGAAGCCTACCCGTTGTTTCATTCCGCCTGACAACTCCTTCGGGTAGGCTGTTTCAAAACCATCAAGACCAACAGTATCGAGTATCTTTAGAGCGCGGCTGCGCCGCTGGGCAGGTTCAACGCCTTTTGCTTTGAGCGGCGACTCGACGTTTTGAATAACGGTGAGCCAGGGAAAGAGCGCAAAACTCTGAAATACAATCGCGACGTTTGGCTTTTGGCCATCCAGCGGAGCTCCGTGCCACAGGACCTGCCCGCCTGAGGGTGTGGCCAGTCCGGTGAGCATTCGTAGCAGGGTCGACTTGCCTGATCCAGATGGACCCAAAAGGGCGACGATTTGATCGCTCTCTACCGTCAGGTCTATCGGCGAGATGACCTGTATCTTGCGCTTGTCCGGCTGCTCGTAAAATTTTTCGATGGACTTCGCTTCGATTATTGCTTCAGAGGTCGCCATCGCTCTCCTACCCATTATTCGCTAGCTTACATCACTATTGAAACTGACGCGTATACTCTCCGAAAAGTTACGGAGCAATTCTGGAGTCTCAATCGAATCTCACATCCCCAACCCCCAGCCCCCAATCCCCAGCCCCCAATCCCCAACCCCCATCACTGTTGACTGCACAGACCTCAGGAGTAGAATGTCGACGTTCATCAGGTGTGGGGCCCTAAAATCTTTTTAAAGGCTCATCTAACAAACGTCAAACACGGAGCAATTAATGACCTCTATCTTTGAACGCGCTGAACAAATTTTGGCAGACGCCAAACAACATTTGTGGCCCAGCTCGCCACCGTGGGTTGGATTCCAGGGATGGCGAGATCTGTTCTTCGCGAGCTGGTCTATGCCAACCGAAGAAGTACGGTCTGTAGTGCCATCGCAGCTCGAACTTGATACGCAAGATGGGCGTGCCTGGGTCTCGTTGGTTCCTATGCGGGTCCAGGGAGCACATTTTCGCGACATCGAACCGATACCTGGGTTGGAGCATTTCTGCGAAATCAACCTGAGGACCTATGTGAAACTCGGAGACGATCGCGGAGTCTACTTCATTTCGATTGATTGCTCGGATGCGATTGCTGATTGGCTTGGGCAAAAACTTTTTGGGGTGCCATTTCTCCGAGCGAATATTGCGCTTGTTGAACAAGACGGAGGGTTCTACTTCGCATCTCGACGAACACAGTCCGATATGTCCGCCGCAAACTTTGTTGCGAGCTTTCAGCCTTCCGGTGACCCATTCCCAACATCGGCAGACACGACGGCGCAGTTCTTATTGGATCGTTACTTCCTCGCTCTTTCGGATAAAGACGGCTCATTGCATCGCGTGAACATTCAACATCCAGCGTGGAGCATACGACGCACTGAGACGACGATTAGCGTGAACACCATCTGTACTGCGGGAAGACTCGCTATATCACGTCCACCGGACCACGTCGTGTACTCAGTTGGGACGGACACGCTGATCTATCCACCGGTTGAGATCAAGCAACAGACTTAACAGCTACGGAGGCGCCGTGTCTGATTATAGCTTCGTCACAATCTGGGAGATCAGTTCGGCGCCTGAGAATGTCTGGGATGAGTTGTATCACTCTGAAAACTGGCCGAGTTGGTGGAGAGGTGTGCTAAGCGTCGACAAGCTGTCCTCGGGTGATGAGAACGGGGTCGGGAGTGTCAGCCGTTATACCTGGCAGAGCCGCCTGCCCTACAAATTGACTTTTGACATGCGTGCCACGAAGGTCGAGCCGTTGTCGGTGCTGGCGGGTGTTTCTTCGGGGGATTTGGATGGGAACGGGATCTGGCACTTCTCCACAAGAGGTCCGGTTACTGTGGCTCGTTACGAATGGAATGTGCAGACCACCAAGTGGTGGATGAATCTTCTGGCGCCGATCGCGCGGCCTCTATTCAAGTGGAATCACAACGTAATAATGAATTGGGGCGCGGAAGGACTTTCGAAGCGACTCAACGCAAATGTGGTTGTGGCACGTGAGAGCTGAGCCGCCTGTCGAATCAGTTTGCCCCGATTTAAGCACCAAGTACGCGTGCTTGAACCTCCACCCACAACAGGGTGGAGCAACGGCTGAACAGCTAAGAAGCGCAACGGACAACACACCAACGCCTCCACCCACCCTGTGTGGGTGGAGCAACGACTGACTAGCTACACACGCCACTTGCCGACAAGCCTCCACCGACCCTGTCGTGGGTGGGATTTGGACTCACGCACAGTCTCTTCCGTGGGTTGGATTTGGACTTTTCGCACAGTCTCCCTGTGTCGGTGGAGCTACGACCGACTAGCTACCCACGCCACTTGCCGACGAGCCTCCACCGACCCTGTGTCGGTGGAGCTACGACTGACTAGCTACATACGCCACTTGCCGACAAGCCTCCACCGACCCTGTGTCGGTGGAGCTACGACTGACTAGCTACACACGCCGATTGCCGACAAGCCTCCATCGAGCCTGTGTCGGTAGAGCTACGACTGACTAGCTACACACGATCAAAATACCGCGCAGGACCCGACAACGGATCGGTGGCGGATCTTCTTCTTTTTTGCAGTTCCGTTTTGAAAATCCACTCGACTCAAAGTACAGTATGACCACAGGCCCGCAAAAGCATTTTTCTATCGATCATCTACTACAACCAGTGCGCACATTCGCATTCTGGATCGGTGGACGCGAACTAAACGATGAAGCCGTTATATACGAGTTCCAACTGCAAACCCGCATATCAACTTCGCTGGTCATTAGCGTTGTTTTGCTCCGTCGAGCTTCCTCCAATTAAGGCTTGGTTATCGCAATTGTCAGAGGCGGTTGAACGAGACGGAGTTCGAGTACTAGACCACGATCAGCAAAACACCGTCCTATTTTTTCTGCTCAGCACCAAGCCGACGGCAACGCCTCCCGAAATAGTCAAATCAGTCAAAGGCCGGCTCCAGCATATCTTGCAACGATCGGCACCGAAGGCGTTTCGACGAAATTTTTCTCTCAGCTCAATCGGTGAAGCCAGCCGTGAAGTAATAGAGGAATATGTTGCTTCGCAACTCGGGCATCATCCAATGGCTGATCCTCGTGTTGAGGCTCGGTTCAAGGATTTTCAGTTTGTCTTCCCGGATGTCGATCTGTCGGCTGAGCAGTTCAGCTCACATGGCCGTTATGTCTACTGCCTTCATCTGGCTTTAGTACACGAGGCGAGATGGCGAGAGGTCCGAGAAAAACAACTCAGTATCACGCGGGATATGTTTTTCAAGGCGGCGCGTGATAAGGGCCATAAACTCTCCCGATTGGCGCTGCTTCCAGATCACCTCCACGCTACCCTCGGCTGCAGGTTTAATGAGTCTCCTGAGGAAGTTGCATTAGGGTACATGAATAACCTGGCGTTCGCTCACGGGATGAAGCCTATTTTTTGCAATAGCTATTATGTTGGTACGTTCGGTGATTACGATATGGGAGCAATTCGACGGCGTACCGTAGCTACTAAGTCGTAGCTCTATCGACACAGTATCGATGTCAGCTTTTTGCGGTTCGTTGGTAGCCGCTCGGTCGTAGCTCCACCGACACGGGGGTGGGTGGAGTCTTTGGTGTGTCGTGCGCCGTCGCTCTTTAGCTGCTGAGTCGTAGCTCCACCGACACGGGGGAGGGGTGGAGGCTTTGGTGTTTCGCGCGCCGTTTAGCTTTCAGTCGTGGCTCCACCCACACGGGGTGGGTGGAGGCTTTGGTGTGTTGTGCGCCCGCGTTCTTTAGCTGGTCAGTCGTAGCTCCACCCACACGGGGTCGGCGGAGGCTTTGGTGTGTCGCGCGGCGTTCTTTAGCTGGTCAGTCGTAGCTCCACCCACACGGGGTCGGTGGAGCTTTGGTGTGTCGCGAGCCGCTTTAGCTCTCAGTCGTCCCTCCACCCACAACAGGGTGGGTGGAGGCTTCGGTTGTAGTGCGTCGCGCTCTTTAGCTGCTCACCTTCGCGTTACCGCGAAGCCTCATAAACAACACATACACCAGCGCAAGACCAAGCAAAGAAAACTTGATCGCCCCACACCAATAAACTATCTCCGGTCTCGGGGATGTCACCGGTCCGGTAAGCATCGTTACCAATAACAAGTTCTGTGAAATCCACAGAACCCCTGCCAGCCACTGGCCCCACGCCAGCACGGATCCCATCTTGGCTAGAGCCGAATTTGGCGTCCGCAAACGAGAAGCCGCCTGTACAGAAGCAAGCGCAAGCAAGTTCGTCAACGAAACCATAAACAGAAAATCGAATCCCAACGCGAAGCCAGCCCGAATCCTGTGCCCATCATGCCAGGAGTTGACCACGGCTATCGTAGCCTCAACACTCCCGCCAAGTTCAAACGAAAGCAGACCCCAGGGCGCTGCATCATTAATCAGAGAGTTAGTTGACGCTGCAGCGGCGGCAAACAGCAGCCCGGTCGAGATCAGAAGCCCAAGGATCAACCGGCGCCGCCGATCGCTATCGAGCTTCCCAAAGGGGTGCACTGTAAGATCACCCGTGAGCTTCTGCTCCAGACCCCGGATTGGCGTGCGCTTCAATCCCCACTGCTCACGCAACGTATCTGGAATCCGAAAAGTAGCCCTGTTGCCCCCGCGGTAAAGCCAGGCCACGCTTTCCACAAACTCCATCGAGAACCTCGCTGCAACCTTGCTCATTATCGTTGACTTGTGGTCCTTTTCGAGAATCCCAAACAGATCGCCAACAGGTCCTATCAAATGTTCCGTCCAGTCTTCCTTCGTGACGCCGATCATATTAGCGACGTCATCACCAACAAGGTACCGGATCATTGTGTCCGGCATTCCTTTAAAAACGGTTCCCGGCATCTGCGCTTCCAGCATATTGATCAGCGCCCGGGTCATCTCCTGACCTGCTTCGCTGGCTTGCTGCTGGCGTCGCGCGATTATCTGAGTGAGTTCGTCGGCTTGCGCCAGATTGTCGGGAAGCAATTCGTCGCGGATTCCCATTATGTGGCCGACTACGTTCCAGGCGTGCAGGTATGCTTCAGCTTCCTCAGACTCGACTCGGACTTTTAGTTTATCGAGAGAACTGAGGACGATCCGGCTGAACGTCATCAGCGTGCCCGCCAGATCTTCCTGATTGATTGGTTGGCCCCAGTCAGCATTCCAACGTCCGCTTCGGGAAATAAGATTCCGCACCGCCGCGTGCATCAGCCGGACCTTTTGGGCAGCGCGTACTCCTTTCCCTCCTTCACCCAGTCCGCCAGGGACCAGCACATCGATAATCATCTGCGCGGTTTCACCAATCCGTCTTGTAGGATCGGTCTTGAGCCGCGCGGTCATCTGAAGAACCTGTACACCTTTTGCCGCAGCATACGCGCTTGGAAGCGAAGCAACCATAAGCGAAGCGCAGATCGACGGACCGCAACGAGCAAACAACCGTTCGGCAATCGCGATTTTTGTGGTGTCCGCCCAATCGGGAAGAGAAGCGGTGGTCTTCAAATAGTTCTGGATATTCTCGGGCAATCGCTCGGGAACGAGTTGATCATCGCGGATCAAATGGTTCATCAAGGCTTCGACAGCATCTACCTCGCCGGTGTTGAACAGTTCGTTGACCGCATCATCGGCAAGAGGGTCAGTTGTCTGGCGCATCGTGTCCAGAAATTCATCTGTCCATCGAATCGGGATCCTGGCAGCAGTGCTCATCGAGCCTCCATCGGTTATCTCAGCAAGATCACTCCAACTCGTCGAGCAGCGATCTTGCCTCTCTCAACGATTCTGTGTTGAAGCCCTCAGAAAACCATTGGTAAACGCCCGCCAATACGCGTCGAGCGTCATCCTTCCGGTTCTGTTTCATGTAGAGGCGACTCATACTAGTCGCCGAAAGCAACTCCCAAAGCTTTGCGTTTTGTTGCCGAGCAGTTTCGATTGCGCGGTGAAACCAGTTCTCCGCCTGCATCAGAGTATCGAGTTCAAGGACAGCGCCAACCGATCGGGACTCCGCTTCCGATTTTGCCACCATTAACTCACCCATCACTCGATACATCTCCGCAAGCGAAACACCCTCTTTAATTCTCTTCGCAAGTTCCAAAACCTGCTTCATGGTTTCCTCAGCCTCATCGATGATGCCCGCCTTTATCAATGTGCCTGCGAACAGGAGCCTGTAGCTTGGTCCCAGCATCCGCGATCCTGTTTTGGCTTGCTCGATCAGACTGTTGCGCATCTCATTGATGCCATCGTCGTCCCCTAATTCCGCTCTTGCCCAGCCGCGAAGCAGTGTTCCCCACGGGGCCTGTCCGGTTTGAAAGTCGTTTGCTACCGCAATAAGTTCTTCAGCCAGTTCGAGAAGCGCGTTTGGCCCTCCGAAGTCTCTGCAGAGCGACGCGGAAGCCATGAGAACGATTCCCCGGCTTAATGGATAGCTGCTTTTGACCGCAAGCCGCCGCGTCTCGTCAGCTAACCGCCTGGATTGATCGGGATAACCGAGAAGTCGAAGCGTGTGCGCGAGTGTGGCTCGAGTGACCAGACCTTCTCCGGCCGAGAGAAGGAACGCAGTTGAATGTTTCTGGTGCGCTTGATACCCGGTTACCGAGCGTTCGAGATGGTTCCGCGCCTCGACAAAATTGCCGGCGTGGCTTGCGACGACTCCTGCGAGATGATGCGCCTCAACTAATAACGCTTCGTCTTGTACTTTTCGCGCCAATTCAAGCAAGGCGTCTGCCTCGGCCTTCGCGTCTGCTGATTCGCCTCTCGCCATGTGGCTCCAGAACAACCCGAAGCGCACGTTGAACAACATTCGATCCTCGCCCAGAAGAACACAAAGATCGCGGGCACGATTATAGGCTTCGAGAGCGATCGGGGAAGCCGCGGTCTGATTTGCCGTAGCTGCTGAAGCAAGCATTCCTTGAAGCATCAGCTCCTTGCGGTTCCGTTCATTCGATTCCGGTACGCCATCTATGGCTTTCAAGCCCCGTTGAGCCAAAGCCTGGGCCTCAGGATGGGCGAATACTTGCAGAGCGTTTTGAGCGGCAACCACGAAAAAGTCAGCAGCTCGATTGAACTCTCTTGCAGTTTCAAACAGGTACGCTAAATCGAGCGCCACCATCGAAGCTTTCTCGCGGTAGAAGCTCAACAGGGCATTCGCCACTCCAGCGCTGAGCGAAGCGCGTCTTGTCGGCTTGAGCGTCGAGTACAATGCGTTCTGGTAGAGCACGTGCACAAATTGATATCGAAGCGTTACGGTTCGATCTGGAAACTCGTGTTCATCAATCAATCGCACGAATGAATGTACGCGCTCAAGATTCTCAAGACGGTCTTCGACCTGTGACGACTCCACTCCGCTCGCTTTCGATACGACGCTCGAGTGGAAGTTGTAGCCCTGAACGCTTGCGGCTACAAGCAAGCGACGATCTTCTTCATCGAGCTGGTCTATCTTTCTCTGAATCATGCTGCGCACCGACTCCGGAAGCTCCGATTCAATCGCTGACATCTCGCGCGCCAGAATCCACTCCCCGTTGTTCTCCGTTATGATTTCCTGGTCGCGCAGGTAGCGGACCAGATCAGCCATAAACAAGGGGCTTCCTTCAGTCTTCGCATAGATCAAATTCGCCAGTCCTTCTGGAAAGCGGTTAACAGAAAACTGCCGGCTGATGTAGTGAGCTACTTCTCCAAGACTCAGGAAACCGAGTTGAATCTCGCTGCAAAGCCCTCGCGTCTGCAAATCTAGTTTTACTTGAAGGAAGGGATGCTTGTTGAGCATCAAGTCCGACGGTCGATATGCCGCTATGATCATAAGGCGCATTCCATCGAACTTGTTCGCCAGATAGGCCAGCATTGAAGTAGTCGAGTCATCGGCCCAGTGAAGATCGTCGAAAAAGAGGACTAGCGGTCTAGTCCGGCTTGATTCGTCGAGCAGGTTGGCCATCTCGCGCTTCAGTCGTTCCTGAGAGGCCGACTTTATATCTGCAAGCACCGCGACATCGGATGAGTGATCGGGGGAAAGCGAAACAACCTGCCCGTACCAGGTCGGGGCGAGCATTCTGATCAAGCCAGCTCGCGTATTGCCGGGTTCATTTAACAAACTCTCGACTGCTTCGATAAACGGCAGATAGGCTTCAGTGCCGGCCAATCGCTCCGAACATCTTCCCCGCGCGATCCCGACATTTCCCTCCGCGCGCAGTGGAGCAAGGAAATCCTCGATCAATGTCGTCTTTCCAATCCCGGGTTCTCCGGCAACACAAAATATCTGACCTTTTCCTTCGCTTGCTCGGTCGAAGCAGGATTGTAGTTGTGATAGCTCAAGTTCTCTCCCGACAGTGAGTGTCGGTGCTTTTATGATCTTTATCCCCTGAGTGAGCCCGCTTGTGCCGAGTTGAAACGCCGTCAGAACCTCTTCTACTTCGCTGGCGCTGGGTCTATTCTGGGGCGCCTTTTCGAGCATTCGCAGAATTGTGGTTTCGAAGGTTCCGGCCGTTTCAGGGTTCAACCGCGACGGGGGTACCGGATGCTGGGTTACGATAGCGTTCAACAAGCCAACTCTGGAGTCGCTGCGAAATGGATGTTGGCCTGTCGCCAGCTCAAACAAGACGATGCCCAGAGAGAAAATGTCAGTTGCGGATTCAACAACATCTCCCTGGGCCTGCTCAGGAGACATATACGCCAAGGTGCCGACGACGATGCCCGTGGAGGTCTGCACATAGGTTCCGGCATTAGAGTCGACATCAGCAGCGGCAGCACTAGCCAACCTTGCAAGACCAAAGTCGAGAATCTTCACGTAACCATCATCACGCACCATGATGTTCTCGGGCTTTATGTCCCGGTGAACGATGCCAGAGCTGTGTGCAACCGCAAGCGCCCTCGCGGCCTGAGTTCCGATTCGGAGACTCAGCTCGATCTCCAGTCGCTGTTTCATCATGTGTCGCAATGTTCGACCTCGAATAAACTCGTTAGCGATGAACGGAACGCCGTCGAGCTCACCGACTTCATAGATGGTGACGATGTTTGGGTGATTCAGCGTCGATGCGGCGCGGGCCTCCTGGAAAAAACGTCGCAGGCGAGATTGGTCGTTGATCGCTTCTCGGGGCAGGAATTTCAGAGCGACTTCACGCCCGAGCCGTGTGTCACGAGCGAGATAAACCTCACCCATCCCGCCCCGACCCAAGTGGCCGGTGATGTGATAGTTGCCGATTGATCGTCCGACCCACGACACATCGCTTCCTGATCCGAGATCAACCGCTGGGCCATAATCAAATTTCGAGTCGAGTGTTTGAGTTGGAACGTCCTTTGGGTTGGAGTCGCTCGCGCTGAGGCGTTGCTGAACCTGCGCCAGGAGTTCTGGATTCTGACCGCACTCTGCCAAGAGAAAAGCGTCGCGTTCCTGAGGCTCGCGGAGCAGCGCTGCCTCGACTAGTTCATCTATGCGTTTGTCGAGGCTCTGATTCATCTTATGCCTTTACTGAGATTCTGTATCGAGAACCTTCTTACCTGAGCTGCCTTCAAACAAAGGGCCGGAGAAAGAGCCATTCAGAAACAATCTAGCCTATCTGAATCAATGTGGCTGGTTACATTAGACTTTTTTGTAGTCGCGTGAAGTGTATTTGTCAATCTTGAGGTTGAACGCTCTGGGTTCCGGTCCCACGTTCAGAGTTCGGCGTTCAGGGTTCAGAGTCATCTGTCATCTGCGCAATCTGCGTAATCTGCGGATAGTTCTTAGGCCTCAGGAGATCTTCATCCGCAGATTACGCAGATCGTTGAATGTGTCCCGCAAAGCGCTTATGCTTCGGGAAACGAAACGAGGTGACCCAATGTATTGCCCAATATGCGCCACGCAAAACGCCGAAGAAAAAACTGTCAAAATGGTAACTAGCATAGAACTGCCGCCCCGTACGAAGTTCTGCCGTTCCTGCGGAAGCAACTTGACCCTTGTGCCTCAAGCGTTGACCGGTCGCCTTCCCGAGGCTCCTTCATCCAGACGTCGACACCGCAACCGCCACCACGAAGATGAAGGGCCCGCCACCATCGCAAATGGAATAACCAAAGCATTCATGGGAGTTGGTTTCATACTGGTTTCTTTTAGTGCCTTCCTTTTCGCACCTGCGGGTCGCCTCTGGTGGTTCTGGCTGCTCATCCCCGCGTTCGCGATGCTTGGAAAAGGAGTCGCCGAAATCGTAAGCGCAAGATACGCGCGGAACCTGACGCAGGGGGCGACCCAATCGGCAGTACCGCCGATAGCGCGGCCTGGTGAGCTTCCTCTTCACAATGACGTCCGCTTCCCGCCGCCCAGCGTTACCGAACAAACGACGCGTCAGCTCGACCCTAAAACCGACCCGTACAGACGTCGAGATACAGTTGCCCATTGAGTGACTCGATCCGCCCGGGCGCTAGTCGCGAGCCTTGGCCTTCCTCAAACAACAGGAAATAGATGTGATTAACGCTCAGAAGCAGCGCAAAAAGCCCCGAGGGAAACCCTTCGAGAAGGGGAACAAGTATGCTGTCAAAGATCACTTGCTGCGTTGCATGGAGAGGTCGGCGTTGATCTCATCATCCGGGATGGATTGAAGAAGCCAGGCATCTACTGGTGGGTCGGGGTTAGCTGGAAATCAGCCTCGATGAAGCGCGCGTGGCGCCTACTGAAAATTCGCCTGCGCGGGTTTGGGGTCATCAGGGAGGCCGATAAAGAGATTCACCTGCCGAACGGGACGCAGATTTGGTAAAGAACGGCTGACAATCTCTCATCCCTGGCGGGTGAAGGACTCCGCGGCGCGGTGCTCGATGAGTTCACTCGACTGCCCAAGAGAAGGCGATCAAGGGAAGAACGTCGATGACTGTAGTGGATAAGCCGAACCTATTCTGGTCTGTAGGATTGCTCACACAGTAAGCCGTTGTTCTGCGTTGCATCTCAACGTTTCGGTGGTATCCCTGGCACTACTGTAATTTTTATCACTCGGACTCTTCTGACGACAATTGAGCGTTGACTGCAAACGTAGATGTTGCAGTCATCCGATACCTGCAGAACCGGTGACGGATGATCTGCCAAATTTCAGCCGCAACGGACGGTTGAGCAAATCACCCGGACAATCGAGCAAGTCGACGCTGTCAGAACAGACTCCGCAGCAAGGAATGCAGACGCAAGGGCAGGGTGTAAGACGAGGCCGCTTCGTACAACCGTAACGAAAGCAGAGCCGCATCGGGCGAGCATCTCGTGCGGCGTAACCGGCGGACCCATCGAGTGGTCCGCCGCAGCAAGAACGTAGGTTGTTTACAGGAACGGAGGTTGATCATATGAGAACATCAATTATGACCTGGCGGCGGGCGGCACTTGCATCGGTCCTGCTGCTCGTAGCGGCTGTCTCGGCATCCGCGGACGAGGTAGTTCGGTGGAACCAGGCGGCGACCAGTGCGGCTGCCGCGGCAAATACAGATCCGCTGACCGAATCCAGAGTGTTTGCGATCCTTCACGTGGCCATTCACGACGCGGTCAATGCAGTTGATCCGCGGTATGAGTTTTATCAGATGCGCCT
>Ga0126384_10000409_pt1 | contig 23284 bp, 19 predicted proteins | sample PanSoiMetPlot_36_FD_92543 | JGI IMG/M metagenome (GOLD analysis project Ga0126384, IMG submission 92543) | Tropical forest soil microbial communities from Panama - MetaG Plot_36 | ecosystem: Environmental > Terrestrial > Soil > Tropical forest > Bulk soil | place: Panama | collected 2016-02-17 | reverse complement strand
CGGGCGGTTCACCACGCTCGGTGGAAAAGGCACGCCGCGGGAACCCTTTCAGATCGGCTTCTGGCGCTGGCCGCTGTTTGTGGTTTGCCTCATCCCACCGTTGCTTTCGCTGGTCCTTCCCTATGGAGCCTTGCTGCTCACGTCCCTCTCTCGAGCCTGGGGTAAAGGGCCGGTCCAGGAAAACCTGACGCTCGAATGGTACCGATGGGCTTTGGTGGAGAATTCCTCAGCCCGAGCGGCGATCCAACACAGTCTGCTTTATGCGGCGGCTGCGGCAACGATTGCGACTGGGCTGGCGATGTTTACCGCCTTTGTAACGCAGCGCCGGCTTCTTCGAGGCGCTCGGATTCTGGCATTCGTGGCCTTGGCCCCCTTCGTGGTACCAGGCATCATTCTCGCAATCGGTTTCTTTCTCGCGTACGCCAAGCCGCCGATCGTGCTCTACGGAACCGCCTGGATGTTGATCGTGGCATTTGCGACCCGCTTTCTTCCCATCGCCTACTCAGGGTCGGAAACTGCGATCCGAAGCGTCGATGTGGAGCTGGAGAACGCGGCTCGCACTTTGGGCGCGAGCGCACTCGGGGCATTCCGTCGGATCACCGTGCCGCTGCTCAAGCGACACCTGATCACCACTTGGCTCACCGCCTTCATTCCCTCCTTGCGCGAGCTCAGCTCTGCGGTTTTTCTCTTCACCCCCGCCACCGCGGTGATGACGAATCTGATCTTCGATCTGTCCGATGGCGGAAATTTCGAGCCGGTGTCGGCCCTCGCGGTGCTGATGATGGTCCTCACGTTTGGCCTGATCGGCATCGCCTATCGACTTTTGGGTCGTGGGGTGTTGCTGCAAAGGCGGGCCGGCTGAACGGCAAGACCATGGCTCGGATCCGACTCGAGAAATTGTGCAAGCACTACGGGGGCGCGGCCGCTCTGCAAGGGGTTACTCTGACCATCGAGAACGGCGAGCTGATGGCGATCCTGGGACCTTCGGGATGCGGAAAGACGACCACCCTGCAAGTGCTCGCCGGCTTTCTCACTCCGGACTCCGGCGAAATATGGTCTGACGAGCGGCTGATCTCCAGCGCCAAGGAAGTGGTCCCGCCCGAGCGCCGCCAGATGTCCTTAGTGTTTCAGAGCTATGCCCTTTGGCCACACCTGACGGTGTTCCAGAACGTTGCCTTTGGTCTGGAGATGCGCCGATTGCCATCCCATCAAGTCAGGAAGGGCGTGAGTGCGATGTTGGAGTTGGTCAATTTGCTGGGATTCGAGAAACGCTATCCCCACCAACTCTCGGGCGGCCAACAGCAGCGGGTCGCCTTGGCGCGGGCTTTGGTCGTCGAACCCGATACGCTGCTGCTTGATGAACCCCTGTCGAATCTGGACGCCAACCTTCGAGAGCAGATGCGGTTTGAGATCCGGCGCATCCACGAAAGAACCAAGATCACCACCGTTTACGTCACCCACGATCAAGCTGAGGCGCTGGTCATTGCCGACCGGATCGCGGTGATGAACCGGGGGGTAATTGAGCAGACCGGAACCCCTCGGGAGATCTATGAGCGGCCGCGCTCGAAGTTCGTGGCTTCCTTCATCGGCGGCGCCAATTGTCTGGCCGGACAAATCGTTGCTCCGGGAATCGTCCGCTGCGGCGAGCTGGAGTTGCGAACCAACCACGAGGACAGCCTGTCAACCGGAGAACAGGTGGTGCTTTGCATCCGACCGCATGCGGTGAAAATCCACCGGATCCCTCCGCCCGCGTCAAAGGAGACCAATTTCGCGGGCGGACGGCTGCTTCAGCAGGCCTACTTAGGCGACCTCCAGGACGTGCGAATCGCGCTGGTCGGCGGGGCGCAGCTTCGAGCACTCACCCCCGGCGGTAAGCCGTATCAACTGGGTGAAGAGGTGTTCGTCGAGCTGCCCCTCGAGGACTGTTACGTCCTCCACGCCTGAGTGGTACTCCGCCGGTGCCCACGCTGGGGTCCCTCGAATGGGGCACGGAGCCTCGGGCGCCCGTGCGCCGGGAGCACCGTTGCCGTCCGATTCAGCGCTCGGTCGCCGCCCTCGTGCTTCAGCGGCTTGACTGCGCGGATCCGCGTTGCAGGTTGATGCCGGACCCGGGAGGGCAAGCCTTGGAAAATCAAACAATCCTGGTTGGAGTCGACGCCTCACCCAGTGGGGAGAAGGCGGCGAACTTCGCCCTTCAACTTGCTGCCACCGCTCGGGCGCGGCTGCTCCTGGTCTTCGTGGTCCCCCCCTACATGCCGGAAGCGGAGTTTCCGCCTCCGAACGTTTTGGAAATCATGGAGACGGAACGTGAGGCCGCAGAGCTCACACTGAAGGAGCTCGGCGCCAAGCTCGAGGGCAAAGGGGTGAAAATTGCGACACAGGTCTTGCTTGGCAACCCAGCCAGTGAGCTTTCTCGCATCTCGGGGAACCCCGAGGTAGCGATGGTGACCATTGGTAAGACGGGGAAAGGCGCGATCGCCAGACTGTTGCTCGGCAGCGTCGCCCTCTCTCTGGCGCGTAGCTGTCCGAAGCCGCTCGTGATCGTGCCTTGAGTTCTGCAAGTCTAGGGAATTAGGACGATCTTCCCAGAAGCCCCCGGCTCGAGCACTTCCTTGTGCGCGCGAACAACCTCCGCAAGCGGCAGCTCCTTTGCGACCACTGGGCGGAGTGTCGCGTTTTCGAGGCCGGTGAGGATTCCAGCATAGATTTCCTTCTCTTCCCCTTCGGTGATCGCCCACAGCATAAAGCCGTGAACCGAGGCGCGGCGCGCCATCAAGTCGCGCGGAGTGAGCGTGACATCACCGCGACTGCCGATAACCACCACGCGTCCTCGGTTGGCGAGCAGCTTGAGGTCGCGGCCGAGATTAACGTTGGCCAGCATCTCCAGCACCAGGTCGACGCCGCGCCCGTCGGTGGCCTTCAAAATTTCATCCTGATGCCCGGGTTTGCCGTGATTGAACACCAGATGCGCCCCTTCCCGCTTCACCAATTCCAGGCCCTTCTCGCTCCCGGCCGTTCCCAACACGGTCAAGCCCATCGCTCGGGCCATCTGCACCGCCGCAAGGCCGACGCCGCCGCTGGCGCCATGGACTAGCAAGGTTTCGCCTGCGCGCGCGGTGGTGGCGTGGTGCAGCGCGAAGAACGCGGTGCCGTACGGAACCCAAACGCCAGCGCCCTGCGAGAAGGTAACTCTCGCAGGCAGCGGCTGAGCCTGTTTTTCCAAGACCAGGGTATTTTCTGCGTAAGCGCCCGTGAGGGTTAGCGCCGTATAGACGCGATCGCCGGGTTTGACCCGAGTTACGTCCGGGCCGACGGCTTCTACGGTTCCAGCCGCGTCGGACCCAGGTGTGTATGGAAGCTCCGGCTTGATCGCGTAGGTTCCGTTTCGCATGTATGTGTCATACGGGTTCACGCCGGCCGCCTTGACTCGAACCAGGACTTGGCCGGGACCGGGCTTGGGCGTAGGGACTTCCTCGACCTTCAGAACTTCTGGGCCTCCAAATTCACGAACGCGGATCGCTTTCATGGCGGTGCCTTTCTAACTCCCCTGGGCTCTACGCTGCTCGGTTTTTGGGCTGCTCCGTTTACAAAACAGAGCCCACGGCTAGCGTCGCCGACCCTCTTGGAAAGTCGCCTCGAGCAGCAACTCCTTTCCTCCTCGGAGCACCGTCACCTCGACGGACTGGCCGGGCTTGGAGGACTGCAGCACGTACATCAAGTCCTCGACGCCGGTGATCTGATGCTTGCCCACGCGGACCAGAATGTCGCCTCGCCGCATTCCCGCCAGATCGGCGGCGCCTCCAGGCCGAACATCGGCAACCAGCATCCCCTTTTCACCGTCGGGCGGTCCGCCGTAATCGGGAATGGTCCCGAGCGATGCCCCGAAGCTGCGTGGATCGCCTTGGGGCGCCGGAGCGCGGACCTTGCGGTAGCTCAACCGCTGCTCGCGGGCTCCAGTCTCTTGAACGATCTGGGCCGCAATCTGAGCGGTGCGAGCCGCGCCCGCGGCATTGATCCGCTCAGGCAGATCGCTCGGCTTGTGATAGTCGGAGTGGGCGCCAGTAAAAAAGTGGAGTACTGGCACCCCGGCGCCGTAAAACGGCGTTTGGTCGCTTGGGCCGTACCCGTCTCCGCCCAGCGAACATTCGACGCCCGCCGTGGTGCACGCGGAACCAGCGATGGCGGGCCACTCCGCGGCAGACTCTGCGCCGAGAACGTTCAATCGGTTTTGGCGCATTCGCCCCACCATGTCGAAGTTGAGCATCGCGACGACGCCCTCGATGGCGCTGGAACGAGCAAAGTCCGCGGAGCCAAGAACCCCACTCTCTTCGCCCGAGAAGGCAACGACGATGACATCGCGGCGCAGCCGCGCCGCTTGGGATGAAAGAGTGCGCGCGACCTCGAGCAGAGCAGCAACGCCGCTCGCATTGTCGTCCGCCCCGGGGTGGACCTCGGTACGGTCCGGCGCCAGCGAAAAGCGGCCGCCCATCCCAAGGTGATCATAGTGCGCTCCGATCACCACCGCGCCTGGAAGTTTATCTTGGCTGCCGGCGGGGATCCGGCCAATCACATTGAAGGTTGGCCGTCGCTCGACTTTGAGGGAAATCTTCAAACGCGCCGGTACCGCTTTCTCAGAAACCAGCAGGGGCATCGCGCGCTCTAGGGCCGTGCGCTTGACGATCGCAACCGGAATGCCGGCTTCACTTCCCTCCGGCGCTGGGGTCGGCAGCTTCGCTTCGGTCGGTAGTTTCTTGGTGTCGGGCCAGTCTACGACCAGTAGAGCCTTCGCCCCGTGCTCGCGCGCGACCCAGGCTTTGTATCGAAGGTCGCCAAAGCGGCGCTGGGATTCAGTCTCCGCGAACTTCTTATCGTTCTCGGGGACGAAGCGACGCACCAAGGCGATCCCGCCGTTGATCTTCAAGCCGGCGTAGTCGTCGTGGCCCAACGCCGCATCCGAAATACCGTAGCCAGCAAGGATCAGCTGTCCTTCAACAACGCCAGACGCCGCGAAGCCAGGGGCGGTGAATGCATCTGTTGCAAGCGGTATTCCCCCGATGGAGATACTGCTCGAGCTGTCGACTCGAACTGAAACGGGCACCGAGAAAGCCTTCCGGTAGCTGGCGCCCTCGCCGCCCGGCGCAAGGCCCAGGTCGCGCATCCGTTGCTCCACATACGCCCCCGCCGCATCGAGCCCCGGGGTGCCGATTCCTCGCCCCTGGCGCGCGGGATCCGCGAGCCAAGTGACATCGGCCTCAATGCGATCCGGCGCGAGCTGCTCTATCCTCGGTGCGCTGTCGATCCAGCGTGCGACATAGACGTCAGTCTGGTGGGCGCCCGGTGGAAAAGCCCGGTTCGAAGAGAAGGCGAGGTACTTTCCGTCTGGAGAGAACATCGGAAACCCGTCAAAGCCGGGCGCGAACGTGATGCGCTCCAGGCCCGTTCCGTCGATGTTGACCGCCCAAAGGTCGAACTCGCGCCCCTTCGGGTCGCCATAATTGGACGAGAAGATCACCCGCTTGCCGTTCGGGAAAAAGAATGGCGCAAACGAGGCAGCGCCCAAGTAGGTGATTTGACGGGCGTCGGTGCCATCGGCGTTCGCCACCCAGATCTCCAACTTGCTTGGCTTCACCAGACCCTGCGAGAGAAGGCTTCGATACTCGTCGAGCTCGGCTCCTGGTTTAGGTCGTGAGGCGCGCCAAACAATCTTGTTGCAGTCGGCGCTGAAAAAGGCACCCCCGTCGTACCCAGGGGCGTGAGTCAGTCGACGCACGTTCTTTCCGTTGGAATCCATCCGATACAGTTCCAGGTCGCCATCGCGAACCGACGTGAAGACGATGGAACCGTCCTTGCCGCAGACCGTGCCCTCGGCATCGTAGCCGGGGGTGTCGGTGAGGCGAACCAGCTCAATCCCGCCCACCCGAGATCGGAAGATGTCGTAGTCCTTGTAGAGCGCCCAGACGTAGCCTTGGCTCATGTCGGGGCGGGGTGGACAGGCCTCGCCGCCAAGATGGGTCGATGCGTAAATGAGCTCGCGATCCCCTGGCAAGAAGTGAGCGCAGGTGGTTGCTCCCTGGCCGCTCGATACCGGGATAGGAGTACCTCCGCGGGCCTCGATTCGATAGATGCGGTCGCACTGCTCCGTCGGCCCTCGCGCCTGGAATGAGAGTTGGCTTCCGTTGAAGGACCAGTACGCCTCGGCATTTTGGCCGCCGTTGGTGAGACGGCGCAGCTCGGCCAGGTGGCTTTCCTCGGGCAACTCCGGGGGGCCTGGCTTCTGGGATTGGGCGCAGGAGCAAACGAGCGCGGCGACCAAGACGGGCCGAAGACTCTGCATCGAGCTACATATCGCCCGCTGGGCGCGCTTGAAGCAAGTCTCCGAGACCAGTGATCGAGTCTAGGACTTTACTGCGGCGGTTGCGCTCGCCCAGGCGGACCAAAAAGCCGCTTCAGCGGCGATCCGGAGGTGCCCGCTGACTCGAAGTGGCGGCCAGCAAGGCGGCCCGGACCGCGGCCCGGACTGGCGCGGGAACCTCGCCGCCCGGGATTTCCCTGCAGAAGGATACGGTGCGCCTCAGTGATGCGCAGGTGTTCGCGCAGAGGGGGCAACCTTGCAGATGTTCCTCGATTCGGGCGCACGTTGCCTGGTCGATTTGCTCGGCGACGTACTGGCTCAGCTCTTCGGCAAGCTCAGGACAACGCGATTCCCCGGGCTTCCCTTCTTCGCCCATCACGGTGAGCAGCCGCTGCCTCAGATCCATGCGCGCCCGGTGGAGGCGGCTTTTCAGCGCGCCCTGCTCGACCCCAAGAACCTCCGCCGCCTCTTCCGCCGTGAGGCCTTCCACGTCGCGCAGAACGATCACTTCGCGGTGCTTCTCTGGAAGCGACAAGATGGCAGCATGAAGCAGCTCGCCCATTTCGCGCGCATGGGCATTGGCATCAGGCGTCGCCTCGGTGGATGGTATCCCGCTGACCCCCGGCTCATCGATGGCGAGCGTAGTCGCGGGCCGGCCCGAACCTCGCCGGCGGCTCTTGAGGCAAAAGCTGCGAGCGATCTGGTAGAGCCAAGTTGAGAGCTTCGCGTCCCCCCGGAAGTCCGGTAGACGCCGAAAAGCGGCGAGAAGCGTTTCCTGCAAGACTTCACGCGCCTCGTCCTCGTTACCGCACATGCGCAAGCCGAAGCGGAAGAGCTGCCGCTGATGGCGAGCAAGCAGGGCATCAACGGATCGAGGGTCCCCAGCTCTAGCAGCGGCCAATAGCTCGATGTCTCGCTGATCCATCAGCGCAGTTTTAATGGCTTAGCGCGTGAAAGGCTCAATTGCGGGTGAATAACGCACGCCGGGTGAATGAACCTTTTGTTGTGGAGGAGGCTCTCACTCGGTAGAGGAAAGATTCCATGAAAGTACTTTTGATGATTGGGGTCTTGATCGCCTGGTCGGCCTTTCAGGTGTGGCTGCTGCCGAAGTTGGGTGTGTCGACATGAGCCGTACCTCAGGCGCGCCGGTCGGCGTCCAGTCAGTTCGCCAGCAAACAGCAGGTCCCTGGCTCTAGCCCAAGCGTCGGTGAACGACCCGATAAGGATAAGCTGTGAGCACCCTCAAGGTGACGGGCCAGAGTTTTTCTGAAACGGTGAAGAGCGGCATCGTGGTTTTGGATTGGTGGGCTTCGTGGTGCGGGCCGTGCCGGACCTTCGAGCCGGTCTTCGAGAAGGCCTCGACAGACCACCCCGACATCGTTTTTGGCAAGGTAAATACGGATGAGGAGTCGGAGCTGTCGGAAACGTTCGGAATTCGGGCCATCCCCACGCTGATGATTTTTCGAGACGGCATTCTGCTTTTCAATCAGGCAGGGATGTTGCAGGCCGATCAGTTGAACGAGCTCCTGAATCGGGCGCGTACCTTGGACATGGAGACGATTCGGCGCCAAATTGCCGACGAGGCGAAAAAGGTTGAGCCGTCAAAGGAATCCTGACGCCACCCGCTGCGGACTACAGCGCGTGAGCAACAGTCCGGGCGCTTAGGGCATCTTGAAGTTCGGTCACCCGGATCGTGAACCTGGGCTGGGCAAGGATTGCGCGTTTCACGGAGCACTGTTCGACGACCTTCACCAGGGCGGGACGGTACTTCTCCGGAAAGCTCGCTGGGAGCTCCAGATGCAGATCGATCTCCTCGAGAATCCCCTCTTCGCTGAAGCGTGGGCGCTCAGTGATGCGAATGTCGCCAGAGGGGATGCCGCGTTTCGCACAGAATCCCTGGACGAAGACCCCAGCGCACGTGCCGATCGAGGCCAGGAAAAGGTCAAACGGCGCCGGTGCGCTGTCCTCGCCTCCTTTCTCGATCGGCTGATCAGTACGAATGGTATGCTGCGCAATCTTTGCGTCGACCCTCCGCTGACCTGGGAGCGTGACTACAATCTCGTTCGCGTTTGCCATGATGACGGCCTCCTGAGGATTAGAGCCAGCTCCTCGCGCGGAGGATTCGTCTGCTCTGCTGGCGCTCGTGCGCGGTGGTGAGGCATCAGCATCTGCGTGTTCTTGGTGCGACTGTTTTGTCCCTTCCGGTTGGCGAGACCGCAAAGAAGCACGCATTTTCGTCCTTATGAAAAAAAGCGTTCCCGAGACTCCGGAGCGGTTGCCGGTGAAGTTGGACTCCACGAGCAATGGCGAATACTGGCCAGTGACCCCAAGCCGAGCGCTTCGAGCGGTGCAACGCGCCGCCATGGAGCGAGCGCTTGTCAATGCGCGCAGAGTCGGATTGAGCCGACGAGAGTACCTGGCCAGCAGCTGCGGCGTTGCCACAGTCTTGATTGCCCTCAACCAGTTGGGTTGTGGCGGCGGTCGCTACCGAGTGAGCCCAGACGCGCCGCTGGATAAGGCGTCCGCGGATCAGGTGCTCACCGGTAAGGAGTTCATCTTCGACGTTCAGACCCACGAGGTAAGCGGCGATCGGGTGTGGTGGATCAGCAGTCAACCCTCGATTGCGGATTTCTTGAAAACCACGCCGCATGCCGATTGTGGAGCCCCTCTTTGGGCGCGGTGCTTTACGGACGATGTGCTGATTCGAGAGGTGTTTCTGAACAGCGATACTCAGCTCGCGGTACTCAGCGAGCTCTGGGGAGATCCGCTTCCGCTTTTCGTCGAGGAGGCCGCGCGTACCCGAGAGAAAGTCGCGCAGCTTGGGAAAGACCGGCTTCGCATCCATGGCGTGGTTCAACCCACCACGGCCCCATGGTGGAAAATTGCCGAGGAGATGCGCGCCCAGGTGGCCAATTGGCAAATCAGCGCCTGGAAGCTGTACACGGTCTGGGGACCCAAAGGAAAAGGTTGGTGGTTGACCGACGAGATCGGTCGCAAGACGATCGAACACGGCCTCTCTCTCGGCGTTCCACTGATCGCCATCCACAAGGGTTTGCCGCTGCCCGGCATGGATCCCAACTACACGCTCGCGCGAGACGTGGGCCCGGTGGCTCGCGACTTTCCGAACGCGACCTTTCTCATCTACCACTCCGGCTTCGAGCCCGAGGTCTCCGAGGGACCGTACAACCCAGACGCGCAGCGCGGCGTTGATGTTTTGATCCGGTCGCTCCAGGACAACGGCATTGGTCCAAACGGGAACGTCTACGCTGAGCTGGGCTCGACTTGGCGCGAAGTGATGAAAAAGCCAGACCAAGCGGCGCACGTCATCGGCAAACTCCTCAAGTACTTTGGAGAAGACCGAATCCTCTGGGGAACGGATGCGATTTGGTACGGGTCGCCACAGGACCAGATTCAGGCCTTTCGCGCGTTCGAGATCAGCCCAGAATTCCAGGAGCGTTTCGGATACCCCCCGCTCACACCGGCCCGCAAAGCAAAAATCTTTGGTCTCAATGCGGCACGGGTCTACGCGCTGGACGTTGGCGTATTGAAGAGAGCTCAAAGCGATGACTCGTTGAGCAGGGCCAAGGCAGAGTACGCGAATGCACCCCGGCCAACTTTTCAAACCTACGGCCCGCGAACGCGTCGCGACCTGCTCAACCTTCTGAGGTTCAGAAGGGGGATGCCGGACTAGCGCCCGGTTGCCGCGGCACCAAAGTTGCGCCTTTGGAGGTTTGATCGCCCCCCGCTGGCCGTGAGAGGCTGTGGCAAGTGAACGACTTTGCACGGTCGGCCAGCGTCGGCAGCGACGTGGAAGTGATTTCCCTCATGGGCATTGCCCACGGCACGTCTCACTTCTTCCACCTCATGGTCCCGTCGCTCTTCCCGTGGCTGATGCCTGAGTTCTCGCTGAACTTTACGCAGGCAGGTTCCCTGACCGCGGCATTCTTCGTCGCCTCCGGAATTGGACAGGCCCTCGCCGGCTTCGTGGTGGATCGGGTTGGAGCGCAGCGCGTGTTGTGGTCAGGGATTGGCCTATTCGCGCTGGCTGCAGTGGTGCTAGCCAGCTCCAGCAACTATGGAACGCTGTTGGCCGCGGCCTTGCTAGCGGGTACCGGGAACAGCGTCTTTCACCCCGCTGATTTCACAACCCTCAATCGACACGTTTCGCCCGCGAGGTTGGGGCATGCGTTCTCCGTCCACAGCCTTTGCGGAAACCTCGGTTGGGCTGCGGGGCCGGTGTTCATGACCGGCATCGCCGCGTCCTTGGGGTGGCGCATCGCCGCGTTTGCGGCGGCTTCGGTTGCGCTGCTAGCGCTCGCGCTGCTGCTCGCGCGACGACGGGTGTTGGCGACCACTGTGGAGCACGAGCGCTCCGTCGCTGCTGCAAGGTCGTCGCCTGGTTCAACCTTCGCCTTTCTTGGCGCGGCGTCGGTTTGGATGTGTTTTCTGTTCTTTCTGGTCACCATGCTGGCATTCGGCGCGTTGCAAAACTTCGCGCCGGCGGTGCTTCAGCGCGTCTATGCGCTCTCGTTGGGTGCCGCGACTTCGGCGCTCACCCTCTACCTGTTCGGCGGGGCTGCCGGCGTGGTCGTGGGCGGATTTTTGGCAGCGAAAAGCGGAGCCCATGACCGGGTCATCGCCAGCTCGTTGATCTGTGCTGCATTGACGGCCCTGGCGGTCGCCAGCGGCGGGATCCCGGCCTGGACGGTAAGCGGGTTTTTTGCGGTCATTGGCTTTTGCACCGGGATTGCAAGCCCGTCGCGTGACCTGCTGGTGCGACAAGCGGCAATGGAGCGCTTCGGCCAGAAATCATTCGGCCGGATCTATGGATTCGTTTACTCAGGGCTGGATGTTGGACTGGCTACCGCCCCGCTGATCTTCGGACGACTGATGGATCTCGGAATGTTCAACGCGGTGCTTGGAGGAGTCGCATTGCTCCAGGGCCTCGGAGTGGCCGCCGCTCTCAAGGTGGGCCAGCAGCGTCGCGGGGCGTATGTTCTCAACCCCTTGCCTCGCAGACAAGACTAGTCCTGGGCGCGGGGAGTTCCACCGCGCCGGTGCACGAAGTCGTCGATCAGCTGGCGTGCGATGCTCACCCGCGGGGGGATGTTTGCTGGCAGGTCCTCGGGGGCAAACCAGGCGGCTTCGGCGATTTCTGCCTTGTCGACCGAAATCTCACCCCCGACCCAGCTGGCGTTAAAGCCGATCATCAGCGATCCGGTGAATGGCCATGGTTGACTGCCAAAGTACCGGATGTCGCCGACGCGAACGGCTGCCTCTTCCTCAATCTCCCGGGCGACCGCATCCTCCAGGGACTCGCCAACTTCGACGAAGCCGGCCAGGGTGCTGAAGAAGGGCCGCGGGAAACGCGCGTTTCGCGCCAGCAGAGCGCGGCCGTCCCGCTCAACCAAAGCGATGATCGCAGGCGACAGCCGGGGGTATGCGTCGTGTCCGCACGCGGTGCAGGTGCGCACCCTCTCGACACTCGACCGCTCGGTGCGCGCCCCACAACGGCCACAAAAGCCGTGATCGCGATCCCAGGCGATGAGGCCAAGGGCTCGGCCCGCGATCCCGAACTCGTCGTCCGAGAGAACCGCGAACAATCGCCGAAGAGGGACCACCTCAGTCCCCGGCGGCGCTGGTTCATCAGGGCCTAGAGCGCGTGCAAAGCAAGCAACTCCGTCCTGCGCACCGAGGTAGATGGCGCCCGAGGCGGGGCCCATCGGCACCTCTGGCCTTTCGCCGGTGCGAATCACGCAGAGCGATTGCTCGGTCACCAGGAACAATTTTCCTTCGGAGGCTGCGGAGCTGACGCCAGCGATGAATGCCATGATCCAGGCTCTACCATGGCTCCGGAGACCGAACGACCCCCACGGCGCGCGTCGCCAGGCTCGAAAAGTCGGCGCGTGACAAACAGCGCGCTGCCTTGACAACTTCCTTAGCCACGCGGAAATACCACCCAAGTACCGGAGGTGGTCTTCAGCCAGAGGAGAGACTCGTGGAGACAGCGGTTCACAATTTCATCGGTGGAGATTGGGCGGGGTCGAAGGGCGAACAACTTCCAGTCAAGAACCCAGCGACCGGCGAGGTCATCGCCCAAGTTGCGCTTTCGTCCCGCGACGAAGTGAACCAAGCCGTCTCCCAGGCAAGGGACGCATGGCCGGAATGGCGCCGCACTCCCGCTGGAGATCGCACGCAGTACCTTTTCAAGCTTAAGCAGTTGCTCGAGGACAACCTCGACCAGCTGGCGCGGTCGATCACCAATGAGTGCGGGAAAACTCTATCCGAGGCAGTCGGCGAGCTTCGCCGGGGCATCGAGAATGTCGAGGTCGCTTGCGGCATTCCGATGCTGATGCAGGGATACACCAGCGAGGACATTGCCGGAGGTATCGACGAGCTGATGATTCGCCAGCCGCTGGGCGTGGTCGCCGCGATCACGCCATTCAACTTTCCGGGCATGATCCCACTCTGGTTTTTGCCGTACGCGATCGCCTGCGGGAACACCTTTGTCCTCAAGCCGTCGGAGAAAGTTCCGATCACCATGCAGAGGGTGTTCCGCCTCATCGAGCAGACCGGCTTGCCGCGCGGGGTGGTGAATCTGGTGAACGGAGCGAAGGAGACGGTTGACGCCCTGCTTGAACATCCCGCGGTGCGCGCCGTGAGCTTCGTGGGATCCACGCCCGTCGCCAGGTATGTGTACAGCAAGGCGGCGGCGAACGGAAAGCGCGCGCAATGTCAGGGTGGAGCAAAGAACCCGGTGATCATCCTCCCGGACGCGGAGATGGATTTGGCCACGCAGATCGTCGCAGACTCCGCCTTCGGTTGCGCCGGACAGCGCTGCCTTGCATCTTCGGTCGCGATCGCCGTCGGTGATGCCGGCCGGGTGTTTTCGGATGCGATCGCTGGAGCCGCCAAGGCGCGGGTTGTCGGCTACGGGCTGGACTCGGGAGTCCAGATGGGCCCGGTGATTTCCTCCGAATCGAAGACCCGTGTCGAGAAGCTCGTGGACGTCGGCATAAAAGAGGGAGCAAGAGTTTTGGTCGACGGACGCCATGCACGGATCGCTGGGTATGAGCGGGGTAACTTCATCCGACCAACGATACTGAGCGGCGTGGATCCAGAAGGCGAAATCGCCAAGACCGAGATTTTTGGTCCAGTGCTGAGCCTGATCGAGGTCAAGGATGTCGACGAGGCGATTCAGGTTGTGAACCGATCGAGCTACGGCAACCAGGCGTGTCTGTTTACGCGCAGCGGAGCAGCGGCGCGCAAGTTTCGCTACGAGGCGCAAGTCGGCAACATCGGCATCAATGTCGGGGTGGCAGCCCCAATCGCATTTTTCCCCTTCAGCGGTTGGAAGAGCAGCTTCTTCGGAGATCTCCACGGACAGGGGCGCGACGCGGTCGAGTTCTACACCGACAAGAAGGTCATCGTAGAGCGCTGGCCGAAGGAGTGGTCCCGCGTCTTCTAATGCCCGGACCGGGTTTTGGTGAGGTGTGGTCCGCGAGCGGGGACCACGGCTCAGGCTAGAGCCTCGCCACCTCAACCATGGCGTCGAACGAAGCCTGGCCGGCGGAAAACGAGAACAGATCCGCCGCCTCATCCGGAACACAGGGTTCGCCGGAGGTTAGCCGGTTCAGTCCCTCCCAGCCGTCGCGCATCCAGAGCGCTCCTTTGGGCATCTTTTCGGTAACGCGAGCCCGCGCGCGAAATTCTCCGCGCTCGTTGAAGAGGCGAACCGCCATTCCATCATCGATGCCGCGGGCACTTGCGTCGGGTGCAGAGATCCACACCCAGGGCTCCGGGTCCGCTTTGGCAAGCGTCGGCAAAGCCTGGCCATGGTCGTAGAATGCGTGAAATTGGGTGAGCGTCCGACCTTGCCGAAACGCCAGCGGGTAAGTCGACGAGGGAAGGCTTTGGTAGACGGGTAGGCCGGCAAGTCCTAACGAGCGAGCCCGCTCCGAGTAGAACTCCACCTTCCCCGAAGGCGTATCGAAGTGATGGTTGGGGTACGCCACGTGAGAGACCCGCAGCGGCCGGATTCCCCCGTCGCGGCGAAGGGCCGCAACGGTCGCATACCCTGTCGAAGGGTGGTTCAGGATTGCGTTTAGCGGTCCTTCGTCGTCGCTCCAGGGGAAAAAGTCGTTGAGGCCCAAGCGGGTCGCCAGCTGGCGTAGAAGCCAGATCGCTGAGCGCGCTTCGCCAGGTGGATCGACGATGGGGGGCATCAGGTACAGATGGGTATTGGTGCTCTTGCAACCGAGCTCCTCCAGCCAGGAGGTGCTGGGCAAGACGACGTCCGCGAACCGGCGCGCGGTCTCGTTGAAGAACAAATCGTAGCTGACGCAGAGATCGGTCCGTGCAAGCCCCTGCGCGACTCGCTCTGCATCGGCAAACGAAGAGAGCATGTTGGTCCCAAGGAGCAGAAGAACTCGGACCTGTCCCTCCAGCAACGCGTCGGTGATTCGCGACATCTGGTTGGGGACGTAACGACCCGGCGGTCGCCGCTCCGAAGCGATGATGCTCGCTAGGGCCTGCCCATGCGCGGCAGCTCCGTGACGCGGCCCGAGCCCTCCGCCCGGGATCCCCAAATTGCCGGTGAGGGCGGGAAGGCAGGCAATGGCGCGGGCACCTTGCCAGCCGTTGGATCCCTTGTGCATCGAGCTGCCGCCAACCAGGATCATGGCCGGTCGCATCGTGGCATAGCGGCGGGCAAGGGAGACGATCCGCTCTGGAGCGATCCCGGTGATGCTGGCGGCCCACGCTGGAGAATGCGACGCGAGATGCGCCGTAAGCTGATCGAAGCCGATCGTGTGACGGGCGACGAATTCCCTGTCGTAGAGCTGCTCTGTGACAATCACCTGCATCATCGCTAGCGCCAAAGCAGCGTCGCTGCCGGGGCGAATCCGAAGGACCTCGTCCGAGTGCGAGGCCGCTTCTGTTTCGCGGACGTCCACGGTGACGACAATCGCCCCCCGCCGCTTCGCCGCATCCAGGTGCCGGGCAGTGTTGGGTTGGCTGGCGAGGTTCGCGCCCCAAAGAACGATGAGGTTGGCGTTCGCACCCATGTCCTCTTTGGTGTTCGTTTCGAGGACTCCAGTGAGGCCGAGCCCGAAGGCTCCCAGGCCCCAGCAGATCATCGTCGGACTCCACCACTGGCATCCGTAGAGATTGGCGAATCGACGAAGCAGGTGGGAGTGGAGTCGGGTGCCGTAATTGTTGGCAAACAGTCCGTGCCCCGACCAGGCACCCACCGCTTCACGGCCCACGGCACGCATCGCCTGGACGATGCGGTCGAGCGCTTCATCCCAAGTGGCGCGGCGCCAGCTGTCGGTCCGTCGTGTCCGCACCAGCGGGTACAGCAGGCGCTGAGGATTGTCGAGGATCTCCAGCGAGGCCCGGCCCCGGATGCACAGAAACCCTTGGCTATCGGGGTTGCCCTCGTCGCCGGTGATTTTGTGTACTCGCCCGTTCTCCACATGGACGAGCATGCCGCAGAGCGTTGGGTGGCAGTTCATCGGACACATCGTCCGCACGGCGTTGCTCGAGCTCACGGCGCGAAAGAATATAACAGCGAAAATCGTCGCGGCTCCTTAGACGGAGTGGGCCCAGGCGTTTCCAACTTGCTGGACAAGTCCAGCCCACGACACACATTGAGTTGCTGGAATTCAGCGAAACTCAAGGAGGCAATCGTATGGCAATCGTTCGTCGGCAGCAGGAACCGGAGCGTGGGCTCACCCGTGCGCGCACTTGGGACCCATTGGACGTGATGCAAGAGCTGATGCGGTGGGATCCCTTCAGGGAGATGTCCAGACGACTGGGCGGGGATGACCTCACGGGGTTCGTCCCGAACTTCGACGTCAAGGAAACCAAGGACGCATACATCTTCAAGGCGGACCTTCCGGGTGTGAAGGAGGGTGACACGGAGATTTCGGTCACTGGTAATCGGCTGACCATCTCCGGCCAGCGGCAAGAGGAGAAGAAGGACGAAGGCGACCAGTACTATGCTTACGAGCGCAGCTACGGCAGCTTTTCCCGGTCATTTACCTTGCCCGAGGGCGTAGACGTGGACCAGGTTCGCGCTGAGCTCAAAGATGGAGTTCTCAACGTCGTGGTGCCAAAGCGCCCCGAAGTACAGCCGAAGAAGATTCCGCTTAAAGGCACCGAAAAAGGCGGCGAAAAAGCCAAGGCGTAAGGCAGACGCGAACGCCGCGGGCGCGGGCGGCAGCCCGATGATTCCGTGGAAATCCAAGGTGTTCGGCAGGTGGCGCCCCTTGACAAGGGGACCGCTGCCTACCTAAGTCGAAGCGAGCAACCACGTGATGTCACCTGCAGCTCAGGATCAACGCCAGTCGCCGGATTACGACGCCCTCGTTGCGGAATATGGCCAGTGGACGGCCATGGCAATTCACCTGGGCGAGGGCAAGTATACGCGTCTGGCAGAGCCAGATTGGCGACTGCGTCGTTTGACACAGGTGGTCGCCGATCTGTTGCGCAAACCATTCTCTGAAGCCCGGGTCTTGGACCTCGCATGCCTGGAGGGCCACTACGCGATTGAAATGGCTCTCCATGGAGCACGCGTCGTGGGTACCGACATCCGCGAGGCCAATCTCGCCAAGGCCCGTTACGTGCAGCAGGTCCTTGGCCTTACGAATCTGGAATTCGTCCGCGACGATGTTCGAAACCTGCGACGCGAGCTCTTTGGTGGGTTCGACGTCGTGATTGCCTCCGGCATTCTCTACCACCTGGATGTTCCCGCGGTATTCGAGTTCGTTCAGCGCCTTTATGACGTGTGTGACCGCATGGTGGTGATCGATACCCAGATCGCGCTCTCCCCGAGAGTGACGGTGGAGCATCAGGGCCGGTCCTACTCGGGAATGTGGTACCGGGAACACGCCGAGGGCAGCGACGCTTCGCAACGGTATCGAGATCTTTGGGCTTCGATCGACAATGTCAGAAGCTTCTGGCTCACCGAGCCATCGCTCTACAATCTCCTTGGAGACGTAGGGTTTTCATCCATCGTTCGGGTGGAAGGTCCGCAGATGCCGGTGGGCAGGGATCGGCAAATGTATGTGGCGATCAAAGGACCGCGGGTCGCGATTCGCTCCTCGCCAATCACCAATTCTCTTCAGGAGACGCCGCGTCCTCAGCAGAACGAATGGCCTGTGAATCAAGCGCAGATTCAGCGCGGCGTGATTTTTCGCACCCTGAAAGCTGGGCTGCCACAACCGATCAAGGACGCCATCAAGCCGGCGCTTCGCTGGGTCCGCTTGCTTCCGCCCGACACCACGCCAGAGTTTTTGCGGCCGAAGCGGTAATTCCTTCAAATAAGAGTTTTCCAGGCGGAAAGACGCACGGTTCGTTAGATGTGCGGCGTGAAACCAGCCGTGCGCCCGCCGCGATTTTCCCAATCGGCCTTCTTCGGAGGAGAGCACCGGTGGGGTCTAGCAAGGGAGAGGCTCGCGAGCTCAGGTAGCGGCGGTTCAGGAGGTCGTCGCGCCTCTCTACGAAGGAGCGAGTCATGATGAGGCGTTTTTTTCGTTTCGTGCGGGCGTTGTTTTTTCCCTCGTGCACCATCCGAGAGATCAACTCCGCTGAGTTGATCCAGGTGTTGAAGATGAGTCCTCGCCCGCCGGCCCTCTTGAAGGCACGGCCCCGGCGCACCTTACCTGCGAACGCGCTCTCGCTACGCTTACCGGCCACCGTCGAGCACACCTCGGCGTGATCGCGGAGCGACATAGCGAATAGGGGAATTGTCGTTTAGCGCTCGCCCGCGCCGGTGACGACCACGGGCACGGTCTTCCAGATCAACGCGAAGTCCCGCGCCAAACTCCAATGGTCGATGTACTGCATGTCCAGATACATCCACTCGTCGAAGGGGATCTGGTAGCGGTTGGGAGAAGCTTGCCAGATGCAGGTGAGCCCCGGCCGCATCGAAAAGCGACGCCGCTGCCATGGCTCGTACAGCGCTACCTCACTCGGTACCGGTGGACGCGGCCCGACGACGCTCATGTCGCCGCGCAAAACGTTGATCAGCTGCGGCAGCTCGTCGAGGGAGTACTTGCGCATCAACGCCCCGACCGGCGTGATCCGCGGATCGTTTCGCATTTTGAAAACCGGACCGGTCCGCTCGTTGTGCTTTGCCAACATCGCCTTGAGCTCCTCGGCGTTGACGATCATCGAGCGAAACTTGAACATCTGAAACTGCCGCCCATGCAGGCCTACCCGGACCTGCCTAAAGAAGATCGGGCCTGAGGAGGTGAGCTTGATGACGATCGCAAGCACCACGAAAAGCGGCAACAAGATCGCGAGGGCCACGGCCGAGAACGCGATGTCGAACAACCGTTTGATCGCCATTTGGTAGGGTCTTCCCCCCACCGAACGGTAATGGAGATACCCGTCGGACACGGCGTTGTTGGCGACGGGTTTCGCGCGCTCGAACTGAAAGTGGTGCGCGGGAAGCGCAAACGGCATTCCAAACGTCTCGCAGACCCGAACCGCCGCCTGCATCGCGCTCCCGTGCTGGCTGAAGTCGCCGGCGATGTAGACTTCGCTGACCGGAGTGAATCGAAGGACCGCCTCGAGATCGCCGGCGGAGCCCAACAGACGCGAACCCAACGGAGTGCCACGGGGCTCCTCTGAAAAATGCAGGTACCCGACGATGCGGTGACGCCCGCGGGTCTCGAGGTGTTCCCCGGTGAGCCGGCCGAGAGGACCGGTGCCGATGATCAACGCCTCGCCCTTGGCAGTCTGAGTGTCGGCGAGGGCGCGGAAGACGAACAGCCTGAGTCCGAGAACCCCGGGCCAGAACACCAGCAGAAAGTGAGAAACCCGAGGGATCGCCGCCGAGTCAGGCAACACCAGGTGAAGCACGCCGAGGAAGCCGCCCAGTCCGATCACCAGAACCGTCACCAAGCAGGCATCCTCGACCGCGTCGCGCTCGAAGGCGCGCACGTCGTAGTGTCGAAGAACCGCGCAGGCGGCCACCCAGAAGATTCCCGCGGCGAACGTGGTGAGTACGAACTCGGGGAAGCTGATCTCCACCGGACGCTCTGAGACCGAGAGCATCGTCGCCACGGAGATCGAGATCAGCAGCACGCACAGGTCGACCACCGAATTAAGCGTTGCCGCGAATCCGGGAGAGCTGCTGGCGTGCTCAGCCTGGAGCGCGTCCCCGATGAGGCGACTGCGGAGGCGGCGCCCAACCCCCCAGAGGGCGGATCCAGGGTCGGCGATCCGGCCAACCCGCGCTTGCACGCTGCGCGACCAAATTCGCAGAGGGTAACCGCGAGGATTTGGAGACTGCGACTGTCCAACAGTTCCTTCCCCCGCCCCTAAACCACCACTCGAGTTGTCGGACATAGTTGCCCCCGTCACCCGCTCCTACGCGATGTAATGTCTGACATCGCCCTCTCTGGGAAGCGAATAAGCGCTCTCTCACTAGCGAGGTGCTTACGCCTCCAGACGGGCGCAGCATGTAGCACATGAAACGCTCGACGACAACGTCGCCCATGAACGGATACGGCGCTCGTTCATCAGCAAACGTTTAGGGTTTCCGCTACCGGGGTTTCGGTCGTAGCCAATCGTTTACTTTCGGGGGGTAAATGCTACGTGGATGTGACGCGTTCGCCGCGCGGCAATGACATCGTCTTTAGCATGATGAACAGGAATTTCGGGTCTCGAAACAAGTAGCGCCGTATCAACCGCGGTTGCTGGCTGATTCGAAACACCCATTCCAAGCCTGATTTAGCCATCCAACGAGGAGCTCGCCGGACCCGCCCGGCGATAAAGTCGAAAGACGCACCCACTCCGATGGCAACGCTGGGGTGGATTGCACTGGAAACCCGGTGAATCCAGATTTCCTGCTTCGGGGAACCCAAGGCCACCAGTACCAAGTCCGGTTTGGTGGTCCGAACCTTCTCGAGGGCCACCGCCTCCTCTGGAGTTGCTGCGGCGCCGATGGTCGGGGCGTCCACCCCGGCGATTCGCACCCCGTAGTCCCTCTGAAACCGTTCGGCCGCGGCCTCGGCCACTCCGGGGCCGGCGCCTAGCAAGTACACCCCCCAGCCGCGCTGGCCAGCCCGCTGCATCAACGGAACGACGAGATCGGAGCCGGCGATTCGTTCCGGCAGCGGCACTCCGAGCAGCCTCGAGCTCCAAATCAAGGGTTGACCATCGGCGAGCGAGAGGCTCGCGGCCTGGTAGGCGTTTCGGAACTCAACGTCGGTTTCGGCCAACACGACGTGGTCGACGTTGGGGGTAAAAATGAATCCCCCGCGGCGACTGTCGACCAAACGCTCGATCTCGGACAGAGCTTGATCGAAGTTCAGGTTGTCGATCCACACCTGCCCGATGCGCAGGCGGGTTGGCATCGGGTGCGCGGCCACAGCTACTTGATCAGGATGCATCCCCGGAAGTGGTCGCGGCCAATCAGCTGCAGCGTCTTCTCGGCCTCAGGAATCTTGGTCCTGCCGAGCTCGACGCACAGCAGTGCCATGTCCGCGGCCAATGCGACGGGGATGCCGGCCGGATCCGTCACCACTGGATCCAGTGCAATGATGGTTCGCTGTTTCCCGCGGTCGCTCGCAATCGTGGGGGTGTAAACCGTGAATCGACCGGTGATGTCTTCGGCCAAATCAGCCGACGACGCCAGCCCCGACGTCTCCGATCGACTGGCCGGCCGTCCGCTGTGGTGGTTGGCGATCTGCGCCAGCATCTTCGCCATCTTGAGCACCGAACCGTTCGCTCCCGCTGGCACCAGTGCCATCGAGGACCAATCCCATTTGAGCGTCGTGAACCACAGCTGCTGCAGGTCCAGCGGCGTCAAAACTCCGTTCTGGGTCAAGCCCAGCGGGAGTGGTTCGTCGCGGTTCGTGCGCGGCGCCAAAGCTATTTCTGCTCTCGCGTGGTCCTCAGCCATTCGTTCTTCTTGTATTCGGAGCGATTGAAAAGCAGCGTCAGTTTCCAAAGCATATAGGCAGGTGCCCACATCAGGTCAAGCAACCCACGGGCGCCGGTGCTCGAGAGCGCCCACCCCCGCAACACATAAAAAGCGAGAAAAACCAGCGAAAGGATCCAGAGTGCGAGAGCCAAGCTGGGAGCACTGCCGCTGGGCGCGATCAGCACCGATGCAACGACTCCCAAAACACTGATGATCACCAAGGAGGAGAGCGGTGGACACAACAGGTCCAGCGCCAAATCGAGCAGCAGCTTGTCTCGTGAACGCAGCGCGCGCAACAACAGGGCTGGTCCGCGCAACACCGCGAGCTGCCGCCGCCCTTGCTCCCAACGGCGCCGCTGGCTGCGAGCCGGGGTGGCCAAGGAAACCATTTCTCCGAAGACGTGCGCTTCGGGCGCGTACTCAACGCGGTATCCGGCTTCGCCCAGGTCAATGCCGTACTCGAGATCTTCCACCAGGGAGAAGGCGTGGTGAGGAACGGCGCGCAGCAGTCGGCTGGTGAAACACATCCCGTTTCCGCGCAAGCCCGAGGACAAGCCAAACCGCTCACGGGCGAGCGAACGCAAGACATGAAAGGAGCCAAAGGCGATGCGCAACAGCCGGGTCCGCCAGGAAGCGTTGGGATTTTGCACCGCGTAGTCGGCTTGGACGGCGTCGGCCCCTCTTGCAATCCGGGCGGCAAAGGCGCGAAGCAGGTTTGCGGATACCGTGGTGTCGGCATCGACCACGGTCACTGCGTCCGCGAGTCCTTCGCGAAGGCTGTGCTCGAAAGCGCAGGAGAGCGCGTAACCTTTACCGCGATGCACCGGATCGCTGCGAACCAGAACCGTGGCGCCGGCCGCTTCGGCGCGGGCGGCGGTTTCATCGGAGCAGTTGTCAGCCACCACCAGCACCCGAAACAGATTGCGCGGATAGTCAATTTGCAGAAGCGCCCCTACCGTGCCGCCAATCAGGTTTTCCTCGTCGTGAGCTGGAACGACGATGTCGAAAAAGAGCCTCGGTGAGGTCAGGGCCACGGGCGGTTTGATTCGCCGTGAGAACAGCGCCAGCGTAAACAGATAGGCGCTAAAGCAGACAAACGGGAGAGCAACGATAACCAAAAAAAGCTCGGCGAAGCTCACTTTTCAGGCCCATCCCGGGCCAGACCGCGTGGCGCCCCCCGGCGAGAATCAACGACCGCCCTGTTTTTCACAGCCTTCGAACCTCGGCAATGATCGGCAAATCGAGTATCTGCTCAAGCTGCCACGCCGCGACGAATCGCTTGGCGCGCAAATCCGCGAGGGTGGCGCCCAAGGCAGCCAAAAGTAGAGCCGCAGCGAAACCCAGCAGCAGTCCAGTTTGCACGTTCGGACGGTTCGGGGCACCCGGATTCTGCGCCGGCCAAATCACGCTGTAGCGATATTTGAAGATGCTGCGCGCGGCCTCGAGATCGATCTTCGTGCTCTCGATGCGCTCCAGCAAACTTTGATACCGCACCCGCTCGAAGCGGCGTTGAAGATCGACTTCGTCGGTCGAGTCGTAGGCGTCGTAGAGGCGGTTGGTGAGGTCATCCCCCTCGCTCGACTCCGAGCCGGGCGACCGAGAGCGGTAAGCCGTCTCCAAGTCCCGTTCCTCGGCGCGCAGGGCGACCAGGCGCTGTGGTTCCCGGGAGAAGGATTCGATCTCCTTTTTCAGGGCTACGACGGAGGGATACGTTTCCCCGTAGACCGCCTGCTTCTCGGCGAGCTGAATCTGCAGCTCCTCGAGGCGGCGCTGCCGGAAGTCCTCGGTTTCTCGGATCACCCGCTTTCGGGCATCGAGCATCGCCTTGAGCTGCGAAGCCGCGGGATCGAACCGCCCAAGCCGCGAACGCGGGCGCTTTTCCTTTCCGGCGGCTTTCGATTTCGCGGCGTTGACCTCCATGGTTTCGATCTCGGAACGCGCCTGCCCGGCGCGAGCTTCCAGCATCGCGATCGCCTCTTCGATCGACGAAAGCT
>Ga0126384_10000408_pt1 | contig 23334 bp, 13 predicted proteins | sample PanSoiMetPlot_36_FD_92543 | JGI IMG/M metagenome (GOLD analysis project Ga0126384, IMG submission 92543) | Tropical forest soil microbial communities from Panama - MetaG Plot_36 | ecosystem: Environmental > Terrestrial > Soil > Tropical forest > Bulk soil | place: Panama | collected 2016-02-17 | reverse complement strand
TCAAAGAAGCGCATGAGATTGCGCCGAATCTCCAGATACTTTTCACCCGCACTCTCTCGATCATTTGAGAGGCAACTCAGCAGCCCGTCAAAGGCCTCCTGTGTCAGAGACCACCTGCGATGTGCGGGGGCCGCAGCCTGCATATCGTCTGGATAACTTTCAGGAGTCAACTCCAAGATAGTGGCTCAACTGCTTCGTGCCGGTGTGTTACTTCCAATCTCCCTGCAGTGTGAACGCCGCCCAGTAACGAGGATGTTGCCAACGCTTGTCTTTCCACATCGATAGCTGAGCATTTCTAAGAGCGGCAGCCGGGCTTTGGCGTTGGGCCAGCATACCTTCATAGAAACGACTCATCAACGTGGCGGTGCCGCGATCGTCTGCTTGCCACAAACTCGCAACCACGCGCGTGGCGCCGGCGTACATGAAAGCACGCGTGAGACCCACAAGCCCTTCGCTCTGGACGTCTTTGCCCAATGCGGTCTGGCAGGCTGAGAGCACGACTAAATCGGCCTTAAGGTTCAGGTTGTAGATGTCATAAATGCGCAGGAAACCGTTTTGTGATTGACCCTGCTCGTCAACCAGTGAGAGCACAATGCCCGACAACTCGGCATGCTGGTTATTGATTAATCCATGCGTAGCGAAGTGGACAATACGGTACTCGCCAAGATCGGCTTTGATGGCGCCGGCGCGAGTCGCTGCGAAGTCCAGCGCCTCAAGGCTCTGGCTACTTGGAGCCAGCTTCATTATTTGATCCGCCTCCTGACGGCTGAAGCGCAGTCTGGCAAAGCCGTTGAGGCCCGATTCAGCGGCTGAAGTTCTTACCTCGCTTCGCTGTGCCAGTTCCTTCTCTTCCGTAGTTGGACTCCGGCGGGCCATCGCAATCCGTGCGTCTTGCGTGTCAAAGACGGGATCGGCAAACACCGCGACGGTCTTTGCCGCCGGCTTGCGGAGCAAAGCTTCTTGCCGCAACACTCCCAATACGGACGCCGAGGGGAGACTTACAATCTCGTGGTTCGCAATCAGAGGTGTGGAACCCTCGGTCGGTGGTTGTGCGGGGACGACTCTTGCCAGGGACTGACTACCCGAAATGGCAGACTGAGGCTCGGGCAGGGCGGCGAAAGGAACGTACTGCAGCACACCTTCGCCAACTATCAACAGTCGCTTGTTCTTTAACTCTCCGGATATGGGTCCCAACAGCATCGCACTCAAAGCGACGGCAGCGGCAGGATAATCGGAGTCGGCCTGATCAAGTCGTTTTTGCTTTTGCGCCGGGCCTGTGTTTGGTACCAGACGATAGGAGGCGGTAATCAGATCATAAACTCGGCGGGCAGCTGCTTCTATGTCCGCACGCTTGGGGAGCTCGAAGCTCTTAATCGTGGTGGGCGTCACCACCCAAAGGAAACTCTGCTTCTCGCCAAGTGCATATTCGATCAGCAACGAGTCCCCATCAAGTAGCGATTGAATCTCCGGCAAGCTCAGCGGGACTGGTTGTGTCAATGCGGCATATTGTGGACTCTTTTGACGAATTTGGGTCTGCACCTGCTCGTATTCCGTTGTTAGTGCATCCAGCTCTTTAGCAGCGCTCGTGGCTTGTTCGTCAGTATGTTTGCCGCTGAGCAGCCGCGTCTGGCGATCAGCTTTATCGGAGATCGTCTGTCGCAGGATTCGTTCGCGTTCAACCAGAGCCGGATCGACGCCTTTTCGGATTTCGGCCCCGGCCTCAGTGATCAATTCGAGTAAGGAGCGCGCGCGACCTTTTTCGGTGGCCTGCAAAGCTGCTGCATCGAAACCTCCTGAAGGTCGAAGCTGGTTGAGACGCATCAACAGCTCAATGTCTAATTCGTGGTACTTTCGCACGAAAGCAAAGTACGAGGCGCGTAGTCGCTGGCTCTTTAGATTAATGCGCACAGACTCGACCGCCGCCAATGCTGCTTCGATGAGACTCTTTGCCTCATCCAGGTTGCCGCGATCACGTTCGACGCCGGCAATCAGCTGCAGTTTTCCTGCTTCACCGTATCTGTCGCCAATCGTCCGGGTAATTTTTAAGGCTTCGTTAAGATATTCGAGCGCTTTCTGATAGTCACCCAGGTCTCGATAGACTGAGCCGAGGTTACCCAGAGAGCTTGCTAGTTCCTTCTGATTTCCTGACTCGCGATGCAAGGCGATCGCCCGCTCGTAATAACCCCGCGCCGCCTGATTGTCTCCAAGATTCTGGTAACAACCGCCAATATTGTTGAGCGTAACAGCTTCGCCTGCCTTATTCTTTGCCTCGCGCCGCAGCTCTAGCACTTTCAGATTAATCTCCAGGGATTTCCGAAAGTCCTTCTGATCAGCATAATTGACGGCGATGTTGCCTAGTACGTTTCCCTCACGAAGTCGATCTTTCTCGGCGCGAAAGATTTCCAGTGCCTCATTGTAAATGCCAAGCGCCTTTTCGTAGTCTCCCAACGTGCCGTAGGCCCAGCCGATATTACTGAGTGCAATTCCGCGATCCCGAGGAGTGCCATTGACCTTGGTAATAGCATAGGAGTCAGTGTATGAATCTAGCGCTTGCTGATACTCTCCTAAACCCGAATAGGCGCTTCCGAGGTTATTAAGCACAACGGCTTCCCCGGCTCTATCTTTCATATCACGTTTCAACGAAAGCGCCTGATTGCAGAAATCGATGCCCTGTTTGTACTCACCCAGGTCATCCTTGACTACACACATGTTACTGAGGAAGCTAGCCTCTTTGTATCGATCACCCACCTCGCTGACGATCTCTGGCTCCTGGCTTAGGTAATCGAGCGCTTCCCGAAACTCGCCCATTGCCTGATGTGTATATGCCAGGTAGTTCAGCATATCTATCTCTCTGGCGTGATCACCAATCTTTCGGGCGAATAAGAGCGCTTGACTAAACATCTTGAGCGCCTGCTTCGGATCCCCGAATTGGTAGTACGCCTGGCCCATATAACTGAGAGCCATCACCTGCGTTTTAACTCCGAGCTGCCGATGTTCCTCGTCTCCCTGCTGGGCCGCGGCCTCGGCCACCTGTATGGCCTGGTTCAAATAGTCAAATGCCTTTTGCTTGTCGCGCAAAGCAATATAGGTGTAACCGATAAGATAAAGGGCAGACGCCTCCCAGGCTGGCTCAGCCGCGCCTTGCCAATGCTGGATTGACTGCTGATATTTTTCTATCGCTTTCCGCCAGGAGTCCTGATCGGGTTGGCGAATAAGCAGCATGCCCTCAGCCATCAGCCGGTCGCCAGCGACTATGTTCTTCTCTCGCTCGGTCGCGGGCTGCAACTCTTTGAGTTTAATCTCGTAGCTTCCCTTCGTCCCGGCTTTGTCGGGTGCTCGGACCTCGATCCGGTAGGTTGTCTTGGTCTCGGCAATCATCGAAACTAGTTCCGAATCTCCAATAGAGAACCAGTCTTCCTCGGTAACCTTCTTGCCTTGAGGATCAAACAGAGAGACCGCGACATTTATGCGTCGCTGAAAAATCGCCACGCGCGCATATTGCCCTGCATCGAGTGTGAGCTGGTAGTCGTGTGACTCGCTGGCGGCAATTGCTCGCTCGATGGGCTTGGCTTGCTCAAGCTGGGCAATCACGGAGCTCTGTCCAACGGTGCGAGCGCCGGCAGATGACGACTGCGCTAACGCTGCTTGCGAAAGCAGGGATAACAGACTCAAAGGAACGAGATAACGCAGTAGTCGAGAGAGTCTATTTAGGAAGTGAGCGGGCGCTACTGGCCGGGACATAGAACCTCCAGCACCAAATAACGAGTAGAAGTGAGAGCGAATTATAGCCTTCCCTCACCGGTATGTCCCGAAGAGAATTCAAAATATTGAGTTTTGGCAGACAGCTAAGTATTGTCAGCCTCACCTCGACCTAAGTTTCGAATGTCAGATCTCCCTCAAGACTGGTTGATGCGCCGTCTTGCAGATGATCCGTCTCATCTGAGCGGCTGATAGCACTCAGAACTTCAGTAAGCAGAATGTCGCGACAGCGGTAGTGCGTTTTTACTACCTGACTCTGAATACCAGGTAAGTCGTTCCAGTCTTTTTTCGAAAAAGGTCCAAGGCAAGAGATTAAGGAGTGCTTTATGTACAATGCTGATCGTTCCAGTCGACGTATATTCCTGCGAAACATTGGCGCCACTACCCTCGCAGCCGGCGTGGTTGGTGTCGAACCTTTACTCAACTCCGATCACTCGAGCGCAAGCGCCTCACAAAATGGGCCGAATAACGGCGACAACGATCGTGCGAATGAAGCAGCAAAGCTACGGAGGATTCAGCGCAGGATAACTTTAAGGATACGCCCCACACCTGGAGCATCCGACCAACGGCGACGAGGCCCTCTATTCAAACAAGATCGCTAACTACTCCAAAGGTCTGCCACACAACGCTGACGGCACCGTTGTGTTGTCTGCTTATGCAAAACTGGTTCAGGCCTTGAATACAGATCGTCCGAGCGACTTTGACGCAATTCCGTTGGGCGGTGATCGAATGCTCACCAATCCGCAGGTTCTTTGTCTTGCTCGTGAAATTGATTTGTTTGGCCGATTCAGAAATATCCGCAAAGGAGCAGAGCTGCAAAGAAGACAAAGAATTTGTGGTGTGAGACTTGCGAGAGAGCGTAAGTCTTTCAATTCGGATTAGAGCCTCACAACTTTTTCCTTAAATTCCCAGCCGCCATGTGATAGAGTCCGCGGCGCTCACAATCCCGCCAATTTATCGACTAAGTGACAAGGCGTTGACCATCGCCTGGTAACGCCAATCTGTACGAACAGAAAAGGACGAGCCCAAATGAGCTACATAAGACTCAACCTCATCGACTTTAATAAAACCGTGAGCGGCGAAGTACATGGTGGTGTTGGTGACGCGGTCATCGCCGCTTTGAGTGCTGAACCGGAGACGATTGGTGAGCTGGAACTCGCCACCGCGCGCTTCATGAAAGCGACAGATGGCCAATCAGATTTGCATGGGTTGCAGCGTGGTGAAGACTTTGAGCCCTATGACGCCGGAATCGTGATAGTGGATCTGGCGGCACGAATTGTCATGCTCGATTCCACTTATTCAGCCCCGCAGCCGATGAGCGGATCGACGTTAGAGGAGAAAGCAGCGCTGGTCGATACAGAAGCAGAACAGGCAATGTTCACGGGATACGCGGAGACCCAACCTGATCCGCAACCGAGAATAAGACAACGCGAACCGCCAACAACCTACGGAATTCATTATCACAACGGTCACTATTCCACAGACATTTATTTGCCATATCGACTGCCGGAGGATTGGATATTTATCTATTCCGTTCCCGAGTACAAATACGCTTGCATGGCGAGACGTGCGGAGCGAAGTCGAATTGAATGGACCGATTATCGCGCAGTGCTCTTTGGAGAACCGCTTTGCACCTTCATCGCAAAAGAACTTCTCTCAGCGTCGGATCTCGAGGCGGAAGACTTATTCACAGAGATCCATGCTCGCTGGCTCACGACTGCAAGAGAAGACCTGAACGGCCGCTCGCCGCGAGAGGTCTTGCTCGATAAGATGGAGTTCATAGACTTCGATTTGCACTCACGGCAGCTACAGTGGTCTTTTACGGACGAATGTCCACCTTCGCTTTTGCCGACGTCGCACGCTTACCGGTTTGGCGGTTTTGGCACTCACGAGATTGTGATCTACTACGATCTGGTCAGATTGCTCATGTCGGCCAGCCGCGGACGATTACGAGAAGGTAAAACGTTTACTGTAGATGATGAGGCCGCGCGGTTAGCCAAGATCAGGGACACGTGGCTTGAAACCACCAATGATGAATACCACCACAAGCCGCCCGGCCTGCTTATCGAATGGGAACGTAAGCGCACACCGCTCGCCATCTCAGGCAAAGACGCGATGATTGATGATGACTGTCCCATGTGCCAGGCAATGGCAGACGACTTGGGACCGTACTTCTGGCATCTTGATGGGAGTGGAATGGATGACCGCTTCGAGTTTTCATTTCACAAGACGATTGAAGATTGGGAGGCCGAGCGGCGCGAATGGGAGGAGTTCAGTCGCGAATACAACCGCAAGAAGGAATTGGAGAAGGAGATGACCATTCGCACCAGCGCGTAAAAGTGTGATAGTTAAATAGCGATCTGTTGCAGCTTTGCGTCCTTTTCGTCCCTTGCGTCCTTTGATGCGGCTTTGATGGATTCTGACTTTCTGAAAGCTAGAACTCGACCCAGGAGCCGAGGTTCTGTTCTTGAGCGTTGCGATAAACGTGCGCGGCAGAGGCAAGATCTTCTATCGCTAAACCCAGCGATTTGAACACAGTGATCTCGTCCGGCGAAGTGCGGCCGGTCGCGGCGCCAATAAGAATCTCACCCAGCTCGGCGCGGATGTGTTCAGGTCCGAGCACACCTTCCTGTGCAGGAATCAAATAGTCGCCGGCTTCGTTGAGCGCAGACTCTCTGCGATCGACAAATAAGGAAGCAGCAAGCATTGTTGCTGTGTCGAGCTCGCGAGCGCGTGGTGAGTAGGTGCCGACAGCGTTGATGTGAGTTCCTGGCGCAATCCACTCCCGTTGGATTACCGGCTCGCGTGAGGTTGTTGCGGTAACGATCAAATCAGCACCAGCGACAGCCTCCTGCACCGAACTGGCTACACTTACTGGAAAATCGAAACGCGGCTGCATCTCGTTCACAAAACGTTGAGCATGATCGTGAGTGCGACTGGCAATTCGGGCGCGCTTGATCTTACGCACGACAGAGATTGCGGCCAGATGGGAACGTGCTTGTACACCTGAGCCGATGATTGCAAGCTCGCCGGCGTCTGCTCGCGCCAAAACTCGCGTGGCTACTCCGCTGACTGCTGCGGTGCGTATCGCCGTGATCGCTGAAGCATTGACCAGTGCCAGCGGCTCGCCGGTATCGCCCCGGAACAGAAAGACGCCGCCCTGATGCGAATCCTTTCCCAGTTCAGGGTTTTTGGGAAAGACACAGATTGCCTTTAACCCATAAACCGGATCCGGAGCAGATCGGTAGGCGGGCATCATCGCCAGCACGCCGCCGGCGTCCGGCGGATAAATCACCTGGCGCAGCGGCTGGTACATCTCACCACGAGCGAGCGCAGCCAAAGCGTCGTCCATGACGCCTATGCATTCCGACATGGGCAGAAGCTGTTCAACCTCAGCATGTGAAACGACCAGAATTTTCATGTTGCGAGCCCGAAGGGCATAGCCCCAAATGACAATAAAGAGAAATGCGAACGGCGGGGCGGAGCCCTCGCCTCACATCAAGCGGCGAAGCCGTTCTCAAGCTGAGCATGGGCACCTGACCCTCTGCAAGACAAGGCGACCTGCGCTTTGCTCTTTGCCCTCCGCCCTCTGCCCTCTGCTCTTTGCCCTTCGCCCTTTGCCTCACCTGACACTGACGGCGAGCGTGTCGTGATGCGAGCTGATCAGCGTACGCAAATAAGGGCCGATGCGACTGGCGCTGACAAAGCCGGCCGCTTTCGCTGCCGCTTCCTGCTCTTCCGCTGGAATATTTGCGCTCTCAGCGAAATGCTTGAGATCACGAAACGCTCCAATCGTAAATAAGTCCCAGGCCGCTCCCTGATCGCGCACAAAGATAAAATTCTCCGGGCGCTTGAGCGTCTTTTGATATGCGTTCTCCATCTCGCGTTCTTTGAACAGCTCTGCCTGTTTGGCCGGCAGCGAGTGGAACATTTCAACATGGAAGAAGCCGGCAGCCGCAAAAGCAGTCTTGAGCTCATCAAGCGGCGGCCCAAAGACAAACACATCCTCCTGCCAGGCAACAGCAGCATCAAAACTGGACCACGCACTTTGCTGTTGCTTTCTTTTCGCAACTCGCTCGGCGCTGTAATATTCGCTGTAGGACTTGATGGGGAACAACAAGAGCAGATCCCAATGATCTCCCTGGCTGTGCCGCATCACAAATGGGGCTTCGTCGCCGACCTCCTTGTAACCAGGTTGCATCACCTTGACCAAATCAATCACGTCAAGCAGTCTGCCGGGCGCTGCCTGCACCAGCCTGGCTTTGTATAAATAAGGTGTTTGGCTCGCCGCAGAGCCGGCCATAATCACAGTCAGGCCAGCCGACAGGATCAGCAACCGCAATGGCATAATTGCTCTCCAATTATTTCGGAAGTGAACAACCAACATTTTAAGGCTGGGGAGTTGCCAGCATGTAGATCGCGAAAGACGCAAGCCAATGTTCTCCCGCATAGTCTCCGCTCGCAACATGCTGCAAAGCATCCTGCGCGTGAGCATTCGCCGCACGACTGAGCAGCTTGCGCACCGGATCATTCGCAGGCAGTGCCGCAGCAACGCCTCTCATACACCATGCGCGGCTCAGGTTGAGACCATCGAGATGGACCAGTTTCGGATCTGTGCGATCGGAAACCGTCGCCGGGACCATTAACACCTTCGGCCGCCCGTGTCCAAGCTCGGGCAAAAAGCGATGGAACCACCGCGCAAACGCAGCTGGCTTCAGAACGCGACGCATCAGGTCAGCCTCCATCATTGCCGGCGAGAAAAAGTCTTCGCCGCCCGGCTCCCAGCCCGCCGGGTAATTGGCATCACCGGCAAAATAGTTGCGACTGCGTTCCTCAACCAGAGCCGCGAGTTTGCAGTCACCCATCGCTCGCGCGTAATCGAGCGCAAATGCCAGTCCAAATGCGGTATTTGGATGAACGCCCGTTCTGATGGGATAAGTCTGCTTGGGAAGAAAACTCACGAAATTCTTTGCGAGCGCTTCCGCCAAAGGCTGCAAGTTAGTAGACCAACGCCGTCCATCTTCATCTTTCCACTCGTGCAGCTCCTCAGCGAGCTTCAGCAACCACGCCCAGCCGTAGGTGCGCTCGAATGACTGGCGGTTCGGTTGTTTCAGATATTCAACCTCGACCGCAATGTTGGCCGCGGTTAGGTTCGCATCCAACGCTCCGCGTATTTTGCTCGCGTCCGGCATATCTGGAAACAAACGCAGTAGGCGCACGAGCATCCAGTGCCCGTGAACGGACGAATGCCAGTCGAAACAACCATAGAACGCAGGATGCATAGCGCGCACACTCTTCACGTCCGCGGAATCGTTGATGACGTGATCCGGCTTATTCGGCAATTCCTTGCTTACACACTTCAGCGCAAGTTGAGCAAAATGCGAGGCATTCTCCTGCGTCAGCGTCATGCTAGTCTTTCGATTCATGTGATCCATTCCATGCGCGGCTACATGAGAAATCGCACCAGCGAGTAAAAGTAAAATCGATAGTGTAGTGATTGGATTCAGTTTCAAGGGGATGAACGTCGCGCAACAGGATAGGTTTCGAGTCACGAGGCGGGACTGTATTCAGACGAGCCGCAAAAGTCAAAGTTTTTGAAGTGCGACGAGTTTTCGTTCGTGGCTTGAAAATCCTGGTCTCATTGGGCAGCAACGCATGTCCCTCGGTTCAAGCGACCTCTTGACTCACGAAGCTGCTATCGCCTAACTTAATCGATAGGCAATTTTTTGATTTGTTCAACTAATTCTTGAACAGGGGCCCAGATCCTCACTTATTCTTATTCTCGCTTTTATTTTCAGAGCCATGCATTACGACTCTGGGAAAATCTTTCGACCCCGACAACAACGAATTGCTGATCCTGTGCAACGCAATGGTGTTCCGTCCATACCTCGAGACTGGTTCAAAGCAGAGCCGATCCGCTTTGGGTGCTGAAAGGAAGTGCGATGAGCGAGAGTAAAGACGCACCAAACCAGTCGTCAACAAATAAGCGAGCTTTGCTTGCCCGCCTTCTGGAAGAGAAGGCTCAGCAGGCCACTCGGGCTCCGCTATCGTTCGCTCAGCAGCGGTTGTGGATTCTGGATCAACTCGACAACGGCAGCGCCGCCTATAACATTTCACGAGCCGTCCGGCTCGAGGGCGACCTGGATCTGCAAGCACTCAGAAAAGCACTGAATGAAGTTGTAGCGCGTCACAAATCACTCCGCACTAACTTCGTTGTTGTCGATTCGGAGCCGGTACAGCAGGTTTCCCCTTCCCTGACGATCGAGCCACAGTTGCACGATCTGCGTTCGCTGGCGGCCAACCTGCGAGAGAGCGAAGCATTGCGGCTGGCTGCCCAACTCGCAGGTGACGATTTCGACCTGCAACGAGATAGTCTTCTCCGCGTCCATCTGTTTCAACTCGATGACCGAGATACAGTGATGCTGCTGGTTATGCATCACATCGTTAGCGACGGCTGGTCGCTCGCAGTTCTTTTTCACGAATTGACCACGCTCTACGAAGCATTTGCGAAATCGCAGCCCTCGCCCCTGCCACCGCTTTCAATCCAATACACCGACTTTGCTCGCTGGCAGCACGAGCCCGAACAGGAAGCAAAGAGGCAAACCGATCTACGTTTCTGGAAAGCAGAACTGGCGGGGGCGCCGCCACTACTCGAATTGCCAGGCGATCGTCCGCGGCCTGCCGTGCAGTCCTTTGCCGGCCGTCATGACACATTCTTCATTGACAGTAAACTCACGGAAGCGCTCAATCAATTGAGCCGTAAAGAGAACGTTACCTTGTTCATGACCTTGTTGGCTGCGTTTCAAACGCTGCTTTATCGTTATACCTATCAACAAGACATTGTCGTCGGGACGCCCATTGCCAATCGAACCCAAACTGAAATGGAAGGTTTGATAGGCTTCTTTGTAAACACTCTGGTAATGAGGACGGATTTTTCCGGACGACCTCATTTCCGCGAATTGTTAAGCCGAGTAAAGCAGATCGCATTGAACGCATTCGCACACCAGAACCTGCCGTTCGAGAGATTGCTCGAGGAACTCCAGCTGGATCGCAGCCTCGCCTACACGCCCGTCGTCCAAATTCTCTTTGCGCTGCAGAACATGCCCCGACCAATTCTAAAGCTCGGTGAGCTCGAAGTGAGTGAGTTTCTTTTTCCCAAACGAACTTCAAAGCTCGACTTATCGCTCTACGTTGGCGCCACGACCGACGGACTAACTCTGTCATTCGAATACAGCACGGACCTGTTTGACGTTTCGACTATTGAACGAATGGCTGGGCATTACCGCATGCTACTCGAGGGCGCGGTCGCGCAACCTGAATGCCCCGTAGCGGAGCTGCCCCTACTGACTGTCGCTGAGCAACAAAGCATACGCCAGCAGGTCAGCAATGTTGAATCTGAGACACAACCCGAACCGGTTCATCGGGCTTTTGAACGTCAGGTACAGCAAGGTGGCGATTCCCTGGCCGTAACCTGTGGCGAACTGTCCTGGACATACGACGAACTAAACCGAAAGGCAAACCGCATCGCATGTTATTTATCAGGTCGGCTGGTTGGACCCGACCGTCTTGTCGCGGTGTTCCTCGATCGCTCCGCAAACATGATCGCAGCATTATTGGGGATCATGAAAGCCGGGTGCGCTTACGTTCCGCTCGATCCGCTTTACCCGAGTGAACGGCTCGCGTATATCCTCAATGACGCAAACATCGATCTTCTTTTGACTGAGCACGCGTTGCTCACGGCTGTTCCGCAGACGGACGTCGAGACTGTTTTAATTGACGATGAAATTCTGCTCAACAAACAGTCTGATGCAAATCCAGCCCTCGCAGTAAAGATGAACCAGCTCGCGTATCTCATCTACACCTCAGGCTCGACGGGCAAGCCGAAAGGAACTGAGATTCCACACAGTGCGCTGGTAAATCTCTTGCGCTCGATGCAGAAGCGGCCCGGTTTAATAGCCGCTGATACGCTGCTTTCTGTAACGACGCTGTCGTTCGACATTGCCGCCCTGGAACTGTTCCTCCCGCTGGTTACCGGAGCACGTCTGCTACTTGCCAGTCGTGAAGCAGCACTGGATCCATCTGAGCTGGCCAGTCTGATAGAGCGTTACCAGGTGACCGTGATGCAGGCAACGCCCTCAACCTGGCGCATGCTGGTCGAGTCGCCTTGGCAGGGCCGACCGGGCCTGAAAATCCTTTGCGGCGGTGAAGCCTTGCCGCGCGACCTGGCAAATGAATTATGTCAGCGAGCTGACAGCGTTTGGAATATGTATGGTCCAACGGAAACGACTATCTGGTCAGCAGTGCACCTGGTGACGCGTGGGGACGACGCGATTGTGATCGGGCGTCCGATTGACAACACGCGAATGTACATTCTGGACAAGACGCTGCAGCCCGTCCCTGTGGGCATTCCCGGGGAACTGTTTATTGCCGGTGCGGGTCTGGCTCGAGGTTATTGGCAGCGACCGGAATTGACTGCCGAACGTTTTGTACCGGAGCCGGCGACGATTAACGGCTTGCGCATGTATCGCACCGGAGACTTAGCTCGGTTTCACGCGGACGGAACGATCGAGGTCCTGACGCGCATCGACAACCAGGTAAAGATTCGCGGCCATCGCATCGAGCTTGCCGAGATTGAGGCGACGCTCGAACAGCACGAGCGGGTGCGGCAGGCAGTCGTCAGTGCGAGAGGAGATTCGGGCGAGCAAAGACTGGTTGGCTATCTGGTGGCCGAAGGGGACGAGTTGTCGGTTTCGGAATTGCGAGCCTGGCTGCGAACAAAGCTGCCGGACTATATGGTGCCGGGTGAGTATATGTACCTTGATCGTTTGCCGTTGACGCCGAACGGAAAGATTGATCGAAAGGCGCTTCCGGACCCGGTTCGCCTCGAGGAAGACGGCGCCAATCATTTGGAGCCCCAAACCAAGTTGCAACAGCACATTTCAAATCTCTTTGCCGACCTGTTGAAGATCAAGAATCCTAGTATTCGAGCTAACTTTTTTGACCTGGGTGGTCATTCATTAATGCTGGTCAAGGTCCACGCGCGTTTACGCGAAGAACTAAACGCCAGCCTGTCCGTCATTGACCTTTTCCAGTATCCAACCATAGAGTCGCTTGCCGGCTTTATCTCCGAACGTGCGCTGCAGTCAACCGACGCCCTTCGTGTTGGCTGAGCCACTAATCTTGCACGACTGGTTTTTAAGGTCCAGACTGACTTTTAAGTTGCACCAGCAGGGAGATAGGATGCGTGCTGACATAAACCAACCAGAAGCCGTAACAAATGAGCCTGCAGTGGGACAAAAACTCAGCCCGCCTGCCATGTGGGCTCGGTTGCAGCGACTTTATCAGCAACCTGTTGCGAGTCTAAATTGGCGATTCGAAAGGGCCGCCGGGGGAGATTACCGTCCACCCTTCTATGATCTCGACCTGACCTTCCCGGCCTTACGACTGCTCGATCGAAACTATGACTTAATCAAGACGGAGCTTGACGCGCTACTCGAACACAGGGAGCGCATCCCCCGTTATCACGAGCTCGACAAAAATGAGAGTTACATCTCCGGCAGCCAAGACCCTGATAAGAACTGGCGCGTTTTCATGCTGCGTTCCATGGTCGGCACTCCACGGGCAAATCAAGCGAAGTGTCCACGTACCACCGCACTGCTACGGAAAATTCCCAACCTCTACCAGGCATTTTTCTCGATCCTCGACGCCGGTAAATGCATTCCGGCGCACCAGGGCTACTATTTGGGTTACCTGCGTTACCATCTTGGTCTAAAAGTTCCGACCACGAATCCCCCCACTATGCGTGTGAAGGACCAGTATCATACCTGGGAGCAGGGCAAGAGTATTCTCTTCGATGACAGTCTAAACCATGAAGTGTATAACCAAAGCAACGACGTACGAGTGGTACTGATAGTAGACGTGCTGAGGCCCATGCCTCTTCCACTTCATCTTGGGAACTGGATTATTACGCGCCTGCTGATGCGACGGAGTGAAGAGGCCAGGGAAGTCATGGCCAACATTAAGAAATATTCTTGAGTGAAATCGAATCTCGGAGTATGAGTATTGACGTGCAGATTCCCGACATTCGCCCCACCTAAGCGAAATCGAATCTGGGGGGTATGAGTAGTGATGAGCAGTTTCCCGACTTTCTCACCGCCCGAAAATATTGCGGTCATAGGAATGGCCGGTCGCTTTCCCGGAGCGCGCAACGTCCGCGAATTCTGGCGCAACGTCTGCGATGGTGTTGAGTCAACAACTCGATTTACGCCGGAGGAGTTAACGTCCAGAGGAGTGCCTATCGAGGTCGTGGAAGATCCGGATTACGTCCCTGTAGGCACGATAATCGCAGATGCTGAATCCTTTGACGCTGCATTCTTCGGCTTCAATGTTCGCGAAGCTGAAATCACCGATCCCCAGCATCGAGTATTTCTCGAGAGCTCATGGGAAGCGCTTGAAGATGCCGGCTACGATCCCGCGACTTATTCAGGTGCAATAGGTGTTTTTGCCGGTTGCGGCATGAACACCTACCTCGTCAATAACCTGATCGCAAACCCCGGAATCACAAATTCTGTTGGTCACTTTCAGGTGATGATCGGCAATGACAAGGATTTCATTGCCACCCGCGTCTCGTACAAGCTAAACCTGACTGGTCCAAGCGTTTGCATCCAGACTGCCTGTTCGACCTCACTGGTAGCGGTCCAGATGGCTTGTCAAAGACTAATCAGACGCGATTGCGACATCGCGCTCGCCGGTGCAATCTCCCTCAACTTTCCTCAGAATGTCGGCTACACCTACGTACCGGGAATGATTCTTTCACCTGACGGACACTGTCGTCCGTTTGACGCTGCCGCACGAGGGACCGTACCCGGACAAGGTGTGGCGATTGTGGTGTTGAAGCGGCTGCAGGATGCAATTGCGGATCGCGACTGTATTCACGCGGTGATCAAAGGATCAGCAATCAATAATGACGGTTCAGACAAAGTGGGCTATACCGCGCCGAGCGTCGAGGGCCAGGCGGAAGTTATTCTGAAAGCCCAGGGCATCGCACAATTCACACCAGATTCAATCGGTTATGTCGAAGCCCACGGAACCGGAACCGAGCTTGGTGATCCGATAGAGATAGCTGCACTAACAAAAGCGTTCCGATCCGGTTCCCAGCGCAAACAGTTTTGCTCCGTCGGCTCAGTCAAAAGCAACATTGGTCACCTGGATACTGCGGCCGGAACCGCCGGCCTCATTAAGTGTGTTCTCGCACTTGAAAATCGTGTCATTCCGCCGAGCCTGAATTTCAACTCACCCAATCCGCTGATAGATTTTCAGAACTCGCCATTCAAAGTCGCGGACCAGTCCATTTCATGGGACGGGCCTACTCCGCTGCGGGCCAGTGTCAGTTCATTCGGCATCGGGGGGACAAATGCCCACGTCTGTCTTGAGGAAGCGCCGCAGCTCGAATCTGTCACAAGTCCTGAATGGCAGATTCTCCCGATGTCAGCGCGAACTGATGAAGCTTTGCAAGCCATCAGTCAGAACCTCGCTCAACACCTGAGTGAAGAACCAACGCTCGCTCTGGGCGACGTCGCCTACACACTTCAGATTGGCCGCCGCCATTTCACACAGCGCAGCTTTGTTGTAGGCCGCGACAATGAGGATGCGTGTGCAGCCTTGTCGTCAAAGCGGAGAATCACTGTCGGGAGCCAGGCCAAAAACAGCCGCCGCGTTGCCTTCCTTTTTTCCGGGCAGGGATCGCAATACGCGGGCATGGGTCGAGGCTTATATGAAACTGAGCCAGTATTCCAAAACACGGTGGACGAGTGCTGCGAATTGCTGCTTCCGATTCTTGGTTTGGACCTGCGTGAAATATTGTTTGGTGACGGGGACCCGGCAAGTTTGAATGAAACATGGCTCACTCAGCCGGCTCTCTTCGTTATCGAATACGCACTGGCGCAACTCTGGATGAACCTCGGTATTCAGCCAGTGGCCATGCTGGGACACAGTATCGGCGAGTATGTTGCCGCGAGTGTCGCGCGAGTGTTTTCGCTGAAAGAGGCATTGTCAGTGGTCGCTGCGCGCGGCCGCATGATGCAGCAGTTGCCGAGAGGTTCAATGCTTGTTGTACAAGCGCCAGAGAAAGAAATCGTTACCAGTCACAACGGCAACGGGCTTTCAATTGCAACATTAAATGCGCCATCGCTTACGGTCGTATCAGGAAACGATCAGGCGGTTGCCGAATTTGAGCGTGAGATGGCGGGCAGGTCCATCACCTGCCATCGTCTGCACACCTCACACGCGTTTCATTCGGCAATGATGGATCCTATTCTGCCCGGGTTCACTGACTTCATGTCCTCAGTCCCGCTCGGTCCGCCGCAGCTTCCCTGGGTGTCCAATGTAACCGGCGACTGGATCACCGAGGGCGAAGCATGCGATCCAGCTTATTGGGCAGCCCACCTGCGGCGCACTGTACGCTTCTCGGCAGGAATGCAGCGGCTGATCGAAGCTGGTCACATTCTGCTGGAGGTCGGCCCAGGTCGCGCGCTGACGACGCTTGCCCGGCTGCAAGACAATGCGCCGGCGCATACTCTGGCGCTGGCCTCTTTGCCGCACCCGCAAGACTCTGAAGCGGATCGATTCCGTTGGTTGACCACCGCGGGCAAGCTCTGGCTCGAGGGGCTGCCAATCAAATGGGAGAACATGGGCGAGCGGCGCGCGCAACGAGTCTCACTGCCGACTTATCCCTTCCAACGGCAACGCCTTTTTTTAGAAGTCCCAAAGGCGACGGAGCAAGGTGCCGTCGGCATGAAAAGGAGCGATCTCAATTCCTGGTTTTACGTCCCCTCCTGGAAGCGCACCGCACCCGCATGCACAAGGCAACAAGTTCCTGCCGGGCCGCGCTCATGGATGATCTTTCTTGACCAGTCGGGCGTCGGCACCGCTTTAGCAGATAAGCTTGAGGCTTCAGGATGCAAGGTCATTCGCGTGGCACAGTCCGATCAGTTCCGCCGGGATGGCGAATATGAGTTCGCGATCAGGGCTGACTCTCCGGCAGATTATGAGCAGCTGTTCCGCGCTTTCGGCAAATCTGATGGGGCACGCGGCCTCGTTCACCTCTGGAGCCTGCGTATGGATTCACAGCTTAACGAAGATCACGCGCAGACAGACTTCTTGAGCCTGCTTCACTTAATGCAGGCCTTCGGAAATACCGACGGCGTTGGACCACTCCAGTTGGAGGTGATTACCAACAACCTCCACGACGTAGCTGGCGAGCGGGTCGTCGCCCCAGAGCGAGCGACGATCTTTGGCATGTGCTCTGTAATACCTCGTGAGTTTGCCAGCGTTCACTGCCGCGCTATCGACGTTGATCTTTTGCAGGATGCCAACGACGATGCCATCGTTAATTTACTGCTCAACGAAATTAACTCAACTCCGACAAACGAGACCGTCGCCTACCGGAGGCAGCATCGCTGGAGTAAGAGCTACGAACCACTGTCACTTCGGGATACTCCAGAACAGAATCAATCCCTGCTGACGCAACACGGCACCTATCTCGTCACCGGCGGCCTTAGTGGGCTCGGTCTTGAGTTCGCAGATTTTCTCGCCCGCAAATACCAGGCGCGTTTGGTATTGACGAGCCGTAAAGGGTTACCCGAGCGCGACGAGTGGCCAAATGAGATCCGTAAGGATCCGGACCAGCCGATTGCCAGGGTGGTTTCGAGAATTGAAGAGATGGAAGCAGCCGGAGCCCGGGTACTTCCGTTGCGTGCCGATGCAAATAATGCTGAACAAATGCGCGTGGTTGTAAACACTGCGCTCAAGGAATTCGGTAGACTTGACGGCGTAATCCATGCTGCAGGTGTGGCTGGAAGCGGGATGATTCTGACAAAAGATCCGGCGAAGGCGCGCGAAGTTCTTGCGCCGAAGGTAGCTGGTTCCACGATCCTGAGTGAGTTGTTGGAGCCGCTGGATCTGTCATTCCTCTTGGTCTGCTCTTCAATCAATTCGGTTGTTGGTGTGTTTGGACTGTCTGATTATTCGGCCGCGAATGCATTCCTCGATGCGTTCGCCCACGAGCGCTGCATGCGCGTTCCCAGACAAAAGACTATTTCGGTTAACTGGGATACGTGGCGAGAAGTCGGCATGGCAGTGAACACACCGGTACCCGAGGCTTTCGAGGCACTCAAACAGGAAAACTTGAAGCACGGGATGACGCCGTCCGAAGGCGTGGCGGTTTTAGAACGCATTCTTCGCTATCCGCTGCCGCAAATCGTCGTTTCCACTCGTGAACTATCCACCGTAATCGCGAGCGCCGCCGCGCCAATCAGCGACGATACCTCAGATGGTTCGGGAACGATGTCACCACAAAACGGCGGAGGAAGAATAGACGATATCGCCGAGGCTACCAGCGACGAAGTTGAGCAGTCAGTTATTCAAATTTGGCGTGAGTTGCTCGGCAGCGAACAGATATCAGTTGATGATGACTTTTTCGAACTCGGCGGCCATTCGCTGCTCGGCACTCAGGTTCTTGCGCGCATACGCAAACGGTTTGCAATTGAGTTACCGGTAAGGACAATTTTCGATGCCAGAACCGTCAGGGACCTGGCGGAAGGAATCAAGACTGCGGTGTGGGCCGCGCGGGGAATAAGCGAGGACAAACCTTCCAGTGAATACGAAGAGTTTGAATTCTAGGAGCCGGATCTTACGCCGACAATGAGAGAGCACCCGAGTACGACCGAGCTACTAAGCATTTTGCGAAAGCTCGATGTTGAACTCCTCGTAACCGGTAATAAGTTGCGAATCCATGCCGCTCCAGGAAAGCTTACGCCCGAGCTAAGAGAAGCGATCTCACAAAGGAAGACTGAGTTGATCAGTTATCTTTTGAGATCCACGACTCCAACCACATCCCCAATACCTGAGATCAAACGCGCGCCAAGAGATTGTCCGCTCCCTTTGTCGTTTGCCCAACAGCGTCTTTGGTTCCTGGATCAGTTTGAACCTGGTAGTGCGGCATACAATCTCGCTACAGCTGTTCACATGGTCGGTGAACTTGATGTGGCGGCGCTGCGACGAGCATTGCAAACAGTCATCGAGCGCCATGAATCACTTCGAACCAGATTTGCTGACGTTGACGGCACGCCTCTCCAACTCATCGATCCGCCGTCTGAGTTTACGGTATCCGAAATAGAGCTTTTGCATCTGCCAGCTGAAAAACGCTTTGCAGCAGCGAGACAATTCGCTGACAGTGAAAGTGCGCGCCCTTTTGATCTCGAGCACGGGCCGTTGCTGCGAATACACCTGTTGTGGCTGGCTGAAGCCGAGCACGTGCTGCTGCTGGTCATGCATCACATCATCATCGATGCGTGGGCGCTTAGTGTTTTGTTTGGCGAAATCTTCGACTTGTACACAGCCTATGCAGCAGGAGTAGTCCAGTCTCCGCTCGCGCCGCTAACCATCCAGTATGCTGACTACGCCTCCTGGCAGCGAGAATGGTTGGAGGGACCCGAATTGGGACGGCAATTAGAATATTGGCGCGAACAATTAAGAGGAATGAAACCCGCGTTGGACTTGCCGGTCGACAGGTCCCGATCAGCGATCCGCAGTGCCAGGGGCGCGAAAGAGACTCTGGTAATCGAACCAAAACTGGCCCAGGGTCTGAAGCGTTTAAGTCTCGATGAGAACGCCACGCTCTACATGACAATGCTGGCCGCCTTCAAATTGCTGTTATGGTGCTATGCCCCCAGCCGCGGCGACATCGTGGTCGGCTCTTCGATAGCAGGCCGTACCCAGGTAGAGTTGGAAAGAGTGATTGGATTCTTTGCCAATACGCTGGTGTTGCGCACACCAATCAAACCGGAGGGTTCTTTCCTGGATCATCTGCGGCAACTTCGGGAGGTTGCATTGCAGGCGTTTGCGAATCAGGATCTGCCTTTTGAAAGACTGGTCGAAGAGTTGCGACCACCGCGAACCTTAGGTCTGACGCCGCTCTTTCAGGTCATGTTCGTGCTGCATAACACGCCTCCTCAATCTCTGCGCTTGAACAACCTGACGTTGAATTGGTTGCCGGTTGATACGAGTGCATCCAGATTTGATCTCTCGCTGTTCAATTACGTGATGCCTCAGGAAATTATCAGCGTTTTCGAATACAGCAGCGACCTGTTTGACGCCCTCACGATTAAGCGCATGGCAGAACACTTTCAGAATCTGCTTGAGAACATTGTTGCCGATCCGTCGCGCTCACTTTTGGATTTACGTGGCGAGCAAAGAGCAAAGAGCAAAGGGGTAAGAGCAAAGAGCTAAGCAAAGAGGTAAGGGCAATGGGCTAAGCGCAAAGCGAAGAGCTAAGTGCAAAGAGCAAACAGCTAAGGTCATAACAAAGAAGTTAAGCCGTTGACCCTCAGCGCTCCGCTCTCAGCCCTCAGCTCCCCTTTGCTCTTACCTCTTTGCCCTTTGCTATTCGGGGGGCTGACATGTGGGACATTCTCAAACAAAATCTAACCTACAGCATGCGAGCGTTACTAAAGACTCCCGGCTTCACTCTCACCGGCGTGTTGACGCTCGCACTTGGCATCGGCGCGACAACGGCAATTTTCAGCGTTGTGTATGCTGTCTTCGAACCGATGCCCTATCCACACCCGGATCAACTCGTCATGGTGTGGTCCAAAGTGCGCGGTAGCCGGAATTCCTCTGTCGCAGCCGACTTTCTCGACTGGAAACAACGAAGCTCATCATTTCAGGATCTGAACGCCTGGTCAGGTGCGTCATTCAATGTGGGCACAAGCGAGAGGCCCGAACAGGTTGCCGGATCACAACGAACGCCCGGTTTCTTCACGATGGAAGGATTGCCGCTCATGCTAGGACGCGACTTTCTTCCCGAAGAAGGTCAGCCCGGTAGGGAGCACGTGGTCATACTCAGCAATCGGTTATGGATTCGAGCCTTCGAAGCAAATCGCGACATTGTTGGCAAGCAGATACGAATGAACGGTGAGTCCTACACGGTTGTTGGCGTCCTGCCTCCCGGCATTCATGATCGTTTCAACTCTCAGTTTTGGGTTCCGCTCGTGCTGGAGACTGACCCAACCAGGCCAAGCTCTTCAATGCTCGTGATGGGTCGCTTAAAAGACGGTGTCTCGCTGGCCCAGGCGCAGTCTGAGATGAACGGAATCGCTCAACAACTTCAAACCGAACGTCCAAAGCCAAATCCTGTCAGTGTGAGCGTCGAGTCCTTGCACCTCAACTTTCTAACCGACGCAACCCGTCGAAACCTGTGGCTGCTATTCGGAGCGGTCGGCTTACTTTTATTGATCGCATGTGTGAACGTAGCAAATCTCTTATTCGCGCGCGGCACCTCACGTCAGCGTGAGGTTGCTGTTAGATCGGCGTTGGGCGCGTCCAGAGCTCGCGTGTTCTCACAGTTAATTACTGAGAGCCTGGTGTTGGCGGTATTGGGCGGAGCAGCCGGCATTCTACTCGCCGTAACACTCATTCGTTTTATAGAGGCGGTGATGCCACCCGTCGGCACAATGATACCTTCGGAGGCGAATATCAGAATGAGCATCCCGGTTCTGATATTCACGATCGCAGTGACGGCTTTAGCCGGTTTGCTGTTTGGATCGGCGCCAGCCTGGCAAGCGACGCGTCTCGATCTCAACGAAGTGCTCAAGTTGGGAGGACGTACTGGTACGAGCGTCACTAAACGCAACGCTCGTCGCTTGCTTGTGATCGCCGAGTTTTCGCTCGCACTGACCCTGCTCGCGAGTGGAGGCCTTGCGCTCAAGAGCTTTTGGAACTTGACGCAGATCGATCTCGGCATTCGTGGCGAAAATGTTCTTACGTTTAGCTTGCCGATTCCTGTGCAACGTTTAAAGGGTCCCGATCAGATCAAGTCTTATTACAAGCAAATGCTCGAAAAGATTCAGGCGGTGCCGGGAGTGAGAAGTGCTGCAGTCATGACAGGCGTGCCCGCTGGTGGTCCAGGTTCCGGTACGCGATTCAGTATTGTGGGCCAACCAGTGTCAAACCCTTCAGAACGTCCGGCGTCGACATTGCAAATGGTTACGGCGGGATACGTTGATACTCTCGGCATACGCGTAACGAAGGGTCGCGCCATCGATGATCACGACTCAGACACCAGCGCGCGCGTGGCCATGGTCAACGAATACTTCGTCAATCGCTTCTTACCGGGAGTCGATCCGCTCGGACAACGGATAGTGATCAATGAATCAAGGCCAGGCACGACACCAGCGAATCCTCTTGAGTTTCAGATCGTGGGCGTGTTTCACAACGTGCGTGGCGCCGGAGTTCGTGAGGACTATCCGGAGATCGATGTGCCGTTCTGGCAGAACCCGCGTCCGCGCGCTTCACTCGCATTGAAGACTGACGGCAATCCAAAAGCTTATCTGCGAAGCATCGCGGTGGCAGTGAATTCAGTTGACTCTGACATGCCGCTCGCAGGCGCGAGAACGATCGATGAGATCGTAAGCGAATCGTTGGCAATAGATCGTTTTAGTGTAGTTTTGTTTGCGAGTTTTGGCGCCTTAGGACTTCTGCTTGCGGCGGTTGGCATTTATGGCGTGATGGCCTTCGGTGTTGCGCAACGCACTCACGAATTCGGTGTACGCATCGCCCTCGGTGCCCAGCGATCGAGAGTTATTGGTTTAGTTTTAAGGGAGGGAGCAGCGTTGGCTGTCATCGGCGGATTGATAGGACTTGTCGGCGCTTATCTGGTCCGACGCGCGATGCAAATCACTTTATTTGGAGTGCCGGATGTGGATGTTCGTGCATTCGGTGCGATGTTCTTGTTACTTCTGATCACAGCCTTAGCGGCCTGTTTGATTCCAGCGCTGCGAGCAAGTCGCATCGAACCCCTCGAAGCGCTGCGACATGAGTGATTCTGGATGGCGGTTGCTTGAAGTTTAACTTTGATCGGATTTCATAACTCGGGAATTCCTCTGACTGCATGCCATACTCTCGCAATCTCGACGAGCTTCTTCTCGTGATCTACTCGATAAACAATGCGATACGCTCGTACGAAAATCTCACGAAGCATTTGATTGTCGAACTCAGGAACGACTCGGCCTACTTCTGGGAAGCTTTTAAGCTTATCTGTCCCTCGAATTAACCGATAGGCGAAAGCTTCAGCGCGTTGACGGCTATCTCTTGAAATGAAGGAGACAATGTAATGAAGATCGTCTCGCGCGGCTGGTGACCAAATCAGCTGGTAAGCCATGAGGCTAGCTGCTTCTTAATTTCGTCGTGAGTAATACCCTCACCGCGGTCCAACTGATCCAGGCCTGTCTGGACCGCTGCAAGAAACTCAATCCGATCAGCGATTTCGTCAATTGAGCAATCATCGGGCAATTCCCGAATAGTTTTAAGCACGATTTCCTTTTCCGTCATGAAAGTGATTATGCGACCTTGTTGGTTAATGTAGCAAGACTGATCTTGAAGCGGCGTGCCGCCTCTATAGTAGCCTCGCGAGCAGCTTCCAGTATGACACTGGCATTACACGCGCTATCAGCGATATGACCGTTGCGTCTGAGCCGACTAGTACGCGCGGCTGCCTGCGCTCGATGCCGCGCACGATCG
>Ga0126384_10000407_pt1 | contig 23371 bp, 19 predicted proteins | sample PanSoiMetPlot_36_FD_92543 | JGI IMG/M metagenome (GOLD analysis project Ga0126384, IMG submission 92543) | Tropical forest soil microbial communities from Panama - MetaG Plot_36 | ecosystem: Environmental > Terrestrial > Soil > Tropical forest > Bulk soil | place: Panama | collected 2016-02-17 | reverse complement strand
GATCTCGTCGAACGCCGCGGCCGGCATGCCGGGCCGCGCCGCATTGCTCACCCCGACGAGGCGGCCGCCCAACCGCGCGCCGACGCTCCGCGCAAGCTCGCCGCGCCCCTGCGAGCACAGCACCAGCGCGCGCGTCATCTTCAGGCGCTCGGTCTCCTCGCCGATGCGCGCGACGACCCCGCGTCCGAACAGGACGCGTAGCCGGTCGGACGTGTAGACGAACGGATCGGGCATGCAGCGGCTCCGCAACTCAGGGTCGGTGATGTGGGATGAAAGACGACTGACGGCGGCAATATGAACCACCGCGATTTTACCGGCAATGCGCCCAGCGGAATGGTTCGACATCGTACGTGTGTGCGCAGGCTCGTGTCCTTTTCGATTCCGAAGTTCGCAGGCATTTGGAGCGACACCTGAGCGAACTTCGGAATCTAAAGGACACCCGCAACTCAAAGGATACTCGCAACTCTATGATTCTAGTGCGGCTTTTGAACCCGACGTTCGCAATCATATCCGCCGAGAAATCGTGTGAACTTGGGGTCCGCATTGACGCCAAAAGGGAAACATTGCCGGCCAATTCGTGTTATCTTTGAGACGCCCGACGCAGCGGATCCGGATGCCTGCCATGATGCCTTTTGCCGCCCTTACCCTTGCCACCAACCTGCTCACGGTCGCGGCCGACAAGGTCCCGACCCTGAAGGTCGAGCCGAGTTGCAAGGCGGCCGGCGTCGAAGGTGTGATCACCGGACGCACCGCCGAGTCCTGTCTCAACGACGAGCACTCCGCCCGCGATGAGCTGAACAAGAACTGGTCGAGCTTCTCGAGCGACGACAAGAACCACTGCCTCTCGATGGTTTCGACCGGCGGGTCGCCGAGCTACGTCGAACTGCTGTCCTGTCTCGAGATGTCGCGCGACGCCAAGAAGATCGCCGAGGGTCGCAAGCCCGACGAGCAGCCGACGAAGCCGGCGACCGCGACGCGGCGCAAACGCTGAGCAGCACAGACCTGGAGTTGCGTCAGACCGGCTCGACCTGTGCGGTCGCGTCGGCTTGACTCGGTCGACCGCTTCGCCAACAACCCTGTGGAAGGATCTGACGCATCGGCGCGCGCATGTGCGCGCCGGCGTCGCAGGGAGCGAACGATGGGGCCCGTGGAGGCGGATCAGGCGGCCGCGCAGGCCACTGTGCAAGCCACTGTGCAAGACGCCGCGATCTCGGCCCGCAACGCCAGCAAGCTCTTTCTCGACGGTACGGTGGTCGCATTCCGCCAGCTCACATTGGCGGTGCGTCCCCAGGAGATCCTCTGCATTGTCGGCCCGAGCGGCTGCGGCAAAACGACCTTCCTGCGCGCCATCGCCGGGCTGATCGATCTCAGCGCCGGCGAGCTGGTGGTCCGCGGCAAGATCGTCGCCGGCCCGCCCGACGGCGTCGCGATGGTGTTTCAGCATTTCGGCCTGCTGCCGTGGAAGACCGTGTTCGCCAATGCGGGCTTCGGGCTCAAGATCGCGGGGGCATCCGCCGCCGTCATCGGCGAACGGGTGCGGCATTATCTCGACCTCGTCGGCCTCACCGGCTTCGAGAATCACTATCCCTATCAGCTCTCCGGCGGCATGCAGCAGCGCGTGGGACTCGTGCGCGCGCTCGCGATCAATCCCTCGATCCTGCTGATGGACGAGCCGTTCGCGGCGCTCGACGCGCAGACGCGGGAGGTGCTGCAGGACGAATTGCTCCAGCTGATGCAGCGCCCAGACGAGCGCAAGACCATGGTGTTCATTACCCACTCGATCGACGAGGCGATCCTGCTCGGCGACCGCATCGCCGTGATGACGGCGCGCCCCGGCCGCATCAAGGAGGTGATCGAGCTTCCGTTCGGCCGTCCGCGCGACGTCGAGGCGATGCGTGCCGATCCGCGCTTCGCCGAGCTGCGCGCCCACATCTGGCGCCAGCTCCACACCGCGCGGCCGCGACGCGCCGTCAAGGCGGCCTGAGATGACGGTCGAAGCCGACAATGCGGCGCTCGCCGGCCTCGCGGACGAGAGCGAGGACCGCGCGCGCGCCCAACAGGCGGCCGCGCAGCGCCGGCGCGCAAAGCAGCTTCAGACCGTCGCGATCCGCGCCGTCTCGCTCGCAGTCGTTCTCACGCTCTGGCAGGTCGTCGGCGCCGGGATCGACCCGGTGCTGTTCACCACGCCCACCAAGGTGTTCGCCGCCGCCGTCACGATGATCGGCAGCGGCGAGCTGTGGAACTATCTGTGGCCGAGCCTCGTCGTGCTGGCGATCGGCCTGTCGCTCGCGGCGGTGATCGGCGTCGCGACCGGCCTGCTGTTGGCGCGCTTCTGGGTGCTCGACGTCGCCCTCGGCGTCTACATCACGTTCCTCTACTCGACGCCGAGCGTCGCGCTGGTGCCGCTGATCGTGCTGTGGGCCGGCTTCGAGACCACCGCCAAGGTGGTGATCCTCTTCCTGTTCGCGTTCTTCCCGATGGCGATCAACACCTATCAGGGCGTCAAGAATGTCGACCCCAAGCTGATCGAGGTCGGCCGTGCGTTCCGCTGCAGCGAGCGCCAGCTCTGGATCAACATCGTGCTGCCGGGCGCGCTGCCGTTCATCGTCACCGGCCTGCGGCTCGCAGTCGGGCGCGGCCTGATCGGAATGGTGCTCGCCGACCTCTACACTGCGATCTCCGGCATCGGCTACCTGATCGTGCGCACCGCCTCGACCTATCAGGTCGACAAGATGTTCGTGCCGATCGTGACGCTCGGCATCCTCGGCGTCACGCTTACGGCGCTGCTGCGCGTGCTCGAGATCAAGGTCGCCCCCTGGACCGCGGCTGCGGACCGGGATTGAGTTTCCGTCATTGCGAGGAGCGCGAAGCGCGACGAAGCAATCTCTGCGAGGCGTGCTTGACCGAGATTGCTTCGCTGAGTTTACCCTTGGGCTCGCCGAAGGCCAGACCCGAGGGCTCGCAATGACGAGAGTGTGAGGAGACGCTTTCATGTCCAACGCCCGTCATCGGCTGTGGCTGCCTATGTTCGTCACCGGCCTTGCGCTTGCCGCCGCCTCCCCGGCCGCGGCGCAGACCTGCCCGGCCATGCGCAAGATCAACGTCGGCGTCTCGGTCTCGCCGCCGAACGTCGTGCATACGGCCGCCTATGTGGCGAAGGAGCTCGGCATCTTCGCCAAGCACTGCATCGACGCCACCATCATCCAGTTCGATGGCGGCTCCTCGCCGGCCGCCTCGGTGGCGCTGACCCAGGGCAGCACCTTCACGTCCGTCAACGACGTGCAGGTCGGCCGCGGCATGAAGGTCAAACAGGTGTGGGGCCTCGCGCCAAAGACGCCGCAGGCCTATGTGGTCGCGGAAAACATCAAGACCTTCGCTGACCTCAAGGGCAAGCGCCTGTCCGCCGCCGGCGGCGGCGTCGGCAGCTTCAACTGGCGGATCGGCCGCGAGGCGCTCGCCAAGGCCGGCCTCACCGTCGACGACGCCCAGTTCATCTCGCAGGGCACCGCCGGCCGGCTCGCCGGGCTGGTCGCCGGGCAGATCGACGGCGTGTCGCTGCATCCCGAGGACGCGATGCTCGCCATGAAGCAGAAGCCCGGCCTGCACATCCTCGCCCAAGTCGTTGATCTCGTTCCGAACTACATGTTCAACGGTTACGGCGCCTCGACCGACCTGATCGCCAAGGATCCCGCCCTCATCCGCGACCTCACCGTCTCGATGATCGAGGCCAACCGCACGATCTACCGCGAGAAGGACAAGGTCCTGCCGATCATCACGGCGGCGACGCAGAAGCCGCCCGAGGCGGTCGCCTATGCGTGGGAGCAGCTCACCAAGAGCTGCATCTGGTCGGTCAACACCGGGTTCGATCGCGCCCGCACGCAATGGACCATCAACAACGACGTCATGCATGGGGACATCGACGCCGCGAAGAAACCTTCGGTCGACGACGTCATCGACGAGGAGCTCGCCGCCGAGGCGGTCGCCGCGGTCGGCGGTCCGGTCACCATCGGGGGCTGCAAGGATTGACGGATCTTCCCCTCTCCCCCGCAGGGGAGAGGGAGCAGAAAGGAACACCGCTCATGAACATCAACGTCCCGCCGCCCGACGGCGCCGTGCCGTGGGAGCAGGTGCGTACCCGGCTCGACCAAAACGGCCCGTTCGCCAACATGTACGACACGCCGCTCTACCGCGACGCCGTGTGGGAGCAGTTTTCCGCGAAGGAATATGCGCGCCGCTACGCGGCGCTGCGCGACAAGATGCGCGAGCACAGGCTCGATGCCGTGATCGTGCCGGGCGGCCCGAGCCACTGGAGCTTCGGCGGCGGCATGACCTGGCTCACCGGCCACTGGGAGTGGCACGCGCTCGCATCCTACGTGCTGGTCCCGCTCGACGCTGAGCCGACGCTGGTGTTCTCGATGGGCGGCACCCATTGCGAGGCGGTTCGCCGACAGGTGGCGCCGGCGCTCACCGACGTGCGCCAGAGCCGCGGCGGCCGCTATGCCGAAGTGATGGTGGAGCGCTGCAAGGAGATCGGGCTCACCAAGGGCCGCATCGGCCTGGTCGAGATCGACCCGCGGCACAAGGACTACCTGCCGGTCAACCAGTACAACGACCTCAAGGCCGGCCTGCCCGACGTCGAGCTGGTGTTCACCCGCAGCTTCATCCATGAGCTGGTGATCATCAAGAGCGCGGAGGAGCTCGACTGCGTGCGCAAGGCGGGGGTGCTGTGCCAGCGCGCCATGGAGGCGATGGTGGCGGCTGCCAAGCCCGGCGCGACCGAGTCGGATCTGCGTGGCGCCGCCGGCGCCGCGATGCTGCAGGGCGGCGGCGACATCGATTTCCTGATCATCGGCTCGACCCCGATGGCCAACCCGGCGCTGTTCTTCGGCAATCCGCGTCCTTCCGAGCGCAAGCTTGCCAAGGGCGACATCGTCATCATGGAGCTCGCCGCCGGCTATCGCGGCTACACGGCGCAGATCGGCTCGCCGATCTGCCTCGGGCCGCCCACCGACATGGTGCGGAAATTCTGGGAGGAAATAACTTTGCCCGGGTATCGGAAGATCGTCGCCGAGATCAAGCCCGGCAACCCGATCGATAACGTGCGCATTGCGGCGCAGTTCTTCCGTCAGCAGGGCGTCCAGTCGCGCCCGACGCAGATCCACGGCATCGACATCGTCACAGCGACGCCACACGTCTTCGCCGAGCGCACCGAGGCGCGCGACGCCGACAAGGTGTTTCTCCCCGGTATGGTCACCATGGCGGAGCCCAACCCGATCACCGCCGACGGTATGTTCGGCATCTTCTTGGGTCACACCTTCATCGTGACGAACGATGGCCACGAGGTGGTGGACAATTTCCCGCTCGAGCTCGCGATCGCATAGAGCATGATCCCGAAAAGTTGCAGACTTTTCGAACGAGATCATGCTCCACAATCAACGCGATGAGAGCTCGCTGGAGCACGTTCCGTTCTTACAGAATCGGAGCGTTCGGCGTCCACCTCGGATCAAGTCCGGGACAGGTTTTCGCCGGAATAGGCGCTACCTCGCGTCGGCCGCGCCCGCCGCCGCCCGGTCCCATGCCGCGAAGGCGTCGCCGAACGCGCGCTCGCCTGCGGCGCCCTTCTCGATCGCCAGGATGGCGCGCCGGCCGTCGTCGTAGACGACCGCGAGATCGAACCAGGGACGCTCGCGCAAGAGCTGCAGATTGGCGGCGCGTTCGGCCTCGGCGATCGCCAGGGCAGCGACGAAATACCCGGACGTGACCTTGACGGTAAGCGCGTGGAGCGGAACGCCGCGGGCATTTTCCTCGCTCTTCATCAGGATGCCGACGACACTGAGCACCGAGCCGTGCCGGCTGTCGGTCGGCAGCGCGAACATGAGATCGATCGTGTGACTCGCCGGCAGCCATCGATCCCGATTACGGCGCAGAACGCACCGCAATGTCATGCCGCGCCCGGGGATCGTGATCTCGCCACCCACTACCATGTCGGGTGACCGATCGGAGCCGATCGACTCCATGGTGGCGCTCCACAATGCGTTGCCAGCGAGACGCGTGACGCGTGGACCGGCCGGATCCTCGTCGTAAAGGAATGCGCGCGCATCGCCGTTCTCGCCGTCTCGCGCACCGACATTTGCCTCGGCGGCGCGCAAGCTGCGTGACCCGGGCCAGGCGATACCGGCAGCGGTGGCGGCGGCGCCGATCAGCAGCGCACGCCGCGTCGGCCGGACCCGCGGTTGCGCGCTCCGGCGCCGCCCGCTCAAGTCCGCCGAGTGGTCGCGCATGGGCTGAGATAGGGAGGAGAAAAGCGGCGAAAACGGGCCGGGACACCGGGTCGAGTCACGGCCGTTGCCGGTATTGCGGCGCGGGCGGATTGTCCCTATCAAACGTCGCAATCAGCAAAACGCGCATCGGGAGGACGCCATGTGGATCGTATCAAGCTGCGGACGGTCCTGTGCACCGCACGGGCTCGTCGCCGCCCTCGTCGGGCTTGCGGCTGCCGCTCTCGCCGGCTCGTCCTGCCTCGCGCAGAGCGCGCCGAACTGCCCGAACGGCCTGCGCAAGATCAACATCGGGACCGCGGTCGCACCACCCAACGTGGTGCACACGGCGCCCTACGTCGCAAAAGCGCTCGGCTTCTTCGCCAAGCGCTGCATCGACGCCAACATCATCCAGTTCGACGGCGGCGCCGCCGGAACCTCGGTGACCGCGGTCGGCCAGGCCACCGCCATCTCCAACCTGCCCGACGCTGCGATCGCGCAGGGGCTCAAGGCGCGCCAGATCTGGGGCCTCGCGCCACGCCCGCCGCAGGCCTACGTGGTGTCGGCCGAGATCAAGACGCCGGCCGACCTCAAAGGCAAGCGGCTTTCCGCCGCCGGTGGCATTGGCGGCTTCAACTGGCTGGTCGGCCGCGCCGCGTTGCGCGCCGGCGGGCTCACGGTCGACGACGCCCAGTTCATCTCGCAAGGCACCGCCGGGCGGCTGCCCGGATTCGTCGCCGGCCAGATCGACGGCGTCGCGCTGCATCCGGAGGATCTCTATCTCGTGCGGCAGAAGAAGCCAGGCGCGCATGTGCTCGCCATGGTGTCCGATCTCTGGCCGAAATACTCATTCAACGCCTATGGCGCGGCCGAGTCGATGATCGCCAGGGACCACGACCTGCTGCGCGACACCATCGCGGCGATGATCGAGGCCAACCGCGCGATCTACGGCGACCCGGAGAAGGCCATCCCGGCGATCGTCGAGGCGACCCAGAAGCCGCGCGAGGCGGTCGAGTTCGCGATCGGCACGATCACCAAGGGCTGCATGCTGTCGGTCAATTCCGGCTTCGTGCGCGAGCGCACCGAGTGGACCCACCAGAACAACATCGACATCGGCGACATTCCGCCCGAGAAGAAGCTGACCTTCGACCAGATCGCCGACCACGCGCTTGCCGACGAGGCCGTCGCCTCGCTCGGCAGCCCGGTGACGATCGGCGGATGCAAGGATTAGCCCTCAACTGCGGACTCGCAGGGGTTAGCGGCGAAGCCGCGTAACCCACCAGCTGAGTCTCCGCTTGCGAGCGAGCCGGTGGGTTACGGCCTTCGGGTCTGACCCACCCTATGAATCTACGAATCACGGATTGGAGAAACCGCCCCATGACCGACGTCCCCCTCCCCAAGGGCGCCCTTCCCTGGGACCAGCTGCAGCACCGGCTGGACGAGAGCCAGCCGTTCAACCTGATGCGCAACACGCCGTACTATCGTGATGCGGTCTATGAGCAATTCTCCAAGGAAGAATATGCCCGCCGCTACGCAGCGCTGCGCGCCAAGATGCGCGCGCAGAATCTCGATGCCGTGATCGTGCCGGGCGGACCGAGCCACTGGAGCTTTGGCGGCGGCATGCTGTGGCTGACTGGCCATTGGGAGTGGCACGCGCTCTGCTGCTACGTGGTGGTGCCGCTCACGGGCGAGCCGACGCTGGTCTACTCGATGGGCGGCACGCACGGGGAGGCGGTGCGGCGCGAGACTGCGGCGGCGCTCACCGATGTGCGCGGCAGCCGCGGCGGGCAATATGCAGCCGTGATCGCCGACCGTATCGTCGAACTCGGCCTCGAGCGCGGCCGCATCGGGCTCCTCGAGATCGATCCGCGCCACAAGGACTATCTCCCGGTCAACCAGTACACCATGCTCAAGGACAGGCTGCCGCAGGCCGAGCTCATCTTCACCCGCGGCTGGATGCACGAATTGCTCTCGGTCCACAGCGCCGAGGAGCTCGACTGCATCCGCCGCGCCGGCAAGCTGTGCGAAGACGCCATGAACGCGCTGGTCGAGCGCGCCAGGCCGGGCGTCACCGAGTATCAGCTGCGCGCCGCCGCCGGCGCCGCCATCATGGAGGGCGGCGGCGACATCGACTTCCTCATCATCGGCACCACCCCGATGGAAAATCCGGCGATGGTGTTCGGCAATCCGCGCCCGTCCGGCCGCAAGCTCGCCAAAGGCGACATCATCAACATGGAGCTCGCCGCCGGCTATCGCGGCTACTCGGCACAGATCGGCTCGCCGATCTGCCTCGGTCCGCCGACCGACATGGTCAAGCGGTTCTGGGAGAACATCACGCTGCCGGTGTTCGAGCAGATGGCGGCCGAGATCAAGCCCGGCAATCCGGTCGCCAAGATCCACGAGGCAGGAAAGATTTTTCGCCAGAAGGGCGTGCAGTCGCGCCCGATCCACGCGCACGGCATCGACCTCATCACCGACGGCCCGCACGTCTTCACCGACGGCGTGCACGGCGAGGAGTTCGAGAAGGTGTTTCGCCCCGGCATGGTGTTCATGGCCGAGCCCAACCCGATCACCGCCGACGGCAAGTTCGGCATCTTCATGGGGCACACGTTCATCGTGACGGAGACCGGCAACGAGTGCTGCGACAAGTTCCCGTGGGAGATGGTGGTGGTGTGAGAACTGCGACGACTTTCGTCGGGTGGTTAGCGCCGCAGGCGCGACGGAGCTTCCGCTTGCGAGTCGGCCGGTGGGTTACGGCGCACCGATCTCGGGCTTGTCTTACTGCGTCACTTCCGCGTCATTGCGAGCGAAGCGAAGCAATCTCTTGTCACTTGCGCATGTGGACGAGATTGCTTCGTCGGCCTTCGGCCTCCTCGCAATGACCCGTGCCCTATCAAAGTGACTCAGTAAGACTTGCCCGAGATCGGCATTGATAGTGCGCAGGTCGGGTAAACCCGACCTGCGTGCGCCTGACCCACTCTACGAACCCACCAGCTTGATCCACTCGTCCTCGGTCAGCACCGCGACGCCGAGCTTCTTCGCGTTCTCGAGCTTCGAGCCCGCGCCCGGTCCCGCCACCACGTAGTCCGTCTTCTTCGACACCGAACCCGCCACCTTGGCGCCGAGCCGCTCCGCCGTCGCCTTGGCCTCGTCGCGCGTCATCTTCTCCAACGAGCCCGTGAATACCACGGTCTTGCCGGCGACCGGAGAATCCTTCGGCTTCTCGGCGTCAAGGATCCTCACGTGCTTCGTCAGCTTCTCGACGATGCCACGATTGTGCTTCTCGCCGAAATACTTTGCGATGCTGTCGATCACGGTGTCGCCGATCTGGTCGAGCGCGTCCATCTCCTCCTTGGTCTCCTCGTCGCCGCGCGCGATCTCGAGGCAGGCCTCCTCGAACGCCGCCCATGTGCCGTAGCCGCGCGCGAGCGCGAGCGCCGTGGTATCGCCCACGTGCCGCATGCCGAGCGCATAGATGAAGCGGTCGAGCGGGATCTCGCGCCGCGTCGCGATCGCGCCGAACAGGTTGCGCACCGAGGTCTCGCCGAAGCCTTCCTCCTCCTCCAGCTTGATCTTCCCGTTACGTTCTTCGAGCGTGAAGATGTCGGCCGGCTCCCTGACCCAACCGCGCTCGTAAAACAGCTCGATCTGCTTCTCGCCGAGGCCATCGATGTCGAAGGCACGGCGCGAGACGAAATGCTTCAGGTGCTCGATCCGCTGGAACGGGCAGGCGAACTCGCCGGAGCAGCGGAAGCGCACGCCCTCCTCGCCCGCCGCGTTGATCTCGCGCACCACCGCCGTGTGCAGCGGACACGGACATTTTTTCGGAAACTCGTAGTCCTTGGCTCCGCGCGGCTTCTCGGTCACCACGGCGAGCACCTGCGGGATCACGTCGCCGGCACGCTGAATCTGCACCGTGTCGCCGATGCGTACGCCGAGGCGGGCGATCTCGTCGGCATTGTGCAGCGTCGCGTTCTGCACCACCACGCCGCCGACCGTCACCGGCTCGAGCTTCGCCACCGGGGTCAGCGCGCCGGTGCGGCCGACCTGGATCTCGATGTCCTTGACCACGGTCGCCGCCTTCTCGGCCGCGAACTTGTGCGCCACCGCCCAGCGCGGCGTGCGCGACACGAAGCCGAGCCGCTCCTGCCAGTCGAGCCGGTCGACCTTGTAGACCACGCCGTCGATGTCGTAGTCGAGCGTGCCGCGGGCGAGCTCGATTTCATGGTGGAACGCGATCAGCTCCTCGGCCGAGCCGCAGATTTTCGCCAGCGGATTGGTCTTGAAGCCGCAGGCCTCGAGCCACTTGAGCATGCCCGACTGGCTGTCGGCCGGCATCGCGCTCATCTCGCCCCAGGCGTAGCCGAAGAAGCCGAGCGGGCGCGAGGCGGTGATCGACGGGTCCTTCTGGCGCAGCGAGCCGGCGGCCGAGTTGCGCGGATTGGCGAAGATCTGCCCGCCCGCCTCCGCTTGGCGCTTGTTGAGCGCGAGGAAGGCCGACTTGGTCATGTAGACCTCGCCGCGCACCTCGCAGATGTCGGGAATGTTCTTCCCCTTCAGCTTCTGCGGTACGTCCTCAAGCGTCTTGATGTTGGCGGTGACATCCTCGCCCTCGGCGCCGTCGCCGCGCGTCGCCGCGGTGACGAGCGCGCCGTCCTCATAGCGCAGCGACATCGACAACCCGTCGATCTTCGGCTCGGCGACGAGCGCCACCGGTGCGTCGGCCGCAAGCCTGAGGAAGCGGCGGACGCGGTCGACGAAATCGCGCACGTCCTCCTCGCTGAACGCGTTGTCGAGCGACAGCATCGGCACGCGGTGACGCACTTTTGCGAAGCCGCGCACCGGCGCGGCGCCGACCTTCAGCGACAGGCTGTCGAGCGTCCGCAGATCCGGGAACCGCGCCTCGATCGCGTTGTAGCGCCGGCGCAGCGCGTCATATTCGGCGTCGGTGACGCTCGGCGCATCGTCCTGGTAGTAGCGCTTGTCGTGCGCCGCGATCTCGGTCTGCAACTGCGCGTGCTCGGCCTTGGCCTGCTTTTCGGTCAGGTCCTCGACGGCGACGGGCGTGGCGGGCGATTTGGCCGGGCGTTTGGGCATGGACTAAATGTTGTCATTGCGAGCGCAGCGAAGCAATCTCCGCCAAGCACTCCGAACATGTGGCCGAGATTGCTTCGGCGTGCTTCGCACGCCTCGCAATGACGGGCAACCTCACCCCGCCGCCGCGCGGATCAGCCGCTCCGCCGCCGCGCGCGCCTCGGCGGTGATCTCGGCGCCGGCAAGCATGCGGGCGATCTCCTCGCGCCGGCGCCCCGGTTCCAGTTCGGCGACGCTTGTTTCCATGCGCTTGGCCTTGGCGGCCACGTCCTTGGTGATGAGATAGTGACGATCGGCCCGCGCCGCCACTTGCGCCGCATGCGTCACGGCGATCGCCTGCACGCGCCGGCCGAGCCGCGCGAGGCGCACACCGATCGCGTCCGCGACCGCCCCGCCGACCCCGGTATCGATCTCGTCGAACACCAATGTCGGCGCCGAGCCCTTGTCGGCGATCACCACCTTGAGGGCGAGCAGGAAGCGGGAGAGCTCGCCGCCCGACGCGACCTTCATCAGCGGACCGGGCTGCGTGCCCGGATTGGTGCGCACCCAGAACTCGACACGATCGATGCCGGTCGGGCCGGCGGCGTCCGCATTGCTCTCGATCGCGGTCGAGAAGCTCGCGTGCTCGAGCTTGAGCGGCTTGAGCTCGGCGTTCACCGCCTTGTCGAGCATTTCGGCGACGAGCCGACGCCGTTCCGACAGCGTGGCGGCGCTGCCCGCATAGGCCTCGGCGGCGGCGCTCGCCGCCGCCTCCAGCTCGGCCAGGCGGGCCGCGCCTGCATCGATCAGCGCGAGATCGCCCGCATAGCGCTGCGCCAGCGCCGCGAGATCGTCGACCGCCGCGTTGTACTTGCGGCCGGCGGCGCGCAGCGCAAACAGCCGCTCCTCGATGCGTTCGAGCGTGCCCGGATCGGCTTCCGCGGCGGCGAGCGCATGTTCCAGGTGGCCGCGCGCCTCATCGAGCGCGGTGAGCGCCGCATCGATCGCCTTGACGGCGGGCTCGATCAGCGCCGGGGCCTGCGCCTGCCGGCGCTCCAGCCGCCGCACGGCCGCGGCGAGCATCGGCACCGGGTTGTTGCTGCCGGCCACCGCCTGGTGCGCCTCGCGCAAATCCTCGGCCGCCTTCTCGGCCTGCATCATGGCGGCGCGGCGTCCGGCGAGCGTCGTCTCCTCGCCCGCTTCCGGCGCGAGCGCGGTCAGTTCCTCGACCGCATGGCGCAGCCAGTCGGCCTCGCGAGCGGCGCGCTCGACTTGCGTGCGATGCTCCGCGACCGCGGCCTCAGCCTCGCGCCGCGCGCTCCACAATCCCGCGACCTCCGCCGCCAGCCCCTCGAGACCCCCATAAGCGTCGAGCAGACGGCGATGGGTCGCAGCATCGACCAGGGCACGATCGTCGTGCTGGCCGTGGATCTCGACCAGCGCGGCGCCGAGCTGCTTCAGCACCTGCACGCCGACAGGCTGGTCGTTGACGAAGGCGCGCGTGCGCCCGTCGGCGAGCTGCAGCCGGCGCAGGATCAGCTCGTCCTCGGCCGCGATGTCATTGGCGGCCAGCAGCGCATGCGCCGGATGGCCGGCCGCCACGTCGAAGGAGGCCGTCACCTGGCCCTGGTCGGCTCCCTGGCGCACCAGGGTCGCATCGCCGCGGGCGCCGAGCGCGAGCGCGAACGCGTCGAGCAGGATCGATTTGCCGGCACCGGTCTCGCCGGTGAGCACGGCAAGGCCGGGCGCGAAATCGATGTCGAGCCGATCGATCAGGACAATGTCGCGAATCGAGATCCGGGTCAGCATGGCCACCCCGTGGCGCAAAATAAAACGCAAGCTGATTCTACAAGCTGATTCTAGGAGATTCGCTCGCCGCCGTCTCGTGCGGAAGGCGTCTCGGCGCGCCTGCTTTCAATCCTGACGTGGGGTCTTGCTCATCCTCGACCTGAGGTGCAGGCGCGTCGCTGGTGCGACGCTCTTCACCGGAGCAAAAGCGTCTTGAATAAGCCCCTGGCTACCCGCCCGCGCCAGTCGTCGGGGCCGGCTTGCTATCCCACACGTTGAGCGATTTGAACGCCTTGCTGATCCAGGAGCCCTTGTCCTCGGACGGCTCGTAGCCGCTGCCCTTCACCAGCTTGTAGGCGTCCTTGTACCAGGGACTGTCGGGGAAATTGTGCCCGAGCACGGCGGCAGCGGTCTGCGCCTCCATCGTGATTCCGAGCGACATGTAGCATTCAGTCAGTCGCTCAAGCGCCTCCTCGACATGCCGCGTGCGCTGATACTGGGTGACGACCACCTTGAAACGATTGATCGCGCCGGTGAAATCCTTCTTCTTCAGATACCAGCGGCCGACATCCATCTCCTTGGCGGCCAGCTGGTCGCGCGCGACCTCGATCTTCTTGCGTGCGCTTTCGGCATATTCGGTATTGGGAAACTTGCGCGTGACCTCCTCAAGCGCCGCGATGGCGCGTTCGGTGCGGGACTGGTCGCGTGTCACGTCCGGGATCTGGTCGAAATAGGAGGCGCCGATCAGGTATTGCGCGTAGGCCGCGTCGGAACTGCCGGGATGCAGCGTGATGTAGCGCTTGGCCGCGTTGATCGATTCGTCATAGGAGCCGGCCGAGTAATACGAATAGGCCGACATGATCAGCGACTTGCGCGCCCATTCCGAATACGGGTGCTGGCGATCGACTTCCTCGAACTTCTTGGCCGACTCCTTGTAGTCCTTCTTCTCGTTCATCAAGTAGACGCCTTCGTTGTAAAGGCGGTCGGCCGGCTGGTCGGGCAGGATCGGGTCCTTGTCGCCGAACATGCTGTTCCACATGCTGCAGCCACCGAGCAGGGCGAGCAGCGGGACGAGCACGATCAGGCGCGGGACGCTGCCGCTCCGCGCGCGAGCCGTGTTCGAACAACGCACTGACATTGGCGCCAAGGAACCCCCGTTCGTCCCGTTGCGATCGCGGCCATGCTCCCAGTGGCCGGAAAATCGCACTCCGCCCAGGTGCGTATGCGGACAATCGGCCTGGAATATGGCGGAAGCCTTAAGCCGCTGCGGGGCTTCAGGAAACGTCGGGTCCGAAGGCCGGCGCCACCAGACCGGCGGCGACGTCCGCGTGGCCACGCACGCGGCGCACGGTTCTGCCCGCCTCGACGACGGTCCAGGCGGAGCGGTCGGCCATCAGGGCGGACAGCACCGCATGGTTGAGCTTGTGGCCCCCGCGCACCGACCGGTAGGTGCCAAGCAGCGGGGCACCGGCGAGCGCGAGATCGCCGATCGCATCGAGCGCCTTGTGGCGCACGAACTCGTCGGCAAAGCGCAGGCCGTCCTGGTTGAGAATACGGTTGTCGGTGACCACCAGCGTGTTGTCGAAGGTCGCGCCGAGCGCGTAGCCCGCGCTCCAAAGCTTGGCGACATCACGCATGAAGCCGAACGTGCGGGCTCGCGCGACCTCGCGACGGAAGCTCGCCGGCTCGACATCAACCGCGATCGCCTGGCGGCCGATCAGCGGATTGTCGAACTCGATCTCGACCTCGACGCGGAATCCGCGCGCATTGGGTCGGAGCTCGCCGAGCGAGTTCTCGCGCGCCACGCGCACCGGCTTGAGCACCTGGATGAAGCGGCGCGGCGCCGCGAGGGTCACCAAGCCGGCCTGATCGATCGCGGTGACGAAGGGCTCGGCGCTGCCGTCCATGATCGGCACTTCCGGCCCGTCGATCTCGACCACCGCGTTGTCGACGCCAAGGCCGGCGAGCGCCGCCAGCACGTGCTCGGCGGTCGAGCACAGCGGCCCGCTCGGATCGCCCAGAACGGTGGCAAACTCGGTCGCCGTCACCGAACGCACGTCGGCGCGGATTTCACGGTCGGGGCGGCCGTGGAGGCCGGTGCGCAGAAAAACAATGCCGGTTCCGGCGTCCGCGGGATGAATTGTCAGTGTGGCCGGGAGACCCGAATGAACGCCGATGCCTGAAACTGATGCATCGACGCGCAAAGTCGTCTGCTTGCCAACTTTCATGCCACCGTCCCGCTCGAATTGCCGCCGCCTGGATGCGGCATGCAATTGATCCCCGAGGGCCGTCGGCCGGAGTCGCGCTTTTGCCATCAATTGCAGGATTCGCGCCTGATCGGCGACGATTCCCCCCTGCAAAATTCCCCGCCCGAAAACCCCATGTTACGCAAGAAGCTTAGACAGGGACGCGGCGGACGCCAACTCACGGTTTTTTACTAACTGTTACCTGAACCTGTCCCATTTTGACCCGCATTTTGCCATCTTCCGACTTTGTCGCCACGGCAGGACCCGCGCCAACTCGCCGCGAATACGCCACCGAACCGACCCGAGGATGTCGCGGCGCGGGCTCAGTCGCGCTCTGGCGGCCACAAATATTAATATTCAATATCAATTGGTTGGCAAGCTCGACCGACGCCCGGCGGTGGTATTTCATGCAAATGCATCAGCCCCCAGCCACGCCAGCCAGGGTCGGGCGGACGGATCGCTGCACCACTCAGTTGGCCTGCCGGCGGAGAAAGGCCGGTATCTCCAGTTGATCGTCATCGACCGGGTTATGCACAGTTGCGGCTCGCCCGTGATGATCGAGCCCCTGCGGACTACCCCTCTTGGCGTACTCCGACACCGGATCGGGCCCACGGGGAATCGGTCTCGGCGGCACCCGCTCGGGCAAAGGTGGCATTTGCGCGCGAATCGGTGGCCGCTCGGGCAGTGATTCGGTCTCGTCATCGCGCCGGCCGAGGCCGACCGAGGCGAGCCGCGCCAGGAGCGACATGCGCGGCTTGTCGGCCGCTTCGGCCGCCGCCGCGGCCTCCTTGGCGCGCATCTCGTTGCGCGCAGGCAGCGGAAACTCGTCGATGCGCGGCATGCGGGGCGCGCCGCGATTCGACGGCCGCTCGGCGGCGGGAGGGATGAACACCTTCGCGGGCTCGCTCGGCTGCAGCGCAGCCTTGCCGGACGGCGGCTCGTAGAGCGTCGGCTTGGGCGCCATCGGCCGGATCGAAACGTCGTCGAGGGCGGCCGCGACCGCATGCGTCGCGGCCGACTCGGCCGCGGTCGGGGTCGCGAGCGAACGCGGCTCGCCCCGCTCCATGCGCTCCTGCGCCTGCAGGCGCTGGGTGTCGACGCGCAGGCGCTGGGTCAGCTCGGCGATGCGCGACTGGTGATTGGCGACCGCCGCGGTCTCCTGCGCCGGCGTGATCTCGCGTGGCGCCACAAGCTCGTCGACGCCGGTCGCCACCACCGACACGCGGATAACGCCTTCGAGGCTCTCGTCGAAAGTCGCGCCCACGATGATGTTGGCGTCGGCATCGACCTCCTCGCGGATGCGGGTCGCGGCTTCGTCGACCTCGTAGAGCGTCAAATCCTTGCCGCCCGTGATCGAGACCAGCAGGCCGCGCGCGCCCTTCATCGACACGTCGTCGATCAGCGGATTGGAGATCGCGGCCTCGGCGGCGCGCAGCGCGCGCTTCTCGCCCGACGCCTCGCCGGTCCCCATCATCGCCTTGCCCATCTCGCGCATGACGGCGCGCACGTCGGCGAAGTCGAGATTGATCAGGCCCTCTTTGACCATCAGGTCCGTGATGCAGGCGACGCCCGAATAGAGCACCTGGTCAGCAAGCGCGAAGGCCTCCGCGAACGTGGTCTTCTCGTTGGCGACCCGGAAGAGGTTCTGGTTCGGGATGATGATCAGCGTGTCGACCACCTTCTGCAGGTCGGCGATGCCGTTCTCGGCGCAGCGCATGCGGCGCTGACCTTCGAAGTGGAACGGCTTGGTCACCACGCCGACCGTCAGGATACCGAGGTCGCGCGCCACTTTGGCGACGATCGGCGCCGCGCCGGTGCCGGTGCCGCCGCCCATGCCGGCGGTGACGAACACCATGTGGGCGCCGCTGAGATGATCGCGGATCTCGTCGATCACCTCCTCGGCCGCGGCTTTGCCGATGTCGGGCTGCGAGCCGGCGCCCAGGCCCTCGGTGACCTGCACGCCCATCTGCACGATGCGCTCCGCCTTCGACAGGGTGAGCGCCTGAGCATCCGTATTGGCGACGACGAAATCAACACCCTGCAGCCCGGCCGTGATCATGTTGTTGACCGCGTTGCCGCCGGCACCGCCGACGCCGAACACCGTGATGCGCGGCTTGAGTTCCCGGATATCCGGTATCTTCAGATTGATGCTCATGGCTGCCTCTTCATTGCACGGGCATTCTTGTCCGTGCGAATCACGCCGGTCCGCCGCCGGCCGATGGGGTGAATCGTGCGTCGAACGCTCTGTTCGATGTCGTGGGTCATCAGAAGCTCTCGCGTAACCATCGTCCGACCCGTGCGATATAGCCGCCGTTCCCTGCCGCGTGATGCCGCGTTCGCCGCGGTTCGAAATGCTCAAGATGTGCCGACTGGGGATAGACCAGGAGCCCGGCGGCGGCCGCGAACGCCGCGCCCTTGGCGTCGTCGGGCAGTCCGCCGATACCGAGCGGCCGCCCGACCCGCACCGGGCGGCCAAGCATGCGGGTTGCGAGCTCAGGCACGCCGGTGAGCTGGCTCGCGCCGCCGGTCAGCACCACGCGTGAGCGCGGTTCCGCCGCAAACGGGGAGGCCGCGAGCCGGTCGCGCACCATTTCGAGAATCTCTTCCACGCGCGGCTTGATGATACGCGTCAGACTCGCCCGCGAAACGAACTGGGGCGGATCGCGCTCATCGACGCCGACCGTCGGCACCGTGATCATATCTCGCTCGTCCAGCCCGCCCGCCAACACACTGCCATAAAGCGTTTTGATTCGCTCGGCATCGTGCACGCTGGTCGACAGGCCGCGCGCGAGATCCATCGTCACGTGGAACCCACCGAGCGCGAAACCGTCCGCATGCATGAACCGACCGGACGAAAACACCGCCATGGTGGTCGTTCCCGCCCCCATGTCGACGACGGCCGCCCCGTGGTCGGCCTCGTCGTCGGCAAGCACGGCAAGCGCCGCCACGTAAGGGCTTGCCACCATGCCCTCGACCGCGAGATGGCAGCGCTCGACCGTCAGCATCAGATTGCGCGCCGGCGCCTCGTCGGCCGTGACGACGTGCATGTCGACGCCGAAGCGGCGCGCCAGCATGCCGCGCGGATCGCGGATGCCGCGCGCCTCGTCGAGCGCAAAACCGATCGGCAGCGAATGGAGCACCACGCGGCCGTGCTTGACGGCGCGCCGGCTGCCGGCCGCGAGCACGCGCGCGATGTCGGAATCCGTTACCGTCGATCCGGGGATATCGACCAGGGCCTCCAACAGTTCGCTCCCGAGACGGCCAGCCGACAGCGACACCTCCGCCGACTCGATCTGCCGGCGCGCGGAGCGCTCGGCCGTGTCGAGCGCGCTGCGCACCGCGTCCTCGGCCTCGACCAGATCGACGACGCTGCCAGCCTTCATGCCCCGCGCCACCGTGTGGGCGAAGCCGATCAGCTCGATCGCGTGGCTGCGCCGGCGCAGCACCTCCTGCGGGGGATGCGGCCTGAGCCGGCCGATCAGGCAAGCGATCTTGCTGGTGCCGATGTCGAGCGCCGCCACGAGCGCGCTGCGCTTGGGCGACAGCGGCTTCATCCGCGGCGCGATCCCGTATTGGAGGCTGCTCATTCGCGGACCTCCTTTTCGGCCACTCCGGAAGCCTTCCCGATCACTCCGGGACGCAAGCGAAGCTCGCGAGCCTGGAGTCCGGAACCACGCAACCAGCCCTCCCGCGTCATGGATTCCGCGCTCGCGCCAGCGGCGCGCCCCGGAATGACGAGACCGACGAGGCCGCTCATGCACTGCCTCCCTTGGGCTTCGGCGTCTTCGGCTTGAGCGCCTCCTCGCGCGCCTGGGCGGCCGCGTCCGAGAGACGCACTGTCACGCGGTCAGGCAGGCGCAGGTCGACCGCGACGATGTCGCGCGAGAGCAGCTTCTTGTCGCGGTCGAGCGCGACCAGCTGGTCGAGCGCCCGTTCGACGTCGAACTCCGGCAGCCGCACGTCAACGCCGTTCTTGAGCCGCAGATTCCAGCGCCGCTCGGCCACCAGGACGGCGGCGCGCACCTGATCCCGGATGTCCGGATAGCGGTTGATGAGGGTGAGGAAATCCTTCGCGCGCTCGGCTGCGCCGGCGCCGACGAACAACGGCAGGCCGAGGAAGCGGCGCGAGAAATAGGGTTCGAGCACGGTTCCGTCGTCGGCGATGACGCCGACGCGGCGGTCCTTCTGCCACAGCGCGAACGCGGTGCGCTCCGTGATCGTGATCTGCAGATGGTTGGGATAGAGCTTCTGAACCGTGGCGTCCGCGATCCACGGATTGGTCTTGAGCCGGGCGCGCGTGTCAGCGACGTCGAGGAAGAGCAGCGAGGTGTGCCCGGTGACGCCGGCCGCCGCAAAGATCTCGTCGCGGTTGAGATGGCGATTGCCGCTGAGCGCGACGCCGGCGATGCCGAAGCCCGCCATGCCGGCCGCGTGGTCGCGAATGGTGAGCAGCGTGCCGACCGCCTCGTCGACGTGGTCGCCGCGCACGATACCGAACGCGATGCTGCCGAGGATGATCAGCGCAGACGCGGCGACGCCCGCCCCGCGCGGCGGCCGCCACGCTTCGAGCTTGTCGGCACGCGCGTTGAGACGGCGTGCGAATGCGCCCAGCCGTCCGTCCGACGACAGAGCGCGGCGCGCAGGTCCGCGGCGCGGCGCGCGCGCGCGCCGTTCCGATGTCGCCGGCCATGCCGGCACGCTCATCGGTTCAGCGAGGCATCCTCCACCATCCATCTGACCAGCTCTTCGAACGGAATTCCGGCGTAAGCCGCGAGCTCCGGGACGAGAGACGTTTCGGTCATTCCGGGCTGGGTGTTGACCTCAAGGCAAAGCAGTCCTTGCGTCCCCTCCATGCGATCGTCGTACCGGAAATCCGCACGGCTCACTCCCCGACATCCCAGCGCACGATGCGCCAGGAGGGCCAGTCTTCGGGTCAGTTGGTAAACATTTAGTTTAATTTCTGCGGGCAGGAGGTGTCGCGATCCTCCTGGCGCATACTTCGCTTCGTAGTCGTAGAATTTTACCGTCGGCACGATCTCGATGACGTCGAGCGCCCGGTCACCCATCACGGCGCAGGTCAGCTCCTTGCCGGCGATGTAGCGCTCGACCAGCACATCCTCACCGAATGCCCAGTCGGGCCGGGTCAGTTCCTGCGGCGGATGGGCATGGGCCTCGGTGACGATGAACACACCGACACTCGAGCCCTCGGCGACCGGCTTGATCACATAGGGCGGCTCCATCGCATGTGAGCGCGCCGCCTCGAGGCGGTTGACCACGACGCCGTCGGGCACCGGCACGCCGGCCGCGCGCAGAACGATCTTGGCGCGCTCCTTCTGCATCGCCAGCGCCGAGGCGAGCACGCCCGAATGGCTGTAGGGAATGTCAAGGACCTCGAGCAGGCCCTGGATCGCGCCGTCCTCCCCGGGGCGCCCATGCAGCAGATTGAGCGCGACATCGGGCTTCGCGGACGTCAACGCGGCCGCCACATTGCGATCGACGTCGATGCGCGTCACTCGGAATCCCTGCCGCTCCAGCACATCCGCGCAGGCTTTTCCCGAGCGCAGCGACACATCGCGCTCCGCCGACCAGCCGCCCATCAGGACCGCGACGTGTTTGGTCATTTGTTCACCCCACGCACTGCCTGCTCCCTCCCCCCTTGCGGGGGAGGGCTAGGGAGGGGGGTGGCCGCTTGTGCATGCGCGTGTGGCTACCCCCCTCCCCAACCCTCCCCCACAAGGGGGAGGGGAGCGCGCATGGATTCGTGGTTAGTTTAGCCATCATCGCACCCCGATCCTTTTTATCTCCCACTCGAGCTCCACGCCCGAATTCTCCCGCACGCGCCGGCGCACCTCTTCGCCCAGCCCTTCGATGTCGGCCGCGCGCGCGTTGCCGCGATTGATCAGGAAATTGCAGTGCATCCCGGAGACCTGTGCGTCGCCGACGACGAGGCCGCGGCAGCCGGCGGCGTCGATGAGCTGCCAAGCCTTGTGGCCGGGCGGGTTCTTGAAGGTCGAGCCGCCGGTGCGGCTCTTGACCGGCTGCGTCGCCTCGCGCGACTCGGTGATCTTGTCCATCTCGGCCGCGATAGCCTGCGGATCGCCCGGCCGCCCCTGCAACAGCGCCGACGTGAAGATCACGTCCTCCGGCGCGCCGCAGTGCCGATACGAATAGTGCATGTCCGCGTTGCCAAGGACCGTGACGTTTCCGTTGCGGTCGACGCCGCGCGCCTCGATCAGAATGTCCTTCGTCTCGCCCCCATAGGCGCCGCCGTTCATGCGCAGCGCGCCGCCGATCGCGCCTGGAATGCCGCGCAGGAACGCGAGGCCGGCGATGCCCGCCTCCTGCCCCGCCTTGGCGACGCGCACGTCCGGCACCGCGGCGCCCGTGCGCAGCCGCGCGCCTGGCTCGATCGCCGTGTCGCCAAAGCCGCGGCCGAGCCGGACCACGACACCCGCGACGCCGCCGTCGCGCACGATCAGGTTCGAACCGAGGCCGATCACGGTGACGGGAATCTCGGCCGGAAGGTTCGCGAGGAGATAGGCGAGATCGCTTTCATCTTCCGGCATGAACAGGACTTGTGCGGGCCCGCCGACGCGGAACCAGGTCAGGTCGGCGAGCGACTGGTTCGCAAGCAGCCGTCCGCGCAGCGACGGCATCGCGGATTTGAGGGAAGGCGCGATGTCGGCGAAAGGCACGGCGTCACCGCGCATGCTGCATGTTCCCTCCCCCCTTGCGGGGGAGGGTTGGGGAGGGGGGTGGCGGCTCGCGCATGAGCCCATGGCCACCCCCCTCCCTAGCCCTCCCCCGCAAGGGGGGAGGGAGTTCGCATGCGTGTGCGACTCGCTCCGCGGTCATTACTTCTCCGCCGCCAGCTCGCCCGGCAGCGCATAGGCCCACTGCGTGATCGAACCGGCGCCGAGACACACCACGTAGTCGCCCGGATGCGCGAGCCCGCGCACGAGCCCGGCAAGGTCGGCCGCACCCTCGAGCGCCAGCACGTGGCGATGCCCGCGCGCGCGCAGCCCGGCGATGAGCGAGTCGCGGTCAATGCCGACGATCGGCTGCTCGCCCGCCGGGTAGACCGGCGCAACGATGACGGTGTCGGCGTCGTTGAAGCAGGCGCAGAACGACTCGAACAACGATTGTAGCCGGGTATAGCGATGTGGCTGCATCACGGCGATCACCTGGCCCTTGGTCGACTCGCGCGCCGCGCGCAGCACGGCCGCGATCTCGACCGGATGATGGCCGTAATCGTCGATCACGGTGACGCCGTTCCACACGCCGGTCTTGGTGAAGCGCCGCTTGACCCCGCCGAACCCCGCAAGCGCCTTGCGGATCAGCGCGTCGGACATGCCGAGCTCGCGCGCGACCGCGATCGCGGCGGTGGCGTTGAGCGCATTGTGACGCCCCGGCATCGGCAGGGTGAGCCCGTCGATGGCGTGGATGTCGGCGCCGGCGCGATCGCGGAAGACGATCGAGAAGCGCGAGCTTCCGTTGGCGTGGTCAAGCGCCGCGAGCCGCACATCCGCTTGCGGGTTCTCCCCATAGGTGATGAGCCGGCGGTCCTCGATGCGGCCGACCAGCTCCTGCACCACCGGATGATCCGTGCACATGACGGCGAAACCGTAGAACGGGACGTTTTCGACGAACGTCTGGAACGCGGCCTGCACCGCATCGAATGTCTTGAAATGATCAAGGTGCTCGGGGTCGACATTGGTCACGATCGCGATGTCGGCCGGCAGCTTCAGGAACGTGCCGTCGGATTCGTCCGCTTCGACCACCATCCAGTCGCCGAGACCGAGCCGCGCATTGGTGCCGTAGGCGTTGATGATGCCGCCGTTGATCACGGTCGGATCGAAGTGCCCGACCTCGAGCAGGCAGGCGACCAGCGATGTGGTCGTGGTCTTGCCATGCGTGCCAGCGATCGCGACGCAGCTCTTGAGCCGCATCAGCTCGGCCAGCATTTCGGCGCGCCGCACCACCGGCAGGCGCTGCTGGCGAGCCGCG
>Ga0126384_10000406_pt1 | contig 23372 bp, 20 predicted proteins | sample PanSoiMetPlot_36_FD_92543 | JGI IMG/M metagenome (GOLD analysis project Ga0126384, IMG submission 92543) | Tropical forest soil microbial communities from Panama - MetaG Plot_36 | ecosystem: Environmental > Terrestrial > Soil > Tropical forest > Bulk soil | place: Panama | collected 2016-02-17 | reverse complement strand
CGGCTGGCCGACGCCAGCGTCGGTCTCATACTCACCGGTAATGTTGTAGCTGCCTGCTGCACCGTCCACATTGTGGATCGCGAGCTCGAGCCGGGTCTCGTCGCCAAGCGTCAGGAAGCGGGGAGCGGACGCGGTCAAGGTCACGTTATCACGCACCACCACGTCGCTGGCCGCCGACCCGAGCTTGCTGCCGGTCCAGGCGACCGCCGAGATGCGCACGCTGCCGTTGAAGTCGGGCAACCGGAACTCGACCTTAGCGGTGCCGTCGGCGTCAACGCGGACGATGCCCGAAAACAAGGCCAAGGTTTCCTCCTGCGGCGGCGCGCCGGCAGCCGACAGTTGATCGGACCCGTCGCCGCCGGAGCGCAGCTTGCCCCGTTCGGCCCGCATGCCGTCGATCAGGCGCCCGTAAAGATCACGGATATCGGTGCCGAGGCGGCGCTGGCCAAAAAACCAGCCCTCGGGCTTGGGTGCCTCGAAGCGCGTCAGGTTGAGGATGCCGACATCGACGGCGGCGAGCGTGACATAGGCCGGCTCGCCGGCGGCAACGCCACCAACCTTCACCGGCACCGAGAGCAGCGCCCCCGACTTGACCTGTGGCGGCAGCTCGAGGCCGACGCTGAGGAGCCGCGGCGCCTGGTCGACGGCGAGCCAACGCACCCCGAGCGCCCGGCTCGGCATGCGCTTTGCCGTCTCATCGAGTGGGCGGTAGAGCATGACGGTGACATAGGCACCCGGTCCCCAGTCTTCGCCAACCCGCAAGGTTGCCTCGCCGCCGCCGGCCGCCAGCTCGACCTCCTGGGTGTCGAGCAGCCCAGAATTGAGGACAGTGATCAGGGCGCGGCCAGCGAGCCGCGATTGAATTTTGAGGCGCGCCGTGTCGCCCTTGCGATAGGACGGCTTGTCGAGGGCGACATCAAGGATCTCGGGGCTGTCGGCGGCTTCGTCCGCCCAGTAGCCGCTGGTGAACACCAGGCTCGACAAGGTGCCGTCGGGGGCGGTCACTTCCAGCCGGTAGCGGCCCCAAGCGAGGCTGGCTTCGATGGTGGCGGCCTGCGCCGGGCTGGTGTCGCCGGTTCCGGCCGCCACGCGGCGGGCGTTGACGATCGGCTCGTAGTTCCAGGCGCCATCGCGGCTATACCATTGCCAGCGTTGGTCGAGGCGCAACAGCTCCCACTTCAGTCCCGTGACCGCGGTCGGCTGATTGTCGCCATCGAGGACCACCACCTCGAAGCGGGCGAGGTCGCCGTCGCCGACCCCACCGCCACTGAAACGCGGCTTGATGCCGACGCGTGGCGCGTGCGTCGCAACGGGCAGCGTCAGGCTGCGCTCGACGGTCCGTCCGCCCCATTCGCGCAGCTTGATGATCACATCGGCCTCGAGCTGCCGACCGGTACGTGGCAGCGCCGGCAGCCGCAGTTCGACCACCGCCCGACCTTGCGCGTCGGTCTCGGGCAGCCGTTCCAGCGCCTTGCGCACGGGGCTGATCTGCTCATCGGCGACCCCGAACTTGAAGCCGGCGAAGCCCGGCACATCACGGTTGGAGGGCCTGACGACGACTTCACCTTCGATTGCCAGCGCCGCCGCCGGCGGACCGTAGAGGTAGCGACCGGCGAGGTTGATGGTGGCGGCCGCATCGGGCGAGACGGCCTTGGCCGCCGCCTCCAGTTTCAGGTCCAGCCGCTCGGGAACGAAGTCCTCGACCAGGAACGCCGCCTGCGCGATGGCGGCGGCCTTGGGTTCGCTGTAGAGCCGCACCCGCCAGGTGCCGGTCATGGCGGCGGCCGGCAGCGCCAGCTCGGTGCTGCGCGCGCCCAGCGCCTGATCGGCGAGCGTCAGGCGCCGATCCTCGACGCCATCGGGGCGCAACACCACCAAGGTCAGGGGAACCGAGACGGCATTGCCGATGCGATCGCGCGCCAGCGCGGTCAGGAACACGGTCTCGCCGGGGCGATAGACGCCGCGTTCGGTATAGGCGAAGGCATCGATCGGTCCCGGCGCGACCCGCCCCTTGACCCCGCGATCGGTCAGGTCGAAGGCCGCGGCAGCGACGTCAAGGAAGGCATAGTCGCCATCGGTGGTGTCGGCGGCAAGCACGGCGGGCGCCAGTCCACCTTCGCCGCGTTGCAAGCCGGCATCGAACCGGGCGTAGCCGCGACTATCGGTTTTGGCGGTCGCCAGCACCTCGTTGTTGCGCGCGATCAGGCGAAGGTTGGCATTGACGATCGGGATCGCCGTCGCCACGGACCGCACGAACACGTGCACGCCGTCATCGCCATTGATGCTGGTGAGGCCGAGGTCGGAAACGATGAACCATTGCACGGCCGGGGCGCGACGGCGGTCATCGTCGCGCTTGCCGGCCGCATTGGCGACCAACACGTAGACCCCCGGCAGCACCTTCGGCATGGCTTCGGCCACCGGAAAGGCGGTGGTGACATCCTCATTGAGCCGCGCCGCGACGGCAAGCTCGCCGGCGTAGACCTTGGCCCCGGTCCGCTGCTTCAGGGTCTCGATCTCGTAGGTCGAGATCTGTTTTTGGAAATCGCCGCTTTGCAGGGTCTGGGCCAGGCTGCGATCGCCGATGCGATAAACCTCGACCTCAATGCTCTCGGTATTGACGCTGACCAGCGGAATGCCCTGCTGACCGCGGTTCGGCAGCAGGTAGCCACGGCCGCCGGCGCGCACCGATGGCGCGCGATCCCTGACATAGACGGCGAGTTCGGCGGTCTTGCGCAGCTTCTCGCCGATCGCCGAAGGCAGGCCAGCGCGTACCTGGATCTCGTAGCGCTTGCCATGGCTCAGACCGTCGACACAGATCTGCCGCGCATCGGCGCTGACGCTTGCGGGATCGTGGCCATCAAGCTTGACAAACTCCGACCAATCGCTGCGGCCGGGCGCCAGCCGTTCCGAGAACTCGACGCAGACGCGGGGCGGGTTGGCGTCGGCGTCAACCTTGTATTCCAGGATGCGGAAGCCGTGCTCGGCCAGCAACTTTTCGTAGGCCTCGCGGGTCTCGGGCTTGTCGGCAAGCGCCAGGCTGGCGGCGAGCGCATCGAGGGCCGGCCGCCAGAACGAGCGCCGCTTGAGGGCGTCGGCGAGCACGTCGAGCGCGGCGGCCCTCTCCGCCGGCGCCGTCGCCCGCTCGTAGGCGGTATAGGCGGCTCCCGAGGCGTAAACCGGCAGATCGTAACGCTCGCCGCCCCGATCGGCTTTGATCGCCAGCAGGGCCTTGGCGAGCCCGAGCCAGGCCGCGGCATCGTTGGCATTGGCGACCACCGCCTGGGCGTAGCCGAGCGAGGCGCCGCGCGCATCGCCGGCCGCCAGCAGGCGCTCGGGCTCAGCCCGTGGCTCGCCGGCGCGGATTTTCAATTGCCCGTCGGACTTGAGAAAGGTCTCATAGCGCCTGGCGTCGGCCTGGAGGCCGGCGTGGCTGAACGGCAAATCCTCGGCCGCGGCGGCAAGCGCCCAGCACAGCATGAGGCTCGCAACGAGACTTTGAAGGAGCACGCGCAGTTGAATTGCCATGGCGCCAATCCCGCACGGGTGTCGGGCGGTTCGCCGCCCGATCGGACCTGATGGCCGATGAGGGCCAAGGGGAGCAGCACGCGGTGGCTGAACCGTGGCGGCATGGCGCTGCTTGTCCCCGCTTGCGACAGCTTGCGCCAACTTCCGGGTAAATGCCGCCGACCGCCTGGCTCGAGGCCGGTTGCGAGGCGCGCCCTAGTTGCGAGGCGCGCCCTAATGCCGGCCCGGCAGCCCCTCCAGCCGCGGCCGTTCGCTGGCCAACATGGCGGCATCGGCGGCGGTGGTGGGAGCATTGAGCGGGGCGCTGGCAAACCACAGTCGTTCGAACGATACCGAAGCACAGCCGGCGGCCTCGCCGCAGCCTTCCACATAGTTCTCGAAGGCGTCGCACTTGGCGGGATCCCGGCGCATGGCATCACCGATCCAGCAGGTGCTGGGACCCAGCACCAGCTGCTCGTGCGCCTCGATCAGCCGGGGATGTCGGGCCCAGCGGATCGCGTGCTTGCAACTGAGGACATTGCCCGCCGCGCACTGACCCTCGTCATCGACCTGGGCCAGGATCAGGCGCACCGTGCCGCCGGCCGCCGCGATCGCTTGATCGAGGCCGGCGATGGCCTTCACCACGGGACTGTCGAGCGAGCGCGCAACGACCATGACTTCGCCGATGCGATCGCCGGCGCGGGCGATGTGATGCTCAACAAATTGCCTGAGCCTTTGCTCCTTCTCCTCGTGCCGTGAAACGCTAGCGCAAAGCGGAGGCCGGAAAGGCATGAACGTTCTCTCTTGGCTCTGAATTGGGGCAATAAGCGGCCCGGCGCTCGTCCCATCGTCACTATTTGCGGGCATTACGGTTAAATAATGATGAGCAGCGCCGCGCCGGCACGTGTCGGCGCCGGTCATCGGCGGGCCACCAGGGCTCTGCCGCACGCCTAAAGTGCTGTGCCTTCAAGCGTTTGTTCGACCGTTTGGCAATGCCGTGCCAAGCCGCGGCCGACCGTCTTCGGCGCCGCGAAATCAACAGTCAACTACGCACAGTTTTTTTAGTCAGAAAACGGATCAACGGGTCGCGGGCGCGCTTCGCAAGCCGAGATGTCATGCCCCATCTGGGCCATCGGTGAGGGCTCGCATGCCGCCGCCAGCTTAGGTGATGCCGGCCAGGGCTGTGTCGAGCGACAACACCAGGCACCAGTGCGGCTCGAAGTCGGCGCCGAGCGGCCACACATTGGCCCGATAGGCCTCGAGCAACTCTTGTTCGTAGCGCTTGAACCAGTCCGTGTGGCACAGCACGAACTTGGTCGCGGCCACCACGCTCTCGCGGTCGATGATGCACAGGACGCACATTTCCGGATGGCGGCCAAGGTAGTCGTGCACGGCCACCATCAAGGTGGGATAGCCGGGGTGCAACATGTCGTCGAGCACAATGACCCCACCGGGCGCCAGCACTGCGGTTGCCAATTCGAGGTCCTTGCCGAGCGTTGCACGCGAATGCTCACCGTCGATGTGGAAAAAGCGCACCCGCCGGTCGCCGAGTTTGGCCACCAATGCCGCCGGGGCGATGCTACGGCTGTCCTGCTTCCAGGTGATGCGTCGCTCGGGCGCGATGCCGTGCAAGACGCAATTGGCCTCGAACCGATCGGCGACCTCGGGGTTCGGCCAATCGAATAGATCAATGGCAAGCGCCTGTTCGCCCGGGGCAAGGGCGTGGGCCAGTGCAATGAAGAAACGGCCTTCGAACGGACCGATTTCGGCGATCGGGCCGGCAACACCCAGCGCCGACTGAATGCGCATCAGGCCGCAGCACACCGCGGCGGCAAAGCGCGAGGACATTCCCGGCACCTTGGCATAGCCACGATCGAGGTAGTGATCGACCGCGGCGATACCGGACCGGATCTGGTCGCTCGTGAGCGGGGTCGATTGCGGCATTTGCGACATGGGCTAGGTCCCCATAAGTGCGTGACAGGGGACCATGTCGGAGGCTTTTGGCTTTCGCAAGCGGATTAGGCTAGATGATAGCCTCAACGCTATCAGCGTTGCGGACCTGAGGGTGGCGCCAGCTCGCCGCCGCCAGTGCCCGACCGATTAGCTCGCGGCCGCTCAATGCGCATCGAATACCACCGCACTTTGCTGGCCGACCGGGTGCGCAACGCCGCCTTTCACGCCGCCTTGCAGCAGGTGATCGTGCCCGGCAAGACGACGGTGGCGGACATTGGGGCCGGCACCGGCCTCATCGGCTTTTTGGCGGCCAAGCTCGGAGCCGCCCGGGTCGATCTTTACGAAAGCGCCGAGGTTGCCGTACTGGCACGGCGGCTGCTGAGGCTCAATCGCGTGCCCAAGACGCGCATCGCGCAAGTGCACTCGACCGAAGTCGACGCCCCGGACCGCGTCGACGTGGTGGTGTCCGAGACGCTCGGCAACTATCCCTTCGAAGAGAATATCATTGCCACCTTCAATCATGCGCGGGCGCGGTTCCTGGCGCCGGGCGGCGTGCTCATTCCGCGTCGGGTGCAACAGTTCGTCTGCCCGGTGGTCGGCGAGCGCTTCCATCGCGAGCTCACGATCTGGGACGAGGTTGGCTACGGCCTCAATTTTGCGCCGGCCAAGGTGATGGGCCTCAACAATATCTACGTGCGCTGGTTTGAGCCCGGCGATCTGCTCGACGCCGGCTCGGCGGCGGTCGCTTGGGACACCGTCAGCTTCGACAAGCACAACCGAACGACGCGGGCGGGAGAGGCGGAATGGCGGCCAACCAAGGCGGTGACGATCTACGGCCTGGCGTTGTGGTGGGCGGCCGAACTGGTCGAGGGGGTTAGCCTCGAAACCGGACCGCTCGCCCCTCGCACCCATTGGGAACAGCTCTACCTGCCGGCGCTGTCGCCGATCGCGCTCACGCCAGGGCAAGCGTGTGCCGCCCGCTTGCGCTCAACCACGTCGTTCGAACGCGGCACCAATGTCACCTGGACCCTGCTCGCGCACGACGCGGCCGGCCGCCAGCTGGTCAAGCAGGAGCTCGATCTGGAAAAGGGCTTTTTGCCCTAGCCGGGCACGGCGGGACGCCGACCCGGCGGTGACGTAGCCGCTAATCGTGAATGCGCATCACCGCCTCGATCTCGACGGTGATCTGCAGGGGCAGCGAGCCCATGCCAACGGCCGAGCGGGCATGGCGGCCGCGCTCGCCGAGCACGGCGACGAACAGGTCGGAGCAACCATTGATCACCTTGGGCTGATCCTTGAACTCGGGTTCAGCGTTGACCATGCCGAGCACCTTCAGCACCTCAATGCGGGACAGCTCGCCGGCCGCGGCCTTGGCCGCCGCCAGGAGCCCGAGCCCCACCAGCTTGGCATGCTCGTAGGCCTCTTCGGCGCTCACATCCCGGCCGACCTTGCCAACCATCATGCTGCCATCGCTCCGGCGCGGACCCTGGCCCGAGAGGTAGAGGACATCGTGGCAAATCTTGAATGGGACATAATTGGCCAGCGGCGATGGCAAATCTGGCAACGTCAACCCCATGGCGGCGAGTTTCGCTTCCGGTGTCATGGCTATCTCCCTATCTGCGTTCCACTCCCGCATTGTCATAGTCGAGGAAACGTCGCATGTCCTTTCCGGTAGCTGAGCCGGCAAGCATCGGCCGGGCGTGGCGCCGTTGTCGCGCGGCGGCCATCGTCGCAATTCAAGTGAGGCCCCATGAGCATTAAAGGCAAGACCGCAGTGATTACCGGCTCGACCTCCGGCATCGGCCTTGGCATCGCCCAAGCGCTCGCCAGGGAAGGCAGCAACGTGGTGTTGAACGGCCTCGGCACCGACAAGGACAACGCCAAGGCCATCCGTGAGGTCGCCGCCCACGGCACGCGCGTGATCTTCGATCCAGCCAATATGCTCCGCCACAATCAAATCAGCGAAATGATCGCCAGGGCGGAGCGCGAATTGGGCGCGGTCGACATCCTGGTGAACAATGCCGGCATTCAACACGTGGCGCCGGTCGAGGACTTTCCGATCGAGCAGTGGGACGCCATCATTGCCATCAATCTGAGCGCAGCGTTTCATAGCGTGCGCGCCGCGGTGCCGGGCATGAAAAAGCGCAACTGGGGGCGGATCATCAACATCTGCTCGGCCCACTCGCTGCGCGCCTCGCCCTTTAAGTGCGCCTACGTGTCGGCCAAGCACGGGCTGGCCGGCTTCACCAAGACGGTCGCACTGGAACTCGCCGAACAGGGCATCACCTCCAATGCCATTTCACCCGGCTTCGTGTGGACGCCGCTGGTCGAGCGGCAGCTCCCGGACCTGGCGAAATCGGAAAACGTCTCGCTGGAAGAGGCCAAACGGCAAGCGCTCGCACGCCAGCCGACCAAGCGCTTTGTCACGGTGGAGGAAGTGGCAGCGCTTGCCGCCTTCCTCGCTGGCGATGCCGCGGCGTCGATCACGGGCGCCAACTACACCATCGATGGCGGTTGGACGGCGCAGTAGACCTCGACGGGGCGGACGCGTTGCCGGGACCTTGAAGCGCCGACGCTGCGGTCCGGCCATGGTGCTTTTCGGGTGGTGCTTCCCCGGGTGTTTCTTGGCCTGCCGGCGGCGGGCGAGGCTGGCATGCCAGACCGTGCCTCACGCTGCGGACGCTGCGAGGAGCGCTGACCCCGCCAGTACCCCGTTATCAACTGCATCAACTGCGCCTGGCAGCAGAGACCTGCGTGCGCGCGGCTATTACGAATGCCGGACCAGCGGCAAAACTGTTATTTGCGTAGCTGCAAAACTGTTTGCGTGCCAGCGGCAAAAACCAGCGGCAAGCCTACTGTTTGCGTGCCAGCGGCACGACCCCTTGATTGGCCCCGTCCCCTCGCCACAACGCGACGGTGATCACCGTCACCGCCGCGATGGTCAGCAGCAGGGCCAAAATGATCTCCCGCATCCACCTGCGCAGGCTAGGGTGGAAGGTTTGTCGGCGCCGCTCGAAACCCTTCTCCATTAGCGGAAGAAGCGCACAGCGGCGCGGTTATTCCAGGGCACCAAAAGCCGCGCGACAGATGGGCACAGCCGAATTGGTCATCATCACTGAACGCGTCCAGGATAGCTCGCGCATGACGCGTCATAGCCCGCGCATGATGCAACCGAGCAGCAGCACAAGGTAGGCCGCCCACATGGCATAAAATTGGGTGGTGTCACCGGTAAGGAATGGGACGCTAGCGCCGAAGAAACGCGAGAACAAAACGGCGAGCGACAAAATGATCGATAGCGTGAACACCAGGATGCCCGGAGCCTTCAAGGCCATGGTGGTCGTCTCCCCCTGATTGACCCGTGCCGTGTCACAGCCCCGACTCAAACGTGGCAGCAGCCGGCCGGCGCTTATACCAATGCCGCCGCCCGGCGCCACCGCAGCAGCTAAAGCTTGTGTGGGTAACCCTCAGGGACGGCTGGCGTAGCGGAAGCCCGTGCCGATGACGACCACCTCGATGGCGCCGCTGGTAATGTAGGGATGGGAGATGCGCACGCCGACTACGCCATCGTAGCCCTGCGCGCCGGCGCGCTCGGAAAGCACGTTGAGGGCGCGCGCAATGGTGGCGTCCAATAACGCCTCGTACTTCGTCATATGACCGCCGATGGTATTGATGACGGCCTCGCGCATGTCGCGAATGATATTGGCGCCGCTGACGGCGCAGGCATAAACGACGTCACCCTTGTCGATCGGTCGGTCCTCGACCGTGTCGGTGGTGAGGAGCCGCACTATTGTCCTCGTGCCTTGGCCGCAGCCGGTGGAGCCGCCGCCACCACGATTTTGGGACGCGTGCCAAGCAGCAGCCGTTTCATCACCATCGCCAGGAACAGCGCGAGTAAGGCGGCGATGCCGAGCGACCAGGCATGCTTCTCCCACAACAGGCGTGGAGCAACCCGCCCGTCGAGCACCAATTGGACATGGTCGAGGATCACCCCGGGATTGGGCAGCGCGCTGGTTTGCAGCATCATGCCGACCGCCGCCAACTGGTCGGGGCTGGCGATGATGGCATCGCGCACGGCGGGCCTGCCGAGTTCGGCCATGCGCGAGGGTGCCTTGACCGCGGCCCGCAGCAGGCGCTGGGCGGCAGCGGTCGGCAGCGCCGTCAGATAACGCGCCAGGCTGTCGAGTTCGCCTTCATCGAGGGAGCGGGCGAGCGACTTGAGCTCGCCGCTTTCGAGTTCGAACAGCGCGTCTCTGGCGGTTGCTTGCAGCGCCGCCAGGCGCGTGATCGGCACCCTATCCTGCAATGCGAGCAGCCGCAGCAAACCGGCCTTCGTGAACGATTGCGGACTGGCCCGCCGGTGGACCTCGAAGGCCACGACCTTGCCCAGGCTGTCGCCGGCCACGGCCCACCACTTGAACGCGGTCTCAATTGACCCCGACTCGCGCGCAATCTCCAAGGCCTCCGGCGGCAGTTGCGTAACCGCCTGGTGCAAGGTGCCGTCGCCCAGCCGCTTGAGGACGCCCGGCTCGCCCTCGCTGGTCAGAATGAGACCGACGATCTCGTCAAGGCGCGGCATGTCGGTGCCGGCGATCTGATCGAGGAACCGCCGGAAGCCCTCGTTCTTCTCCGCGAGTTCCAGCACCTTGGCGTGGGCGCGGCGGAAGTCGCTCCAGATCTCTACCACACGCGCGGCGGTGTTGGCGCTGATGTCGCGGATGCTGTCGCCGACGTGCTCGGAGAGCGTCGCCGCCAGCTCGTCGCGCACTTTTTCCTTGGTCGCCTTCGACTTCATTTCATCGGCGATGATGGGCAACACGCCGTGGCGAAAATCCCAGATGTCCTTGGCGATCAGCACCAGGCCGACGCCGCCGGCTACGACCGATACCAGCCGGCTCAGCACCGATCCGACGATGCGCTGGCCGACCCGCGTTGCGATCGTCGACAACTGCCGCCGCACGATCAACAGCACGCTGCCGGCAATGCCTTCGCTGCCCTCAAGCAACAGTTGGCCGCTGGTGATCTGGGCGCCGACCTTGGCGGGGTCGACCCCCAGTTGGCCACCGGCATCGGCACTGACGGCGCGGGCCACGGTCACACCGAAGCGCTGGCCAAGGAATGCCTGCATGCATTGGCCGGCGGGGCCGGCGGTGTCCGCCGCCGCCAATTCGATGCGCTTGCCGATTTCCCGACCGACCCCGGCGGCCACCTCCTCAATGGCCTTTTTCATGGCGTCCGAGCGGTAGACGCGCTCGGCCACGGCGGTCGCAAGCTGCTCCCCCTTGTCCTTGGAGGCCAGCGACTGCATCAGCTCGATCCAGCTTGCCTCCTCGCGCACCTGATCGATCGCCACATCAACCTGGCGGTCGATGATGTCGTCGACATTGCCGCGCCGCCACTCATCGCCGACTTGCGCCTTGTAGTCGAGGCCGACCAGCCCGGTCTCAAGGCCCCGGCGCGTCACCGCCTCGATGGCGGTCCGGAAACCCTGCTCATCCCTGGCCTGGCAGGCTTCGTATTCGGCCCGCGTCATGAAGGGCGCTGCGGCGAGCCGCGGGACGTGCGAGAAAATCAGTGCCACGGCCGCCAGCGTGGCGGTGCCGGCACGAAACGGGGAGAACCTGCCCACGAACGTCTGCAAAGCAGCCTCGGGTCTGGGGAGCACAAACCGAGCATATGGGGATGGATGCCCGAAATGCTCAAGTGTGCTTTAAACAAAGGATTAGGGGGGAAGTTTGGCGAGGCATCGCGCACCGCCGTCCCCGCCGCACCGAGCGATCGGCGGCGAGGCGCGGTCAGGTGAGCACGGCATTCCCCTTGGTTGCGATTGGGGAGCCGGATGAACATCGTCCTTTTCGGCATCTTGGCCTACGTGCTGGCCCAGTTCGCGGTCGGCGTCTTGGTGTCGCGTCACATGGCGAGCGAGGCCGACTACATCCTGGCCGGCCGCCGCCTGGGGGTGGCGCTCGTTACCTTCTCGGTGTTTGCCACCTACTTCGGCGCCGAGGCAATCGTGGCCTCCGGGGGCGCGGTCTACGAGAAAGGGCTGGCGGGGGCGATGGTTGATCCCATCGGCTATGCCGGCGCCATCGTCCTCGTCGGCCTCCTGTTCGCGCGCGCCTTGTGGTCGCGCGGGCTGACGACGTTTGCCGACCTCTTTCGCCACCGCTATTCGCCGGGGGTAGAGCGGTTGGTGGTCGTCATGCTGCTGCCGGGCTCGATCATTTGGGCGGCCGCCCAGGTGCGCGCCTTCGGCCAGGTGATGAGCCTCAACAGCGGGCTGCAGCTCAAGACCGCGATCAGCATTGCCGCAGTGCTGGTCGCAGCCTACTCCGTGGTCGGAGGCCTATTGGCCGATGCCGTCACCGATACCATCCAAGGCATCGCGGTCCTGGCCGGCCTGATCATCCTTGGCATTATCGTCGCCAACGAGGTCGGCGGCATCTCGACCGGGCTCGCCAGCATCGAGGCGCCCCGTCTGACGCTTACCAATTCCGACGAGGGCCTGCTGGCGCAGCTCGAGCATCTTGCCATTCCGATCTGCGGCACCATCGTCGCCGTCGAACTGATTTCGCGCTTTCTCGGGGCGCGTTCGGCCAACGTTGCGGCGGCCGGCACGGTGGTGGGCGGCGGCATCTACCTCGCGATCGGCTTGGTGCCGGTGTTCCTCGGCCTGGTCGGCCCCGGCCTCGTTCCCAGCACCCAAGACGCCGAGCAGCTGGTCGCCAAGCTGGCAGAGATCTATCTGCCCGGCATCCTTTATGTCGCCTTCGCCGGCGCCGTCATTTCCGCCATTCTGTCGGCGGTGCATTCGGCGCTGCATGCGCCCGCCTCCCAGATTTCACATAACATCGTTGTACGGATCATTCCCCACCTCAGCGAGCGCGGCAAGCTGTGGGCGGTGCGCATGACGGTGATGGGCTTGAGCCTGGTGGCGTTCCTGATTGCGCTCAGTTCGGAGGGCATTCACGAATTGGTCGAGACCGCGTCCGCCTTCGGCAGCGCCGGCGTATTCGTGGCCACGCTGTTTGCGCTATTTACCCGCTTCGGCGGCCCGGCCAGCGCCTATGCTTCGATCCTGTCGGGCATGGCGCTGTGGGCGATCGGCGGCTATGGGTTCGGCCTCACCGCACCCTACCTGCTCGGCTTGAGCGGTGCAGCGCTCAGCTATTGCGCGGTCGCCGTGCTGTGCGGCTCGCGGCACTGAACAATCGTCAGCCAACCAACAATGCGCACCCAAAGCCAAGCTCAAGGCCTGCGGCCAACTGTCTCGGGCACCTTCACATTCGTCAGCCTGACCCAAGGTTAACTCGCGCTAATTTGGGACCTCCACCCAACTTTGGCGTGCACGGCGCCATCTATCGCTACAACCGATAGATGCGACCTAACGTAAATGTGAATGAAACCGATTGGCTTCACGGCCATTGGAAGCTAAAGAGGCGATCCAACCAGGCCCCATCTCGGACCCGAGGTGTGGCAATTCCATCAACGGGTTCTGTAATAGTGTCGCGTCCGCGTGTGAAGTGTCATGTGTTCGTCGATTTCGACGGAACCATCGCTTCCCTCGATACCACCGATTCTCTTCTCGAGCGCTTCGCGGCGCCCGAGTGGCGTCTGATCGAGGATGACTGGAAGGCCGGCCTGATTGGCTCGCGCGAGTGTCTGGTGCGCCAGATCGATCTCGTTCGTGCCACGCCTGGTGAGCTCGACGACTTTATCGAGACGATCGAGATCGACCCCGGCTTTGCGAGCTTTGTCGATCTGTGCATCGATGCCGGTCACGACGTCACCGTGGTGTCGGATGGACTGGACCGCACGGTCGAGGCCGTACTGAAGCGGCATGATCTCGATCTTGCCTTCTATGCCAATCATCTGGAATGGCGCGGCCAGGATCGCTGGCGGCTGCGGTTTCCGCACGCCCGCAGCGCCTGCGAGGCGTTGTCGGGGAACTGCAAATGTCAGTTTACGGACAAGGCCCGCCTCGATCTGCGCATGGTGATCGGCGACGGCCGCTCCGACTTCTGCATCGCCCGCCGCGCCGATCTGGTGCTGGCCAAGAGCGCCCTGCTGCCGCACTGCGTGGCAACCGGGCTACCGGTGCGTGCGTTCGATAATTTCGAGACAGCCGCCATTATCCTGGCGGGCTGGCTCGATGGCCACGATGCAAGCATGCCTGCCACTAGCTTGCAGCGGGCGGATGATTAGTTGCCGGCATGAGTGAGTAGCGATGCAAAAACTGATCAGCCAGCCGCCCCGGGGCGCCGAGACCGCAGCGGCCGAGCGGTTGTCCGAAGCCGAGCTGCTGGCGCTCGAGGCGCAGTACTGCTCGCACGGCGACACCGTCCACTACACCGATCCGCCCAAGATCTTCGAGCGCGCCGAGGGGTCATTCCTGTACGATGCCCAGGGCAAGGAATACCTCGATCTGCAGATGTGGTATTCGGCGGTCAACTTCGGCTACCGCAATCCGCGCCTCAATGCAGCCGTGCGCCGGCAGCTCGATCGCCTGCCGCAGGTCGCCAGTCAGTATCTGCACCGCGAGAAGATCGAGCTGGCGGCCATCATTGCGCGCGATGCCGAGCAGAAATTCGGCAGCAAGGGCCGCGTGCACTTCAATGTTGGCGGCAGCCAGGCGATCGAGGACAGCCTCAAGCTGGTGCGCAATTTCAAGCACGGCAAGAGCCTGATGTTTGCCTTCGAGGGTGGCTACCACGGCCGCACCCTCGGCGCATCGGCAATTACCTCTTCCTACCGCTACCGGCGCCGCTACGGCCACTTCGGTGATCGCGCCCACTTCCTGCCCTTCCCGTACCACTTCCGCGGCCCGAAGGGCATGAGCAAGGAGGAGTACGGGCACCACTGCGTGAAGCAGTTCGAGCGCCTGTTTGAGAGCGAGTACAACGGCGTTTGGGATCCAAAGGTCGGCGAGGCCGAGTACGCCGCGTTTTATGTCGAGCCGATCCAGGGTACCGGTGGCTATGTGGTGCCGCCGAAGAACTTTTTTGTCGAGCTGAAGCGGGTGCTCGACCAGCACGGCATCCTGCTCGTCGTCGACGAGATCCAGATGGGCTTCTACCGCACCGGCAAGCTGTGGTCGATCGAGCACTTTGGCGTCAAGCCGGATGCCATCGTGTTCGGCAAGGCGATCACCAACGGGCTCAATCCGCTGGCCGGCGTGTGGGCGCGCGAGGAGCTGATCAACCCCAGCGTGTTCCCGCCGGGATCGACGCATTCGACCTTCAACGCCAATCCAATGGGTACGGCGGTGGCGCTCGAAGCCATGCATATGATGCGCGAGACCGACTACGAAACGCTGGTGATGGAAAAGGGCGCCTATTTGCTGGCGGGACTTGAGGATCTCAAGCGACGTTTCCCGATCGTCGGCGATGTCGACGGGCTCGGCATGGCGCTGCGCATGGAGATCTGCGAGGCCCACGACAGCTTCACGCCCGCCAAGGCCATCGTCGACCGCATGGTGGACGAAGGCCTGAAAGGCGATATCGAAGTCGGCGGCAGGAAATACGGCCTCGTGCTCGATATCGGCGGCTACTACAAGAACGTGGTGACCTTGGCGCCGAGCCTACACATCAGCAAGTCGGAAATGGACCTGAGCCTCGAGCTGCTCGAGCGCGTCCTCGACCGTGTTAGCAAGGAGTAGGCGCGAGGCTGCTTGAGCCGGGCTGGCCGGTGGAACCTGCACATCGTTCTGGGGTTACTGGCCAGCGAGGCGAACATTCCGAGCACGGAGGCTGGGGGGAATTGATTTTCCGCAACGACAGCAATGGCGCTCTGCGGACCAGGACCGGCCCGGCCTGGCCGCGGCTCAAGCTGCGGTAGAAGGCTCCCTGGCGTGGTGAAGCAATAAACAAAACTGATAACAAAAGTCTGGTGGACATGAACGGCAAGAACGACGACAAGGACGAATTCCCCGATCGCAGCCAGCTGTTTGAAGGCGGGCGCGTTGGCGTGCTTTTGATCCACGGCCTGGGCGGTACCCCCACCGAGCTGCGCTTTATCGCCCAGGGTCTGGCGCGCGCCGGGCGGACGGTATTGTGCTGCCAGCTGGCCGGCCACTGCAGCACGCCGGAGGAATTGCGGCGTTCGACCTGGCAGGAATGGTATCAAAGCGTGGCGCAAGCCCATGCTCGGCTGCGCCAACAATGCGACATCGTGCTCGCCGGTGGCCTGTCGATGGGCGGCATATTGGCCCTGCGACTGGCGCAACAACATCCCGATGACGTGCACGGCCTCTTGCTCTATGCGCCAACGCTCAAGCTCGATGGCTGGGCGATGCCTTGGCACTCCCTGTTGCTGCCACTGTTGCGACCCTCGCCGCTCCGCCTCGAGTTCGATCTTCCCGAGCGCGACCCCTATGGGCTCAAGGATGCGCGGGTGCGGGCACTGGTGGTCTCCAGCATGCAGAGCGGCGACTCCGGCCAAGCCGGGGTGTTCAGCACGCCGAGCCGCTCGTTTGCCAATTTCAACGCACTCGTCACCGCGGTGAGGCCACATCTGGACAAGGTCCGGCAGCCGGCGCTGATCGTTCACCCGCGCAACGACGATATCGCCAGCCTCAAGAACGCGCAGTACCTGCAATCGAATTTGGGCGGGCTGGTGGACACGCTGGTATTGGACAACAGCTACCACATGGTGACGCTCGATCAGCAGCGGCACGTGGTGGCGGAACGCACCGATGCCTTCGTGTCCTGGGTCGAGAGCGCCCGCGCGGCCAAGAGCGACGCGGAACGCCTGCGCAAGGCGGCCAAAGGTGATCAGAGCCGAATGGCGTCGGATTGAGGGAGTTGGCCAAGGCAAGGGGCCGGCTCGGCCTGGCAAGCCTGCCGCGGCGCAATGAGGGAGGACTGGCATCTGCCGCCGGGGCGGCTCAGGCACCGCCGGCGGCGTTGCAGCGTTTGAGGTCTGCTGGCGCGCGCTTCCAGGTGAAGGTCTCGCCCAACAGCTTGATGCCGAGATAGCCGGTCACCAGGAGGGTATTGTCGTTTTCAAGTTTGATTTCGGCGCTGAAGCGCTCCTCGTCTTCGGGATTGTAGATCCAGCCGGAGGACCAAGTGTTGGGGTCGCCCCGATGCAGGTTGCCGAGGATCTGCGCGCCGCAGATCGGCCGGCCGCTGCGCGACTTGTGCGTTGGGTTTTTGAGCCAGACCACGCGCCCGCACATGCTATCGCCGCACGGGCGGATCTCGACGGCGCCCTGGCCGGTATGATCGATCCAGGTGCCGGTGACGTCCGCCGCCGCCGCCGACAGCGACCCGGCAAGCAACGTGGCGAGCGCCAGGGAAAGCTTGGTAAACCTGAAGGACAGCATCCTAATGGGGTTTCCTTTGCAGTTCGGGCCACAACTGAAGCCCGCACTTGCGGGCGAGATTGGGAGAAAATACGGCGCCCCGGCCGGGTTGGCTCCGACCACGGAAGAATGCGGCAATTTCCAGGCATAAGCTTTGCTGCCGCCTTTACCGATTTGGCGGGTGGTCGCAAGGCTGCAGCCAAATCCCTATATAACGTGGCGCACAGGGGAGCGAGGCGTCACGGGTCCGATGATTGCCCTCGCCGATGGGGCCCGGCGGGGCCGTTAACGATCAGACTGGGCCGCGGCGGCATGCCCGGCGCAGCCGATGAGGTGTAGCGCGTTTCCATGACCTTTACGCTGGCGTTTCGCAATCTGTTCCATGACCGCGTGCGGCTGACCGTCACGTTGGTCGGCATCTTGTTTTCGATCGTGCTGGTGGCGATCCAGCTCGGGCTCTATCTCGGCGCCCGCTCGATGATCATTTCCATGATCGATCGCGCGCACGGCGATCTGTGGGTGATGGCCTACGGCACCAAGAACTTCGAGGAAGCGCAGCCGATCAACGTCCGCGACCGCTACGCCGCGCTGTCGACCCCCGGCGTGGCCGACGCCATACCCATCGTCGCCTCGTTCACCGATTGGAAGAAGCCGACTGGAGGCTCGACCTTGGTGGTGGTGATCGGCACCGACAACGAGGATCGCGGGCTCAGTCCGTGGAACGTGACGGAAGGCAACGTCACCGGGCTGGGCGCGCGCGATGCGGTGATGATCGACAAGACCTATCTGGAGGAGCTTGGCGTCAAGCAGGTCGGCGACACCGCGGAAGTCGGAGCCTCGCGCGTGCGCGTGTCGGGTCTCACCGAGGGTATTCGCTCGTTCACGGTAACGCCCTATGTGTTTACCACCATCAGCCGGGCGCGCACCTTGCTCGACATGCCCGCCGACAAGATCACTTACGCGCTGGTCAAATTGGAGCCAGGCGCCGACCCGCAAACCGTCAAGGCCGCGCTGCAGGCTAAGGTACCCGACAGCGAGGTGCTGACGACCGCCGAATTCCGCACGCGCAGCCTCAATCACTGGCTGTTTGCAACCGGCGCCGGTGTCGCGCTGATCGGCGGCGCCGTGCTCGGCCTGCTGGTCGGTACCGTGATCGTCGCCCAGACCCTCTATTCGAGTACCAAGGATCACCTCAACGAATTCGCCACACTGCGCGCGCTCGGTTCATCGTCTGGCTACATCCACCGGGTGATCCTGATGCAGGCGGCGTTGAGCGCCTTGCTCGGCTACGCGCTCGGCATGTCAATTGCGATGGCCGTTGTTTATCTGACTGAAAATACTGCGCTACCGATCATGATGACGCCGGGACTAGCGGCGCTGCTGCTGGCGTTGACCGTCGGCATGTGCGCGATTTCGGCGCTGTCAGCAATCGGCAAGGTGATGCGGATCGATCCAGCCATGGTGTTCAACCGATGATCTCCGAAACTGCCAACGCCCCAGCCGAAGCGCGTCCGAGCCCGATCGGCGACGACAACGCCGAAATCGTGCTGGAGGCGCGCCAGATCACCAAGGAGCTCGGCCGCGGCGCCGGCAAGGTCCGCGCCCTCAAGGGCGTGAACCTGTCGCTGCGTGCCGGCGAGTTGACCTTGCTCATGGGACCTTCGGGCAGCGGCAAGACCACCTTGCTTTCGATCTTGGGCTGCATTCTGACGCCCACCGAGGGTAGCCTCTCGGTCGCCGGCCATAGCACCGCCGGTTTGAGCCCGGAGCAGCTGGCCGACCTGCGTCGGCAGCACATCGGCTTCATCTTTCAATCCTATAATCTGTTTCCGACCTTGACCGCCGAGGAGAATGTGCGCGTGGCGCTCGATGTGCGCGGCAAGCGCGGCTCGCAAGCGGTGGTGGTGGCGCAACGCGCCCTGCATCGTGTCGGACTGCGGCACAAGCTCAAGTCCTATCCCGGCAACATGAGCGGCGGCGAACAGCAGCGCGTCGCCGTCGCCAGGGCATTGGCCGGTTCGCCATCGGTGATGCTGGCCGACGAGCCGACCGCGGCGCTCGATAGCGAGAACGGGCTTGCGGTCATGCAGCTTCTGTCGGAGATCGCCAAGGATAAGAGCCGTGCCGTCCTGGCGGTGACGCACGACCCGCGAACCGTTCCCTTCGCCAACCGCGTACTGCGCATCGAAGACGGCATCATCGTCGGCGAAGAGCGCCGCGCGGAAGGCATCGAGACTATCCACGAGTTGGCGCGCAATCGCAAACGGAAGGCCAATGCTTAAAGGTGATTCAACATTCACGATGCTGATCGTGGCCGCGATCCTGGCCCTCGGCGTCGGCTACTATGTGCCCAAGGCGTTCGTCGCTCGCCCGAGCGAGCAGGCAAAGAGCGATGCCGCTAGCAGCATTGTGACCGGCGCCGCCAAGGCGGCACCGGCAAAACCCGAATGGGCCGCCTCTGCGCCGGGCCGCGTCGAGCCGTCGGCCGGCGAAGTGCGCATCGGTGCCCAGCTGCCCGGCCGCATCGCCGAGGTCCTGGTGGCCGCCAACGACAAGGTCGAGGCCGGTGACCTCATGGTGCGGCTCGAAGACGACGAGCTGTTGCCGCGGCTGCACGCGGCGGCCACCGAAGTTGCCGTGCGCAAACGCGAGCGCGACAGTGCCGACGCCGCTGGCAGGCCGGCGCAAGACCGCCGCGCCGCCGAGGACGCGCTGTCCAATGCCGAGCGGCAGCTGGCCCAGACGCGCGACGATCAGGACCGGGTGAGCAAGCTGCGCCGCAACGGCAGCGGCAGCGACGCCGATGTCGACAAGGCGCGCGAGGCCACCAACAAGGCGCGCGACCGCCTGGCTAGCGCCCGCGAAGGGCTGCGCAAGGCGCTCGCCGCCGAAAACCTGCCGCCGCCGACGCGGCCGGAAGCCGCGCTGACGGCGGCACGCGCCGAGCTGTCGCTGGCGGAGGCGGCGCTGGAAAAAACCCGGATTCGCGCCGCGTCCGCCGGAACCGTGCTGCAGGTCAACGCCAAGGCCGGTGAGAGCGTCGCACCGTCACCGGAGGCTCCCCTGCTGGTGATGGGAGACCTGTCATCGTTAAGGGTCCGCGCCGAGTTCGAGGAGCGCGACGTCGGCAAGCTGCGCGTCGGGCAAGCCGCGGTGGTGCGCTCCGACGCCTTTCCCGGTCGCGACTTTGAAGGCAAGGTCACCTTTCTGGCGCAATCGCTGGGGCCCAGCCGGCTCGGACAGCGCGGTCCGCGCAAGCCGACCGACGTTGACGTGCTCGAAGTCCTGATCGAGCTCAGCGGCAACCCGCCGCTGCTGCCGGGAATGCGGGTCGACGTCTTCATGCGCGGCGATGCCACAGCCCGATCGGGCGCCAAGCAGACCGTGGTCGAGACTGGCGACGGTTCGCAGCGGACCAACTGATCCCCTGTCGCCCGTTGCCCGATGGGCGATTGGCGATGGCGCAGCCGACCGCGGACCTCGCCGGCAGCCCAGGCCGACAGCCTGGCGCGCCCGCCATCTGATGAGCACCAGCCCGATTGCGGACCGCCACCGAACCGGTAGAGTGCCGGGGTGTTGCGGGCGCCGCAGCACCCAAGGGAAGGGGCTCGGCCATGCAAATCGCTCGCGTCAGTGCACACATCGTTGAGCAACCGGCCGACGAGCCGCTGGCCGACGGCCGGGTTGCCCAGGGCGCGACCCGCCAACTGGTGGCCGTCAAGATCCGCAGCAAAGACGGGGTCGATGGCATCGGCGTCACGTTCTTCGGCGCCGCCATGACCGGGTCCCTGCAGCGCGCGGTCGAAGAGCTCGGTGCCCTCATCGTTGGCGACGATCCCAATGCGATCGAACGCATCCTCGACAAGCTGCGGCTCGCGGCCGGCACCAGCGGTCCCGGCGGCATCTTCACCCTGGCGCTATCGGCCATCGACACGGCGTTGTGGGACCTGCGCGGCAAGGCGCTGGGAGTGCCGGTAGCAAAGCTGTTGGGCGGCTTTCGCGATCGCGTTCCCGCCTATGCCAGCGGCGCGCTGATGCGCACGCTCACGCTCGATGAGGTGACGACCGCCGCCGGTCGGTTGCTTGAGCGCGGCTGGACCGCCATGAAGACGCAACTTGCGCTGCCCGGGCACACCTCCCCCGACCTCGAGGTCGAGCGTATTCGCCGGATCCGCGAGGTGGTCGGCGCCTCAACGCAGCTGATGTGCGATATCAACCAGCGCTGGCTGGTGCACCAAGCCATCAGCATCGGTAAGCGTCTTGAGCCCTATCGCTTGCATTGGCTGGAGGACGTCACGACCTGTGACGACTACCTTGGACTGGCGCTCGTCACCCAGCAGCTCGCCACCCCAATCGCCGGCGGCGAGTACGTCTACGGCATTACGCCGTTTCGCCACATGCTGCAGGCACGGTCGGTCGATATCGTGATGATCGACCTGGTTCGAGTCGGCGGCATCAGCCAGTGGATCAAGGTTGCCGGCATGGCCGAGGCGTTCAATCTGCCGGTCGTCTCACACCTGATCCCCGAGGTCCACGTGCACCTGATCGCGGCCGTGCCCAATGGCGAAATCGTCGAATACATGCCGTGGACGCGGGCGCTTTTCGACAATCCGCCCATCCCCGAGAAGGGGCTTATGAGCGTGCCGGCGGCGCCGGGGCTGGGCCTCACCTTCAAGCGCGAGATCAACGACGCGCTCGATCGCCGCTAGGCGAAGGGCCGCCGGCGCCACGCCGGCGGCGCCCCATGCGCAAGGTCAATTGAGCTCGTTGAGACGGGAGGGATCGGGTTTGCGTCCGGTCACGCGTTCCAGCGCGATCGCCGACAGAACCTTCGACGCCATGGTCTTCTTGCCCGGATCGCGCTCCGCATCGCCGGCCTGGGCCGGACCCGCAAAACCTGTGGATAACGGTTGATTATTGGCGCAGCCGGCGAGCTGACTCGTCAACACGAGCACCGCGCCCCACGCCAACATCCGGCCACGTCTGCTGTTGCTTGCCTGTTCCACGACGAACGCCGCAGCTCCCCCAAGACGACGTTGGCGAAGCTTAGCTGCGCCAAGACACATGGCAAGTGCAAAATGCCCTTGACAGACCGCTATTGTGGACAACGGGAGCGGTGGGCAGATCGCCGATCGGCGCCGACCAATCGCGCCTCGGATCGGCTGCCCCGGACATTGGCAGCGTCAGGCCCACTGTGCCGGCGGCGATGGTGGCAAGCGGGCGCACGGCGCAAGCCGCAAGCGTCATAAAAAGTACATCCACCGGGCCGGCGACGCCAGCTGTTGGCCGTGCCGCCGCGATGGTCCGAGCGTATACGGAATTTCGTGGTGGCGGCGGCGGGCTGGACGATCGACTGGGGAGCCCCGGATGTGATGCCGGACGACCGGTCGCCCGCGGCGGGCAGATGCGCTCTGCGACCTGGGCATTGCTAGACGGGTGCGCCGGGTGCGCTGCTTAAGCCGTCGATTGTCTCAGCGCGTCAAATCATCCATGCGAAGCGCTCGGCTGCGCGGGCCCCGTGTCGGCGCGGCCGTGACGCCGATTGGTCTTCGATCAACAGCGGAAGAACAGGGAGAACATGCACTCCCAGGTCTTCTTCGTCGCGTTGCCGATCGCCTGTCCCGTGGACTGGCTTTGCTGCTTGGCATCCTCGCCGGCCTTTTGCAGGTTCTCGTTGGCCCGCTTGGCCAGGTCGACCATGGTCTTGGGCTCGCTCTTGGCATCGGCATCGGGCTTGGAGGGCGCCGCATCCGCCGCCGCCGGATCCAGCACACGGCCGGTCTCCTGCGCCGTCCAAGGCACGCGCTTGATCGGACCATTGCAGTCGAACACGGTACCGCCCTTCAGGCTGCAGCTGGCATGGCCGCCGTCCTTGGTCAGCGCCGTCAAGCACAGGCGGGTCAGCGACTGGCCGCCGGGCCGGGCATTCTCGATGACGCAGCGGTAGACGGCGGCGGGCTCGGTGCAGGCGACGCAGTATTCCTGGCCCGAGGCCGCGCCGAGCCCGATCACGCACGCACACAGACCAAGGCTCGCTAGCGCGAGCGGTTTCTCCTTGGCAGTAGCGGCGATGTGGGCGGTGCTCCTCACGTTGCCTTAGGCATTCCCCCGAAAATGCGGCATTTCATAGATCGAAGCGCAAGCTTCGCAGGCTGGCGCGACCAAAGCAACGCGTAAAACGCTGTGATGGCGCCTGCGTTGGCGGCGCGCCGTGGCGGCCCGGCGGCAGCCGGGCGGCCTAGACCCGCCCAGCTTTGGCGCCGGCCGACCCTGCTTGGCCCCGCAAACACCAGCGCTTGCCGCCTCAGCGACCGTTGCGGTCTCACCCGATCAGGGCGCGGTGCGCGCCTGGCGGCGCACCTCGGGCAGCACCTCGCGCCCCAAGAGCTCGATCCCTGCCAGAATGTCGTCCTGGCGCATCCCGGGCCAGCTCACCCGCATGCTCAGGTGGCGTACGCCGGCGCTCGCTTGCGCTAACAGCTGGGCGATCACCTGCGCCGGCGTCCCGGCCGCGAACCGGTTGCGGGCGAGTGTGCGGAACTGCTGTTCGGGCGCCGCCGCCGGATCAAGGGTCAGCCCTTCCAATCCCCAGGCGAAATAGGCCTTGTACTTT